>Ga0265780_10005003_pt1 | contig 16929 bp, 21 predicted proteins | sample P1T30metagenome_FD_192432 | JGI IMG/M metagenome (GOLD analysis project Ga0265780, IMG submission 192432) | Plant litter microbial communities from East Loma Ridge, Irvine, California - P1 T30 | ecosystem: Environmental > Terrestrial > Plant litter > Unclassified | place: USA: California... | reverse complement strand
CTCGGTCAATCTGGAAATCGTTGTTGTTGACACCGATAATGGTAGCATCGGTGAATCGAGCAATTTCACGAGCGGGTCCACCGACACCACAACCGACATCGAGAACCTTCATACCGGGCCTGATGTTGATCTGAGCGGCAAGGTAGTGTTCCTGTCGTGCAAGCTGGTCATCAGTGGCTGGACATGGGTGTAGTTATAAGAGGAACGTACAGCCTGGAGGAAAGCCTCTCCCTTGTAGAATCGACAGAAGTGGAAAGAGTCGGCCCATCCGTACTCGTAGAGCTCGGTAGCACCATCGTAGTAGCCTTTGACGTGAGTCTATGATGACGAAACGCGTAGAGTGGAGCCTAACATACCGTTGACGAGGTCAGTGTAGTTGTCAACTCGAGATTTGACGTGCTCGACAGTGTCCTTTGCGGACTGCTTATCCCACATGGCATTGTAGCCAGTCATTCCCTTTTCGTTTCTCTTCTGTACGGGCATTGTGATGATGATGTGTGTTGGTATGGGTGAGTGAGAGGATAGCGGTAGATGGTGTAGGTGGTATAGATGTACTGATTACACTGTATGATATGATACGACGCGCACGGACCACTTAATTTCATCGTCCCAGTTTTCCAAAACCCCTTTAGGCGTTATACCCTGAAATATACCCTGAATACCTAAACAATCGTGCCTATCGAATCCTATCCGGGGGCCAGCTCACACGCGTTCTGTTCTATCTGACTGTAGCAGCCAAGACAAAGCATGCATATACAACGACAATGGAACGATCGTACCATCATTCAGCAGAGATGTCTCGCCCAAAAGAGTACATCCCCTCGATCATACTCAGCACAGAAAGGAATTTCATCAGCAGATTTTGCCTGCTTATCAGCCGATGGGTCCAGCCTGTCGCAGTCGCACTCACGCTCTAGCTGCAGACGGCGAGGGGGTCGCAGACGACTCCATCAGTTGAATGGCGACGAAGCGAACTCAAAGTCAGCGCCATGGCGATCAGGCTGACTGGCACTAGGCTTACCTTTCTGCACTAAGGAAGGGCCATTAGTGGCGACCTAAACATCAGCTGATCGCCGACTTGGCGATATTTTGCGACTTACACATTCTATCGGTATACTATGTAAACCGTCCAGTAATTCGGTGGCGATGGTTTCGGCGGCTTCATTCATCTGATCTCCAGCTAGCCCACCTAGTCCATTTATAGGCATTTGAGTAAGCAGGGCTAATTGTTGATAAAGCGAATCGCGAGTTTGAAGGAGGACAAGCCGGACCACATGCGAAGTGACTAAGATGTTACCCTGCATCACCTGGAACGAGTTCAGAGCATGCTGGGTGCCGCCAGAGCCATGGAAGAAATCGAGGAACCGAGCTTGTAGCTTTGCCTCCCAATCGTGTGATGGGCTAGCCTCAACATTCGTTTCAAACATTCCCAGTACACTCACCTAGTAGCTCGAGAGTCATATCCCTTGTTCAACTTCAATGGGGAAGCCACCTCCATGGTGGTCTGCATCACCTTCTCCCGGAGGTCATTCACATTGTGCAGATCCGCAAGTATGCTGTCGACAGTAGGCGGAATCTTTCGGCGTTGAAGCAACAAGGCATCGTTTAGTATACGGAACAAGCTGGTATTCACGTTGAACCCAACGATGAGAGGTGTACGATCCAATGGCTGTGGCATGATCCCGGCAGAAGTAATCTGCTCGTCGTCTACCTCGCTTGGAAGTCGAAGGGCCTGGCGTCAGTAGCTGTCATCCTTATTCAAACGAGAAGAGGGCTCACTGCCGCGTCGTCCAGACGAAGATTTATTGTTCGAGCACGCTGGTAATGGTTAGCTTGATCGGCGCCGGACCGGACAACGTACCAAGCAAGCAGTGCTCTTGTCAGCCTGGAAAAGCAGCTACACGTCAGCGGTAGTCAAGCGAGCACCTCTGAACCCACCCAGTAAATCCTCCGGCGCATCTCGCTTTCTATCGGGTCCAAGCCCTCATAGCTCTGGCCGTCAGCTCCTTTCTGTGTCGTAACAAAGCCTCAACGCACCGACTCCTCATTCAGCCTCATTGTAAGGGCAAGCTGATTGGCCATAGCCGTGGCTAGGACATGTGCGGTGTTGTTTCCCAAGATGAGGTGAACAATGCCTTCCCTATCCCAGTCAGCTAGGAGGGATCTCAGTATCGACGACGCACAAATACGAGATGACGACTGAGAATTAGCTCAGAACCTACACGCAAATATGGGGAGAACTTACTGAAAGTGCTCTGCACGGTATGCGGTTCCTTATAATCAGTTTTAAGCCAACATGACAACGCACCTCCCAGAGATGCCCAATCTTAGCCCTGGCAACTCGCACACATCTTCTCGCCAGTGACTCTATCTCTGCCTTTTCAAGATTGACCAGGTGACGAGGCACCTGTACCAGTGTCGATGCTAGTACCGTCAATGTCAGTGCGAAAAAGACTGGATCGGTCTTGTCGAGTCGAGCGGCCAGATTGGCTAAGAAGGTCGGTCTATGCAAGCATGGCGTAAGGGGGTAGACCTGAACATCAGCCGAGACCCCATCAGCCCGAGCAATTGTGCTCACATAGTCGAAGAAGACATTGATAATGTTATCAATGACATGCCCTGCCACCACCTGATCAAGGTTCTCGGGCAGTGAGTGTAGTAACAGCGAAGGAGAATTCGCCAATATAGGAAATGATGGTGATGTCGTGGTGAAGTTGAATCTGGAATCAGTCTAGACCCAAAAGTTGACTCACGGGTCAGAAGTCTGCCTTGAAGCCAGCAAGGGGTCTCCGCTGGCTGAGAATGAGCGTGGAAGAGAATTGTCGAGAGCGATCGAATCTGGCGGTATAGCTGGAGCGATGAAGCCATGAGCTGCATCTGATATTGCACTGAGATCGCTGATATTGAGTATCTTCAACTGTTATTGGGCTGGTGGACATACACTGGTGCTGGACCTTTCCGCTTAGATACCTTGACGCGTACACATTCCAGTGCGAATCGTCTGCATCTCGCGCATGGCAGCTTCGCCGCATCAGGGTGATCGGGAGCTACCAATGGAGAAGGCTCGCAACGGCGTCTGGGCCATCAGCAACCGCTTCACGTGACCCAAACAGCAAGGTCGTCTACTCACTTTCCCTTTCTACAAGCTTCACAACCTATGTGGATCAGCTTGAATCGCGCGACTATCAATAGAGACGTGGAGCTTACTGGTCAATCCTGCTCCTGCCCCTATAGAAGTCCTCTTTGACGTCTTCCTCTCTTCTTCAGTTCCTTCAATTTCCTCAACCATACTACTCCGCCTATCATAGAATATCCGGCTGGACGATGCTTCGGGTGATGAACGCTCCCTCTTGGTTCCACCTGTCCAAGACGATTGTTGATCAGATAAAGTGGACGGACCAGTCGAAAGAGCTGGGAGAAGGGTAGATGTCGAGCCTTGCGAGGACGTCATTGCTCTTCTGGGAATGAAGGGCGAAATGCGAAATGCGAGATCTGTGGGATGAAGTTTTGGCTCCGGGCTTCTGAGAAACACCACGTCTCGGTATTGACAAAGCAACAAGAGCGTATCGGTACAGCGTCGATGTCCAAGCACAAGCAATCTAATTTGGTAACACAGCAAGTAGGACTGGTCGCAATGAGAGAATGATTGCCGAGACCTGTTGACGCCTCCATTTCATTTCCCGCGGGGCACGTATCCCTCCACCCCACTTTGGGCTCACCGCAGAACGATTTGTTTATTCTTGCTACTCATAGAACGTCATATTATGGTTTTAGGCGCCAGCAAATGCACCAGGGCCAAGCACTTTCATGCATGTTTTGGACGATGTTACTATATGCGCTGACTACCTACAGGAGCCCGTGGACTAGATGGATAAGGTATAGGACCACTTCCGGGCCCGAAACTCTGCCTGAGTCCAGATGGACCTGCTGGTGGTCTAGCGTTATACTGCTGTTGAGGAGGTGGTGGTGCACCATTCGGACGATTTGGTTGTGCGAGTGGACTTGTATAGGCGAAATTCGGTGTCGGAGGCCGATAAGGTGTAGGAGAAGGGTAAGAAGGTTGTTGGCGTGGAGGTTGGTACATTGTACTTTGTCTCGGTGGGTAGGGTGCAGAACCAGTAGTGAGACCAGGTGTACCGCCTAAAGGCTGGGCTGCTGGTGACTTGGGTCTCACGGTAAGGTTATCGTGTATGGCACGGGGACGGAGTGGATCCAATGTGCCACGTATAGAAGGTGAACTGATTTGTAAAGCTCTTTGAGCAAGACGACGTGCCAGGCCGACCTTTTCAGAGGTATCATCCATGAAATCAGACGGTTTAGAATCCGAGGCGAGTACAGTCAATGAAGCCAACAGCTGTTCCGCTATTCGGTCAGCTATAGGCCTCAGGAATGAGTGGGGGGAACTTACCGGCCAATTGTTCTCGCTCCGAAGTCCAGGTTGAGTCTCCCTTATGAACACGGATATCCTGCCAGTATTGCAGTTCTTCGATCAACCTCGCATTCTCTTCCAGTATGTCTTCAATTGTCTCTTTCCCTTTGCCCTTATGCTTGGCTTCACTTGGGTCTAGCAGACCCTGATATCCCTTCTCCACCTGAATTGGACCTCGAATGGATCTTGTCCAGGCTGATCGCCTCGCCCGTTCGTGCATGCCGGTCATGGTATCATTGTATCCGCCAAAGAAATGATTAGAGTCGAAATAAGCTCCGAATGTCGGTGTGAAGGAGAAGTCGGTCGTAGGCGGTACGCGGACTATAATTAGTCGAGTTCAAGCAATGAGACTCACTTGTCTTGTTGCCATTGCCAAATCCTCCTAATCTTGATGATCTCGCCTCTTTCCAGGCCCTAGCGCGCAGACTTGCTTTCTTAATCACCGAGTCATTCAGCGTCCGCACCGCTGGTTTCGTATCGTTTGTGGCTGACTGGATGGCGACGGCATTCGCGTATCCTGGTCGTTAGCTTGGTCACGCGGAGTCGGTGGAGGCAGCATACCAAATCGATCACCAGCCGAAGCTAGTTGCTCCAACAAGCTCCCTTCGGATGGAGATTCTCCTTGAATCTTTTTGAGCTTATCCAGTAATCCGCCCACTTCCCTTGCATCCACACCAGCAGTGAACCAATCACCCTGATCCACCGAGGATCCAGAGGGCGCAGAGGGCACCTTTTGCATCAATCCCCATCTCTCTGCTGATGTGCCTATAGCGATATCGGACGGAGCGATCTGGGCCATGACGGAATACAGTCCGGCGCAGAAGGCGTAGATGGGATGTGGGGGATAGTGGGACGGTAAAGTGGGGACTGGAAGGTGGAATTGGGAAGTGGATGGCATCGGGTTCGGGTAGTTGCAGGGGACTAGTAGGTTCTTTGAGAATACGTGCAGGATGTCCTGATATTCAGCTCAGATAATCGGTTCGCACTCACGACTAGAGTCTCCCATGTCAAGGTGTCCTGACGGAGAACGTATTCAAGTGTATTTTCCTGTTTTTGCGCAAAGTCTGGTGGTAGCCATAAACCAAGTATCCTATTCAGCGGAGGCGGTAAGTTGGCAGCCATACTATCAGTCAGCATAGCTCGAGTCACATGCGAGGAGACGCACGCAACGACCACTTTCGCGAACGCATCTCTAACCTCCTTAGATAACGCCCTTTCTACATTTCCTTCCTTTTTCACCTCGACTTCCTTCACCACTACTGTCTCTACCTCCGGTTTCTCTGTCTCAATAGCCACTTCCTCCGCTTCCGGCTTCTTGATCTTCAAGCTGATCTTGGCTCGCTTGGTGCCATGCTCGTCACCGTTTGCTTCGACGTCGCTTGATTCACTATTTGCGGGTTTAGGTGGAATTACCACCTTGACTGTCGGAGCTCTGGACGGAGATGGGGATCCTTTACGTTTCCGCTTGATTGCTGGTGAGGATGGAGGTGGGGCTTCAGCTGGTGGAGTTTAGTTCGGTGCGTATGTATGGGTAGAGAGAAGTGGTGCTCACCTGCTTTAGCAGCACCGCGTGTCTCTCTTGCCATCCTGGGCTATCGCTCCGTGTACTGCTGGGATCCCCGATCTTATTAATACGTTGATATGCCTTGACTCGCTCGCTTCCCAAGCTTTACTATAGCGCGACCAAGTCGCGTTGGCGACTGATTTCCGGAAGTATGGGATGATAGGTACGACCAGACGCGCGTGAACCCAAAATCAGGGATTGGGGGTATGATCTCGTGTGTTGTTGATTTGAACTTGCAACCGTTGTCGATTGTACAGCCAGGGGGCGGTTGCTGTGCTGTGTTCGAGCGATGACTAACCAGTATAGAATAGAATGCTTTGTATTGGTATTGCGGGGGAGGTGACTAGCTCTGCCTGAGCACCTGTGCATAACAAGAGATACCTTTGGCGGCGTTACACGGAAGCAAATAGAGTGGCGGTTCCTGGATGATTAGGTTAAACGATTGTTCTGTCTCATTCTCAATTGCCTATCCTTCGATATGCATGCTTCATCTCCGTATCGGCCGTGCTACATCTACATACAGTGGAAGCCTTCCGCGTGACACTAAATTCCATGAGCGTCATTTGTAGCGGTTTACAGTGCCGCGATCCCAGCTCTCAATCGCCTGTAGTCCACTACAGTCGACTGAAAGTCGACACTAGCCTCTATCCGAGAATCAGAGCGATCTCTCGCTTGATGTGCAGAGGCTTACTGCCCGCATCCAGACTGTCCTTCATTACGTCTCTTTTGACAGTCAACATAACAAGAAAGATACGGGCGCCCAAGCCGGTTCAGTGCGTTTACCGGGGCTTCCTCTCGCCGCACCCCTGCCCCTGTCCCAGGAACGATTGGTCTCCGTCGGAACGAGTGATGACTTTTCGACTTTAGGTCATGTAGACCATGGGCTGGCTGGACCGAACATGGTTTTCACGGGGAATATGCCCATGCCCGACATCATGGTATATAAGAGAAGCGATGCCAACACTAGCTCTTACACTTTACTGCCATGTCTGTCGCATCGTCAAGCAAAACCGCGAGTGCCAATATGCCTATTGAGAATCCCTCGTCCACGATGCCTGTACGACGAAAGCTGCCATGGCGCAGGTATATCATGCCAACCGAGACTTTGCTGGCCCAGGAGTATGAAGGACATGGAACAGACACTGAGCCGTACATAGTGGACTGGCTAGAAGATGACGCAGAGAATCCACAACATTGGAAATCGGTATGTCATACACCATCAGTAATCGGAAACTCGCTGACTACGCCAGTCTTACAAATGGGGCAATGTCGCCATTGGAGCTTTAGCAGTTCTTGGGGTTGCAATGGCCAGTAGTATGATGAGTGCAGCGATTCACGACATCAGGAAGGATTTCCCAGGGTACAGTTCCGAAATGTACATCATGAGCAAGTGATTCGCCCCCTTCCACCTTCATCTGCTGATCGATAGTCACATCCGGATTCGTACTCGGATTTGTAGTCGGGCCTCTCATCTGGGCACCATGCTCAGAGGTGTTCGGTCGACGAATCATGTTCTGCACGACATTTACGGCCTTCACAGCTTTCAATGCCGCTTGTTGCGGTGCCAATAGTCTGGAAGCACTGATCATTCTCCGATTGTTTGCCGGTACATTCGGAGCTTCTTGTCTAACGTCTACTGGGTACGCTCTCTCATTATTGATATTGAGGTAGAGACATGGAAAGAGGTCGCTGACAGGTTAGTGGGATTATCGCAGATATGTTTAATGCCGCCGATAGAGGGGCAGCCATGGGGGTAGGTCTCCTCTCTGAACCTTCTCCTTCGCTTCGCTGACAGAGTTTAAAGCTGTTTGCGCTAGCCCCTTTCCTAGGCCCCGCAATAGGGCCTATCGTGAGTAATCAGCCGCCCCGATAGACATACCTGACAACCAGGCTGGAGGTTTTCTTTCCGAGGCATCTTCTTGGAAATGGGTCGGCGCATTACTCGCCCTTTTTGCCCTCATTCTCACTATCGCTGGGTCACTCTTCCTCCCTGAAACCTAGTGTGTCTCTCTCTCCTCTCCATCAAACACCCATTGACAAGTAGCGAGCCGGTCCTATTGAGACAGCGAGCCAAACGATTGAGCAAAATCACCGGCAACAAGTACCTCAGTCGACGCGATGCTGCTAAGCCACTTCACACCAAGGAACTATTTGTTCAGTCAATGAAAACCCCTTGGATCTTGCTTTTCACCGAACCCATCGCTCTCTTGATGGCCCTGTACATGGCTGTCATTTACGCTATCCTCTACGTAAGCCACTTGACTGATTTGCTGCAAGTGAGCTGACGGTCAGATGCAATTCACTTCCTTCCCGATCGTATTCCAGCAATACAGAAAATGGTCCCCCTCAATTTCCGGTCTTGCATTCATCGGTCTCTCGGTCGGATCTGTCCTTGGTCTCGTGCTTCTTGGCATCGATAACGCTCGATATGCCAGGAGACTGAAGGCTGCTGGAGGATACCTGGCTCCAGAAGAACGTCTGATCGGAGTCATCATTGGTGCTTGCCTTCTTCCTGCTGGTCTCTTCATGTAAGTCAAGCTGGCGTCTTGTGACCTTGTCCTGACCGGCAGGTTTGCATGGACAGCAATTCCTGTGACGATTCACTGGATCGTACCCATCATCGCCACTGTTTTGTTCGGTGCCGCCATCGTTGGCCTGTTCTTGGGTATCTTAGTAAGTCCATATCTCGGAGCCTATCTCAGAGTAGGACTGACAGACCAGTCATACCTAGTCGACACCTATATTCTCTACTCGGCATCTGCCTTGGCAGGCAATACAGTCATCCGATCGATCTTTGGTGTTGTTCTCCCCCTCTTCACAGTGAGGATGTACGATGAATTGGGAGTTCATTGGGCCGGTTCCTTGATTGGTTTCATTTCACTTGCTTTCCTACCCGCGCCAATGTAAGTCCCGACCCGCTGATTGTAGCAATCTGCTGACGCGCAGAATTTTCTACATTTACGGCTCCAAAATTCGACGAAGTTGCCGCTTCGCAAGAGAAGCTGATGATGTCGGACGAGCCTTGGCTGCGAGAGGTAAAGCAGCGATGGGCGAGGAATCGCAGATTCAGTCGAGGATTGAAGTCGGGGAGGTGACTCACGAATTGGAAAGGGCTATCAGCGGTATCCCTAATCCTGCTATCGAGACTACATTGGAAATGGCCGAGTCGGCCGAAAAGAAAAGTCTCCCTTGAGAGTGGTTGTTCTTAGATTGAGATGTATATGTATCATCGTTACACATGAAGATGGGCTAGACCCTACAGTCTGTATAACGGGTATCCTTGCATATTGGCTCTACAAGAGGGGATTTGCTGGAATCAAACCTGCCACTTTGGGCGCCACACTCGATTTGCTGGTATCAAGACTACCTGCTTCACCTAAGCAGGCGTCGTATACTGTACCATACTCCATCTTTAATTGCACTGCTCGTATACTCTGGGTTCATCACGTATTCAACCCTTGCCCGAGGGACCACACCGACGCCAAGGCTCATTTTTAAAGGAGACACGACTCAAGACCCACTCAGTGACCACGACGCGGCCTTGATAGACTGCGCGGCAGGCTTGGCCGATTTCGTCCCCCTCGACCACTTTGCTTGCATCCACCTACTGCAACATCCTCAAAGCTCGCTCAATCTCGTCAACCTTTCACCATCGATGAGCAGCGCTAGTACATAGCCCTTCCCCACCTCAACATGTCCGGGTCAACACCGCCGGCGACTGCGCGTCCACAAGTCCAGGTGGACCCTTCCATGCCCGCTAAACGTCAATCGACAGATACAGGTAGACCTCAATCCGCTATAATAGATGTACCAGCTGGATGGGCTGATTCACCTGCCTCAGGATCGAGGTCGACAAGGGGAAGCATGGACGTCGACCCAATTAGGCGGAGTATGGATTCGGTGAGCAAGCTTTCTTCTGGCTTAGCTATACCATGACGACTGCTGACGTGATTCAGTCATCTTCCTATTCGTCTCCTTCATCAGCTTCTCGAGCTAGTACATCCAATGACGACTCTTCGCCGTATAGCAACCTTGTGCGTGCCCAAGCTCAGCCCGAAGATCCATTTGCCACGCGATCATTCTCGGAAGACCCGTTTGCCCAATCCGAATCAAGCCCTTCAGACGATGGAGAGTCCTCGCGGCAAAATTCGGTCACGGAAGATTCAAATATGGAACCTCAGCGGCAAAACGGAGGGCCGGATCAAGCATACTTAGAGGGAAGGAGAGGATCGATGGTCTTTATCCCACATAATTCACGCTCGACTACGGATCCGATCCGCGACGATGGTCACCCTGTCGATACAGAACTTACCGGACAGGGATACCAACAAAATGAAGGATACGACTTTGAGCATCCGCAACCACCAGCATTCACACGAACGTTCTCGGCACCTCTACCACAAAGAGTTGGGTACTTACGACATCCCCACACACCACTGCATCCTGCATCTGGCTACAATGACCATCCTCGTTCCCGCGAAAACTCTATCTCATCACTTCTCTCACCACCTGGCTCTTCAGTTCCAACAGCACGACCTTTCGCATCGACATATCCCTCGTCTTCCGAGTCTGGTTCATCTGAAAGGCTGAGAACACCACTGGAAACGGTATCGCTGGAACTAGCGGATGGTCTTCAATCAGCGATCCAGACTCTACTTCACCTATCACCGCCTCACCTGCTCGACAATGCCAAAGAGCAATACTCAGGATGTACTGTTCAGGTCCCTTCCACTTCGCTGTCGGCGCTCATGAGCTCGATGCGGGGTCTGAATTATCTATCCGCGAATGCTCGGGCGCTGTGCGAAGACGTTGTCAGTCACGCTGAAGATGGAGTGTTTGGACTCAGTAACAAGAAGGATGATTTCGACATTGGAGAACTGCTACAGAGCGTCGCTGATCTGCTGTGCGGACAAGCGGCTCAGGCAGGAGTGGACTTTGTGCTGTTCCATGGAGATGTAGGGATCAAGCACGTTAGTGTAAACGGCAGTGCAGAGGGATTGGCGTATGCGTTGGGACATGTGGGTCGGTTTGCTGCTACCGAAATACTGATGATCAGGTCGTCCGCCAAGTCCTGCTCGTCGCCCAGCCTGGGGACACTATCGAGCTTGGTCTTCAAGTTGTACCTCAATCCCCATCGCTCACCCCAAGAGTAGCGCTCCCATTGACAGTGGACGATGTCGACGCCCACCGTCGTCGAGGCGGCGGGTCTGGTACACGGTCATCATCGCCTGGTCGTACCCTCCCTTCTCCTCCTGCCGGTCACACAGACGGCCCCTTGCTGTGTATTTTCGAAGTGGTGCACAATATCAATCAGTTACCAGGATCGGCAGCTGCAACGCCGAAAGCCGAGCTCAACCCATTCACTAGGCTCAACGAACAAGCAGAAGCCGCTAAACCAAACTTCGACACACTGCTTTGCCGGCGTCTGCTGACTCATCAAAACGCTTCACTCAAGATCGATGCTCAACCATCATCTCCTCTTGGTTCGGGCATGCCTCGTAGAGCCTACGAGCTATCGGTGTTGCTACCGCGTGGACAACCTATGGAAGATATGTTGTCGGTCGAGGAGGAAGCTATGCGACAGCCTATTGTCGGAATGAAACTCGCCAAAGAACCGACACTGGGCGAATTGTCAGATTTCGCCGAATCACTACGAGGCAAAAAAGTGACTCTGCATGCCAGCTTGACTAGTCTATTTGCTCGACATCTGACAAGCTACCTCGCCGCTTGGGGATTGGATATATCGCACATACCCATCGAAGACGCTCTTGCGGAAGGCCTACCAAACTTTGGTGCTCCCGTCGCCGGCTCCGTTGGATCGTACAGGACGACTTCGTTGGGCGATTCGCAAGCAGCTCCAAAAGAGGATGGCAATTTCGTAATCATCGACGACGATGTTGCGGTCTTGCGACGAGAATTGGCCCGGATTCGACTGGAATCATCCCCAGTCCTCTCTTTCAAGCCGAGATTGTTGAAGCGCCCCACACTTGGTAATCGAATACGCTCAAGCCCACAAGTCCGCTCGGCTCCTGTGCTTCGTCCAGGCGCACCAGTCATTATACATTTCACCAGCTTGGCCAAATACAATCACGTCAGGGATACAATTTCTTCTTTGCTCTCTGGCTCGCCTATGAATTCGGCATTTGCGAATCCAGAAGTCATTGTTATTCCCAAACCCGTGGGACCGCGTCGATTCCTTACCACTCTACATACTGCCTCAAATCAGCCCGTGGTCGACCCATTCTTTTCGCCTATTGCTACATCGCCCCGGTCTCCCGGAGGCGGATACTTTGCCGCTCGTACACCTGGGGTCAGTGAACTCAGCAAGGACGACGGATTCTTTGAGGGCGCAACGCAAGAAGACGGGGCAACACTGGGTCAGCGGAACGTTTCAGACTCGAGTACTGGCTCGCAAAAGGCCAGATCGCCTCTTGGCGAGTACCCTCCTTCACAGGCGTCTGTTGTCCGGACCGATGCTGGTCTTCACTTGTCTATTCCAACACCCGGCGAGGTCATGGCGACGCCGGCACACGAATACTTTGAAAGCGCCGTTAGCCGAGTCTCATCTGGAAGCGGATCAGCAGTTATCATGTCAAGTCCCGATGGACGACCGGTCGGCATGTTCTTCGAGCCGCCCAGCAGGGACAATCGACGAGTATCCTACAATCGCCGCACATCAAACGCTCGCAAAACGCAAAGTCGACGTGCTTCCGGCGCAGGTACCGATGGACAAGATCAAGGTGATTCGCCACGGAATCCACAGAGACCCAATGCCCAGCCAAACGACGACTCGTCGCGGCGCGGTTCTGCCAAAGAGACGGCAACATTATCCCGAGCTGCATCTCGCAGGAGGACTTTACCAACACCCACTACTGGAACATCCGAGCCAATTCTGGCCATGGGCCGAGACCGATCCGCGACCACCACATCGCGCAGTTCTCATGACGCTCAGGCCTCCACGCCCACCAAAGTTGTCGGACCTCCACCCAAAGAGACAAATGGACAGCCGACTCCCAAGGTCAAGGCGTCCAAGCCAGCTGGTCTACCGGTCATCCAGGATACGAAATCGTCCGCCCCTCCAAAGAAAGCGAATGCAGCCAAAAAGGGCGGGCAGGATTCCGTGGTACCGCCTATCAATGTCTTGATTGTAGAAGGTATGTCTCTCTGTTTAAACTAGTGCTAACGGCAGACAATCCTATCAATCAAAATATTTTGTCCATGTTCTTGAGGAAGAAAAAGATCAATCACCAGACGGCCAAGGATGGTCTGGAAGCAGTCGAGAAATGGAGAACTGGAGCATTCCATCTGATCTTGGTGAGTCGATGTCACAACTCTCCGGGCGTCAGCTGACGAGTAGATGGATATCCAGCTGCCCGTCATGGACGGTATTGAAGCCACCAAGGAGATTCGAAAGCTGGAAAAGATCAACAATATCGGTGTCTTTCCTTCGACTCCAATGGCTGAACAGGCCATGCCAATCCTCAGGGAAGTCAACGAAGCTGCACCACCTTCTCCCTTCCGGTCGTCCGTCATCATCGTCGCTCTGACAGCCTCCTCGTTACAATCTGATCGAGTGGTTGCATTGGCAGCTGGTTGCAACGATTTTCTGACCAAGCCTGTCTCGTTGAAATGGCTCGAGCGGAAGATTATCGAATGGGGTTGTATGCAGGTACGTACATGTGTCGACTTCGGGGATACAAGCTAATTCTAGGCCTTGATTGATTTTGAAGGCTGGAAACGATGGAAGGGAACAGACAAGGAAAACACCAAGCAAGGGTTCCAAGTTGGCCCGTTACGAGCTGCTCGCGATCTCGCCGGTAAACTTCACATTGATCGCAAAGGGACCAAAACCCCACCATCAAACGCAATGTCTCGCTCTTCTTCTGCGACTCGACCAGAGATTCAAGTACGCAGCGCTACGCCTCAAGCATCGCTCGACGCCGCTACCAGCCCAACAAGCCCTGCCGCAAGCTCCTTGTCGGCCGCGCGGGACAACCTTGTTGGACGACTTCCAAGTCCAGGTCCTGATGCCGCCTCTTCCGTCATACCCTCGACAGTCGATACCTCCTCGGCTGTTCACCAGCTACAAGCATTAGCTCTTTCTCCAGCTTCTCCACCGAAAGCTCAAAATCCACCTTCAACTAGCCGGCCAACGACCCCAAGACCCGATGGTCGATTGTCGAGTTCGTCTAGTTTGAGATCTATTCATGAAGTATTGGAGCCTGCTGGGAGTGAGGAGGTCGAACGAGTCGACAGTCCTTACGATAAGCCGTTGCCAGCGCTACCGCCTGGAGAGGGGCAGTAGGCCGTCCAAGGAGGTGCGAAGGACGGGCATCCGTCAAAAACGATTTCAATATATCTCTGGATATCTGCTATTACTTTCTCCATATACACTAGCATCTTCTCATATCTGTGAATTTAGTAATTCTGGGCTCTTGGGTGAATGCATATACACGCATGCCTTCAACACATTTCCACTCGACTTACTAGCATTCGGAGGAGATCCAATCGCTGGACTTGTGATGACATCTAATCACCCGATTAATCCTGTACTATTCCTATTTTATGTGTTTATCGACGCAGCAGGATATCTACCAATTCATGGTGTAAGATTTGTAGGGATCTGATACCTAATTGTGTATGTAGGTGCTCTTGCATTTGTTTTCTAATGCTAAACATCATGGACTGAAATCGTATCGATTCCACGAGATTCACTACCAAAACCCTACACCCTACCTGTCGCTGCTGCCGTTGTGGGCACGTGTGCCGACAAAAGGTACGTATGCCAATGAACGTGACTGAAATGATGCACTTCTTCACTACTGCGAAAGGTGTCTCAACGCAGGCGGGAAGCAGAAGGTGACTGGTTGTATGGCGTTAGCACGCCCCTAACGTTTATCATGTGGACAGACTGTCGTTAGTAGCGGCGACGGAAAATGATAAGCTCGTCCCAAGATACGAGACTTGTGTGATTATTATGGTATCCGTTTCAGAGACTATGAGGCTAGTTGGCTGGCTTTGGAACCAGAAGATACTCCTATACCTTGATCAGGCTAGTCAGGTGAAGTGGCGAAGGAGTGAGTTTGGAATGAACCTGTTTCGCCACTTCAACTTCATGTTCCCTCCCATAGAGAAATGTGTGATCTCCATGCAGCGAGATACGGATGGTAGTCAGAAGTACCTCTGTATAGACTTCAAACATTATCTTAGGCATTAAAAGCAACCACCCCAAGAAGAGGAGAAGCATGTCCGGACATGACCGAAATTTGTAAATTTTCGAAAAAATTACCTTCTGTCCTCGTATCCACGTAAACCAACATACATTGCATATAATTCTAGTATCAATCGGAAGCTGAGATCGAGGGCTATTATAGTATCCTATTGCCAGTGCTAGTCTTACTTGACAGGCTCGTCGGCGTGGATTTCTAGACCGGGTCGAGCGCCAAGTGCGTTTTTGATCGCTCCGTACATTACTATCTTCATCAGCAAGTCCCCTGAGTCGTTCTGAGAGCAATACGTACAGAACTGTGAGCTGACCAGCCCGGCTGTCATGACTGCAGGCGTCAGCGCAGTCCCAGAAGGCATAGGAGGTCAGTAGAGGGCATAGGAAGGGGTGGACATACTCATTCTTGGACCTAGACCGGCGAAAAGTCCTTTTACTCCCGCTTCTTTTCCAAGCGTGATTAATCTCGATACCATAGGACCTCCAGGTCCATGGCCCTTGTTGATCTGTGATAGCAATGTATCGGCAGGCTAGATGTATTAGTTAAGGTGATAGAGGTGGCAAAAAAAATGGAAATTTACATGACTTAGAATTGCCGCGGCGAAACCTGCCACAATACCTGATCCAAGTGTGATACTTAGGTTCTCGACTGGTCCCAAGTTCGCCTTTGTCTCTGGGGACATTTGCTTGTAGATGGCTTCGGTACATCGTTCATTTACGGTGAATTGACCAATGGCGTATGGGATTTGTTTGGCCAAAATCGGGATGAATCCGGCGTACATGGCTCCAATACCTTCGGTAGTGAGCATCTTTGTGAAACCAGACACTAGACCGTTGGCGTACTGTCGTTTAGCTTCACACACTTGAACACAAACAATGGCCTACGTTTCGGTCAGAGACTAATCGAATTCGAGTAGCCTCCAAGGGGGTCAAGAGGATATCAGCAAAGAATCTATCATGAGCTATATCCTCACTCTCTGCGTACAGCGGACTCACTCGGCAATAGCAGCTCCTCCAAGGTATACAGCAGTTCTATGCTCAATAGCAGCCTCTTTACTTCCAAGAGCATCCACAATTAGCTTTTTCTACCAAATCAGCTCTTTTGAATCTTTTTTTCCACAGACCCATGTATAACGGTGCGAGTGAGCTATGTAAATCACATACCGATGCTTCGTATCCAGCAAACTTGGCTCCTCCTTGGAAAAAGTATCCGACAGCCGTAGGTCCAAATCCAGTCAAAAGGCCCTTGGTACCCTCTGACGCGACAATCTTTCGCCCAGCCGACAGAAGCGAGTCTCGAGCGAGTGCCGGGTCGATCTGGATACGGGTCTTGACCACGTCGATGGCTATCTGTCAGTCTAGCTCCTTTGCATACGGACAAGCGGTATGCAGAGTGAAGGGCTGCGATAGGCGAAAAAAGAAACAGAGGACTCTTGTCGTAGCTCTAGACTGGATGACTTACGTGTCATACCACCATGAGACCTATGCATCAGCCCTCTCCTATTCTCATCAAGATTGGTGACTCACAAAGTACAACATAGCGCACCAGCCAAGAAGAAAATACTATAATCCTTGGGCGAGAAATTGGGGGTCAAAGGCTCGTCAGTCACTGCTGACTTGACGGCTTGTAGTGGCTGTTCTTTTGCTGACATGTCGACTAGAATGGGCTCGAGGATGCTGTGGGCGAGGGCTTGGACTGCTGTTGTCGTTGCT
>Ga0265780_10005000_pt1 | contig 16933 bp, 18 predicted proteins | sample P1T30metagenome_FD_192432 | JGI IMG/M metagenome (GOLD analysis project Ga0265780, IMG submission 192432) | Plant litter microbial communities from East Loma Ridge, Irvine, California - P1 T30 | ecosystem: Environmental > Terrestrial > Plant litter > Unclassified | place: USA: California... | reverse complement strand
ACGTCTGGGGCGAACCGAAATACTACATCCCCGGTCCTGGTCTACCACTTACCACCGTTCCGCTAGGCAGCGACGGTATCGCCTTGTCTGCTGATGGGGAACACCTGTACTTTGGTCCTGTTGGTGGACGCACTCTCTACAGTATTCCCACGGAACGTCTGCGGGACCGCAGTCAGGCGTCTGAGCTCTTGGCGCTGGGTGCGGTGAATAACCGGGGTGAGAGGGGTGTGAGCGATGGGTTTGAGACGGATACGAATGGGTTCATCTATGCGGGGAATATGGAACAGAATGAGATTGGGTTCCATAATCCGAAGAATGCGTCTATGACGTTGTTTGTGAGGGACCCGAGGATTAGTTGGGTTGATACTAGTAAGTCTTCTTTCCATTGTACTGGTGATGTCTGGATGAGAAACTGACTTGTTACAGTGTCCGTTGGAAGCGATGGGTATCTTTACTTCACCGACAACCAGCTTGCTTTCAGTTCGTCGTTCTATCCTGGTACGGACGATAGAGTGAGACCCTTCGTGCTGTTTAGGGCGCCTTTGCCTAACAACGGATCGAGAGTGTTCTTGCAGTAGAGCCTCGGTGGACAGTGATATAGTCTCACGATTCGGCAATTGAACGTATGTACATATATCATAGATCGTATACAACTTTGAGCATTACAAAGTCTACGTCTTACCAAACACGAAAATTCCCTTGCCGTCCCTGTAACCCTCCAGAGTATCCTTGACCTTGCCTATCAATTCGTCGCCCTTAGTATCCCACTCCCACTTGATCTCATCAACAGGCATATCTCTGAACTCGCCCTTTCGTGTCATATCCAGTACATCAGCGACCGTCTTCTGCTTCTCTTCAGGATGCTTCTCCGCCCACCTGCTTACCCAAAAGCCGTGGAAGTGGATATCCTTGAAGATGAGCATAGACGCAGGAATAGTCAGAGGCTGCTTCGACATGGCGCCGTAGGTAACGAAGTGCGAAGAGGAGGAAAGCAGTTTGGCCATTGCGGTAGCGGCCTTTCCGTTTACACAGTTCAATGCCAAACGGATGGGAGTGCGACCGCCATTTGTCCATTCTTTGGCCTGGTCCTTGATGCCCTGCGATTGCAATTCTGCATCCGTGATGACGACGTCTGCGCCCAGCTCTTGAAGTTCCTTCTTCATGGCTTCTTCCTTGCTCTTGTCTTCCCGGCTACGGATCACGTTGATGCTCTTGTAACCCCACTTCTTGCCTAGCTGGATGGCGGCACGTCCGACACCTGAGTTTGCTCCATTCTGTATGAACCACTCGCCTTCCGAGAGCGTTGTGAAGTCGTGAAGCATGCGGTATGCTGTGCATGGGTTTATGGATACGGTGCCGGCTTGAATCGCGGTAATACCTTCGCGCATATGGTCGTCGAGCTTGACTACGTCGTTCGTGGTGGCGCTTGCGTGTGTTCGCCATGTACCGAAGCCAGGCCCTTTCATGAAGACCCAGTCGCCCTTCTTGAAGCCTTCCTTCTTGACTCCTTCGCCCAATGCTATTATCTCCGCCACTCCTTCATTTCCAGCGACAGCGATTGGGTTGGGTGTGCCCAGGTTAGTGGTGAAGGTCGGCTTCGAAGGGTATACACCTTGGATCTGGTTGATGTCGGCGGGATTGATGGGCGAAGCGAGGAAGCGCAATGTCATAAAGTTGCTATGCGGTGGCGAGATGGAATGGCCGTGAAGGGAAAGCACAGCGGGAGGCTCGCCATATTCGGAGAATGTGAGGGCTTTGGCTTGCTCGTAGCCGTATGCGGAGATGTAGCGGCGCTGCGGAAGTCGCGATGCGGCCGGGGCTAGGTGTCGTGTGCGGCGCAGACATGACTGCGCTAATCGCGGAGACGGCGAGATGAGTTTGGTAGCCATTGTGAGTGGCGTCGACACTATAGAAGTGATGTGAATTGGAAGCCTGCGGAGCTCATGGAAGATGTTTTGGAAAGACGGAGCTATGACGTTTGCTAAAGCCGAGGTTTGGTGGAGCAATGGAGCTCTTAACACGCATCACTTTCGACAGTACATACAGTGGATGTCTGTAACAACTCTTGATGCGTGAATATTTTGACAGGATGGATTCACATTCTACATGCTAAGGTAGCGCGGGTTCCGAGTCTCGCCTTCAGCCCAAGTCTCTAGATGCCAGATGGGCTACGATCCACTGTTTCTCCTAAGCTCGCAAGAATACTCGCATCAGGAAATGGGCAACAATGCGCCACAGCCTGCGCCATAAACTACGTACGAAGAAGCAATGGTAGACATTCACATGCAAGACGGCCCAAGAGGCGCTTCGTGAAGGTTCCCGCCAGCTGTGGGCATCTAGACGCCACTAGCACCGCCCCGCGTACGTCATCGGCCATGCGTGTTGCTAGGCTGCGCCCTCCTTGAACTGGCAGGTTGCTGCATACCCCTCTTGCTACAAATAGACCCTTTCGCCAACACACCCTATCCACTGCATCACTCAAAGACTCACAACACCCCTCAACCACTATACCACTACATTCAAACTCCTCTCAAAACCCCTCACACACACATCAACATGGCTGCCACCGTCAACGTCGAGAACATCTCCACAAAGACCAGCGAGGATGAGATCAAGAGCTTCTTCTCCTTCTGCGGAAAGATCCAGTCGCTCAGCGTAAAGCCCTCAGGCGACGACACCCAGTCTGCCTCGGTCACCTTTGAGAAGGCTGCCGCCGCAAAGACCGCCCTCCTCCTCGACAACACACAGCTCGGCCACAACTCGGTCCAGGTCACGTCCGCTAAGAGCATCGACGAGATTGCCGGCGAGAAGTCTGCGTCCGCCGACGACGCCAAGGACGGCGACCACCACATCGAGCAAGAGCAGAAGCCCCGCGCACGCATCATCGCTGAGTACCTCGCCCACGGCTATGCCATCTCCGACACGGCCATCGAGAAGGCCCTCGCGGCGGACAAGCAGAACGGCTACAGCACCAAGTTCATGAACGTCCTCAACAACTTCGACCAGAAGACCCAGGCTACACAGAAGGCGCAGGTCGTCGACCAGAAGTTGGGCATAACAAACAAGGGCTACGCTGCCTTCAACATGATGACCAGCTACTTCGACAAGGCTGCTTCCACCCCCACCGGACAGAAGCTCCGTGCTTTCTACGAGCAGGGAAACAAGACCGTCATGGACGTCCATAACGAGGCTAGGCATTTGGCCGACCTTAAGAAGCAGAAGCCTGCCAGCGAGGGCGGCGTCGCTACTGAGAGCAGCGAGAAGCCCGCCGAGGGTAGCAACGAGAAGAGCGGCGAGTCCTACGCCGCCGCCGCTGCCCCCACGTCCTAGATACGAACACCTTAAGTGCTCACGGCGGAGGACTGGAACGGCATTTCTTTCGATTCAACGATTCCCACTTGGTTTACAGTCTGTATGAATACTTGCGCATGATACCGATGACGGCACGAGCACGGAGTTTGGAATAAGATGGTTCAGCAACCTACGAAAACACAATTCTATCTAGTAACCATTGATCTTGGACCCTGTATTATCGCGTAGTGATGGTGCTCTATTACGATCTTTTCTCGAAAAACGATATAAACAAGCATGCAGAAAACAAAAAGACCAAAGCCAGTGTTCCTCCTATCCCTCTAATATCCCCACTCTCCACTATCCAACAAGCTCTGGCTAGCCACAAAGCTGAACCCTCCAAACGGATTGCTAGAAGCCTGGCTCTCAAACATCAAGTCGTCAAACTTCTTCGTCAGAACAGGACTCAGCGGCAGGTCGGTGAAGTCCTGGGCAAAGTTCTCTGCCAACTCCGGATCTGTAATGAGTGGCTGGATCGGCGGCTCCAACTCCCTCGCTTCCAACTTCTTCCAGTCGATCTTGCGGAAAAACCTATGTTTCTTGATATTAGGCAAATCCTTGGCCATGTTGAAACCTAGCCGCTTCTTGGGGTCTTTGCGGAGGAGGCGAGTGAGAAGGTCCTTGGCGTCGGCGCTGAGGTAGTAGGGCAGTGCGAGTTTCTGCTTTACAATCTTTTCCTGGATCTTGGCGTTGTTGTTACCGGTGAATGGAGGAGCGCCAGTGAGAAGATCGAAGCCGAGTGCGCCCAAGGACCACCAGTCGACTGCCGCGCCGTACTCGTGACCTTGAACCACTTCCGGAGCCATGTATTCTACGGTACCGAGGATGGAGCGGCAGGGGCTGTCTTCATCAAGACTGACTTTGCTGAGGCCAAAGTCGGTAAGGAGCAGGTGGCCCTCGGAGTCTAGGAGGCAGTTCTCGGGCTTTAGGTCGCGGTAGATGACGCCGACTGTGCGGTGAAGGTGGTCGAGCGCAAGCACCATTTCAGCCATGTAGAAAGCGGCCACGTCCTCGGAGAACATGCGCTCAGCTGCGAGGTGGTGGAACAGCTCGCCGCCTTGAGCATACTCCAGAATGAGGTACAGCTTCTCCTGGTCCTGGAAGGCATAGTAGAAGTTGACGATGAAGGGGTGTCGGTTCACGCTCTCCAGGACGTTTCTCTCCGTCTTGGTCTGTTCGATGAGCTTCTTATGCACGGTGATGGAAGCCTTCTTGAACTGCTTTTGCGCGAACAGGCGGCCTGTCGCGCGCTGCCTGACCAGCAAGACGGTGCCGTAGCTGCCCTTGCCCAAACACATCAACGGTTCAAAGTCCTCGGCTGTCATCTTGCGCGCCATCCCGCTGTTCAACATGGTCGAAGTCTTGGAGAGCGTGTCGATGCTGAAATCTTCTGCGTTGAGGTCGATCTCGTAGCTCTCCATCTCCGTACGGTCACTGTCACTTTCGCGGCCAGACATGCTAGTGTTGCTCGACAACTGCGATGTGACCCTGCTCATAGCGACACCCTTTCCCGGGGAATCCTTCATGGGTGAATCGCTCCTTGGGCCTAGGTTCAGCGCCTCCAGCTGGGCTTTGAGGTTGCTGATGCCTCCTGCAGTGGATTGGGGTCTAAGCGCTGGGCTGCTGGTGACGCTGGGAAGTCCAGAGCGCACAGGTCCGAAGCGCGGTGTAGTGGCCAGAGAGTAGTCCGACTCCTCCCCACCAGACGTGACTGGAGTGTGAAAGCCCCGGGTGACGCTTGTAGCTTGTAGTCCTGCTTTCAGACCCTTCTTTTTCTTCTTCTTGTTCTTCTGGGCCTTCTTGAACACGGCGTCGAAATCCAATTTGTCTGGTCCCTGCTGCTTGCCCTCGGGGCCGGGCTGCACTGCGCGCTGTGGCATAGGGCTGACGATGTTGATCGGCGGGGTTCCTACGTGGAGGGGCGCTTTGGGCGGGCTCATTTCCATGAGTCCCGAAGCGAACATGTCGTCTTCGGGCAGGGCAGGCTCAAGGTTTCGCGGCGCGTTGGCCGGAAGTTGGGCATCGTTCTGGTCAAATGCGAAAACCATGGTAACGGTAGTGAGGGGTAATGCGATAAAGAGTTGTCACTCTCCAAGCTGCGCCCGTATTCTGGTCAAGTCAGCATTTGCACACGCTTTGGAGAGGAGTTCGCGCACATCCAACGCCTGTCTTGGGCAAACCAATATTACAGTCCGCCGCGAGGGTTCACGGCGGAACTCCTACCCCTAGCCGGACCAGCGATGCGAAGGAGGCGTCCGTCTTGTTCAGGCCTGAGCTCAGTGCGGTGTAGGGGAAGAAAGAGCCAACTGCGGTAAGCTGAGCGGTGGGTAGGAAAGCGGTCGCGGCGAAGGAAGCAGAGCCCATAGATGGTTGTAGTGGAATATTGGGAATGGTAATGGTCGGAGCCAGGATTCGGGGCCTGGCAGTAAATCTGTCTAGTGGAAGTGTCGCGGTGTTGGGAGAAGTCGTGTTTGAAGGGGTTTTGGCAGAAAGGAACGCGATCAGCGGGAGAGGCTCAATCGCCAGCTTCTTAATTTGGTGCCTTGGCGGGCTCGCGGTGGCATGTGAATGAGCTTGCGCTTAACTGGTCATCCGCCCCAGATCCACCTCCACACAAACTCGGAGATCCACCCCGTGCTTTCATTTACATCATATTTGCATGTCTTGCTAATGTCATGCGCTTGCGTCGCTGATGCGATCGTGTTGATGTCGTTCGCTGCCACGCGCGCTGGCAGTGAAACTGCGATCGCGTCTCATTCGACAAAGACAGCGCGACGCTGATCCAACGCGACTCTCTTCGCGAACGAGTCTACGTGGCAAGGGTATCTATTCGCTGCTGTGAAGTAACTCCGACTATGATCATCGCGAAATGAAGCTACCAGCAGTAGCCCTGAGTGAGAGCTAGCGTGTTCCTCCTTTGTCAAACGTGCCTATAGAACAACAAAGCGCGACGCTTGACGGATAGGGGGCGCCACGAGACGTACACGACCTTGAACTGCTATATCTCGCGCCCATCGCCCTGCTCAGTAGAAAGACTTATTCGCGCCCCTCAGGTGTTGCCTCTTTCTGAAATATGTGACTTCCCCACCCGAAGCTAAGCGAGTGCGGCTGCTGTGGGTTTGATGTTCCGACGGCCGACACAAAGAAAGAGCGCAAGTGCTCCCACTACTACTGCGTTTATTCCAGCCCGTTCTGTCCTGAATAGAAAGAGCGCAGAAGAAAACGCCTTACATATACTCCTCAATTTCAAAAATTTCCATCGTCGCCTTCCTAGCTCAGTGGTAGAGCGCGTCACTAGTAACGCTAGACTCGATTCGAGTCGAGCTAGTCCCGATTAGGACGTCACGTGATGACGAGGTCGTCAGTTCAATTCTGGCGGAAGGCATTCTTCTTTTTTGCCAAAAATGAACCCTTTTTTCTGCTAGAATCCATGCGAAGAGCGCGTAGAAGCAGTCACAATCTTTTTTTAGATGGTGCTGCGAGAAGAAGACCGCTGTTTTGGCGGGTTGGAACAGAATATTGCAGTTGGTAGGTAGAACGGCTGCACGAGCGCCTGCCATCTGGACCCTGGTTAATCTATTCCCGAAACACACCTTCAGGAAGCTTGCTGATAACATAGACGTTGACCTCGGCATGCCCTGCGCCCTGTTGGGGTGACTTGTACATCCATTGTCCTTGTTGTCATCTGATACAAGGCTCTAGGTGTCGCTTCTGTCGTCGACACTGTCATGGGGTTGTGTGGCTCTTCGCTAATAAGTTTTGTAGTGATTGTCTGAGTACTACAGGATAGCGACTGTACCAGAGTTCGCGACAGCCCTGCCCCGCAGCCCACACGCAGCCATGCGTTCTTGATCGCACAAGTCGTCCATGCCTCCGTCCGTACAACCTACATTCAGCATAACAAACAGGATATCGGGACGCATGCGCGTGATCAAGGACGACACCCCCATGCAAAACTACAAGTTCTTCTCCTCCTTCCGGCCCTTCAACACCCAGTTTAAAATCTGAGCGCCTCAACACTACCACACGGAGAGCCTTGTGCAGCAGCACAGCCTTACACATCTATTTCACAACGCAAACGAAACCCAGAATACTAGAAGCATGCAGGTATTACTAAATTAACAGTGTTCTCGAAGACGCGTACGCTTGAAGAGCGCCCGGTTCACTACTCCCTTGGCGATAGCAGGTTAACCCTCTGTTCCTCCTCCTCGTCTTCCTCTCCGTCTTCCTCCTCGTATTGCGCCTCCTCGTGGTCCTCCTCCTCATCGCCCATCTCATAGTCAGGAGTCTTGGTAGACAGAGGCTTGCCCTTGAGTAGACCGACATTCTTCCTTGCCCCTACCAACACGCTCTTTGCCGACGCCAGCGACCCTCCTCGTCCGACCGGCCAGCTTGCCAAGATTTCTCTGTAGGCAGCGAGCAAGACAGCTCTCGCCGCCCTCTTCTTGCCGAGCTCGGGGTTCTTCGTAATGTACTTTCTCCCAAATACTCTGAGTGTTACCCTCTCATCCTTGTCAAAGTCCACCGGGTACAACAACGAGTCGGAAGGTGGCGGGGGGGATTTCGAACTCCATGCGTCGAGAGCGCGATTGACCTCGTTTGAGAGGACGTCTAGCTCAGCTGAGACTGCAGCCTCTTGGTGGCTCGCGCTGGTGTCCCCCGACTCTTCTGCGTCCTCTTGGCTCTCGACAAGCGTGAAGTGTAGACCGGCGAGGAAGGATCCAAGGTAGGCCGGGGCAGTGATCGGGTGCTTGCGGAGTACAACAGCTAACCGACCGAAATTATCGAGATGGCTGTGTGTCGGAATGATGGAGTCCCGAGCCGTGATGAGGATGGAGATGGGCTCAACCAACGGAGAAATTCTGGTCGTCAAGTCTTCGCTGTCCTGCTTCTGCACCGCGACAGCACTCAGCGGAGACCCCAGGGCGTTGAGACAGGCCAGTATGGGTGTTGACACCTGCACTGCATCTGTCACAAACAGACGCGAGAGCATACCTGGCATCGTGCCCTGGGTATCGTCAATGGTCTTGTCGCCAACCTCTTCGCTCTCTCCCGTTCGCGTGGCACGCTTCACGCGCTTTGTAGCCGTTCGCTGTGGTGCTTCGGTATCATCGCTGGTCTTGTCGCCGATCTCTTCGCCCCTTCCTGCTTGCTTTGCACGCTTCACGCGCTTTGGTGCCGCTGACTGTGGCGCCGCTGCTGAGCGCTTCGCTGAGGGTGTTGTAGGAGTGTTCGTTGCAGGCAACTCGGCGGACTGCAAGGAAGGTCAGTTAGCGGACGAGGAGTAGATGCAGCGATGCAAGATCATACTCTTCTGAGATACTCGCAGTACCGACTCCTTAGATCGGGTACGTTTCTAGTGAGTCGTACTTGGTCCTTGGACCTGGGGATGGTGGCGTTCAGTTCAACGAGGAATTGCTTCATGTTGCCCTTCGTCCCCAGAGCATTGAAGGCTTCCAGCTTCTCCTCGAAATCATCGCTGCTGCTTTCGAGCGCCTCGTCCTGCGCCAGTGTCTGAACGGGATGTTTAGACATTGGAGTAGGACGGGAAGGCGCGGAATATGCGAAGTAAGATCTGATATAGTGCTTTGCGGGAACGTAACGCGGCGAAAGACAAAAAACAGAGAATCAAAGCCCGTGATAAAGATAGAATTATGGAGGCGCCGAAATGAGGTTTAAGATGCCGGCCTGTACACGCGCAGCGTGTGGAAGGATTAGCAGGCGCGTAGCAGCAGGAGAAGGAGAAGAGAAGTGAAAGGGAAGACGCGGAGCAGACGAAGAAGACACGCGAGCGATACGGAAGATTGGCAGAAGAAGCGAATGGGGAGAAGATGCCGCGAGGTGAGGTAGGATGCAGTGCCTCGCACCTTCCCAACCCACGCGACAAGCAAACCTCACCTACACAAACACTGCACTCACCATTCTCCACCGCTAGTCCTCCGTAGCCTTCATCCTCGTTTTCTCGGCGTTTGACTGTACCTTCCCATCGACAGCACCTGCGACCCCGAGCCTATACATCGAATACTTCTACCTCCCCGCTTGCCACTGCCGACTCACTGTCTGCCGACCGACTACAACGCGATGCCATTGATTACCCCACCCCAGCCCCCTTCAGCTAGGATGGCCGCGCGATTGGCTGCACTGAGCGATGACCAGAAAGAGAATCTCAAAGCCACATCGGCGCGATCCCGCTTCTGTGACCATCAATCACCTGGTACAATTGCGCGTCGAAAGCAAGCCCGCAGCAATTACTCTCAGTACTGCCAAACGATCTACGAGATTAACGACGAGGAAACGATGTACAGAAGCGAGACCCTCATTGGGTACGTCTGTGGCTTCCTCGAATGCACGGCGATGGTGTCGGAGGGTAGACTCTCTGACAAAGTCGAGGCAAGTCACATCCAAATCCCACACCAGATAGAGGCTAACACCTCCCAGGCGAGGTCCCTTTGGCAGCTAAAAAGTGCACTCCAATTTTGGATCGATACGTATACGCACAACTTCCGATCCATCGAGACCGACTACCACTCCCGTGTGTCGGGACACATCCATATGGTCGCCGTCGAACAAAGACTATTGACAAGAAGCCGAGAGCGAAATGAACTCGGCGAGCTCGAGCTGGGTCTGATGTATGCCAGGGTCATGACACTCCAAGAGAGTGTGCTGCAAACGAAGCAGCACTATATCGCATGGGTGGTAGCATACATCACCGCCGCCCGTCCAGGCTCGATTACGGTCGGCAAGGGCTACCAGCAGGGTGCTCCCCGCGGCGGCGCTATGAGCGACAGCATACCCACGCGCACTGAGGCTCATACACCCCAGTGGTCCGACGTAAAGTTCGAGAGGTTCGAACAAAACTACTCTTGCCTGGTAACGTTTCGCTTCAACAAAGGACACCAGGACCCGCACCGACAGAGCAGCCGGGACGGCTCCAGAGAGTTCTTTTTTGCCCCCAAACAAGAGCGCCTCCACTTAGACATCAGTGCCCTCCTGTTTGCGGAAGGTAAGTCGTGGACGTTCGAGAATCAGGTTCATACACTGACCTTCCATAGCGTATACTCGCGGCCTGTTCGTTCACCCGCTAGACGTTCTGCTGACCAACGACGCTATTCGTTTCCCTGTAACCAGAGGAGAAGTCGCCAGGCAGGCAGTCTTCGTCGCGGCTAATACGAAGGGCCAACTCATACCAGATCAAGAAATGCGACAAGTCGCCCTAAACAAACACCTACAGGACTTCAGCCTCGCCGTCGGGATCCTTTGTTACTTTTCTATGTATTCGTTCCGACGACAGGCGGCGCAGGAAGCGAAGAGCGAGTATTCAAGCGAGGACGCAATGGCGCTACTCGGCCACCGCGCGAGCAACCCAGATACTCTCCGCCATTACGACAAGCATGGCTTCGACCGAAGGGACATGACTTCATTCAGGCTGGGTGGCGTGCAACTCGAAGATGCATCCATACGTAAATTCTTCTCGCCCTCCAATCGACTCGTAAGCACTTTCTCTTTCCAGTATAATTTGCCCACTCAAGAGAGCCCTCTCACGCACACAACTGTTGTATGTTCGCTAATCTCGCCGAACTGCAATGGATCAAGGACGCATCGTCCGGAGTACCAGGCAGATCTCTAAAGCAAGAGGTCCACGCACGCGTACGCCAGATGATCATCTTAGACCCTGAGTACAAGAAATTCGAGGCCGACCTACACGGCATCCTAAGCCAAATCCACCACAAGCTGCAAGAGTGCAACCTCATCTTGCCCGAAGAAGTATACAGCATCGAGAGCCGCAACATCGGCAAGTGCGAAAAGATGATGGGGGGTATCGAGGAGGCCGCGATCATGGAACTCAGGGGAAAGTTGGACGAACGTATCGTTCTGCGGAAATTTGCCCGTGTGGCTGTCACTCAGCGCACCAAGGAAGCCCTTCGCAAGAGCATCGAGAGCACATCGGCGGAGAGAGGAAGGATGGGGCAGTATGTGAACGAGATGGACATTAAAGGAGCAGAAGATGACGAATACGTGGAAATCGTCATCGAGCTCGTCGGCTGGCAATGCACGGATCAGTCTGTACGAGCAGCTCATTTAAGAAAAGCGCCGAATAGGTCTGCAGACTACATCAAGACAAAGACTTGCAAAGTAGGTGACCTAATCTCAACGTAGGCTCCAGGGTGTTCAGCTTTTCTTAGGTTGGCGTGCGAGGGAGGGCCGTGTAGAGATGGGACGGGGGTGTCAACCTGCGCTTCCTATCAGCATGTGCTGAGAATGTAAGACGACTATACTTACGGGGGGAAGAGCCGATCTACCTGGGGCCATTTCTTGACGCCTCGGGTTCGATCCGAAGAGGTGATCGTCCGGCTGAGTGGTCCACGCAGATCCATAGTCGAAAAGTTCATCTGCGTCACCAAGCACGACACAAAAACCATCGCCACTATGCTCGTAGACCGCATGAGCAAACTGAATGTCATCCGCTCAGTAGGCTTCCCCCGCTACGTTCATCGAGCAATACCAGATTCATCGCGACATCCTGCTGCATCACTTCCAAACCTTCCGATGGAACTCCTCCTTTGGTTTATCGACAATAATGGTGTATCCTCTTGCGACATCCGGTCTCTCCGCCTTACTTGCAAGGAGGTGAAACTGAAATGCCGTAACAGGTTCTATGACACCATCGAAAAGTCTACTGTATTCTTGCAGCTAGACGCTGGGTTTCCTGCTCGCGCACTGGCGTTGGCAAAGTACCAGGAGTGGAGTGACAACATCACGTCCGTCCACCTCGAGGTCCCACGAAACAAGTTCTTCTACGCATCAGAACAGGCGTATTGGAATGGAGGATGGGACATGAACACCACAAAGGACAATTTCGCCGATATGTGACTGAAACTATGACTGGTTTGTCCATAGATCGCTCTACACGTGCAGACCCACTTCAATACAGCTGAACATAAGAGGGTCAAGGGCGCATAGCTGTATCGTGGGGCTCTAGTAGAGCGATGTTGCCACTCGTCTCAGTTGAAGGACTGTATTCTCTGGATGCTGAGATCTCTGCATTTCCGAGATCATCTCTATCCGACCGCGTTAGGCAGATGCTGACTAGAAGAAAGGTGTGTGCTTTCGTATTCTCGCATGCGATCTGCTTACTTATTTGTGGACCGAGCGCTTGAAGTCAGCTTCTTACACCTTGTTGACTAGGGTACAGAGTCTAATGAACTATAGCATGTGCGCGACGAGCCGAACACGTGGGGCTGCTCATTCTGCGAGTACCACGTTAACCTAGGGAAAACCTGAACAGGTCTGGAGCCTACATCGACGTTAGGCCACCTACTTTGTAGGTTTTCTTCTTAATGTAGCCTCTAGGGTGTTCCGTTTTTCCCTTGTATGAGGTGGTACAGTAGTTCTGACTCCTCAAAGACTAGGTAGAGACTGCCCGCTCTTCCACATGCTGAGGTGACATCGGGACTTGCCATTCTCCACTAATGGTTCAGATAGATCTACACGCCTCTTCCCTTACGTGCTCACCAAGATCTAGGCCGAGAATAAGATAATGTAGCCTGGCACCTTGGTTCAAGACATGCAACGTGAATGTCGATCGAAGAAAGGATTTACCTTCCACTCTACTAATAGAAAGCTACCAACAGCGAAGTCGCATTCTATACGAGCACTCTGCAGAAATAACGCGACGATGTAGTCTGTCTTGATGGGATCGGCATTCGAATTAGAGTCACGGCAGAGGCTGAAGGCGCTGCGGGTACCTACCTAGGTAGGTGCTGGCTGCATGAAAGTGCTGGCTGCATGAGAGCCAAGATAACTAAGCAGCCCATCTTCTTTTGACCGCCTGGTGCTGGCAAATGGCTTCAATCAGTGGTCAGCCAGCATGTGCGGTCAACCTTACTGCGGCCGCTTTCGGTAGCAAATTCCCCAGCCACAACCGTTTGGGGGTAAGTAGCGCCTCCCCCGCAGGCCGATGTAAGACATACGATGTGCTGGAGAAGAAGTTAGTAAGTGTCTGACCGGGCCAGCCCTAGTAATATAGCCATATTAACTGTCGTGTAACCTAGGACGATCTTCACTACATTGATCCCGCCAAGGTCCTTGAAATCATCACGACGACGAATCATCATAGTAGTTCTATTCTGCGGATACCATATGCCGGTTACTGCATGCACATAGTCATCGCCCAGAACACTGTCTTTGTGTCTCGACGCCCGAACACCTCCAAGCCTTATGCGATCAGCTTACCACCACCGTCATTGCCAGTCGACAAACACCGTGTGCACCTCATGAATGTCAGTCAAGCTCTGCGGTGAGTAGTCGCAGAACGCTGAGTGGGCAGAATGACGGCCAGTTATGTGGTAATAGCCTCAGGAAGGCTCTCAACCCCGAGACAGTAACCCAGTTCGGGACAGTGATAACTTTGTGTGCGTTCGAGAGGACTGGGAGAGTTGACCGGTAGATGTCAGCGGTGATAGAGAGAGAAAGAGGACCATGTGAGGACAAGAAAGTATAAAGGATGGCCAGAAGTCGACCTGAAAGAACTCACCAAGCTTCAACATCACAACATCATTACCTTCACTACATTACCAGCCTTTCGCTCAACACCTCCTCAAACCATCAACATGCGTTTCTCCACCATCACTATCGCCGCCCTTGCTGGCCTCGCTGCCGCCGCTCCCAACGAGATCGCCAAGCGCGAGAGCCAACAGATGACCAGTGCCATTCAGTTCGCTGCCCAGCAAGCCGACTGCAGCATCTTCGACTGCGCTGCTGTTATCGGTGCCGCTTTCTGCATTGCAGCAGGTGTTGCAACCGGACCCGCTGGCGTTGCCGCAGTCGTCGCCTGTGTTTCCGGTGGTGCTCCTTCGGTATTTCCTCCCATTGTCTTTCCATTTCCCACTCCCACTGACTTGACTCAGCTCTGCGGCTGCGCTGGGTGCGTCGATGCTCTCGGTGACTTCTTGACTGAGAACGGCCTTTGCCCCGAGTAAACGATGATAGCTGACATTCTGATGCCCATTTCGGGTTGGGGAATGGACGAAAATGGAGTGTTCGGAGGGACATGGTCCATCAACATTAGACCTGCAGTGTCTGGTGTAGACTGGGATGACGGCTCTCACGAGCGACTTGCATGTATCTCCTTGGTGGTAGTTTAAACACACTCGCTCCTCAATGAAATCGCTGGCCAGCTCAAATATTCTCAGTGCCTTCGGTGCAGAAACCAGTGATGTGGCAGTAAGCCGACATTATTACACATCTTGCGATAAGCTCGTCTTGAATGGCCGAATGAGGGACTCCATGAAAGATGCTGAATGTTTAATGTGTATTGATCATTTTTGTGCTTTTTCATGCTTCGATAATGCGAATCTCTACATCTACCCCTCGTCCCCAGCCTACTCGCAACACCTGATATACAGGTTCGTGCAGTGGTTTTGATCTCATAAAGTACAAAAGCTGCATTGTATGAGAACACGGTTATGGACGTGGAATCGCTCCTTTTTTGACCTCGTCATGTCATTGATAGGCTTGACGCCGCCCTATGTTGATACAAATGTACAGATCGTGCCCTCATGTGGGCGCATTACTTCTAACGGAACAGAAAGGGAAAGTCACCAGTTGGTTAACTTAGTTGCAGGTACCGAAAGTACCCTGGCAGCCAGCACCGCAGTGACCGGTGGTGCTTCCACACCAACCGTACTGGGAGCAGCAGTTTCCGAAAGAAGAGCCAGAGCATGTGAAGCCAGAGGTTCCAGCGCAGGATCCGTCAGTAGATGCCTTCTTGGTGGGCGCAGCGGCGGCCTTGGTGGTTGTGGTAGCGGCCTGCTTAGTGGCGGATGCTCCAGTGCCAGTGCAGGTACCGAAGGCGGAGTTGCAGCCAGTGGAGCAGTGGTCAGTAGTGCTTCCGCACCAGCCGTACTGGGAGCAGCAGTTACCGAAGGATGAGCCAGCGCAGGTGAAACCAGAAGTACCGCCGCATGAGCCGTCAGTGGAGACCTTGCCAGCGGCAGAAGCGACGGGGGCCTTGGAGGTAGTAGCCTTGGTAGGCGTGGCAGCCTTAGTGGTGGTGGTGGTAGGGGCAACACCATTGCTGCCGCAGTTACCGAAGCCAGATTGGCAGCCAGTTCCGCAGTAGGCCGAAGTGGTACCGCAGTAACCGGCAGCGCTGCAGCAGTTACCGAAGGTAGATCCCAAGCAGGTGTATCCCTTGGTACCACCGCAAGTAGCATCAGGGGTAACCTGCTTGGTTCCAGTGGCAGCGGGAGCACCGGCAGAAGTGGCGGGGTTGGGCGCGTTGCCAGAGCCGGCACCACCAGCAGTGCGGTACCAGTTCTCCTTGGGGTCACCAAGGCAGTCACCAACAGTAACGGCCTTGTATCCGAGCTGAGTGAGGGTGGAGAGCATGTACTCGGTCAGGTTCATGGCAGTCTGCTCATGGATATCGTGACCAATCTCGAGCCACTGGTTGCTGGCGGCGGGACCGCTGGTGACGTTGCCCAGGAAAACATCCTTGGAGTATTGGATGAGGGTGGTGCTGTCGTGTTCGTAATCATCCTGTTCCTAGTGTCAGCAATTGAACCCTTTCAAGAGATCAAGGAAGTGCATACGGTATCAAGGTTGAAGTATGTGACGTGGTAACCGAGGTCAGCCATGTCCTTCTCGCATCCTGACTCAGCAGTGCAGCTGGAGTACGGGGGACGCATGTAGGTGGGGATCTTGCCGACGATGTTGCGAAGAGCCATCTCGTTCTTGATCATCTGGTTGTAACGGTCCTGCTGGGAGACGGCGCTCAGGTCCAAGTGGGTCCAGGTGTGAGAAGCAAGCTGGTGGCCCTCAGAGTCCATGCGCTTAAGAACACTGCTGAACTCGGGAGTGATGTCAATCTGTCCCTTGTTGATGTTGTTTCCAGTGATGAAGAAAGTAGCCTTGGCGTTGTAGGAAGCCATGACATCGAGAATATGGCTGGTGAAGACCTTTTGTGGGCCGTCGTCGTAGGTGATGGCTACCGTGCCGGGCGTGGTGCAGCCGTAGATACCAGCGCCACCGTACTCGACATTGCCGACCTTAGTACGGGCGATGGAAGAGGTGTTGGTACCTCCTGGGGTGGCGTTCTCAGGGCAGCCAGAGCCGTGCTCGTAATCGCATCCAGGAGAGTAGCAGTAGTCGTCTTCTGTGCCACAGTAGCCAGCACCTGAGCAGCACTGACCGGCGGGACAGTTGCCGACACCCGCACCACACTGGCGGTCGTCCTGACGGGCCACGACCTTGTTCTTGACCTGAGTCTTGGGTTGCAGAAGCTCGTTAACTCCGGTGAATCGAGCTCCAGTGCGAGAAAGTAGGTCGCGGGCCCGGAGGTCCCTCGGGTTCAAGCCAATGATGTTGGGCAGACCGGCGCCATGGGCGTTGACGAGAGGAGTGATAGCTGCAACGGCAGCGAGAGCCGCGGAGTAGTGCATGTTGTAAGAATGTGGTCGGTTCGAATTACGGAATTAAAGTTGTTCTGATAGTCGGATTAAGAGATGAGCGAGTGGATAGTGGTGGTCAATAACGACGACACACTGAAGGACCTTGGACCGGAACGAAAGACGGATCACAA
>Ga0265780_10004998_pt1 | contig 16935 bp, 18 predicted proteins | sample P1T30metagenome_FD_192432 | JGI IMG/M metagenome (GOLD analysis project Ga0265780, IMG submission 192432) | Plant litter microbial communities from East Loma Ridge, Irvine, California - P1 T30 | ecosystem: Environmental > Terrestrial > Plant litter > Unclassified | place: USA: California... | reverse complement strand
GCCGACGGCTCATCTGGATAAGGCTACCAAGGCGGCTGTGAAGTTGCAAGAGAGCAAATACTGGGATAATTATGGCAAACACTAATAATGACAGAGGACCAATATGACAGAGGACCAATATGACATGTATTTCTTCTTTGATGACTAGATCTATGTTGCGAAAAGGCTGGTTCGCATCAATCGAATATTATTGCAGCTTTGACCACCTCTCCCTTTCTAACCACGTCTAAGCACTCTTCCCATTCCTCAATTCTGAAGGTCTTGTTCACCACACCATCCATCTTCAATCTCCCACTCTTCACGTATTCTAGCACATGAGGCATGTGGCCCATACTGCAAAAACTAGCCAAGATAGTCACTTCGTGTTCCCAGATTCGGAATGGAGACCACGCAATCTTGACGCTCTCATCGTATACGCCGTATACGACGAGCTTGCCGCCTTTCCGCACAAAGTCAAGGGAAGACTCAAGGACCGTGGGAGATCCGGTGGCCTCGATTACAATGTCAAAGCCGTGTGGATTGGACGATGCGAGGGCCTCCATCTGCACATGCGCTTCCATGTCAGAGATAGTAACGTACTCATCAGCGATTTTGAGTTCTCGCGCAAGATAGAGCTTCGGTCCGCCTTTGGATGCAATAGTCAACTACTGATACGTTAGCCCATCATTTGCCATTCGCACGTCAAGCCACCCACGTGAGCAGCCCCATTCATCTTCACCAACTGCGCCAACAATATTCCCGTCGGTCCACATCCAAAAAGCAACACTCTACTTCCAACCTCGATCTGCATTCTCTCAATACCATGCGTCGCGCACGCAGCCGGCTCGACAAGCACGGCTTCGAGATCCGGAAGGTCGCCGATTAGATGCACTTGTTTTGCGGGATATCGACAATACTCTGCAAAGCCGCCAGGTACATTGCCGCCGAACGCTGTCATGTTCTCGCATAACAGTGGTTTACGGCGCATACAGTGGAAGCAGGTGAGGCATGGTTGCATGGGGTCGGCTGCGACGCGGTCGCCGATGCACACGTTTTTTACGTTTGCGCCGATTGCCGCAATCGTTCCTGCGGCTTCATGGCCTGAAACAATTTGGTTGGTTGAGTTGCGCTTTGGATGTGTAATTTGTGCATACCAGGTATGAGCGGCCACTGTTGCAAGTCATTAGTGCAAGCTACAGCTGTAAGAATGTTTAGAGCCACCTACTTTGGCTAGAAACTCGCCTTTGTGATAATGGAGGTCCTTCCCTTGATTCAGTTCCGAGCTTTCACTCTTTCTCTATCGTGTAAACATACTGTTCCGCAAACTCCGCAGGCGGATATTTTGACCTAGACGATCTTAGCTCATCTGCACGCACACGAATTCCGGAGACTTCGTATCGACGAACAAGGACATCGTCATCACCAATTCTCGGAACATCGATATGCACTACAGCAAACTTCTCTGCTTCGGAGTATCTGGATCCATCAGTTCAGGCCCGCTCAAGTCGTGAAAGAGGTAGCGTTACTGCAATGCCTTCATGGTCTTCGGAACGCCGCCATCACCAATGTGGCTTCCAAAGCTGTTGTCAGCCTCTAAAACCATTTCTGTCATTGATATTCGAGGTATATATCTTACACAGGTCTTTCGTTAGCATATATATATATCTTTGTTGATGGCGTTCTGGGTCTCGCTACACCTGCCGTGTCTATGTACACGCGTGTATGCGGGGCTCGGCAAACCTTCCTTGCCGCGGAATGTGTTCCGATACGAAGTACTCCACCAACACTGCAAACATCTGCTAGGCAAGGGCGTGGTTGTTCGCGACCATACGTGAACACCATCTTACAAACTTCACTTCTGTTTCCCACTTATAGCCTCGAACGGAACGCGCATCGCAGTAGATATCATTGTCCGTTATCGGATTCTCCGGCGGAATGGGTGGCGGTGTGGCTGTCTTGCTTTCCGTGGCATCAATGCAAAGTAGACTGAGATTGAATTCTTCAAAACGCAGGCCTTGAGCAGGCTGATATGCATCTCGCACCTACGCAACAAGTTGGGTGTCGATAGAAATGAGAGGGGCGAAAAGAGAGGAGAACAGTTATTTCGCCAACGGCATTCAATCATGTCCACACAGTTTGCGTAGCAGCCAAAAAAGGGAGAGTGGATGAAAGCGTGAGAACGAGACCCCAGAAGCTTCACACATAATTGAGGCAAATTATTAGGCCCAAGCACAGAGACGACAAGATCTCGGTAAAAGTACGTCCTGTGGAGCGAACTCCATCCCGAGACACCACGGCGGGTCATTACGCACTGGCTGATCTTGTATAGCAGGTGAAAGTCTTGTGCATAATTGCGTCTGCTGATTCATCAGCGGTACACAGTCAATACTTCTAGAACTCATCATATGCTCCAAGCTTCCATGAGAAAGTTTCTCGGAATCACATTTGGTGGTCTCTTCATTTGACGGAATGTGGCCAAGGAAGAGGTGGAGAATTTCATTTGGATTAGACGAGCATACGAAATAGATCTGTTTGCTTTTCTTTGCGTGTCCGGATTGTATCCAGCACAACCTGTTTAGAGCACCGTCTTACCCCAGATCTGGCCTCATAGGCGCGCTCGGAAAACATGCTCCCTTACCAGACCGTTGCCGTTTCCGCTTCTCTTGACAGATGTGGATCTGTGGGCCTCTCTCACCGCTCTCGCCTTGCCTGGTCTACGCTTCTGTGGGTGCGCGTCGGCATCAACATAGAACAATAGCTGTGTTTCACCAGGATCGGAATCGAACACGACCACCTTCCAGATATACTTTGCGCCACCGAGCTGTTGCTTGTGTTGCAAGAGAAAGTAGCCGGCTGCCAGACCATTGGGACTGCCTAGCCATGCGATAGTCAGTAGGTCTCCTATCAAGAGGTTTTCTGCACTCACCAATCAGCGCATCGGCAGCCTCTTTTTCCGCATCATTTTCAGCACCGACCGTGAACGCTGTGCCGGGCCATAGTTTCGCTTCACCATCGGGCACGCCCATTGCTTTGAGCGCTCTCATCACAATCTCCAACGTCTCGTCGTTGGTGATCTGCATCGCAATGAAGTACTTGATGTTCTGGAGACTGTTCGTGCCGCTAGCAACTTGGTTCCAGAAGGCCCAGGTAAGGTCCGAACTTGAACGTAGCTTCGGCAGAGCATCGCTAGGAACTGTGTCGACTCCCCAGTTTGATTCGGCTGCGATCTCGGGTGAACTCCGAGCCAGGAAGTAAATGATCCCATTCACCACATTGATACCGACGCGTGCAAACCCACCCGTTGACTGTTGGCTTTTGTTAGGCTTTATCTCAAGAAGATTCTTGAGAACTTACTCGATACCATACGCCATCGACCTCAAACCATTGATCCTTCACTTCTGGTAGCGTACCATCCGGGAGTCTTTTGATCATAGGGCTGCCCTGATGCTGTATCGAGAAGCAATGATTGGGGCCACCTTCCTCAGCAGGCCTCATATCAACATTAAGGTCTCTGAATGCGGGGCTTATACCGTATCTAGCAAAGTTGCAGGTGTAATAGTTGAGCTCTTCGTCCTCGGTATCTCGAGTATAACCCCATTTGTCGAACTCGGAGCCGGTCCACGGACTCTGAGTGTACGGCCAGCCAAGCATCCTTGACGACTCTTGTTCATTGAGGGTCATGGCGACAAGGAGAGCATGGCCGCGGCAGGAGGCCTTCGTCCAGAGAGCGTCGTCAGCGTCGTTTGCAGTTGATGTAGTAGGTGGCGATGATGGTGGCAATTTGCCTGTTCCACTGCTGAGGTCGTCGAGGAAAGGCCCGGGCAGCTTGTACTCGCCATCGAAGTTGCTGTAGGTAGGGATTTCCAATTCTGCAGCTACTGTGGAAAGGAGCGCGATGAGCAGACCGAGGATGAATAAGGTCCTCATTCTTACGTGAACAGGGCAAAACCTATCAAATAAGCGCTGCCAGGTCAATGTCGTACGGGCGGATAAATGTTTAGAATAGTGTTGAAGCCGATAGGTCCACTAGAGCAGAGGTGAGAGGGTGACTAATGGCTTCGAATCTCCTGGTGAAGGTGAATCTTGCTCAAAACAATTACCTTTGCTTCACTAGACCAACTACATACATGTAGGGTACGAGACTACTATAAATCAACCGTGACATGATTAGACAAGAAGGCTCTCTTGAGATGATCGTGAAAAAAGCGCCCTCAAAGAATAACTTTTGCCAATGAGCGGATACTGAGCACATCTACGTGGCTGAGTCCGCCCTGTGTCTAGATGAGGAGCATATCGACCATTAAGCCGGTGAAGGAGCGTATATTAGTTCAGCCACAGTTCCACAGAGAGAGGAGAGACATTGAGTCCAGCGGGTGAAGGACTTTGGGGCGCTCGGACCGCAGTTCATTACGTCACAGATCCAGAACCTTGGAAAGTCGCTTCGAAGATTGTTACCAGCCATTCGGCCCTTTTCTGCGTCTATCGTTATTTGAACATTGGGGAACAACGAGATCACGTAAGCTTGGAAGCCAAATGCGCTCAATTTTTCGACACGTGAGGTGAAGGTCGGGTGTACTTCGGCTGTTCAAGTCAGTCCTGAAGCCTCATTCGCAGACGAATATACACACTAGCCTTTTCGATAATTTTACCGTCGTTTCCCCGATGCATCGTCTGCGGAGACCTGGAAACGGAGATACGATATGCTTTAGCGTGATTCGCGAGATACAATGACTTGAGATGGTCAGATCGTTCCTGGTTCCACGCAACCTCCACTCCAGCTCAGGCTACGACGATGCACTTCGAAATGTTTGGCCTGCGGCAGCGTTCGTTGTCACGTCTCCTCTTCTTGCTTGCTGTACTAAAGTCTCCATCGCTTGTTTCGACGGCCTCAGTCAAAGGCGGTTTGGAGGGGCCGTTATGGTCGTTCGTAGACCCTTTGATTGGTACTGAAGGGCCAAGACCTGGCTCTGCTATCGCAGGTGGAAATGCATTCCCGGGTGCGAGTCTACCATGGGCGATGGCAAAACCAGGAATCGATACAAGCTTTCTCGGACTACCAGAAAACACTGCAGTGGACGCCAATGCTGGATACACGCCCCTTGGGAATGTGACTGCCGTGAGCATGACCCACGTCAGTGGAACCGGGGGGGCCCCAACATACGGATTGATCTCGCAGATGCCGCTATCTGGAAACCTAGCCTCTATCAACCTCGCCGACAACACGACCTACGCCCAGAATCGTAGTCTGGATTTAGAGTCTGCGACGGTTGGCCTATTCACTACAACTCTGCGAAATGGCATCAAGATTGAGATCACTTCCGGTAATCACACGGGATTCATGCGATACACTTTTCCTCGCTCCGGAGCGCCTATGCACAATCAATCGACTTTCAATGTTCAACCAAACATAAACGAACCCGGCACAGGGAACCAAGACGATGCGCATGTACTTGTAGACCTCACGCACGTTCTACCAGCGTACTCGGCGATGGCCTACAACCAAAAGTACGTGCGTGGGGAGCTACATGTTCGCGCTTCTCCCAACGGGCTGCCATCATATTATGGTTCTGCTACTTACTCCGGGGGCTGGCCGCAGCCCGACTCCCACAAGATTTACTTTTGCGGGAACTTCAGCGTGCCTGAGGGCTCAGTGCTAACTCCAACCTCCAACTACGTTCAGCGAGGTCCTCCGGGAATCGTCCCTGGTGCTGGCACACTCAATTGGCTATATGACCCTTATCTGCCTTTAAGCTTTAAGGACCGACCGGTTCCTCGTGAATATCCCGACTTGAAGTCCTACACTGGGAGCGGAATGGGTATTGGAGCGCTGTTTAGCTGGACATCGAATGGGAAAATTGTCAACGGCTCTTTGACCCTCGAAACGAAAGTGGGCATTTCATACATCAGCGCTGCCCAAGCATGCTCACACGTGGAATACGAGCTTCCAGGTGCAAATACCTTTGAGGACGTCGTCGAACAGGGAAGGCAGATATGGGAAGAAAAGATCCTAAGTAAGATACAGATCGGAGATGATGGCGATGCCACGAGCACAAATGCAACGTTGAAGAGGATGCTGTACACAGCACTGTACCAGACAGGCCTGACACCAACCGACAAGACCGGCGAATGCCCTGTGTGGGAGTCAAATGATTCCAAGCCATACTATGACGACCACTATGTAAGTTTACATTTTACTGAATGCAGCATAGTGCCCTAACTACTGCAGACATTGTGGGATACTTACCGGACCTTGCTGCCATTGTATCATCTCATTTTTACCAAGCCATACTCTCGCATTCTATCTGGACTCATCTCCATCTTCTCGGAAGAGGGATATTTACCAGCGGGACGCGCCGCCAACTGGAATGGTCGGGTTCAGGGAGGTAAGCACGCAGACACAGTCTTGGCCGACGGCTTTGTGAAGAGCGTCAAAGCACTATCCGGCCAAACAGGGCGTGGCGAGCTCGGCAGTGGAGTCGATTGGCAGGAGGCTTACCAAGCAGTGATGAAAGACGCAAACGTACTACCTGAGCGCAATGTTGACTTTGTAACATTTGATGGAGCCACCAAGGAGGGAAGAGGAGCGCTAGACGACCAACTGCTTCTTCATTTCATCACGCGCAACCACACACGCAGTGTGTCTCGTGGCGTGGAGTACCCACAGAATGACTTCTCGATTTACAGCATGATAACCGGACTCAATAAATCCCAGGAAGCTATTGATGAGTTCCGCGATCGAGCAAGCTGGTGGCAAAATCAATGGAATCCCACAGCGAACACAAGCCTCAAAGGGGTGGGCACCTTTACCGGCTTTCCAGGACCCAGAAATGCAGATGGGACATGGAATTTCACCGACTATGACCCACTGAGCTGCAATGGCTGCGGATGGGGTTCCGATATATACGAAGCCAAGTACTGGGAGACTGCGTTCAGTGTCGCCCCACACGACATGGCCAAGGTCATAGGTTTGATGGGTGGTGATGACGCTTTTCTCCGTCGACTAGACGCCAGCTTCCTCCCTGGTTTCGGCACATCAGTGGGAGAAAACAACGATGCTGGCTCTGCACTCTACAACCCCGGCAACGAACCATCGTTTTTGACGCCGTTTCTCTACAACTACGTTCCCGGTATGCATTGGAAGACGGTAAACCAGACACGCGCCATTGTTGACGATTTCTACTCCGACGCTCACAATGGCTACCCGGGAAACACTGACAGTGGCGCTATTCCCAGCTCCCTGATCTTCAATCTCGTAGGCCTGTTTCCTATAGCCGGGCAGCCACTATACCTCCTTTCAGCTCCCCGATTCTCGTCACTCAAAGTTTCGCTTTTTAGCGGAACAGCAGCAGAGACATCGTTGACCGTTCTGGCACGAAACCTGTCAAGCACATGCTACTACCCGCAGAAAGTAACATGGAATGGGCAAGAACTCGATCGCAGTTGGTTGAAACATGGAGAAATTGCGCAGGGAGGCGAGCTGGTGTTCTACATGGGTGAAGAGCCGAGGAAGTGGGATGTTGGGGAGAGGCCATGGTCGATGTCAGCATGGCCATCATAGGCTGAGTCATAGTTCCATTGGCTTTTCGGTGTCGAGTCACTGCTGAGCTTCATTCATAATGTGGGAGAATGCGCAATGACGTCCAAGTTGAGCATAAGCAGTGGTTCGACCTTTCGTGAATGCTTTGCCTAAGAGAGTGAGGGCCAACAATTTGTCGTGAGCGATCCTAAAAATATGTCCAACCCCAGCGCTACGCGAGATTGATGTACCTGTCTAGATTCATGATGATTATCACGCATGGTTTTAACCGACGCAATTATCTTGGCAGCATTTGTCTGATCTTTTTTATGTTCAAGTATTGATCACGAACCGAGAGGGAGGCAAACAGCCAAGGGTTTGACAATGGATACTGCTCTGATCCCAAAGGCAACCGAATAGTAGTCTATAGTCGTACCGGTTTTGACCACATTACTTTTTGTTGGAGTGGACCGCGGACTGCCAAATATTCGGAGTATTCGCTGCTATACGCGTGTGCGGCGTGGTTCCAGGAATACGCCCAGGAACACAGCCATCGCGTCGTTTTAAACACTCGGTAAGAATTCACCTGATCCGGCTCAACGTTCACTGATGATATTCCGGTCGTAAATTTACTGTGTCAACGTTGTTTCTGTCTCTTTAAATACGCGAAGAATTTATCGAAATAAATGTTCCGTGACTTTATCACTTGCATCAACATGTTACCTGCATCAGAACCTACTCAAAAACAATTCCTTTCTGCATTCTTCGCAAAGTTTGCTCGACTCAGCAATCCCAAAACCCACGTCCTTATCGTCGGTGCAGGCCTCGGTGGACCTAGGTTAATCCACACACATAGCATCCACACGCACGCTGCCATGTTCCAAAGTCAGTCAAGCTCAGAACCCCCGCAAATGAGACATTTCTTTCGAGATCTTTGAACGCGAATCAGAAGCAAATGCTCGCTCGCAAGGATGGGCTGTAACACTTCATTCGTAAGATACGACGCCCCATATGCGCTACTGGAGCACTTTACTGACGGTCCAACAGCATTGTGGACGCCCTTGTCGACTCTTATCCACCGACATGCCTGAATTCGGGATTTGGTGAACCATTTGACACCCTTACAATTGCCTGCCCGGGTTACTGTCTACGGCCCTGGCAAGGAAGGCTCGAGGAAGATGCCGGTTATCAAGCCCTTGTCAGATAAGGAGATTGAGCTTGGAGCTTGTGCTTAGGTGTACGTAGACTCATGTAGTGGTTGAAATTGGATACCAACCAGAATGAACGTGTTCGCTTTCCGAATCACTGTCCTTGATATCGCGAGCTTGTGGTGCTGTGATGAGATCTATCAGCAGCTAGTTGAATGTGAAGGCTGAACTGCACACAAGTATCCATATCATCGATTACAACTCGCAATTGTGTTTTGATTGCACGATGCAGTGTGTGCAGGCTTGTATTTTGACAACGCCTCTCGCTTCCTTCTTCTATTACAATTCGGTCGGAAGCCTTTCAAATAATACAGGGACATGGAAAGGATGTACCATCATGTGAAAGTTGAAAAAAATCTGACTTCCACCAAGAATTGGGAAACAGAGTTGAGAAACGGAAAAATTTGAAAGGATCAGTGCTTCTTGGCTCAAGCCAAATGAAACATAGGTCATGGCCAGCCGTTGTGATAAAGTGTCACCTGAACATGTAAATGACTATGATTATAAATGTATAAAAGCTCAATTGACACGAGAATATAGTATCGAAGGCCGAAGGGATATGACCACCTCAACATGCTGAAGTCCATTCTCCGCCATGTTGCCTCGATCGCAGTAGAGACATACCAGACCGAAGCTCCCTGAATCACGTCGCCGATTCCCTAGGTTCAACACTAGGCCTCAAAATGCCAGCAACAACGCTATCAGCAGCAGCAGGCAACAACGCATACATCACATTCATCTGCACAAGATGCCAAAAGTACGGCGTAACACTCCGATGCCCATCCCCTACCCTCGCCAAAATCGCACGCGCCATGACCTCAGCAACGGGCATGAAAAGCCCAGCCGACATATTCGGATCCGCCCGTAACTGCTGCGTGTACGTGCCGCCAACCACAACCTCCAGGATCTCGACCTGGGATTTGATCGCCGTCAGTTCCAGGCGTGCAGCGCCCCTTTGCAGCCTGAGTAGGCGGCCACATAGGGATGGCCGATGTTGGCTTGGCTCCCACAGGTCACGACGATGGAGGGCTGGGTGTGGAGCAGGAATTGAGGGAGGATGGCGCGGGTGAACTGCATCGGGAACTGGACATTGATCGAGAAAAGCTCCTCCATCTCCGTGGGCGCAGTGCACCCGAAATACTTGAAATTGGAGGATAGCGGCGCAGTTCCGCCCACGTCGTTGATCAGCACTGAAAGCGGTACGTCTGAGACTTGTGCCACGATGCGGTCAATGTCTGGCTGGGTGAAGCTGCTGGCATCGACGGTGACTGTGCGGAAGTGGCGTTCTGGGTGCGCTGTTTTGAGGTCTTCGCGCACTCGTGCGAGTTTTGCTTCGTTGCGGCCGTGGAGTATGACGTTGAATCCATGGTTGCTTAGCTCGTTGCACAGTGACTTTCTGATACCGTCGCTTGCGCTTGTTACGAGCGCCCAGCTAGCTGCGCCTTTGGCATCGTGATGGAGGAATTTTGATATCCTTGAGGGATAAAGGTAGTGGATCAAAGGAAGAGGCATTTCGGAGGCGTTTGAGTATGCGGACTGCCCAGGTGATTGTTGATATTTGAGGACGTGGGAGTTGCAGTATGATGTGCATGAAGCTTATGAGTACACATCCAGGCTGTGCGAGTGGTACTTATATCTGAACGCATGTGCAAATTGCGAGTTGCAACCACCATCGAATGCCTTCATCGTTGCTGTTGTTCGAAGAAACTCGGAGCATTGTTCTACTCTAAACGGGGCAACGTTGCCTCGCTTTCTCTCGCAATGTTATACCGACTGGACTCGGTATGAATATTCGACCAGTCGCCGTCACGCCACTTGAGCGCGTGCTCGGCGGCGGCCTGCGCGACGTTGAAGTCTGCGGAGCGGGATTGCGCGCGCGACAGGTAGGCGAGGAGAACGGCGCGCGTCAGGTCCGTGTCGTCGGTGGCGTGGCCGGCGGGCCAGGAGAAGGGGCCGCCGCCGATGATGGAGCGCAGCCCGTTGGGGTGGTGCTGGATTATCTCGGACCAGGGGGTGAATTCGAGGGTTGCGCCGAGGGAGTCGCCGGCGTGGACGCCTAGGAGGGCGCCGAGGACTTTGGAGGTTTGGGGGGAGGTGGCGGGAGGCATTTAGGAAGAATGGTGGTGGAAATGGGTGGAGGAATGTTGGGTGGGGGAAATGGGGGTTTTGATATGAGAGAAATGGTGGGAAGATGGTATTGAGTTATTCTTTTGAAGCAGACTTGGTCTTTGTTATCACGGGCGGCCATGTTGTGCCTCACGGGGCGGTATGCTGTTGCCTGGAATTAGTGGACTTGAAGTGTGGCAGGGCAAAAACGCCTTGTTTAAGATGGAAGGGATGATCATTGCAGTGACTCATTACGCCCGTCTATCCCTACATGTTGCGGGTATTGAGCTCTGCGTTGGGTTTTGTCGCAGAGTGTCGAAGTGAGCTAGCCTAAAGTAGCGCCTTGCATTCGCATACGACAAAACCACTAAGATGCCAGCGACCTCTCGTGATGAGTCTATTGCGTCCTCAACTTGTCGGAACATCTGGTCTTCGAGTCAAGATATTGCGCTTTGGATGTAAACTTGTTCGTTATCGCAATATGTAGATAATACATGCTCCAGAATGTAATTTCGTTTCAAGACGCCAGAATATCAAGTCCAGCCTCGCTATGCCCTTATCCAAGCCGCTTTTTTTTGGAAAACGCCATGTATGCAAAAGTCACACTCCTCATCATCCCTCATCCGAATCCACCACCATACTCTCTTCCATCAAACTCTCCTCCTCTAGCCCCTGCGCATGTCGCCTTCTCCTACTCCTCCGTCCTGCCACGCGATTCTGCTCAATCTCGCGCAGTTTGCCATTCATCCTGCGATCTAACGCCTCAATCTCCTCGTCATCGCGATCTTCCAGGAGTTCGACGACGTCACCCTTTTCGACGGCCATGTCATCGCTGTTATCCAGCGCGCGGTTCAGTAAGTCAGTAGCCATTGGATCCTGCGGGGCGACGGCAAGGGCCTCGTGCAAGACGATGACGGCATCCCATTCGCGGCCGAGCTCCATGAGCACAAGGCCCTTGGCGGCAAAGATGGAGGGGTCTTTGATGCCGTGGCGCAAGACTTGTTCAAATGTGACGAGGGCGTCGTCGAAGAGTTTTGCTCTCCTAAGCGAGTGTGCGAGGTTGATCTTGGTTGGCACCAGCGCATCTGGCTCTGCTTCGTTTTGCGCCGAGATGTCGAGTGCGCGCCGGAAGTACTGGCTGGCTTCAGCGAACTGTTCTTCGTTATAGTAGACGACGCCAAGTTCGTTGAGCAGCAGGGGGTCAGTTTCGCAGAGGTCGTGGGCGGCTTTGAGATATTCACGGGCTAGGGAGAGGTTGTTGAGTTGCAGATTTTGCATGCCGAGGAAGAGTTGGGGGAGGTGGGTGCCTTGGAAGAGGCGGGCGGCGGTGGAGTAGGCGGAGATGGCTTGGTCGTGCTCGCCCTCGGCGGCAAAGGTATGCGCAAAGCCTATCCACGCAGGGCCAAAGTGCGGATCCATCATAGAGGACTTGGAGAAGTAGCGGCGGGCTTCGGCTATGCGTCCGATGGCGAGGTAGTAGACGCCGACAGCGAGCCACGAGCATGCCTCTTGCGGATTTGAGTCGGCGAGGTCGTGCGCGAGGAGGAAGAGGGTGTTTGTCTGGCCAAGTTCGTGGAGAGAGGCGAGATGCACGGGCATGATGTTGAAGTTGTACTTGTCGTTCTCGAGCACGGATGAGGTGAGGGTCAGCGCATCGCGGAAGCGACAGTGAGTGAACATGAGATCTGCTTTTGCGAGGAGAATGTCGGGATTTGAGCCGAGGTTGTAGTGCGTGCTGAGCGTCTCGGTTGCGCTCGCAAACTCTTCCGGCTTGGTGTATTTGGATAACCGCGTGGTGTAGAGCGTCTTGGTGAACTGGGCGGCTTCCTGCGATAGTGAGGGGTTGTTGGCGACGTTGATGGTGTCGAAGTCGAGCGAGTCGAGGAATTTCCACTCCTCCTCGGGCGACATGAGGGAGTTCGCCATGAGGGCATCAAAAGCCTCGAAGCACTGCACGTCGATCTGCACGGCCGTCTTGTAGCACTCCTTGGCCCGGTCGAAGGAGTTTTGTTTCGCAAAGCATAATCCGCGGAGATAGCACATGCCTGCTTCCGACTTGATGCTGCTGATGTCTTCGCCATCACGTTCCTCGCTGGTGGGTAGGCGCTCATTACGCGATCCGTTCCTGTTGTGTCTTGCGCCTGCGCGGGTGTTGACGTCGACATGCCGCAGCTTCTGGCGTGCGCTTCCTGGCGCTGATATGAGGTGGGACGGGTTCTTGTCGCCGAGTACCTGCAGCGCCTCCTCTACCTTGCCCAGCTTTATCGAGCAGTGTGCCGCGAGATATTTGCATGTCGGGCTGCGGTCGATGAGGTTGCCGCGGGCGAGGAGAGACTGGGTGCGGTTGTAGTTGCCGGTGCTGAAATGGGCTTGGGCCAGCCAGAATGCATCTTCGTCTGCATCTACTCGATGCATTAGTACATGGCATGCGCTGTGCCGGCAGGAAGCATACTGGTGAGGGCAAGCAGCTTGTCGGCGACGAATATGGCCGTGTCGTACTGGTTGCGATTGAGGGCTTCTTGCCGCCAGTCGCGGAGATATTTTTCCATGCCGCTGCTGTCATGTGCCGATTAGTCGATGTATAGTATGGGTCTGCTGCATAAAAATAGAGTACGTGGTGTTGATGTTTTTCCGCCTGGTTGCTATTTGCCGTTGCCGTGTTGTCTGACGCGCTGCCTGCAGGGAAGCCGCCTTAGTCAGCCGAGCCGCATGCCACTAGCTAAACTTCCGCCTTCACTTGGACCTCACTCCCTCCCTCCTCCCTCACTCTCCAGCCACCACTTGCTGTACGCACCAAATATCACGCAAACACACCTTCACCCGCTCCCACAGCGCCACACTACTAGTCCGCGACCATGTCTGAACGAAAAGTGCTCTCCAAGTACTATCCGCCCGACTTCGATCCGTCCAAAATCACACGTACGCGCGGCCCGAAGAATGCCGGCCCCAAGGTGCAGACGGTCCGCCTCATGGCTCCCTTCTCCATGAAGTGCACCCACTGCGGAGAGTTCATCTACAAAGGCCGCAAGTTCAACGCGCGGAAAGAGACCACCGAGGAGAAATACTACGCCATCTCCATCTTCCGCTTCTACATCCGCTGCACGCGATGCTCGGGCGAGATCACCTTCAAGACGGACCCCAAGAACATGGATTACGAGTGCGAGCGAGGCGCAAAGAGAAATTTCGAGCCCTGGAGAGAGGCCAAGCTAGCCGAGGAGACGGAAGAGGAGCGCTTAGACAGGCTGGAAAAGGAGGAGGCGGAACGTGACGCCATGAAGGAGCTGGAAACCAAAGTACTCGATGCCAAGACCGAGATGGCCATTGCAGACGCGCTCGACGAGATCAGGTCGAGAAATGCGCGGTTAGAAAAAGCAGACCGCCATGGCGTCGAGGCAAAGATTGAGCCGGACCCTGCCGACGACCGGAGAAAGCGGCAGGAGGAGGAAGATGCCGAAGCAGCGCGCCAAGCATTTGCGAATCGCACTATGCCAGATCTCGGCGAGGAAGTCATAGAAGAGGACATGATGGATGCACCAATCGAGGCACCCGTTACGACCGCTTTTACGAAGAAGCCCAAGGAGAAGAAGGATTTTAGTGCCGCCCTTGGCATCAAGAAGAAGGCTGCCGCGCCAGCAGTTGCCTCAGTCATAAAGGCACCACCCGCCCCCTCGAAACTATCTACTATGCTTGTGGCGGGCTACGATAGCGACGATGATTGAACTTATCACTCGCCATCTCTTTTCCGGCGTTCAATTTCTTCAAGCATAGCGATACCAAATTCGATACCTATTTCCCGACCATTGTGAGCCAGCCATGGTCAGGACTCCGCGTCTCAGACCAACTCTCCACTTCATCTCACTGAGCTTTTGCCATCATTACAAACATACTCAATTAATCAGACTCTACTCCAGACGTCTTCTTCGCATCGACAATCGGCTCTTTGAACACCACCTCTACCTCCGCTTCATTCACACTTTCTCCCTCCAGCATGACCGCCGTCTCGCTGTCGAAGCGATGACCCTTAAACTGCAGCGTCGGCACACGATTGTCGTACAGGAAGTCGAGCTGTTCAATGGAGAATCCCTTCATCTCTGGAACAATGAAGAAGACCCAGCCCACCGTGACGAATGAGAAAGCCGCCCATATGAATCCCTGCAATGCAATCAGTGGTCGAGTTCTAAGCAATACTTTGTTACTTACAATAGTTCCCCCGAGGTTTCCATAGCCCTCATCCTGTATGTATGGCGATACAGACGTGATCAGTAGCGAAACACCGAAACCGAAGAACGTCGCTATCGACTGCACCTTCTCCCTATTCCTCGAAGGCGCTGCCTCTGCTGTTGTGATCCATATCAATGGCGATTGAACTCCGAACGAAGCCTGCCAAAGGAAGATGAGCGCAATCGATGCTTTGCCCTGCACGATGGTCGGATCCTTGAATACGACAACCATGGTCGACACAATCATCAGAGTTGTACCGCAGAACAAAGCTGTGGAGATGAGGATTGGTCGACGGCCTACAGTGTCTGGAAGGAAGTGACCGCTCAGGATGGCGACGTAGTACAAAGTGTAAAGACCCATGATCACGGGAAACACATTGCTTACTCCGGTCGAGGTCAGGAAGGAGACGATGTAGCTGTTCATATACGCAGATCCCTGCGCTTGCTGCAGCGATTGGATGCCCACGGCAATGAGTAGGCGACGTAGATCCGGGCCGCGAGTGAGATCGACCCAGCGCGACGCATCTTCACGATTCCGCTCTGAGTCGATAGCTACCTGGATGTCGTCGATGTACTTGTCTGCATCGAAACCATTCGTTGGTGTGGCGAAGATGCGGGTCGCTGCCACAACAGCATCAGCATGTCGCCTAAATTGCGTTATCAACTAGCCATTACACGTCCTGAGAAGAACGGGCAACATACCCCTTCCACACCAGCCACCTTGGACTCTCCGGCAGTAACGGACACATGACCACCATCACCGTAGGCGCCAGAAGCTGTAGACCCATTGGAATCAGATATGCAGACGGCGTAGCGCTCTTCGATGACGCATAGACAACACCAGAAGCCAGTATGACACCGATGATCTGAACGTTCTGATACACAGACACGGCGAAACCACGCGCTGTGCCCGTCGCTGTCTCAGAAAGGTATATCGGGACGATGTTGACTGCCAGGCCCATGGCAATGGACGCAATCACCTTGCCTGCGACGAATTGTGCGAAGCGAGCAGTCGGGTTCAGAGCGCTGGTGGTTTCGATGAGCACGCCAATGATGGAAACAACCCCCGTAGCGAAGAGGGAGAGACGACGGCCCAGGAAGTTGTTCAGGTACATTGCTACCAGGCAGCCGATCACTGTTCATGCCATCAGTATTTTCATATAACTCGAGTAGGATTACTCTCACTGATGCCACCCGACTGCACCGAACTCCCCGCCGAAAGCTGCGCAGTAGACAAGTTGCACGTCTTCACTCCCTCAACCATCACACAAGACCCATAATCCTCCAGGAAGCGCCGAGATCCCAAAATTGTTCCCCACCAGCCATTATCGAAGCCAAACAAGAACGCGCCAACAGACGCAAGTAACATGCATCCTGTGCCTGTGGGCGTCGTGCCGTGGAGATATTTGAACATTATGTTGTTCAAAATGAGAGCAAGTACAATGAACTGCAATCAACAATCGAAACTATTCAAAGAAACATATCCCCCTCCCCATCTTTCCCCCATCTCCGCACCTCTCAAGATCGGATGCATGCGACCCTATCTCCCCATCCCGAAGTGGTATAACTCGCCCGACACTCGCCCGAGTTGCGGGCCAGATGGACCAATCACGCGCTTCCCATACTACCATCGCGGATATCGCGTTCCTGTTGCTGATCAATTCCTCGTAGGTAGGGCGGGGGATGCATATATACCCATCCTCATTCAAACTTCCCCATCTTGTACTTCCCTACACCCAGCCAAGTTGTGATCAGTCGAAAAGTCACCACCATGCCGCACTACACGTCCGAGCCGCTCATCGACACATCTACGCCAACCGGCGACTGGCGCGACGACTTGTTTCGCGACGGATATGTCGTCGTTAAGAACGTTTTGAGCGGGGAGAAAGCGGGGAGATACAAGCAG
>Ga0265780_10004997_pt1 | contig 16935 bp, 15 predicted proteins | sample P1T30metagenome_FD_192432 | JGI IMG/M metagenome (GOLD analysis project Ga0265780, IMG submission 192432) | Plant litter microbial communities from East Loma Ridge, Irvine, California - P1 T30 | ecosystem: Environmental > Terrestrial > Plant litter > Unclassified | place: USA: California... | reverse complement strand
TGTTCTATTTCTTTTCGTTTACAATAGCAAGTTTAGATGTTTTAGCATCAATAAGCCTGTCCCAAAGCGACTCCAGGTTGGCAGCATATTCGCTGTATTTATATTGGTCGCTCATACCAACGGTTGCAACATCATCACCTTCTATACCTATGCCGTTAGTGGCATCTTCTTCGGTGATAAATTTTTTAAAGTCGGCCCATAATGAGTCCACCACAACAGCGTGGTGCCTGTGGTATTTATGGTAGTATACATCTACCGTACCGCCCGATGGCAGCGTAAACTGCCTGGTGCTGTACTTTTCTTTAAATACGTTCTTATCTTCCTCATCGTCGCCATAGTCGCCCATTTCGGGCATGTTGCGTTCAAACTCCAGTTTGGCGTTTTGCGATGTCGGCATGCTGATGCTGTACAGCGCAGTGGTATCTTTATAAGTTTCGTAAGCTACATCTTCCTTGTAGGGCGCCAGTGCGAACGAGTTAAAGAACCTGCCCGTATTAGCCTCTGTAGCGCCCACGCTGCCCAGTAAATAATATTTAGGCCCGTTGATAACCGACTTTAATTTGATGCTCTTAGAGCCAATTTTAGATACCGATGTAAACGCCGCAGGGTTTGCCGTTAATTTTGTTTGTGTAGAATCTATACCCAGCTGGTTGTAAAACTCATAGTGCATGCGTTGCAGCTCAAAGCCTGTGTTTTCAAGGTTTTCGGTATCGGTAAGGGTACGTTCAATAACAAAATAATTCGATCTATCGGCACTGTCATACCCGTAGTACTCTGCATCTTCAAGGGTTTTTGCGGTAGCATTTTCGCCGTGTATGGCGTGGTAGGCAGGCATCTCTACCTTAAATCCGCCTTTAGCCGGATTAATAGTAGACCATCCTGTTGGGTCGGTCTTTACCTTAATACCGTTAAAAACCTCGTTCTCAAACTGGCGCACGTAGTTCTTTTCGCCCGCCATGCTTACCATAATAATCTCGAGTGGAGTAATGTAATACCTGTAGCGCTGCGCATTGCCGGTTTTGGTAATGCTTTTAATATCGTATAAACCTACGCCACCGGTTTGCGAGAAGTTTTTTTGTATGATCTTCCCGGGAATATTTTCATAAAACAAGCTGTCTAAACTCTGGTGATTGAACGGTTTATTGTCTTTTTTGAGGAAATCTTTCAGCAGGAGGCGCTTAATGTTAATGTACCCGCCATTGGCCAAGTCGGGCGACTGCATGTTCTCGCCGCTCTCTATAACCGAGCCGTTAAATACGGGTAGCGTAACAATGCCATCGGCAGTGGTGTAGCTTTTAAAGGTGGGTTTTATAAAATACTCTTCAATAGATTCTTTTTTGGTCTTGCCGGCATCGGTATAGCGGTCTACCACAGGGTTTACTTTGTACCCTTTGGTGCGAAGCATTTCTATAATACCACGCTTGCCGGGCAGGTGGGCGGCACCCACAGCGGCAAACAGGCTGCCGGTTTTAATGATCGAGTCGATTGAGTGCACCATAACTACGTTACGGTCGTACAGGAGTGTTTTAAGGTATGATTCAGACGATGCCAGCGTGGTAAGCGAATCGAGCATATCTAAATCCTTATCGCGGTAGTAGTTAAGCAACGCCTCCTGATAGCCGGTATTTTTTAGTATTTTTTGCAGGGTGGCAATATTTTCTTCACGGGGTTTCATGGCCCTGTAATCAATATTCATGATGTTTAGGAGCGATGTTTTGGTATCTTCCAGCCCCACGGTCTTTTTGTTGTATTTGCGGCCTGTGCGGTATATAAACATATCCAGGTAAGTTTCTTCCTGATATTCCTTTTGGTTCTCGTTGGTACGAAATAAAAGGTTGTTTAGCGTGTAGTTATTGGTGCGGAAGAGCGGGTACAAATCGTTTTTGGTAGACGGTTCTAAATAAAAACCCGAGTAAAATTTCCTGCTGCCACCGGCATAATAGTTACCGCCATTACCCACCATGCCCATAATGTCCATCCAGGTAGAAGGCTCACTCTCGTTAGCTATAATATCGGCGCTAAGCAAATGGGCAAAAAAAGCATCGGAAAGGTGGTACGAAACCTTATCGCTTACGTGCATCGACCCATACAAATAGGAGTTCTTTTTAAGGCCATTGCCCGATATTTCCCACAGCAGCCCCTGGTATTTTTTTTCCTGTGCAAAAAGCGATGTAAAGGACAGCAGCAGTAGTAAAGCGAGATTTTTCAAGGTGAGCAATTTTAAGTATGTAGAATCAAATATAGTGCATAGTTTTTAGATATGCGCCCGCGGGCCAACTATATTATTTATAACGTAAAAGCGGCTGGTTATAGTACTTTAAAGGGGATAAACGGGCGTGTAAAACCGGTTTATTTGTTGTGTATGTACTTCTCTATAAGGCCGTGCCCCAGGTAAATAAGGGGCGTCATGAGTATGGCAATACACAGTTTAACAGCATAGCCTACCAAGCCCGAAGTAATGTAGGTGTGGGTATCCATTTTACCGGTGGCATAAAAGGCAATGCCCAGTACAATAAAGGTATCAAAAAACTGCGATATAACGGTAGAACCGGTGCTGCGCAGCCATATCATTTTAGAGCCTGTTCTATTTTTAAAGAAGTGAAAAACAGTAACATCTATAAGCTGAGACACCATAAAGGCCACTATGCTGCCCACAATGATCCAGAGGCTTTGCCCAAACACTGCGGTAAACTGCGCATCATTAACCAGTCCGTCGCCATTAACGGCGGGTAGCTGGAGCGTAATGTACAGCAGCACAAAACAGTACGTTATAAGACCGGCGGTAATAAGCGATAGTTTATGAACGCCCTTTTGCCCAAAGTATTCGTTAATAAGGTCGGTTGTAATAAACACCACGGGCCACGGTATAATGCCCACGCTCATAACATAGGGGCCTATGTGTATCAGCTTGCCTCCAATAAGTTCGGCCACGACAGCGTTGGTAATAAAAATACCGGCTAATATTACAAACAGGGTGCTTTTGCGGGTTTCGAACATGCTAACAGGTTTGGATTTCAGTGTTCAGCCTTTCTCTGAAATGTAAAGGTAGGAATTATAGCAAAAGATTTTAAACTGCTCATCAAAGATTTAATTAGTTTAACAAGTGTTTACCTATTATTTATGTGCGATTTTTGGACGTTATTGTTCGGGCTTTACACGTTTGTGAACCCTGAAGTATTATTAGATGGTATTGGTGTTCCCCATACTTCCATGATTTATTCTCTGATTTAAATGACTCGAATTCTAATTATTGCGTATGTTTATTAAGGTAATTAAGATACCGGCTAATATTACAAACAGGGTGCTTTTGCGGGTTTCGAACATGGGGTTTGGGTAATAAACAAAGGTAAGGGAAAATGTAATAGTTCATTACTAATCTCACTTACGATCTAAAATTTTATGCAGTTCAAATTCAATGTTTTCCCTTGTAATTCCAAGTTTGGCTAATAAATCCCAGGTGTTGGCATTTTCTGGATGCTCTCTAAGAATCTTTAAAAAACCAACGCTGCCTAAATCGGTTATTCCCTTCTCGCAAATAAGTGCTCCAATCAGGTAAGGTATTGGTGTTTCATCGTTAATATACAATCGTTCAAAAGGATTTTCAACTAAATAAGTGTAATCAGGCTTGTTGTTCTGAATGTGTTTTTTAAGTTCATTTTTATGCCATTTGTAATCAAATTTGCCGCTTCCGCCCAGATAAGTTGCCAATCCTTCGTCTATTATTTTCGGGATATATGGGCAAATGGAATGTGTATAAATATGAACAATTTCATGCGTATAGTATTCTGAATTATTGCCCGAATAAATTATATTTCCTTCTTCGGCAAGGCCTCCGGTAGAAGATGCATACATCATTGTATTGTAATCAAACCCTTTTAAATTAAAAACCTCGATTGGATTTGTGCATGAAAAATATCGTATCGGTATGGGTTGGGAATTAAAAAAGGCACAAAGCTTTTCGATGTCTTTTTGCTGCTTTTCTGCATCAGTATTGCTAAAGGATCGCGAAGGTGAAACGTAATAGGTAATGCTCTCCCGGGTTAGCTTTTTCCAGGATAGCGCAGCGTAGCCTGTATACGAACTAAAAACAATTTTGTCTCCCTCAACATTGGCAATTACATTGTAGATACATTGTATCAGGTTTTCATTAGTTTCATAGTTGTATCCGATATATGCAATCTTGACTATTTTTTTTAACGGATCATCGGTTTTAATAATTTCCATTAAAGATGGTTGGTAGTAGTCGGGGCCAAATTTGCTTTTTTCAATAGTAGCAATTGCTGCGTAAGGGTAAACAAACTCGTTAAAATCACTTTGTTTCCAGTATATATTCTTAGCCGGGTCGCTGTTTTTAGTTTCTAAAAAGAGTTTTAAGGTTGAAATTATTGTGCTATTTTCCTTTGTTTGCTTTACAGCGGGTGATACAGATAATTGTACGGTAGCTTTTTGTTCCTGCGATGTACAGGAAATAGTAATTAAGAATATAGTAATTAACAGGACAATTTTCATGCTTGAAATATCAAATTATTATGCCTTTTGCTTACTGGTTGATGATTTATGTAAAGTATCTCAAATATAGCAATATGTTTGAAACTATATACTGCCTTACAAATAAAGGATTGGCTGATCTTGGCAAGAAAATAAGGGTGTGCCCATATAATTTAGACGTATCCGTAGTTATATTTGTATAAATTTATAAACATACTGCCATGACAATAGGGGTGCCAAAGGAAATAAAGACAAATGAAAGTCGTGTAGCCCTAACGCCGGGTGGGGTTTTTGAATTGGTTAATTATGGACATCAGGTGTATATTCAGGAAATGGCGGGCGAAGGCAGCGGTTTCCCCGATGAAGATTACCGCGAGGCCGGTGCCGTTATGCTGCCCTCTATAGAGGCGGTGTATGCCATGGCCGAAATGATCGTAAAGGTTAAGGAGCCTATACCGCAGGAGTATCCGCTTATTAAGCGCAACCAGGTAGTGTTTACGTATTTTCACTTTGCATCGAGCGAAAGCCTAACCCGTGCCATGATTGCCAGTAAGGCAGTTTGCATTGCTTATGAAACCGTACGCGATGATGATGGCTCACTGCCGCTGTTAACCCCCATGAGCGAGGTTGCAGGCCGTATGGCTATACAGCAGGGCGCAAAATACCTCGAAAAGCCTATAAAGGGCAGGGGAGTGCTGCTTGGCGGAGTTCCGGGCGTGCCGCCGGGGCGGGTGCTTATATTGGGTGCGGGTATTGTAGGGGTACAGGCGGCTAAAATGGCTGCAGGGCTTGGTGCCCATGTTACCGTGCTTGATATCAACATGAAACGCCTGCGCTATATTAACGATGTTATGCCGCCGCACGTGGTTACCGAGTTTAGTAGTGTATACAACATTAAACGCCACATTAAAAACCACGACCTTATTATTGGGGCGGTGCTTATTCCTGGAGCGAAGGCTCCACGGCTTATTACCCGTGCTATGCTTAAAGATATGCGCCCCGGTACCGTACTGGTAGATGTGGCGGTAGATCAGGGTGGGTGTTTTGAAACTACACGCCCTACCACACACGAAGACCCTACCTATATTATAAACGATATTGTGCACTACTGCGTGGCAAACATGCCGGGTGCGGTGCCGTACACGAGTACGCTGGCACTTACTAACGTTACACTGCCCTATGTTTTAAAGCTTGCCAACCTGGGCTGGGAAACGGCCTGTAAAGAATATCCCGACCTGGGCCGCGGACTAAATATTGTTAAGGGCAAGGTGGTTGTTGATGAAATTACTAATGCCTTTGAGTCGGGGTTGGTGTAGGTTCCAAATCACAAATTCTAAAAGGCAAATCCCAAATTTCAAACAGCATCTGAAATCTAAAATCACAAATCTGAAATTTAGGCGGCGAATTTTTTGAATCTTAAATCTGAACTCAATATCCAAAAGTGAAATATTAGCTTTTTTTGGCCTCTTTATACCCGATTTTGGGGTTGAAAAAGGTCATTTCAAAATCCAAAAGTGAAATATTAAGCACTTTTTGATGTAGTTGTGTACGAAATTACGGAGTTTATATAAAGCAAAAACCCACTTAAAAAGTGGGTTTTTTATATGTAAAAAAGTGGTTTGCTAATTAAGCAAGCGCAACCCTTTTAAAGCCTGTAACTGTTAAACCAGAGTCAACCGATTTAATGTACTCGCTTACGCTAAGTTTGCTGTCTTTTATATAGTCCTGGTTTACAAGGGTGTTATCTTTAAAGAAACGGCCCAGTTTACCTTTAGCAATATTATCAAGCATAGCCTCAGGCTTACCTTCCTGACGTAGTAAGTCTTTAGCAATTTCTATTTCTTTTTCTACAGTAGCAGCATCAACGCCATCTTCGTTAAGGGCTATAGGAGCCATAGCAGCAGCCTGCATAGCAACGTTACGTGCAGCTTCTTCAGCGCCTTCTACGTTAGCAGAAAGGCTTACAAGAGTAGCAATCCTGTTACCAGCGTGAATGTAAGAACCAACAAAAGCACCTTCAAGTCTCTCAAAAGTACCAATTTCAATTTTCTCACCTATAACACCAGTTTGCTCAATTAGCTTTTCTTCAACAGTAATACCGTTGTAATCAGCAGCTAAAAGCTCTTCTTTAGTTTTAAATTTAAGGGCAAGGTTTGCAAGATCTGTAGCAAGTTTAACGTAAGATTCGTTTTTAGCAACAAAGTCAGTCTCACAGTTAACAGATATAACAACACCTTCGGTTTTGTCTGCGTTAACAACAGCAAGAACCGCACCTTCGCTAGATTCGCGGTCTGCCCTGTTAGCAGCAACTTTTTGTCCTTTTTTCCTAAGGTTTTCAATAGCTTTGTCAAAATCTCCGTCAGCTTCAACAAGCGCTTTTTTGCAGTCCATCATACCGGCACCGGTAATGGTTCTAAGTTTATTTACGTCTGCAGCAGTAATATTTGCCATTTTAAAATATTTTTATAGTTATAAAAAAGGTAAAGCCGTTATGTTAGATAATGCCACAAAAGTAAACATCACCCGGCACAACGGCTTTATTGTAATGTTATCTTATTCTTCAGTAGGAGCAGTTGGAGCTTCTGTTGCAGGAGCTTCAGCAGCTACGGGAGCCGGAGCAGCTTCTACAGCAGTTTCTTCGCCTGCAGGTTGATCCTGAAAGTCATCTTTATCAGATTTCCTGTCAGAAAGGCCATCAATAACGGCACCTGTAACTAAAGATAAAATTTTGTCTATTGATTTAGAAGCATCATCATTTGCAGGGATAACATAATCAACCTGACGTGGATCAGAGTTGGTATCTACCATTGCGAAAACCGGAATGTTTAATTTTTGAGCTTCTTTTACTGCGATGTGTTCTGCCTTAATATCTACTACGAACAACGCGGCAGGAAGCCTTGTCATATCGGCAATAGAACCAAGGTTTTTTTCAAGCTTAGCACGTAAACGATCTACCTGAAGACGCTCTTTCTTAGAAAGTGTCATAAATGTACCGTCTTTCTTCATTTTATCAATAGAAGCCATTTTTTTAACAGCTTTACGGATAGTAACAAAGTTAGTAAGCATACCACCAGGCCACCTTTCGGTAATGTATGGCATGTTAGCAGCAGCAGCTTTTTCAGCTACGATATCTTTTGCCTGCTTTTTAGTAGCAACAAAAAGGATTTTTCTGCCTGATGCAGCTATTTTTTTTAGGGCTTCGTTAGCCTCTTCTATTTTAGCTGCAGTTTTATATAGATTGATAATGTGAATACCATTACGCTCCATATAGATGTAAGGGGCCATGTTTGGGTCCCATTTTCTGGTCATGTGTCCAAAATGAACACCAGCTTCCAGTAAGTCTTTAACTTCTACTTTATTTGCCATTTTTGTAATAGTTTACGTTCTGTTGAGTAAGCGCAATATTCAGGTGGCGCACAGTGGCTGGCCCTGAGTATTTAGATGCTAAACTAACCCCACGCCTCAGCGGGGCAACAACAACTAGGTTTTTAAAATTTTTAATTTCCTTAAGCACACTCCGGATGACATCCGCGAGCAGCATCAGGGCATTCTGGATATTAACGTTTAGAGAACTGGAATCTCTTACGGGCTTTCTTCTGGCCGAATTTCTTACGTTCTACCATACGAGGATCCCTTGTTAACAGGCCTTCTGGTTTAAGGATGCTTCTGTTTTCAGCATCTACTTCGCACATAGCACGGGCGATAGCCATTCTCACAGCTTCTGCCTGGCCAGTGATACCACCTCCGTAAACGTTTACTTTTACATCAAAGTTTTCAACATTGTTAGTCATGCTAAGCGCTTGTTTTACTTTGTACTGTAGAGTAGCTGTTGGGAAGTAAACTTCTAATTCTTTTTTGTTAACCGTGATTTTTCCTGAGCCTTCAGACAGGTAAATACGGGCAACGGCAGTTTTTCTCCTACCAATTTTGTGAATGGTTGCCATCTTACTTTAGGTCGTTTAAGTTAACGGTTTTAGGTGTCTGTGCAGCATGTTTGTGCTCAGGACCTACATATACATTTAAATTGCGGAATAGCTCTGCGCCTAATTTGTTTTTAGGAAGCATTCCTTTTACAGCTTTCTCTACTAAGATTGCAGGGTTTTTTGCCTTTACAACTTTAGCAGTTAGAGTGCGCTGTCCTCCAGGGTAACCTGTGTGGCGGATGTACGTTTTGTCATCCAATTTGTTACCTGTTAGGTTGATTTTCTCTGCATTGATAACAACTACGTTATCGCCACAGTCAACGTGCGGGGTATAATTTGTTTTGTATTTACCTCTTAAAAGCATCGCAACTTTAGAAGCAAAACGGCCCAAATTATGACCTTCAGCATCAACAACAATCCACTCTTTACGAGCAGTTTCTTTGTTTGCTGAAACTGTTTTGTAGCTTAATGTGTTCACAATAAATAATTTTAATTAAACATTCCGTCCCCAATAAAGGGGATGCAAAAGTACAATTATTTATTAGAAATTCAAATATGTAGAAAAATTATTCTTAAGCGAATAATTTTTAACAGTCTGGTAACCCAAAAGTAAGCAAAATTTTCAGGATTTAAAGGCTACATGGGTGTGCTTTTTAGTTACTATTATTATGGATGTAAATTTTAAGATGGATTGCCAACTGTCCCGTATCTTGAAATAATTATACTTTTTATTTATGATGCTAAAATTTTATTAATTTAATTTATGTGTTTAACCGCAGTACGTTTGTACTGTAATTATGCACCATCATATTAATAACTAAATACTTATAATCATCAAAAATTTATTTCTATCTGCGCTTGCCCTGTTAAGTGTAACATTTGGCTACAGCTAAACAACAGCAAAAACTGCCAAGGCAGCTACAGAAAAAGCTACACCGGTTAAAAACATTATAATTGTACATGGTGCCTTTGCTGATGGATCGGGCTGGAGGGGTGTACATGACATCCTTGCGGCTAAGGGCTACAATGTTACCATTGTACAAAATTCGTTAACATCTTTAGAAGATGATGTAGCGACAGTAAACCGTGCATTGGCCAAACAGGATGGGCCTGCAATATTGGTAGGACACTCATGGGGTGGCACCGTAATTACAGAGGTTGGAACAGACACTAAAGTTGCCGGACTTGTTTATGTTGCTGCTTTACAGCCACAGGCTGGAGAATCGTCTTTAGATCTTGCTAAAACTGTAACACCGGCTCCGGAAAACGGTATACTGCCTCCGGATGCTAATGGCCTGTTATATTATAGTAAAGAAAAGTTTCATGCGGGTTTTGCAGGAGGTGTTAGTAAAGCAGAGTCTGATTTTATGTATGCTTCGCAAGCGCCAATAGCACTTAAAGCATTTATTACGCCTGTAAGCCAAACGGCATGGAAAAACAAACCATCATGGGCTGTGTTAGCCACTCAGGATAAAAGTATTACTCCGGAGCTGCAACACAATATGACAAAAAGGGCAGGATCTGTAGTAACAGAGATTAAAGCCAGCCATATCGTATACATAACTCATCCTGAAGAAGTAGCAGAAGTTATTATAGCCGCGTCATTAGGCGCTAATAAAACTAAATAAAGCAGTCCCTGCTTTGTTGGTGGAACTTCAATTATTAAAAATATAAACGGGCTATCCAGATTAAGGATAGCCCGTTTATTATTATAATGCAGAATCTTATATAATGCAGAATCTTATTTAAGTGGCCGTAGCGTATTACTATAGGTTATGGTATAAGGGGTGTCGCCTTCAAGGTTCTTTTTCAGGTAGATGAATTTGTGCTTTTTAGCTTCTTCGCTATCTATTACAATCTCTTTTTTGGTAAGGTTGTCGTAAACGCGGGTGTTTGCAGTGTTCTCTATTCGGGCTTTGGCAGCGACACCTGTTTTTTTGTTAGATTTTATGTAGTTGGTATACATGCGTTTACCTGCTGTAGTAGCAATAACTTTTTCGCCTTTATAGTTTTGGGTAAATACCAATACCGAATATTTATCATCGGTGGCTTCAAGCTCTTTAAGCACTTTAGTTGTCTGGTCGGGATCCAGCCCTTCAAAATCATCCCTGTGGTGTACCTGGGCTACGCTTTCATCTAAGCTTGCACTTTTGCACATAACTAATAATAATGCCGCAGCAAAAAGTAATACCTTCTTCATAATTCAATAATTAAGATGTGAGTACTAAATTTACCGCTACAATTACTTATTCGCTAAAAGTTTATGATATTTATAACATAACGTTACTTTAAAGGGCGTAGTGTATTACTGTAGGTAACTATAAAAGGTGTCTCACCGCCCGGGTTTTTCATCAGGTAGATAAACTTTGCTTTTTTTGCCTCTTTAGCTTCAATTATCAGCTCTCTTTTTGTGGCATCGTCATACACTTTGGTGTCTACACTGTTGTCTATGCGTGTCTTATCGGCAATGCCCGTTTTGGGATCGCTGATAACATAACCGCTATACAATTGCTTTTTAGCGTTAGATGCTGTTACTTTCTCCCCTTTAAAATTCTGGGTAAATATCAGTACTGAATACTTTGCATCAGAAGCTTTAAGTTCGCTTAGCACAGCTTTTTTCTCTGATGCTTTTGCACTCCTAAAGTCGTCTCTGTAGCGCACTTCTGCAACTTCTTTCGGGCTGTCTGTCTTAGATGCACTGCTTTTAGAGCTTTTACACATTACAAAAAGTGAGGCTGCTATAAGTACTAAAAATATCTTTTTCATGGTTTAAGAATCATGTAATACATTAAATGTAGTATTTACCTACGGCTTATGCCAAACGTTTAAGATATAAATAACAAACGGCCCCCGTTGCCGGGAGCCGTTTAAAAAACTTAACATATTAAGTAACTCAAAATTATTCTTTAATTAGTTTGATGGTGCTCTGGCGGTTATCTTCCTGGGTTACCTTAACAAGGTAAATGCCCGGGGTAAGGCCGCTAACATCATAGCTGTTGCCGGATGTTGATGCTCCATACGATTTAACCAACTGGCCTGTTATGGCATAAACGTCTACCTTTTGGGCAGCTACGCTAATGTTAAACTGGTGGCTGGCAGGATTAGGGTACACAACCGCTTTTGCAGTGTTAAACTCCTGGTTGCCTAATATGGCTTGTTTGTTACCAAATATCCTAAATTCACCTGGTTGAAGCGTCACGGTTGTTGTAGCAGCACTTATAGAGGTTTCATCCATAAGGTTGTACCAGTCGGTAGTTCCGGTAAAGCCGGTTGTTATGGTTTGGGCACTTGTATTAAAGTTGGCAACCACAATTACCTTGTTTAGCTCATCTGTTCCTAAGGCCTCATTCCAAACATCTATACGAGGCGTTAGGGTGCCCGACGTTACTGTGAATGTTGTGGTATGGAAGACAGGGTTGTTTAGCCTAAGATTAATGATCTTAGACCATACGTCGCGTACTGCATTCCTTGCAGGATCTGTAGTATAGCCTATGGCTTCCGGTATTGGCTTAGGGTTAGTACGGCAATCATTATTATAAGTGCCGTTTTCGCAATAATTAATACCAAAATCGTAACCAAGTTCGCCAAACTGCCACATCATTTTAGGACCGGGAACTGTAAACAGCATAGCACCTATAGCTTTTTGACGCTCTAATGCAGTAGCTAAGTTTTTAACACTGTAGCTGCCGTTAATAGCGCCGTAAAGGCTGTTTTTGTACATAAGTCTTTCTTCATCATGGCTTTCGGCATAGCCTACCGCACGAGGCTTAGAAAAGCCTTTGTTCTCAAAGTCTACGTTGGCAATGCTGCTGTCATCGGCATAACCCATGCTTAACTGGTTGTAATGATAGTTAAGATTGCTCCACAGCATAATACCTTTACCTTCATCGGCACGGTAGTTAGCCCATTCTACTTCTTCTGCACCCGATGTATTAGGGGCAGTACCGCCGGAACCTAAATGTTCAAAGATCACATAAAAATCAGGATCTAAATCCCATTGGTAATCGGCATATTGTTTTAATATCGCTACCCTGTCGGCCTGGTACGCCTCAGTACAGCTTGCAGGATCGGGGCTACAGTTTTGGGTAAAACCTTTAGTAAGATCCCAACGGAAACCATCAATATTAAACTCAGTCATCCAGTGTTCCATTGTCCTTTCAGAATAATATTGCGTAAGCGGTGCCTGGTGGTTAAGGTCGGTACCCACACTGTAAGCGTGTTTCGCCTCTACATTACAATAAGGGTTCTCAGCAGTAGTAATTCCAAAGCCATCACCGTCAGGGTCGTTAACCCACATACGTGCAAGCGGAGAGCGGCCGTAAACATGGTTAAGTGCAAGATCTAATATAACGGCAATGCCATTTTCGTGGCAAAGGTCTATAAATGCTTTCATGCTATCGGCAGTACCGTAGGCTTTATCAAGTGCCATGTGGTAGGCAGTGTTATAACCCCATGAAATGTTACCTTCAAATTCCATAACGGGCATAAGCTCAATAGTATTGATGCGCATCCCTTTAAAGTAGTCTATTTTATCAGCAAGGCCTTCCCACGTTTTAGCGTTATCAAAATCACGTACCAATAGTTCATAAATAATAAGGTCTTCTTTAGCCGGGCGAACAAAATCAGTTACCTGCCAGTCGTAAGCTACCTGCCCTGTTTGCAGAACCGATACTTCAAACTGCTGGCCAGCCGGATACACAGGCATGTTAGGGTAGGTTGTTATGTACGGATCGTCATACGGAGACAGTACCAATGTAGAGAAAGGGTCGGCGGTTTTAACCAGAACAGGTGAGTTGGCTACCGGCGTTTGGTCTACTACCCAGTACTGAAATGTATTTACAGCACCGCTTGTAAGGCCTGTTAGCTCTAACCAGAATTTGCCTGTAGCAGCATCTTTTTTCATGGCATACGCCGATGATGGCTGCCAGTTATTAAAGCTGCCTGCTACATATACAAAGTCTTTGCCCGGCGCGTTAAGCACAAGGGTAGCTTTAGTGGCATCGGCATCATTGTAGTTTATACCATCACGCACGCCTGCGGGTAGGGCTGCTGTAACGGTATTAGGGTTAACAATAACATTAAAGGTTTTAGTAATTACGTTAGTCCCTTGCGTTACTACAAGCTCGTAGCTTTGATTTGCAGTAAGGTTACTGTGTGTGTAACTATAGCTTGATGTTGCAGGATTAGTGTTAATGCTTACTCCATTAGCTTTTAGGTTATAACTTGCATTGCCACCTGTATTTGTTGCAGATACGGTAAAGTTAGCACCCGAACTTATTACAGTTGTACTGTTTTCTGCCGGGGCGGTAAGGTTTAGCTGAAAGCTGCCAACGTTTATAAAAATATTATCTGTTTGCGGTGACCCTGAAGCTGCCCTGAATACTACACATATTTGTGTGATAGTGCTTGTTGCAGGTACACCAAAATAGGTGTAAAGGTTAGGGGTAAGGTCTAATTTATATGTTGTACCCGATACCGGAGTTAAGGCAGGCTGGTTCGTGTTGTTTTGCCACTCGCCCTGTACAAATTGCCATTGCTGTCCATTTACCGTTACGCCTATGTGGGCATAAATGGTGCCCGTGTAAGCTGCAAGCGGTGTTCCCGCTTTATCAAAATTTATGGTAACCGGACCGGTTGCCAATGGCGGCGATGGAACCGTAGTTACCTGCGCCTGACTTATAAGGCCAACCAGTAAAAATAATAGTAGTGTAAATTTTTTCATTTTAATGTAATTATAAAATGGGCTATGCGTCTTTGCATAGCCCATTTAAAAGTTTTATTTAGTTTACCGGGATAAGAATATATCTTCCGTCAAGGTCGTTAAACCAAATGTCGTATGTTCCTGTTGTAACCGGAATATTACCATCGTTTGCATTTTGGCCCTGGCCGCTTATTGGGGTAGTATCGCCCCAGCTGTTATCCCAGGCATCACCTTCCCTAAATTTCATTTCACCATCTACAAGAGTAGCGCCGTTTGCATGCCATAAATGCGGGTTAATTGCACTAACTGTCATATCAGTATCGGCATCCCATCCACCCGGCGTAGCTGAGCCTATAAAGCCCATTGAAGGATATGTAGGGGCTCCTGCACCTGCTTCGTAAGCAGTAAAAGTATAGGTCATAGCATCAGTATCTGCTGTAAATGTGTAGTAACCGGCAGTTGCAACGTTTATAGTTCCCGGCTCATTACTTCCGTCTGCACCGCTTGCGCCAAGTACGCCATCTGAAGCAGCACCGTATTGTGGATGCCATTCTCCTTTAGCAGCTAAAAATTTAAATGCGCCTGCGTTAAAGTAGCCTGTGTAGTAGTACATATTTGTAGCTTCCGGATCCCTGAACAATGGTACATTGTTATTGTTGTTTTCCCAGCCTGCATCAGTAGCATCGCCCACAAGGAAGAAATCCTGAACGCCAACAGCAGTTTGGTAAGGAGTAACAAGGTAAGTAATGGTATTAGAATAAGCTGCCTGACCGTCTTGTGTACCAACGGTAGACATAACCCTTACGTCTATTGCGCCTTCTACACCCGGCTCAAGGCCTAAGCCTAATGCAGCAGTGTTAAGAGCAGAAGCGGTAATTGTTGCATATGTGCTGCCGGTAGAAGCAAGGCTCACAGGAGCAGAAAAATCGCTGCCGTTTGCCGCTACCTGTACAGTGTAGTTAATAGCTGTATCGGTACCGTAATCCATATCTTCCCAGCTAAGAACAAGCCCAGGGTTGTTTGCTGTCTCGGCAGTTAAAACAACGCCTTCACCCGATTGAGGGGTTAAGATTTGAAATGAAGCCGCAGGCGTTACATAAATAAGGTCCTGTTCTTCTTCACAAGAGGCAAACCCTGTAATGATAATGGCTGCCATAAAACATTTAAATATATTTTTCATTGCTAATTAAATTTGTAGTTAAATTTTAGTAACCGGTGTTTTGAGTTAAATTAGGGTTTGTGTTTAATGCAGATGTAGGTATTGGGAACAGGTTAAAATAGTTAGGTAATGCAACCCCGTTAGAGCCATTTCCTTTCCATGCCCAGTTGTAGCTTCCTCCTGCATACCTGCCAAAACGAACAAGATCCTGCCTTCTGTGGCCTTCCCAGTATAATTCCCTTGCGCGTTCATCTAAGATAAATTCAGGAGTAAGCTCCGATGCGCTGATGTTTCCGTTTACAGATCCGCCGCGTGCACGCATTCTTAAAGCATTTACATACGTCACAGCCTGTGCGGTTGTAGTACCGGCTGCATTTCTTGCAGCACATTCTGCATACATAAGGTAAACGTCGGCAAGGCGGAATAGTGGGAAATCAGTATCAACAAAAGTTGTATTAGGGCCTACTACACCTGTAGAAGATATGTTAGAGTATTTACCAACAATATATCCTTGGTCCCTGTCAGCAATATCAGTAATATCAATTGGCCTGTCGCCGCTTATTACTGTGTTCCTAACATCGTTAGTAAACTCACCGCCTTCAAATTTCTCAGCAAATTGCCTTCTTATTCTTATTGCACCGCTCCATGCAGCTGCACTAACACCAAAGTTTTCGCCATTTTGCTCTATAGAACCCACCTGGCCATTAATCATGGTAGTGGTAGCACCATAGTTTTGAGTTACATTACCGTCTGACTGTAAGGTAAAGATCATCTCCGGAGATATTTGGTTATCTGCTGTAAAGTTGTTTAAGTAGTTGGTATTAAGCGTATAGCCTGAGCCAATTATCTCAGTACATTTTGCAGCACATTCAGCAAACTTCGGCGTGCCGATAAACACATTTGCATTAAGGTATAGTTTAGCAAGTATCATGTTTGCTACACCCTGGTCTACACGGCCATACTCATTGCTTCTTGCAGGTTTAAGGCTTGGTAAAACAGCATTAAGTTCACTTTCTACAAAATCATATAACTGCTGTGCGCTATACTGCGGGCCACGAACATTAATAGGATCGTTCTCGGTTACAAAGGTACCTTTGCCAAAGATGTCTATCATGTTATAGTAAACCAATGCCCTTAAAACTCTTGCTTCGTTACGATAAAGTTCGATATCGGCAAGTTGTGCAGCGTCGGTAACACCGCGCCCGGTTAGTTTTTCAGGAGTAGTTTGCCTAAGGTATTCGTTAACAAGGGCTACTTCCAGCATAAGGCGGCTGTACATACCTAATATAACAGGATTGTCGGCTGTCCATATATTACGTTGCAGTTCTCGTAAACCGGCGTCATTTTCATAGCTCCAAAGCGCTTCATCTGTAGTAAGTGTTTGCATGTAAAAAATACAACGGCCATAGTTACTGGTACCGGCATCTACACCCTGAAGTAAAGAGCTGCCTGAACCACCTGTACCTGTAATAGATAAGTTGCCATATACACCCGCCAACGCTTGTTTATAGGCTCCGGGCTGTGCGTAAAAAGCCTCGGTTGTTAAAGTATCGTCATCTTCCGGAGTGACATCCAGATCGCTTGTACAGGCGCTAAAGGCAAAAAGCCCAAACACACATAACAAGCTTATTTTTATTCTTTTCATTTTAATTTTTTTAGAAATT
>Ga0265780_10004996_pt1 | contig 16938 bp, 13 predicted proteins | sample P1T30metagenome_FD_192432 | JGI IMG/M metagenome (GOLD analysis project Ga0265780, IMG submission 192432) | Plant litter microbial communities from East Loma Ridge, Irvine, California - P1 T30 | ecosystem: Environmental > Terrestrial > Plant litter > Unclassified | place: USA: California... | reverse complement strand
CGGATATGGCGACGCAGTCTTGGATCGCTTCAGGCTCGCGGGTTGCGTAGAGGTCTTTATGAAGAAATTCCGTCGAGCCTTGATACGCCATTACGGAAACGAAGGTCTGTAGACTATACACTATGAACTGTGTTTGAGCCTGGCTGAGGAAGGTCGGGACGACTATTTCTGGTAACAGCATTCGCGTCAAGGGGGCTCGAGGCATGTGCCGTGGTGCCCCCAGATCCCAACCATCGTGAAATGTGAATTCTTCAAAACTATGTGGGCTTACTCGTTTGGAACAACAATGGATCGAGACTCGCATCGCACGTGCTGATGTTGATGAACGACGGTTCGGCACAGCTACTCACAGCGCTAGCTAAAGGCTGTCCCAGGTCCGGCGTCGATTGACGGATGACCACCTCAGCGGGCACAGCTCCGGACTCTTTAGACTTCTCGCACGGGGAAGCTTTTGGATACCTGCAGTCGTAGCCTTTGACTCCGCACCGTTTACAGAATGGGTACCCTAGATGGCAGCGTCTCTTAGCTTTCACGCAGCCGAAGCAGCTCTTCTTGCGCGTGCTCGATATGTATCCTAGCATGGCGGTATCAGGGTTGGAATGGCAATCGCGACGAGCGATGTCTTGATATCCAATACTCAGCAGCTCAAACTGATTGTGTCCTCGTGCTGCGCGTCTCGTTTGAGTTGATCTGAGTCAGCACTATGCAGAGTGTTGGAACTCTGCCGTCCCAATCCACACGCGATCCTTGCACGGCGACCCAGCAATTGGGCGAGCCAGATCCAATTCGCAGTCGCCGACATCTCGGTTAAGGAAGAACGAAGCTCGTCATGATACAAAGTTTAGTTCCCTGGTGTGATCGATGTCGGGGATCCACAGCTCGTCTGGGCGCGACGATTTGGCGACGGGTTGGTGGTCCACCTTCTACTTTTAGCCCCGTTTTCCGCGTCACCTTAGATGCGTCTCGAGGTATCGCAGCGCATCGCAACGTTCGCATCGATTAACGACAAAGAAGAAATACAGATCTCAGTCATGATGACTATCTCCCGCATCATCCTGGTCTAACCATGCATTCTTGTGTGCGTGCTTTGCTTCGGAATGCGCGATGCACGTTGCTGATGTCATAAGCTCCGGGTCCGTGCACTTTCTTTCACATGCTTTCTGACTTTGGAAACGGGATCACGGCCCCACGCCAGGAACAAAGTGCGCTTCACTTGCCCTTTCAGCCTTTAATGCCAGGCAAAACTTGTACATTGGACGGACACGCTCTTCACTATCACTATCACTCATCTCGGAAAATAATTACTGCAAACGCTTCGCTTTTGTTCAATCTACGGAATCGGCTTTGTTACAGCGCCTGATCGGAGACCGGACTAGACGTGCGATTGTCTCACCTGACTGACGGACACACGATCTGACGCTTGTGTCGCGCCGACGGCAAAACGCCGACCACAGTCACTTCAGACATTCACAGACACACAGCCATGAGTGCGAGTTCGAGTTCCCATTCTAGCATGGAGGGCATTGAGAGTCCCGGTGCGCGGCGAGCCATCAGCTTGCTCTTCACTATTCCCGACCGGTTCTACGACTTCTGCCACCTCGATCAAAAGACCTTCTTCGAGCTCGCCGACTGGATCATCGAGCACGTCGCATCGCAACTGTCGTCGAATATCAGCATCGAAGAGAGCCTGTTCATGTTCCTGGATGTCGTTGCGCGGGGTAACAGCTTCACGAATGTCGCATATGAGTGGGAGCATGACGTCCAATTAACACAGAGGTATGCCAAGCCCGTGGATGCCGTTTAACCATGTGACGTTGCTCATCTCCTACTAGTATATTCCTCAATGTGTTGAATGCTCTGACGGTCCTGCACGAGAGCAAGGAGGTCAACCCAGACATCGAAGCCGAGGCCCCTTCTTTTAAGCAAACGCTCAAGGCGCGGTGGAAAGGTGCGAGGTCGTTGCGACCCGGCCGATCTAGGATGGACGGCCTTATCAAAATCGGCGAGGATGACATGGCGCAAGACGGACTCGAGGTCAGCCAGGAGGGTCTGAAGCACGCCCTGGAGGCGCTCAACAACTTCATCAACGAGCAGCAGGCCGAGTGCTGATGCTGTGGTGTTCGTTCTTTTATGCATTGGTTCGGCGTTCGGTAACGATATGGGTAACGGAAACGGTTTGCATCGCGTTGGCTGGTAGGGCGAATGGGTCCATAGGGTTGTCGCATGACCTCAACGTGTTGTATGCAGTGTAGCAATAGAATCCGCTCGAAAAACTCCTTCGACATCTCCACCTTATCCCATCTGTATTGGGCCTACTATGCCCCGCCCCAGCACGCTGAGTCTGCCTTTCTTGATGTTCAGCGCCTGTTCAATCCTGCTTTCAGGTTCGCCTCTCGACTGTCGCATCAACGCCAGCGTGATGACGCCAGCATCGGCATATGTCAGCCCAGCAAAGCTCTTGCGGCCAACATTCCTCAGCTCATCATCAGCCAGGTCAGATATCCGCTGTCTCGCTTCGAGCACTCGTAGCACGGGATTATTGCGCGGGTCTGGGAAAGCCGATACTGGGGGCGCCTGCATCATATCGGACGGCTCATTGTTCGACCGGTTCCGCTGGGGATCGAACTGCGAGGTAGAGGTGGGCGAGTAGTGAGGGTTCGGCTGTACTGCTCCTAACTGAGAGAGCCGCGAGGCCAGCGCAGGATCTTTTGCATCTTGCTCGATAGCTATAGAAGGCCTCGTTAGCACGAGGTCTCTTTCTTGTGTCTGTTGTTGATGAGACCACGTACCTTGTGTCTTTGTCTCAGTCGCCTGGACAGGTGGATGTACTGTTGGTCCTGCGGCGGATGCCTTCGGAGCGCTCGGAGGGGAGGTAGCTGGGATGCGGGTCGTTGCGCTCTGAGGGGACCTCGTGGGGTATTTACGCACAGTACTGGCAGCCGCCTTGCCCGCTTTTGACGCTGAGTTACCCATGGCCGCAATTGGTGGTTGTGCTGTGGGGCCTCTGGTTGTTGAGATGTACCAACACGACTTTTGGTGGTTTCGTCATGTATAAGTTAATTGTCCGTGCGTTTGCCCGCAACTGTGGCCACCCAAACGGGTGCATGTAAGATAGCGAACACTAAGATGCTCAACAGATTTTTGCATGAGGCTCCTTAGGCCTCTTGAGTGGTGGAATCATCATATTCTGTGTTGTTGCTCTACTGCTTTTGATCAAGTGCGCCATTCCTCCGCCCTCAGAGACCTCCGTCGGCGCGATAGTGACCTGCGACGAGGAAAGCTAATTCCAGCGCTTGCTTCTCATTCAATCTTGGATCGCAGTATGTGGTGTAGTTTAAGCTCAGGTCTTCGTCGACAAGACCTTCACTTCCGCCGGTACACTCAGTGACTGCATCACCTGTGAGCTCGAGATGCATGCCACCAAGGAAGGATCCATGTTGCTTGTGGATCTTCAGTGCGGACGATAGTTCAGAGAATATGCTGTTGAACGACCTCGTCTTGATGCCTGTTGGCGTGCTTCGAGTGTTGCTAGATGACGTTAGCTGGGTCCAACAGAGTGTTTTGTTGACTTACCCATGCATTGGATCGCACTGCCACACCACAATGTGGCCGCTCGCCTTAACAGCCTCGATATGTGCACCGAGCATCGACTCCACCTTCTCCGCTCCATAACGCGTTATCAGCGTTATCTTGCCGATCTCCTTGGTAGGGTTTACAATGTCCAGCAACTCAACTAGCTCATCGTTTTTCATGGAAGGACCGACCTTGATACCGATTGGGTTCTCGATACCTCGGAAGTACTCCACATGTCCGCCTTCAATCTGGCGTGTCCTGTCACCAATCCAGATGAAGTGTGCTGAGGTGTTGTACCAGCCCTTTCCATCCGCGGACGGTTGTGATGGCTGGTGCCCAAATGGGTGCTTCAGCCTTCTTGTCAAGCTCTGCTCGTACTCCAGCACAAGACCCTCGTGACTTGTGTAGAGATCGACGGTTTGCAGTTGGCCTGATGTATCTGCGCCAATTGTCTTCATGAAGCGAAGTGAGTCCGATATGCTCGTGACGATAGTTGAATACTTTGATTGAAGTCCCTGGTCGCGCACGTGGCCCAGTTCCCAATCCAAAGGGTTGTGCAGGTCCGCGAATCCACTCGAGAGCTGGGCTCGGATGTAGTTCGATGTTGTCGCTGAATGGAAATAGGCACTGACCAGCCTCTCTGGATCTACACGGCGATGCTCCGGGTCGTAGCCGTTCAAGATATCACCTCTGAAACTGGGAATCTCCTTGCCGTTGACCATTTCCATGGGGCTTGATCTTGGCTTTGCATACTGGCCAGCTATGCGTCCAATGCGGATGACGGGCTTGTTGGAGCCCCAGATCAAGACCAAACTCATCTGTAGAAGCAGCTTCATTTTAGCATCGATAGGCTCGTCTGCGCAGTAAGAGAAGAGCTCTGCACAGTCACCGCCCTGCAGAAGGAAGGCTTTGCCAAGTGCGGCATCGCGAAGACTTGACTTCAGTCGTACGATCTCGCTGGGAGTGACAATCGGTGGAAGTGCTGACAGTCGCTTACAAGCAGCATCGGCTGCCTCCTGGTCTTCGTAGGTGACGATTTGCTTGAGAGGTTTAGAGCGCCACGCTGTTAAATGTTAGTAATTGAAAGCGAACAGGGTTCGATGTCTAACATGTGGGCGACCATTCCGATGACTGAGCATTCTGATCCGCCATTTTTCGACTTCGATTGCTTTCGCAACTGGTACGATATTTTCTGTCTCTTGTCTGACTTCCCAAAGTGTAGTCAATGTTGATGTGTGCCTTGCGTTAATGTTAGAGAACAACATCTATGTCGTATTGTATCTGCGCTCGTGAAGGACACTTGGTTCGATGCTCGCAAACATATTAATTTGGAACGCCGGCCCAGGATCAGCCCACAAGGGTCTTCAATAACAGAACCAAACACATGACTCAAAGAACGGCAAAATTGTTTGCGGAGGAAATGCTTTGGTAGAGTACAAATTCGCGGACGAGATAAGACTTACTACAAGACTGCGATGAGCTGCTGCAGATCAACAGCCAAGCCAAGTTAGTTGTCCGGATCACGGATTCGGGTAGTCTTCTGCGTTCGATCCGCGATGGTGAAGTTGTTTGCGCAAGTTAGCCAGAGATCATTTCAAAGATTATTACAAATTTCAACCAATCACGGCCACTTCATTATATGATTGGCCAGCATCACCACTTTCCCAACCTACAAACCCACCCAACGTCATACCCCACATTCCCGTCTCCACACCCAGCCATTGAACCATTGCATGTCCTACTACTCCTTGTCGTCCACTTCCTCGACCTCCATAACACCAATCCTCTCACCCCGCCCCACATCGCCCATCGCAATGGCCGAGCCCCAGCCCGCCGACGTCCACGAGGGCGCCACAGACCCACACGCGCCAACAGGTACGGCCGAGGATCGCAAGGCCGCTGCAGCATTGTCGACGCTGGATGTACAAGAAGACGCGGGCGCGAAGAAAGAGGTGGATAAGAATGCGCTAGATAAGGCGATGAAGGGGTTAGACATCAAAGATAAGAAGGGCGAGGAGAAGAAGACGGTCAAGGTTGAGCCGGCGGATGTGAATCTTCTGGTGGGTGGACATCATGGTTTGGGTAGAAGTGTTGAGCTGATTGATCTTAGGTCGCGGAACTCGAGGTGTCGAAACAGAAAGCGACGGAATTGCTGCGCGCGAATGATGGTCATGCTGTCAAGGCTATGACGGCGTTCGTTACTGTGGCGCCTTGAAGCCAGTCGCTATACATAGGTCCCCATGACTAGCTGGGATTCTACGTCCCCCGCCCGACCACAGCGCTTCACATATGCAAGGAGACAATGTAGTGGGAAGTGAAAGTATAGAGCTGGCGACCAAGTCTCGTAGCTCACGCCTATACCTACGCTCTATCGGCAGTCAAAACGTTGTGAGATATGCAGCATAGAGGCCATTGATAACGTAGTATGCCAGGATCCCTTCTCTGTAGAAGCCCTAGCAGGGTTGATATTAATATGATACAGACTGCTGTTCATACCCGTGCAGTTTGAAGGCGCTTACTCATCCTCGCTATTAACGATCAGAGGTCGCTTCCTTTTCCTGCCTGCACCAGGTCTCGCTCCACCCCTTGCCTTCTTGACTTCCTTCACCGCAACAAGAGCCGATTTCCTCATTCTAGGTCGCGCTGCGCCTGCTCTTTCTGGAGCAATATCGCTAGCCTGGCTGTCATCTCCCTCGGCGGAGCCGTCTTCTCCAGCTTTCGAGACTGCCGGATCAGAAGCTTCTGCGCCTTCATCGGTGTCCTCGTCTTCGTCGTCGGTCTCTTGAATGACAAGAGTAGGTGTCCCGCTGTTCGCCCTAGTCTTCGCGCGAGACCCGAGGGCGTTGGAGCCCTCGCGCACGCTGGAGTCTCGCTCTCTTCCTGATCGGCCTCCTACGTCCGGGGTCCTGGACGCTCGAAAGTTACTCGGGCCGCTAGCTGTCTTCCGCGCTTGTTTTGGTTTTCTACTCGCAGTGGTAGTAGTATGCGTCTGCAGACCTCCTTCAGCAAGCTTCAATGCTCTCTTAGCAGCCTTTGCAGCCCGGGCCTTGGCCAATGCCTCTCTCATCCCAGGCCGTTCTGGTTTGTCTACATACTCTCCAGTGCTTGATATGATGGAGTCATTGGACGATGGTACTCGCTTCATCTTGCCTTTTTTGGGCTGCTTGACAACCTGTTTTACTGCCACAATCTTGCCTTTAGGTTGCTTGAAGTTCTTGGTCATTTCTTCTGGATAGTTGTAGTTGAAGAACAATTCTGACCCGGCCTTGATGTTTGTGAGTGTGTACAGTGCCACGCGGAAGACGGTGTTACAGAACACGACCTTCGAGGCGCAATTGCAATGTATTGCGTTCGCGTTGTTGATAAATCGCAGCTTGTTTCCCATGTGTGTCGCATCGACATCCTGTTCTTTGTTGAGCTTAAAGAGGTACATGTTCTTTTCGTAGGTGTAGATGATTTCCCGCCGTTGCATTTCTCCAATGGAAAGCGTTTCTCCGGTATATTCGCCAATCAGTTCATGTGCGCCGATGTCCTCGCCAGCATAGAGACCGAAGCCATGCACCTCTGACCTCCCCAGTAAAGTCTTCTTGGGCACACCTCTCTGAATTGCAACATTCGCGCATCTGCTGTGCAGTAGCTCGTCATTATAGCGATTGACAGGATCAAGGATGTCGGTGGCGCCGCAAGTCCCGCAAAGATCGGCATCGCACTCTCTCCTAAATTTGATGCATAGACAGTCTTTGACAAGCACGCAAGGACGCTTCCCGGGCATAGTAGCGCATGTACAGCCCGGAAAGCGCCGATTGCAGGTCGAGGGACATCTGCACGTCTTCTCGCAGGTAACGTTCTCCATGAAGCAGCGACACCTGGCATCCGCGCAAGTGCCTTCGTGATTACAAGGAACGAAGGGTTTCCTCTCGTCCCATTGAGAGGTAATAGTGTAGTCCAACCACCACTTGGGTCTGAAATCTCCTGGTGGGGGCAACGACCGCCCAGGCATTTTTGAAGCTGGCTGGTTCTTCAAGCCATTTGGATTTGATGGGAACTTGTAATTGACAATCTTTTCGACATCAGAGTCATCTGAAACGAAGTGTGCGGGCATAAGGTCTTCCTCCGATTCTTCTTCCGGATCTACTTCTGAGTTTTCCGAGGCCGTCCCGCTTTCAGGGTGTTCTCGAATTTGACCATGGAAAAGGCAATTATGTCTATTCAAATTTAGTCAGTTGTATCTCGTCGTTGAATTGCAAATACTTACTCGTGACAAACACTACACACGATGCTTCTAAATTCAGACTTGGGTACAGCCTCAGCAGACTTTGTCTTGGCAGCAATATACACCCGCATCGTCGTACTTTCCTTGGCCAAATACCAAGGACTGAAATTGCAATTGGCCAGGATCGCCGAGCATGTAAGGGCAGCCATGCGGAGCTGCATGGAGGAGGGCTCTCGAAGCTGCAGGCGACGTAACAGCCTATGCCGCGTGTCAGGCTCACGATCGATTAAGATGACTCGCTGCTCCGAATCATCCCGTTGAAAGGTTTCCTCTTCGTAGGCTGTTCGATCTTGTATGAGAGCTTCATAATCCTCGTATCTGTCTGAACTTCGGTTTATTCGTGTCAAAGATGTATCAGGTGATAGCAGATAGTAGAGCATCACGTCCCACGACAATCCTAAGTCATCGAGTAATGAAGATATGGTCCCGAAATAGAAATTGTACTGTTCGGTTCGGAGATCGAAGTAGGGATTTTTGTCGAACTTGATCTCGTACCTGTGCGGTAGGTCATTCTTTAAAGCCATTTGGCGTTTTTCTGGCTCATCGTCGCCCAGCCATGGCATGGTCAGAAGTTTTGACTCATTGTCAGCAAGTACGTTAGTCCTCAAACTGACGTATTCCATGAACGAAGGTATTTGAAGAGCTTCAGGCGCAAAAGTGGTAGTTTTGACGCTCCAGCATGACCTGGTTACACCCTTTGGATTGACCTCAGCGAAGACGTCCTGGCTGACATCATGTAGGCTGGCATTGTGGCTGCTCTTGTCGAAGCGACTTTGTGTATCTGTCATGTTCATGAAAGGTGAAATTGATTGTATGCGCGCCGGTCGAGTTGTTGTGTGCCTTTGAAGCCGTTGAGTACTGGTGTTCGATCGCTTCAATCGCAGCTCACGCTCGTAGCACGTTCTCTGACGCCACATTGTGTTCTACCTTTTGGTAAGCTTACGCAAAGATTAGACACAATACCATACACACCTTTACTAGATAAGCATGGTCTTCATATCTTTCATTCAGATGGTGACTGAATGAAGCTTCGAATCCACGGCGAGCGGACTCGATGTCTTTGGTCAAGTCAGCCTGTATGGGAACCGAGGAAACTACGCAACAGAACGCATAGTTAGACATTGATCAGCATGTACGTGAGAAGAGGACTGACCTGGTTGGTTCGCGTCTAAGTTTTCCAGTGGTGACAGCTGTACCATGTCGCCGACTTGGGCTTCAACTACTTCGGAAGAATACAGATCTGGTGGAGGTGGTGATGTTCGAATGCCTGGTTGGGGCCTTTCTGGCGCAGTTGGCGCACAAGCTGGAGCAAGCAGATCTCCAGGCCCAGAGACCTGAGCACCCATGTCGGTGTCTTCACCACGACTGCTTTCATGCGGCACATCTAGCAGTAGGCTTTCGGCAACTTTGTTTTGACCCATGTGCCCGTCCTGGGGGTTAGATTCGTTGTTAGGTTTGTTCGAAAGCGCCGAGCCCAGTCCGCGTTTTACAAACGATGCTTGTTCTCCTGATTGGTGTTTTGACACAATTGCAGAACTCGATGAATGTGCATGGTCACTTGCGGGGCGATGAGTACCGGTAACTGGGCTAAAGCGTGACCTGCGTGTTGGAGGACTTGACGCACTTTTGATAGCCCTTGCCTTTGTAACGATTCGCGACACGTTCGGATCCCGGATCCTTCGTGTTCCCTCTGTAGGTCGTGTTGGTGTGCGGGATGTTCCTGAGCGCTCGGTACCTTTTTCGCGCCGCGGTGTCGAAGTCGCATCAACAGTAACGCGCCGTGGAGTGGTCTGTTCGCGCTCAGGGTCGGCTCGACCTCCGATTGGGGAATGCGAGGATGTTCCACTGTTCGCAGCATGGAGCTGCGAGAAGGGTGTAATCGGTTCAGAGAGCTCCCCCTTCTCTGCTTGTCTTGTTTTGGACAGCACATTTGTTGACGATGGTCCAGCTTTCGCCTGGTTAGAGACATTGCTTGTCCCGTTTCTTCGTGACACATGGCGGCGGCTTCTCTCACCACCCTCGTCGTCACTGAAAGTCAAGTCAATCACGTCACGGTCTGGATCGCTGGTCATCAGGTCCGACTTTCGACGTTCAACTACTGGGTTTCCGCTCTCCAAGTTGGATCTGCGGCCGCGCTTAGGTCTTCTTTGCTCTGCAGTTCGGCTGCCTGCAGGTAGTTCGTCGATAGGTCTTTCTGTAGGGTTGTCTTCATCGATGAAATCGACATAGCCCGCAATGCTAGTAGAATTCGTTGGTCTAGAGAACGAGGTCGCCCGTTTAGAGAACCGGCTGGGCAGTTCTGAATCATCGACACAGTAAGGGTTCTCACCAGACCCTCGCATGTTCGCCATGATTGCCGAAGCGAGACGAAGTGTAGGGTGTGAGGTAAAAGTCGGTTCACACAAACCTGATCGGCCGCTCAGTAGTGCTCTTGGAATGAGCAGTGCGATGCTTCACCTACGTTTTTAGCCAAAGACCTTGCAGCAAATCCTGAGGCAAGGGCATTAGTGCAGCTACAAGGGTCAATAATCGAGGCTTATATGACCGCGCTCGAGAGAATGCAGTTCGTGTTGTCGTGCTGTCGTTGTGGTTAAGGCATGGGGCCCTGTTTGCTCCAGGGCACCACCTGGGCAATTCGATGAGCGCCCGACATTGCGCTAGAACACGGCTGCGCGCGATCACGTGCAAGACAGCAGCAAACGTCACTGCTCATATGAACAAAACAACTACGAGTTTCCGTCGCAGGCTTTCAAAACTAGCTCAAAAACATCTTCCTAAACGACTGGGTTATGTCCTCTACGGCATCAGATAATCCTAGGGCTGTTGTATGTAGCTGGCGAAGCGTAGCGTGCACAGACCGCTTGGCATGTTTACCGAACCGCGCCTTCCTGTTTACCTTCACGCCTTGGTACAGACCATCATCATCGCAACCCCACCGCGACCTCCCCACAACATGGCGAACACGGACGGAAAAGAAAACATTGCAGCGGGTCTCATAGCGAACCCGAAGCCTAAACCTGTCATCTCGTCTTCGGCCAAATCATCGCGAAAGGCGCGTAGCAAGAGCATCGGGCCCGGCGGTCTTGGAGAGCTCGAAGCACCAGCCCTCAAAGAAAGCAACGGCAACCGCAGAAAGTCTGCTTTTGTTCCGGCAGTCAAGTCGATACTCTCGTCGAACGATGAGGACGAGAAGAAAAGGCGCGATGCCCGTCGCAAGTCACTCGGTACGTTGCGCCGAGTCCATAACAAACAACAGCAGTAGAATGTTGCTAATTCACAATAGCGCGCCGACGCGTCTCCTTTGCTCCAGAAGCCACACTGCATACCTGGGACGTAGTCGAGTATCTACGCGATGCGACCAGCTCTTCAGCATCTTCAGATGCGACGCGCAGAGCTTCGAGCGTTTCCCAAGCCTCGACGCCCGCATCGCCTGCACCAACCTCAGACCCTTCTGAGCCACCATCTACGCCGCCCGAACAGGCTGAGGAGCCACAGCCCGAGCCAAGCTCCTCCCCAGCGAATCAGCGCGAGAAACATCAGAAGAAAAATCGCCGCAGCTCCGGCATCCCGCCAATGAACTTCAACAATCCCGACGACATATATTCTTCCAGCCCGCTAAGCGCAGACAATCAGTCTCCGGCCGGCGTGGATGCTATCGACAGCGCTTCGGAAGATGACGATGATGTCTCAAAAGATGCACAGAATGCGCCAGACTCCGAGAACTCGTCGCAAAGCAGTGCGAAGCTTGATGCTGCGCTCCGACAGGCATCGAACCAGGCTGGAACACAAAGACTCGTCCTAGACGAGGAAGGCGACATGACCATGGATATCGCGGAGGATGAGGTCACGGCGTCGTTCAAGCCATGGGCAAGAAAGGCTGCAATCGCTCAGGAAAACCAGGAAAACGTCGACCCGTCGTCACCAACAGGTCCTGTGAGCGATGATGATATGAGCATGGACATTACGCGTGCTGTGGGCAGGATTGTACCCCAAGACGACACTCAGAGTTCAGACATGGACGATGACATGAGCATGGAGCTGACCATGCCCCTCGGAAGCATCAAGACAATGGACACGAAATCAACGGCAAACCGAAGGAAGAGCCTCAAGCGCCGCGTCTCAATGCTGGATGCATCGCAGGGTAGCCCCGCAAAGAGACCGGCCAGCCGCAGGACTAGCCTTCGACAACAGCGTCAGTTAGAAAATGAGACCTTTGAAGATGCAACCATGGACCTCACCATGGCGATTGGCGCAATTAAGAGTGCGAACGCCTCTGAGCCCACCAGGCGCCTAAGCGTAGACACTGTTCTCGATGATGCTACAATGGACTTCACCTTGGCCGTTGGCAGCATCAAAGGTGGTTCAGCAGCCAGTGCCAACGTGGAAGAGTCCGAGCCCGAAGACGAGGACTTGTCCATGGAGTTTACTAAGATCGTTGGACCGGGCATCAAGCGCAACGGTCAGCCAACAGCAACACCTGAGAAACATGTAGCAGCCGGGGAGTCACTTTCCATACGCTCGAACAAGTCTTCCCCAAGGAAAACTCCGCAAAAGTCGCCAGCCCGACGCCGAAGCGCTGTAGTTTTGGAAGAAGCCCGTAACGAGATACCAACCCATGCATCACCTAGTCAGATGCCCGCGGAAGTTGTATATCCTGTACTCGATCCTGGCACCCCTGAAATTGTCCGACAGCACAAGATAGAGGACATCGAGCCTTCGCCGTTTGTTCGTAAGACGCCTCAAGGCACGCCAAAATTACAGGTAGACGTCTCCACCCCCACGAATCAGGCTCAACGCGAAGTCCACATGCCCATACCCGAGGACCCAGTCGCTGCTCCAATTCTCAACAGACGTCGTTCATCGCTATCGAATGTGCAGTTCAGTCCTCTGAACGCAGCTCGCGAGGAGCCCATCCTTAAGAGCACTGTATTGCTTACGAACAGTATTAAATTACTGTCCACTCCTCGCAAACAGACCTTAATGTCTCCAACAAAACGAGGCATGACACCGAAGAAATCACAGACGCCTCAGAAGTTGGCAACACCAAAGCAGAAGACGCCTACTCCCAAGAAAGCCACGCCGCGGAGGAGCATGAGCCCTAAGAAGCGTGTTGCATTCGGTGAGCAACAGGATGAGGCTGATTCTGCCGAAGAAGCTGTTGAAGACCTGTCAGAAGTTGAGCGGATATCGTTGCAAGACTTCCTTGACATGACGAAGATTCGCTTCATGGACCTTAGTACGACCAAGCGACGACACACTGCTGCCCCTGCTCTCTTCCATGACACTGAGGTAGAAGAGAAGGAGGAAACCTTGGATCGATACGTCGTCGCTGGTGCCTGTACCCTACCTGAGTACGAGTTATATCAGCATGCCTGCCACGAGATGAAGAAATACATTTCCGACGGACGCCACTTCGTTCGCACTATGGAGGCCAATGTTATGGAAGAGAACCCATTGCTTTTCAGTGAATACCTCACTGCTCCTCCGGATCAGCGCATTGTCATGGACAATCAATTCAAGAACCTAAAGACTAATGCCAGACTTGAAGCTCGTGGAGAATGGTACACTTGGCGCAGTACGCTGCTACACGATCTGAAATCTGGTCTTCTTAGTACATTGGACGGGTTCAGGCGTGATGAACAGAAGCTTTCAAACCAGGAGCAACTCCTCGACACGGTTCTTCCCACATTGGCCGAGAAACGGGAAATGCTGTCAACCGAATGTAAACAGCTTCAACAAAGGCATGACGAGCTCAACAGCTGTGATCGCGAAGAGCTAGAAGAGACACGGGAAAGGCTCGTTGCAACAGACACCGAGCTAGAGGACAAACGACAGCTTCTTGAACAGCTCCAGCAAGAGCTTGCCGAGAAGGAGGCCCATATCCAAGCTATCAAGGAACGCAAAGTGGAATGTATTGAAGAGACCAAAGCAGCCGAGCGCGTACGAGAGGAGTGCCGTGGATGGTCTACAGGCGAAGTCAATGACCTAAAAGGTAAGCTTGATAATATCTTTCCCATGGATAAATCTAACACTATCGCAGCCAAGGTAGCCTCGCTCGAGCAAGCTTACGGTTGGAGCATCACTTCAGCCTCGTCAAACGGTATCACGATGACACATTTAAACGACCTTGAGTTGTACTTCCAGCCGTCGGCTTTCATGACAGGCGGCAACACACCTAACCAGTCTATCTCACTTGCTTACATTGGCGACTCGGCGACGCCTCATCCTCGGTCTTTGACCACGAGCAAGCGCTTCTTCCTCCAGCTCATTCGTGCGCACCTCCACTGCATTCCCCAGTCACAAACCCGCATCGTGGACCTTTTGACAGTTGTGAAGAATGGATGGGCTACCGCTCTCGCTGTTGTTGATGGTGTCCGCTGGCTCGAACACAATTACATCACCGACGAGTTCATCCTCTCCGATGAGCGCATCGGCATCTCTGCCAACATGCTTCTGCCTACTCTCCAAACTAAAGTGAAGGTCACATTTGAGGTTGGCGTCAGCCTGAGCTCCGATGGTGTACAGACGGATGTCATCCCAAGAGCTGAGGTCGTGTATGGAGAGAAGTATGGCGAGGAGAAGATGGGTGCTTTCCTCAGGGACTTTAGTGGCAATGAAGTGAGGAAGATTGACGACATGGCTGTTTGGGCGGACGGGATGCTCGACCTGGCTGCGCGATTGAAGAAGACAGGAAGGAAAGGAGAGCGGAAGTGAGTGGTTGATTGCGACTTCGTGACACTACATATTGTTGGTGGTTATGACTTACTTTACGAGATATGACGGCATTCCGGGTCCTTGATTAGCTGGCGTTCAGTTTGCCGCCTACGAATTCTTCATCATTCCACATGTGCGCCACCATTCCTAGTCTGTGTCAAAGACTCGTGCGAAACTGTACTGCAGGCCCTTGCACCTACACTGTTTAATTGCGACGCTTTCGGCGAAATCGTTGTAGCTCTCCCAATCTCGGCAAGGATTACACCGAGAGTGCAATGCTAAACGTCCGGAGTCTGTTCCTAGTTGCGCCCACCCCGCAAACGCGGGAACAACCTTGCGAAGAAAATGGAAATGAGGCTAAAGATGGCTCTAGTGAGATTGGAAGTGGTATATACGATGCAGGGTCCCCTGAGCATTCAAGGTAGGTGAACTCGGTCGACACCGCTGTTCGCAATGCCTTCCGCGTCTATTTTTCTCTTTACTGTTCTCTCATTGCTCTGCGCTACGCTTGCATCACCAAGACCTAGTAGCGACAATGTCTCCAATCCTGTCGTGAATCTCGACTACATCGCTCTGCGGGGCGCATCATCGACAAGATACAACCTCACATACTACCGTCGTATTCCGTTTGCCGCATCAACAGCAGGCAAGAACCGATTCCGTGCACCGCAAGCACCGATCCCAATCAAGAATGGCACATACGATACTGACCGGGCTTTTGACATGTGCCCGCAGCGCACAGTGAATGGGTCGGAAGATTGTCTGTACCTTGGCGTATATTCGCGACCCTGGAGAAGGGAACAGGCCCTGAGACCAGTACTCCTGACTTTCTACGGCGGAGGCTTTATTCGAGGTTCGGCATCGTTTGACATCCCGCCTTCCGGGTTCCCGGTCCTCAATGTCAGCTCTTCAAATGACTATGTAGTTGTGTACTCCAACTATCGCACAAACGTGTTTGGCTTTCTCCCGGGCTCCAAGATCGCATCGCATCCTGATGTCGACTTGAATCCTGGACTACTAGACCAACAAGCTGCGCTCAAGTGGATACAAAGTTACATTGAGCAATTCGGTGGCGATCCAAAGAACGTGACGATATGGGGTCAATCTGCAGGAGGTGGCAGCGTAGTTGCGCAAACCATCGCAACCGGAAACAAAGGGCTTAAGCTCTTCACCAAAGCAATGAGCAGCTCTCCCTTCTGGCCGAAAACACCGCGATACGACGCCCCCGAGTCCGAAGTCATTTACCAGCAAACCCTCCGTGACGCCGGCTGCGCCAACTGCACAAACGAAATCGCCTGCCTCAAATCCGCCGACCTGCAGCTCTTGCGAGACAGTGCCCTCCGCCAAAGCTCAAGTCTGCAATACACCACCAGCGCATTCACATTCGGCCCCGTCATCGACGACAAGTTCCTCACACAGCCCCTATCCTCCGTAATCAGCAACAGCACCCTAAACGCCGAGCTGGTCCTGACATCCTACAACCTGCACGAAGGCGAGAACTTCATCCCCCCCGGCTTCGCAAAAGCCACCACCAGCACACCTGACGGCTTCAACTCCTCCGAAGCGAGTTTCGACGCCTGGCTCCAGGGTTACTTGCCAGGCTTGACGCCCTCTGATGTCGAAAAAGTCAAGGCTCTATATCCGTCCTCGGGCACTGCAGAGGAAATCATTTACAACTCGACATACACGCGCGCCGGCCTCTTGTATCGCGATCTCGGCCTTGCGTGTCCGGCGTACTGGCTCTCCGGCGCCGCGGAGAAGGGGTGGGTGATTGAATACACCATTAGCCCGGCTAAACACGCTTCGGATGTGCAGTATTGGAATACGGTTGGTGAGGTGCAGACGACGGATAGGTTGACGTATCAGGGGTATGCGGGCGCGATGGCGAGCTTTGTGCAGACGGGGGATCCGAATAACCATAAAGTTACTAATTCGAGTGTGCTGGGGGTGCCGGGGATAAGGAGTAGGAAGCAGTTTTTGGTGACGAGTGGGGGGCTGGGGAATGGTGGGGTGGAGATGTTGGAGGAGAGGTGTGCGTTTTGGTTGAGTGTTGCGGGGAGAGTGCCGGTGTAGAGACATGCCAGAGCGTGTGTGTTTGAGATGATGTAGGCTGTATAGTATCGTTTCTGTATCACTTCTCAAATCAGATCTATATGCATGTCAAGGTAGACTCTATTCTACATAAAAAGTACTAGTCTATTTTGGCGGTACAATCGGCAGCGTAACATAATTCTCAAACTTCGCACCAAAGTGCAAATGATTCAGCCCACCAAAGACCTCCTCACTCCTGTCCTCTGGGTGATTGTGTTGGAAAATACCACTGCCCTGTGTATCCCCACTGCTGACCTCAAACACAATCTTCCCGCCCTTCTCCACGA
>Ga0265780_10004995_pt1 | contig 16939 bp, 12 predicted proteins | sample P1T30metagenome_FD_192432 | JGI IMG/M metagenome (GOLD analysis project Ga0265780, IMG submission 192432) | Plant litter microbial communities from East Loma Ridge, Irvine, California - P1 T30 | ecosystem: Environmental > Terrestrial > Plant litter > Unclassified | place: USA: California... | reverse complement strand
CCTTGATCGCCTTCAGCGCCTCCAGCACGTCGCGGCGATAGCCGTGGTCGTTGGGGATCTTCGACTTCTCGCCGACCCAGATGCCATCGTAGATGCCGTGCCCGAGATGTTCGGCGAACTGCCCGAAGACCTGGCGGTTCATGCGCGGGCCGGGCTTGTCGGCCTGGATCGTCGCGGATGCGGACTCGGTTGGCGTCTGCTGTGCGGTTGCGACAGACGCTGCAAGAACACTTGCGGTCAGGCACAAGGTTAGGCGGGCACGTTTCAACATGGCGGGGGTCCTTCTCCGATATCAGGCCACGCCCTTGCTCGAGGGGTTGCTCTTTGACCGATATTGTCTGAGTATAAGTGCCAAGCCGTGACGTCAACGGCGCATGTTTCGGCGCGGACACCCCGCCCGCGGAGAAGGATTCTTATGCTCAAGACCCTCGCAACGACGACGCTTTCCCTCTGCTTGCTCGCGCCCGCGGCTGCTTATGCCGGCACCGCCGATCGCGCGCCTTTCGGAAAGCTCGCCGATGGCCAGCCGGTCGAGGTGATCACGCTGACCAACGCAAAGGGCATGAAGGCCCGCATCCTCAGCTACGGCGCGATCCTGCAGGGCGTCGACGTGCCCGACCGCGACGGCAAGATGGCGGACGTGACGCTCGGCTACACCGACATGCGCGGCTATTTGGCGGCCCCCAATTACTTCGGCGCGACCGTCGGGCGTTATGCCAACCGCATCAAGGCGGGTCGCTTTACGCTGGACGGCAAGAGCTATTCGCTCGCGCTTAACAACAAGACCAACGCATTGCATGGCGGCGTTCAGGGTTTCGACAAGCGGTTGTGGAAAGTCGTCGAGGTTACCGGTGGTGCGACCAGCCACGTGACGCTCGCCTACACGGCCGCGGACGGCGAAGAGGGCTATCCCGGCGAACTCAAGGTCACCGCGACCTATTCGCTCAACGATGCCAACGAACTGACGGTCGATTACCGCGCGACGACCAACAAGCCGACGATCGTCAACATCACCAACCACAGCTTCTTCAACCTGGGCGGCGAAGCGTCGCAGCGCTCGATCTATGACGCGGTGCTGACGATTCCGGCGGAAACCACCACGCCGGTCGACGCGACGCTGATCCCCGACGGGACGTTCCGCCCGGTCCAGGGCACCCCGCTCGACTTCCGCAAGCCGACGGTGATCGGCAGCCGCATCCGCGACGCGAGCGATTCCCAGATCCTGTTCGGGCAGGGGTATGACGAGAATTACGTGATCGCGCGCGACCTGAGCAAGACGCCCCGCCTCGCCGCGCGCGTCGAGGACCCGGTGACCGGACGAACGATGGAAGTGCTGTCGAACCAGCCCGGCGTCCAGGTGTACACCGGCAACTTCCTCGACGGCACCGCGGTCGGCAAATCGGGCCACGCCTATCGGCAGGGCGACGCGATCGCGCTCGAACCGCAGGTCTTCCCCGATACGCCGAACCAGCCGGCGCTGGGGTCGGCGCGGCTTGACCCCGGCCAAGCGTATCGCAACGTGATCGTCTATCGCTTCTCGGTAAGCGCACGCTGATGCGCACGCTGGCGATTGGCGTGGGGGCGCTGCTCGCTGGCACGCTCTCCTCTCCCGCGATGGCCGCTCCCAAGGTCGGCGGGTTGATGGGCGACCATGCGGTCGTCCAGCGCAACCAGCCGATCGTCGTAACCGGCGAGGCGATCCCGGGCGAAGCCGTCTCGGTCGTGCTCGGCGGTCGGTCGGCGCAAGCAAAGGCCGCACGCGACGGGAGCTTCCGGGTCACCCTGCCCGCGCTTCCGGCGGGCGGGCCGTATGATCTGCTCGTCATGGCACCCAGCGGGACGACCGAACTCCACGACGTGCTGATCGGCGACGTGTTCCTGTGCTCGGGCCAGAGCAATATGGAAATGACGGTCGACCGCGCGCAGGACGGGTTCGGCCAGACGATGGGGTCGGCGGACGATCAGCTGCGGCTCGTCACGATCGCCAAGCAGACGTCGGTCAAGCCGCTCAATCGGTTCGGCACGCAACCCGCCTGGACCGCGGCTGGCCCGAAGACGACCGGCGGCTTCTCGGCATCATGCTTCTACATGGTGCAGGAACTGCGCAAGACCGCCAAAGTGCCGATCGGCGCGATCCATTCGAGCTGGGGCGGATCGCAGATCGCCGCGTGGATGGGCGAGACCGCGCAGCGTGCGTCGGGGCGGGCTGCGCAAGCCGACCTGCTCGACCTCTACGCCCGCGACCCCGCCGCCGCGAACCGTAGCGCGGGGCTCGCGTGGGAAAGCTGGTGGCGCGAGAAGACCGGCGACAAGCCCGGGCAGGAACCATGGCAACCGCAGGCAGCGCTCGACTGGAAGACCGTGCCGCAGATCACCTTCTACGAGAATTGGGGCGTTCCTGCGCTCGAAACCTATCTCGGCATGTTGTGGTATCAGAAGACCGTGACGCTGAGCGCGGAACAGGCGCGGCAGTTGGCGACGATCTCGATCGGCGCGATCGACGATGCCGACCGGACCTGGATCAACGGCAAGCCTGTTGGTGGACGCGGCGGATGGGACGCGCGATCCTATCCGGTCGCGCCCGGAACACTGCAAGCGGGCAGCAATGTCATCACGATCAACGTCGAGAACGCCTATTCGACCGGCGGCATGCCGGGCCCCGCGGAGGCGATGAAGCTGACCTTCGCCGATGGCAGCAGCGTGCCGATCTCCGAGGGCTGGCGCTATGCGCTAGCCAAGCGCGTCGCGGGTACGACACCGCGCGTGCCGTGGGACGAGATCACCGGCGCGGGCACGATCTACAACGCGATGGTCAAGCCGCTCGGGCAAACGGGGATGGCGGGCGTGGCCTGGTATCAGGGCGAGTCCGACACCGCTTATCCGGGCTATGCGGGACGGCTGAAGGCGATGATGGCGGAATGGCGCGCGCAGGTCGGCGTGGCAGGGCTGCCCTTTGCGATCGTGTCGCTCCCGGGCTTCGGGAAGCCTGCGGTGACGCCGGGCGAAAGCGGGACGGCGCAGGTTCGCGAGGACATGCGGCAGGTCGCGGAAACCGACGGCCATGCCGCGCTGGCCGTGGCGATCGACCTTGGCGATCCGCTCGACATTCATCCGGGCGAGAAGCACGAAGTCGGACGGCGTCTGGCGCGCGCGATGGGGGCGATGGCTTATGGTGCGCCTGCGTCCGCATCGGGGCCGCGGGTGACCCAGGCGGCGCGGGACGCGAGCGGCGGTGCGACGGTGACGTTCGATGGCGTGACCGGTGCGCTTCATGCGCGGAGCGCGGCGCAGGCGACGGCGTTCGAGCTGTGCGGAGCCGAGGCGGGGTCGTGCCGCTATGTCGCGGCGACGGTTGCGGGAAATCGTGTGACTTTGGCCGGGGATGGCAAGCCTGCGACGCGGGTGCGCTATGCCTGGGCGGACTTCCCGGTGGTCAATGTGGTGGACGATGCCGGGCTTCCAGCTGGGCCGTTCGAGCTGCCGTTGCGCTGATCCGCGTTCTCCCGCGAAAGCGGGAGTCCAAGGTTGAACGCGTTGCGCTTGTAGCCCTGGACTCCCGCTTTCGCGGGAGAACAGTGTTTTATGTCGCGGGCCCCTCCACTACGCGGAACTGGCCGCTACAGTGCATCAGGCTCATCATCTGCAGCATGCCGTCGAAATAGCGTTGCTCGCCGGTCGGGACCGGCATGTCCCATAGTGCCTTCAGGAACGCCTTGGAATTCGCGCCCGGTGTCGCCGCGAACGCACCGACCGCAGTCGCCGCGACCATTCCGGGGGAATGCCGCGTCGACAAGGGCTTGCCGTCGAGCGTGTAGCGATCCGCCATCCGGTCGATCCCCTCCCCCGCCAGGAACGTCTGGATCCGGTCGCTGAGCACGCGCTGCCGCGGGTCCTTGCCCCACCAGCTGTAATCGACCGACCAGTTGCTCACCGTCCGCCAACTGTCATAGCCGAACGGATCGGGCGAGCCGTCGCGGGTGAGCATCGTCGTGCCGTCGAAGTGACTGCGATCGGGCGCAAGTCCGGTCTTTGGCCCGGTGACGCGCACGAAAAGGTCGCGGCTGACGTCCGCCGCTTTTGCCCAGAAGGCGCGATCCTCGACCGGTCCCCAGCGCGACCAAAGCTCGTAAAAGGCGGGCAAATGATAGGAGGCGTCGGTGCCGCCGACGCTGGTTTCGCCGACGAAGCGGATCATCGCGTGCGCTTCGTCGACCATCGGGCCGACCGTCGCCTGGCGGGGGCGGTTATTCGGACGATAGGGCGGCCACGGCTTGCCGTCCTTGGCGGCCTGCGCTGCCATCGCGCGGTTGTTGATGCTCGGCCAGGGGGCGGCGGGCATTTCGAAGGGCTTGTCGTCGGGGTGGATGCGGAACGGGGTGGTCCCGGTCATCACCGGGTGATGCCGCATTGCGCGCAGAATCGTGTCGGCTTCGGCCTGATAATTGTAGATTCCGCTGCCGTTTCCCCACCGTTTCGACGCGAAATACAACGCCATTGCGTAATATTCCTCACCATCCGGTGCAGCACCGACCGAGCGGGGCGATCCATCCGTCCCCATCGACCAGGCGAAGTACCCGACCGACGGATTTTTGGGGTCGGTGATCTGCATGTGCGTCTTCGACCAGTTCCACAGCGCATCGAACTCGCGCTTCTTGCCGAGCTGGACGGCGATCATCATGCCGTAGCTCATGCCTTCGGTTCGCGCGTCGTTATTTGCCCAATCGGTGATGTAGGCAAGCGGGCCGTTGGCATTCGCGCCGCTCTCGAAATAGATGCGCTCCTCCTGCCCGTCGCCATAGAACAGCTGGTTGAACACCGCGTCGATCTTGGCCTTGGTCTGCGCCTCCGACACGCCGAGCTGTTCCGCGAAGAGGTTGCGATACTGCCCGGTCTTGACCGCGCCCGCCCCGTCGCCGGGGAACCGCTTGATCGGGCCGAGCGGCTTGTCCTTGTGGCCGGTGTCGATCGTTCCGGGCGGCGGGGTGGAGGCTGCGGGCGGCGCGGCCTGCATGGCGCCTGCGACGGTGGGCATGCCGGTTGCCAGTACCGTCAGCGCAACCACCGGAAGGATCCGAACGCGCGGGTGACGTCGTGCCGTATGTGCCATGTCCATCCTCTCACCCCGCGTCGTTATGGCGCGGTTATGCTAACGCAATCATCTGGAAGCTAACGAACTTTCGCATCTGCGCAAGCGGGTCGATCTGGTCCTTTTACCGCTTCCGCCGCTAGAGCTCGCGTGGCAATGATAACGATACCGCCCCGGCAAACGATTGGCGGACAGGAGAGCGATGATGAGAGCGACCGCGTGGACCGCATGCCTGTGCCTTGCGCTGTTATCGGGCGCGGCAAGCGCGCAGGACCCGGCACCCGAAACGCCGCCGGTTCTCAAGACGATCAAGCTCTGGCCGAACGGCGCACCCGGCACCGACAAGCGTCCGCCGAGCGCCGAGGTGGGCCGCGATTACTGGGTCCGCAACATCCGCGAGCCGTCGCTGATCGCCTACCCCGCCAAGGCTGCGCACAACAATGGGTCGGCGGTTGTGATCTTCCCCGGGGGCGGGCACAAATTGCTCGTCTGGACCAATGAGGGGACCAAGGTCGCGACCGCGCTCAACCGGATGGGGGTGTCGGCGTTCGTGCTCAAATATCGGCTCGCGAACGAGCCCGGCTCGCCTTATTCGGTCGAGGGCGATGCGGCGGACGATGCGCGGCGGGCGCTGCGCTGGGTTCGCGCGCACGCGAGCGACTATGGGATTGATCCGCAGCGCGTTGGCGTAATGGGCTTTTCGGCGGGGGGCGAGCTGGTGTCGCTGATCGCGGACAATCCCGAGCCCGCCGGTCGCCCGGCCAGCGACGCGATCGACCGCCAGTCTGCGCGGCCCGATTTCCAGGTGCTTGTCTTCCCCGGACCGCGGGGAATCCCCGCCAAGGCAATCGCCAGCGCGCCGCCCGCGTTCATCGTCGCGGGGAGCCGCGATCCGTGTTGCGCGGCGCCTTCGGTGGCGTTGTACGAGCAGCTTCGCACCGCGGGCGTTTCCGCCGAGTTGCACATGTTTGCGGACAGCGGCCATGCGTTCAATCTGGATGAAAGCGACCGGATCTCGATCCTGCACTGGCCCGATCGGCTCAACGACTGGCTGGCGGACGGCGGGTGGTTCGATGCCAACCGTAAACCCGCCGCGAAGCCCTAGGGAAGGCGCCAAGCGATTGTCGCGTCACTCCCGGAGTGTCTCGGGACGCTGGGGGGAGCACTCGACACAGGTGATCCTGGCCAGCGCCCGCATTCTGCAAAAGCTGCCGTCATCCTGAACTCGTTTCAGGATCCAGCCCTCCGCGAGTCCGGCCAGCCGTTGCGGCACGGTGGATGCTGAAACAAGTTCAGCATGACGGCAGCTTTTGGGGCGCGGCTTTTCGCCCCCCCTACGCCGCCCGGAAGCAAGACCGCCGCCGCACCGGCCCGTCAGTCCCCGCCGGTAACGCTGTCGCCGATCGTGTACGCCGATCCCATGGCGCTGCCGTTCGACCCCGTCCACCAGTAAGGCGCGCGCTTGCGAGTTCCCGTGACGACCTCGTCCATCGTCAGCGGGTCGTACAGGCGCCCGCCCAGCATCACGCGGTTGATCTTGTCGCTGTTGCGGATGTCGACGCTCGGGTCGGCATCGAGCACGAGCAGATCGGCGAGCTTGCCGACTTCGAGCGAGCCCACGTCCTTCGCATAACCGAGCGAGGTCGCCGACATGATCGTGCCCGCGCGCAACGCCTCGATCGGCGACCAGCCGCCGCGAACGAAGCTCCACATCTCCCAATGCGGCCCGAGCCCGGCCTGCTGGCCATGCGCACCGATCGACACCTGGATCCCGCGGTCCGCGAGCTTCTTCGCCTCGCGCGCGCTCTCGCCGTCGACGTAATCCTCCTCGGGCGCCATCGTGCGGCGGGCGTTCTGCGCCTCGAGCAGCGCAGGCGGCGCGTGCCGCGAGAGCAACGGATGCTTCCACACGTCCATATGCTGCCGCCAGTACGGATCGCCCGCGGGGCCGCCATAGGTGACGACCAGCGTCGGGGTGTAGTTGGTCTTGGTCTGCGTCCACAGGCTGACCAGATCGTCGTAGAAATGTTCGAGCGGGACATTGTGCTCGACCGTGGAATTGCCGTCCTGAATCAGCGAGACGTCCATCGCGTAGAGCGAGCCGCCTTCGGGGACGACTTCCATCTGTTCGGCCTGTGCAGCGGCGACGACCATCTGGCGCTGTTCGCGGCGTGGCTGGTTGTAGTTCTTGACGCTGTGCGCGCCCTCCGCCTTCAGCCGCCGGACGTCTGCCAGGGCATCCTCGTAGCTATTGATCTCCGCATAGACCTCGGGCGATTTCGCGCCGTAGATCACCTCGCCGGTCGAGAAGATGCGCGGGGCGATGATCTTCCCGCTCCGCTGCATTTCGGACGCGACGAAGATCTCCGCCGCACGCGAGGACGGATCGTGGATCGTCGTCGCGCCCATTGCGAGATTGACGATCGACGACCAGTTCTGCTGCGGGATCAGATCGTCCTCGCCCTGGGGGCCGTGCGCATGGGCATCGACCAGCCCCGGGATGATCGTCTTGCCAGCGACATCGACGACCTTCGCGCCCGCCGGGATCTGCACCGAGGCGCGCGGGCCGACCGCGACGATGCGGTCGCCACGAATGACGATCGCGCCGTCGTCGATGATCCCGCCGTCCTTCGCCGCCATCGACACGATCCGCGCGCCAACCAGCGCGACGATGCCGCTGGGCTTGTCCGCTGCGACGTCCATCGACAGTGAAACGCCGGTTTTGGGGGCCGGGAATTTGGGCGCATCCTCATCCGCGGGCGCGACGCGGAACAGGTCGGCGGTTCTCGCGGTGTAAAGCGTCGGGCCCATGCTCCAGTGGAGCTGCGTCCCGTCGTTCGACCAATTGAGGAAGTCCGCGCCTTCGGAGCTCACCTGCGTCGCGGGGAGTGGACCGCCCTTCTTGTCGACCTCGACGCCCTGCGTGCCCGGCAGCAGTGGCATGACGAAGCCCTGATAATTCTGCCGAAACGCGACATATTCGCCGGTCGGCGAGACGACATAGTCGTTGACCAGCTCGCCGGTCGCATGGACGTGCTTGGCCTCGCCGGTCAGGTCGGTGCTGACGAGCTGGCTCTTGCCCTTGTCCTTGGCAAGCATGAACAGCCGGTCGTTGGACGCGCCGAATTGCGGCGCGCTGCCGTCCTTCGACACGCGGCTGATCGTGCCGCCTGCGGTCGCGACGCGGTAGACGCCGGTATCGCCGCCGCCGCGCGCAGCGGTCAGATAGCCGCCGCCGCCACGTTCGAACGCGATCGTCTTGCCATCGGGGGAGAAGCGCGGGCGGGCGTAGTGCCCCGCCACCGTCGTGACGGCGCGCGCCGTGCCGCCACCTGCGGGAACGGTGCGGATCGATCCGAGCGCGGCGTCGGTCCAGTCGACGAACACGATCGTCTTGCCGTCGCGCGACCAGCTCGGCCACAATTCCATGCTCGCTTCGTCGCCCTTGACCAGCCGCCGTGCGGTGCCGCCGGCGACGGGCTTGGTCCACAATTTGCCGAGCGTTTCGAACACGATCGTGCGGCCATCGGGCGACACGCTTGCCCAGCGCGGCATCTTGGTGGCGAACCGGTCGGGGGCGACCGCGACTTGCGGGTGGGTCGCGTCGATCACCACGCGGGTATCGTCGATCCGGAACGGGATCACCGCCCCGGCGCTGCCATCCGCGCCGACCCGATTGAGCTTGCCGCCCGCCCAGAACACGACCGTCTTGCTGTCGGGGGTCCACGCCATGTTCGGGTAGACCCCGGTCACTGCCCACGTCTCCTGCACGTCCCGGTCGAGCGCATCGTAAATCCGGCGTTCGTCGCCGCTTTCCAGCGTCTTGACCCACAGGGTCGTCTCGCCGTGATCGCGGCGCACGAAGGCGATCTTCTTGCCGTCGGGCGACGGGGTCGGGCGCACCGACCCGCCGACGCCCGAGACCGCGGTCGTCACCTCGCCCGTGTCGATATCATAGCGTTCGATGTTGAACAGGTCAGTCCGCGAGTTCTGCGCATATTCGAAGATCGGTCCGGGCGAGACGTTGCGGGTGTAATAGATGCCTTTGCCGTCAGGTGCGTAGATCGGTTCGCCGAGTTCCTTCTGGAGTGTCTCGCTCGCGCGTTTGACGAGCTGGACCCCTGCCCCGCCCGAGACGTGGTAGAGCCACACCTCTCCGGTGCCGAGCGAACGCCCGGTGGTGAAATGCTTCTTGGCGACGATGAAACGTCCGTCCGGCGACCAGGTCGGCTGGTTGAGCAGGCGGAAGTCTTCCTTGGTCAGCTGCCTTTTGTCGCTGCCGTCGACGTTCATGATCCAGATATTGTCGCCGCCACCACGATCCGAGGTGAAGGCGATCCGCTTGCCATCGGGCGAGAAACGCGGCTGGTGTTCGTAGGACAGGCCCTGCGCGATCCGGGTCGGCGTGCCGCCCGCGATCGGCATGGTGTAGATGTCGCCGAGCAGGTCGAACGCGATCAGTCTGCCGTCGCGCGAGACGTCGACGTTCATCCAGCTGCCGTTGTCGACCTTGATCGGGACTTCGCGCGTCTGCATTCCCGGCGGCGCTTCGACGTTCCACTTGGGCTTCTTGGGGGCCGTCGCAGCGGGTGCCGTCGTCGGGGCGGGATTGGTTTGCTGCGCGGGCGCGGTGGCCGCTTCGGCCGGCTTGAGCGGGTCGCTTGCCTGATTCTCGGGTGCCTGCGTCTGGTCTGGCGTAGGCTTGGGCGCGGGTTGGGGGTTGGCCTGCGCGAACACTTCGCTTGCCAGCAACGCTGCGGCAACCGCCGCCGTAACCCGATATTTCATTGTGCCCCCAAGATCATTCCGCGCGGTCGCGCCGTGTCGCAAGGACGCTGCCACGAAGTCGCCGCGATCCGCAACCCCGCAACCGACAGCGTTTGACTGTGCTGCGGGAGCGATCGACCACATCGACCGTTTACCGCGTCAGGATTGCGAATTGCCGGAGCACGACATCATCATGAAGATTACGCTGAAGCCGCTTGCCGAGCAGGTCATCGTCATTACCGGCGCGAGTTCGGGGATCGGCCTCGTCACCGCCAAACGGGCCGCTGCAGAGGGTGCCAAGGTCGTACTGGTTGCGCGGAACGAGGCATCGCTGCGCGAAGCGGTGGAGGCGATCACCGCGGCGGGCGGGGACGCCATCTTCGCGGTGGCGGACGTCGGCGATATCAAGGCGGTTCGCGCTGCCGCTGCTGCCGCAAGGACGCGGTATGGGCGGATCGATACGTGGGTCAACAACGCGGGCACCGCGATCTATGGCAAGCTGATCGACACCCCGCTGGACGAGCATGAGAAGCTGTTTCGCACCAACTATTTCGGCGCGGTGCACGGCGCGCTGACCGCGGTCGAGCATCTGCGGGAGAAAGGCGGGGCGATCATCACCGTCGGGTCGATCGCGTCCGAGCTCCCTGCCCCCATCCTCAGCGCCTATTCGGCGTCGAAACATGCTGCCAAGGGGTTCATCGATGCGTTGCGGATGGAGTTGATCGCGGATGCGCTGCCGATCGCGATCACGCTGATCAAGCCATCCGGGATCGACACGCCGATCGCGCAACACGCCGCGAACCACGTCGACGGTGAAGGCCTAATCCCGCCGCCGGTCTATGACCCCGAACTGGTCGCGACAGCGATCTTGGATGCTGCGCAGAACGTGCGGCGCGAGATCACGGTCGGCGGCGTCGGGCGGTTGCAGGTGCTGCTGGGGACGCATTTCCCCGCGCTGCTCGACCGGATGGCGGGCCTGATGATCCCGGTGATGTCGGACACGACCCGGCCGAAGACGCCGTCGACGATCTTCGCACCGACGCAACGCGGGCAGGAACGTTCCGGGGTTCAGCCCGGGCGGAAGACCAGCCTCTATACCGCTGCCCAGCGCCACCCGCGCGCGATCCAGGCGGTCACGCTGGCGGGGATCGGAGGGGTGGCCGCGATCCTGCTGGTGCGTCGCCGTGCTGCTGATCCCGTATCAAGCGAGGACTGATCTTGCCCCACTATCTCGTCGCCGAGAGCGAAACCCCCGACGAACGCGAAGCCCGCCGCAAGCATGCGGGCAAGAGTTCGGGCGAAACCTACGCCGCAACCCTGAAGCAGCTTCGTCCGGACGCCGAGATTACGATCGTCGCGCCGGCGGATGAGGATGCGCAGGTGTATTCCGCGGAGACGATCGCTGCGTTCGACGCGGTGTTCGTGACGGGCTCGCCGTTGCATGTCTATGACGACACGCCGGAAGTGGCGCGCCAGATCGCGTTCATGCGCAACGTCTTCGCGTCGCGCAGGCGCTCGTTCGGGTCTTGCGCTGGCCTGCAACTGGCGGTCGCGGCGGCGGGCGGCACCGTGCGCAAGATGCCCGACCAGATGGAAGCGGGGATCGCGCGGCGTATCACCCCGACCGAGGCAGGGCGCAGCCACCCGCTGCTGGCCGGACGCGCGGCGAGCTGGGACGCGCCCGCGATCCACGGCGACGAGGTGGAGCGCCTGCCCGACGACGCGACCTTGCTCGCGAGCAACGCGGTGACGACCGTCCAGGCCGCCGAGATCCGCCACGACGGCGGCGTGTTCTGGGGCGTGCAATACCACCCCGAACTCGCGCTCGGCGAGATCGCGATTGCGCTGCGTCGTCAGGCGGATGCGCTGGTCGAGGCGGGGCTCGCCGACGACACGCACGCCGTCGAGACCCGTGCCGCGCTGCTCGACGCGTTGCATGACAGGCCCGACCACCGTGCGCTGTACTGGACCCTGGGGATCGACCGCGAATTCGCCGACGAGGCGCGACGCAGGCTCGAACTGTCGAACTTCCTCGAGATGCTGGACTGAACGGCATCTTCGCCCATCAGTACCGCTACCGGATACCAGCTAATATCGTTACTGCGTAATAACGAATCATTGCTGACTGCCGTACTATCGGTATTCATTCAAATGATGGATACTTAGCTCAGCGCTGAGCAACCGGACATCATTAAGCATACGACGATCAGTATTTGTATTAAAGCTGGCGGGCTGAGAGACAAAGCCGTGTCGCTAGCGAGAACGCGTAGGTAATTGGGCGGCAAGTATGTCGATACGCTGGCCACCCGCGGCCATGGCTCGAGATAAGCCGCCTATCTAGCTTTCCACCCACCTGTTGTTCGATAAGGTTCTAAATGTCTGGAGGGGCCATGCTTAATCTACGGTACATGGCTATTCGTAACAGCGCGCGTGTTCGACAAAGGTTACTGGGCCTAAAGTCGGGGACAAACGCCGCCAGACAAGTCGTTATTGTCCATTCGGCCGATCGGGTGGAGACGAGTGAGGCCATCTGTTTGCCCGGCGAATTCGATCGGGCAAGCGCCGTTATTTCATCGAGCAATATGGAGAAACAGCGCAAGTGGGCCGCCGCGGGCAGTCTTGAGCATGGGCCAACCTTGGCGTACCGCGTGGACAACGCGTTTATCGCTGGTGACGAAGTTTACACCTCCAACTCCTTCGATCGCTACGGGCGGATCGTGCCGCCATTCGCTCCATCCGGCGTAGTTTCGATCAATGAGGGAATGCTATGTGAATCGGGCGGAGCGCACTTCTTCGGTCATTGGCTTGGTGACAATCTCTGTACTGAACTGCTCGCCGCAGAAATGGATAAGCCACCGTTATCGTTGGCGCCACGCTGGATGCATGAGAGCGGATACAGAAGCGTTACGAAACTTGCCGCCGTTCATTTTCCAGTAGCGGCGGTGAAGACCCTGTGGCTGGTGGATGACCGAAGCTACAATGCAGGCCGCATTGCGCGTTTCAAGCATTTGCGGGGCCTTGTGCGACGCGCGGTACCCGAGGCCGCGTCGGCGATGGTGTACATCGCGAGAGGTTCATCTGGAACAGCCCGCAATTTAACCAATGATCACGAAGTTCGCGATGCCCTGCAATCCAGAGGGTTCATCATTCTGGAACCAGAGCACGCCTCACCTCAGCAAATCATCGATACGCTTTCAAAAGCCAGCTTTGTGGTTTCGGTCGAAGGGAGCGCGATCTCTCATGCGCTGGTCTCGCTACCCGCGAAGGCAGGGATGGTCATCATTCAGCCGCCAGGTCGCTTTAACATCTTCCACAAAGTGATTGGTGACTTTGCCGAATTCAAAACCGGCTTCATTGTAGCGTCTCCGGCAGAAAACGGCTTCTCGGTGAATGTTACAAGTCTTTTGAAGACTATCGATCTAGTGATGCACAATAGCTTATAAGTTCTGCTTCATCAGTTTAATACCACTTCTGTTAAAAAACTGCCAAACCTCGGCACAGCATAGTGGGGACAAGCCCCACTAGTCGGCAATTATACACCATGTTGCAGTCGCTAGCGATGAAGTCGTACAAAGATAACGCATAGCAATTTGATCTTTGGCGCAGGTTCGCCATCACCAAAGGCCAGCGACCACCGCCACCGCCAGAAGGATGCCGCACCCCGCCACAGCGCTTGCTCCGAGGGTGATCCATTTCGAGCGCGCGACCATCGCGATCGACAGCAGGACGATCGCGAGTTGCAGGGCGGTCTCGCCGAGTTCGAACCCCTCGCCGCGGTGTGCGGCGCGTTCGCCGGCGGCGCGTTGCTCGGCACCTGCCTGCTCCAGCTGGCCGATGGCGTGGCCGGCGCGGTCGGGGGTGCGGAGGCGGGCGGCTTCGCGCGCCCAGTCCCTTCGGTCGGCGGGCGTTCCGCCGGGTTGCGCGGCGGCGGTCTTGAGGACGGTTTCGCGAACGATCTTGGCCTGCATGTAGGCGAAGCTGTCGGAGGCGGCGATGTGCTGGAGGACGCTCTCGCGCTGGGCTCCCGCAGCGTTCATGTGGACGATCGCCAGCGCCACCGCGAACCCGCCGACCAGCAGCGAGACCCGGTCGCGGAAGCGGCGCTCGCGATCGTGCTTGATCCACTCGGCGGCGGTGGCGCTTTCCTCGGCGCGCTCGATTGCCTGGTCGATCAGATCCTTGGCGTCGGCGGGCTCCATCGGGCCTCCAAGATGGTCAAAGGGATGAACAGGCGCGACGCACGACCCATCGCCTGCAGCTATAAGGTACTTGTTTGCCAGCGACTTACAGGTTGGCTTGTTCATCTTCTGGAAGGTTGGCGTCGGGGCCGTAGTATAGCTCGGCGCATTCGGCGCGCAGACAGCCGCCCTCGAACACGATGTCGTCGCGGTATGCATTGCGGACGAAATCGAGCGTGTCGGTGTGGCGCGCCTCGAAGTACATCGGATGGACGTCGGCGGCTTCGGCACCATAGACCACACGCCCGACTTTGGACCAGATCGATGCCATCGTGCACATGCCGCATGGCTGAAGCGTAGAATAAAGCGTCGCGCCGCGAAGCTCCAACTCACCCGTCGCCTCGCACGCGCGGCGGATCGCCATCATTTCCGCCTGCGCGGTCGCATCGGGGAGTTCGTGGGTCTGGTTGCGTTCTTCGGCGATGACTTTTCCGTCGAGCACGATCACCGAGCCCAGCGGTGAAGTGGACGGGTCGGAGCCCTTGGACCGTGCGATCTCGATCGCGCGGCGCATCCACTTCTCGTCTTCCTGGGTCATCCCGCGTCTCCGTTATCGATCCGCCGGTGAAGCGGATGAACAGCGGTTCCGTTCCCGTACAGGGCGCTAGTCGGTCGTGCGCGCGAGATACGTTTCGGCCAGACTGCGAACGTCGACCCGTGCCTTCAACCGGGCGGCAAGGAGCGCAGTGCCGCTGATCTTGCGCTGGACGAACAGCGTGTCGACCGGGGGAACGTGCCAGGTCGACCGGTCGCGCGCCATGTCGATCCCCTGATCGCGCAGGACGCCGACGAACGCGCGGTCGCCGAAATCGAACGGTCCCGTCTTGCCGAGTTCGCCGATCACCACGTCGATCATCCGGTCGACCAGATCGCGGTGCGCGGTGACCGCTGCTGGCCCGAGGAACCCTGCTGCAACCGCCGCCTCGCGGACCGCATCGCGGTCGCCCGCCAGCCCGGCCTGCAACAGCGTGCGGTAGCCGTTCGCGGTTTCATCCGGCACGGCGCGCGCTGCGCCGAAATCGAGCAGGATCATCCGTTCCGTTTCGGGCTGCCAGCGATAATTGCCGAAATTGGGGTCGGTCTGCATCAGTCCCCAGTCGAGCATTTCGCGCAGGACCAGATCGATCAGATTGCCCATCACGCGGTCGCGCAGCGCCTGCGGGGCGGTCTCGAGCGATTCGATCGGGACGCCCGCGACGTAATCCATCGCCAGCACGTGCGGGGTGGTCAGATCGGGATGGAGCGCGGGGACGAGGAACTGTGATTCATCGCGCAACAGATCGCCGAAGCGCGCGAGCATCTCGCCTTCGCGCAAATAGTCGGCCTCCTCGTGCAGCTGGCGCTTCGCCTCGGCGAGCAACGGGGCGATGTCGAGCGTCTTGGGGAGCACGCCCGATACCCGGAGCAGCGTCGCGACATTGTCGACGTCCGAATCGATGCTGTCCTTGACGCCGGGATATTGCACCTTGATCGCGAGTTCGCGGCCACCCGGCAGTCGGGCGCGATGGACCTGGCCGATCGAGGCGGCGGCGATCGGATGCGCCTGGAAGTGCGCGAAGCGGCGACGCCAGTCCTTGCCCCATTCCTTCGCCAGCACCGTATCGAGCTGCTGCGGCGGCATGTGATGCGCATTGTCGCGCAACCGCCCCATGATCGTCGCGAGCTCGGGCGGAAGCATGTCGCCCGCATCCATCGAGATCATCTGCCCGAGCTTCATCGCAGCACCACGCAGATGCGATAGCTGGTCCGCGACGCGCATCGCGTTGGCGGGGGTGAGCAACAGGTCGCCCATCTTGGGGACCTCACCGCTGGCGAGCCGTCGCGCGCCTTCGGCCATCACGTTGCCCGCGACCCCGCCCGCCATCCGCCCGAACACGCCGAGGCGTGCGAGGCGGCCACTCGGTACGGATCGTCCCTTGCTGCGATCGTCGCTCACGCCGTGTCTTTCGTTGGAAGATGGGGTGCCGTCACGCGGCGTTCTGTTCGGCCTTGCGGGCAAGGCGTTGCAGCCGCGGGCGGACGCGGAGGAATGCGCGATAAGCGTGTTCCAGCAGCGGCAGCATGCCGGGCGCTTTTGCGGCGAGTCCCAGCCAGCGGAACCGCGGGATCGCGCGCCACATCGCGGCGAAGGCGGCGGCGCCCGATAGCAGGACACCGTCCTCGCGGGCGTGGAAGCGCGCGAGCAGATCGGCGCGATCGATCGGGCAGCTGCCGCCGTCGACCTTGTCGACGTCGACGAAGGTGATCGCCTGCGCGCGGTCGAGCCGCTGCATCAGCGCGATCTCGCGCCGGCATAGGGGGCATCCGCCGTCATACCATACCGTGAGGTCTGTCATGGGGGGTATATGGGGATGCGTGCGGCTGGGTCGAGGTGTGGCTGGAGATTAAGGCCCGCTGCGTCGGTGGAAGGGTTTGGGGCGGGTTTGCGTGCGCGATTGCGGGGTGCGTTTCCTGCACTGCCCCACCCCCCTGCCCCTCCCCTGAAGGGGAGGGGTGAAGAGGGCGTTGCGTCGGTTCAGGTCGCGGCGGAACAACAGGCGCTAGCCCCTCCCCTTCAGGGGAGGGGTTGGGGTGGGGCCGGCCTGCGCAATTGTGGGGTCTGCTTGCTGCACTGCCCCACCCCCGGCCCCTCCCCTGAAGGGGAGGGGCGAAAGACGTGTTGCGTCGGTTCAGATCGCGGCGGGAACAACACGCGCTAGCCCCTCCCCTTCAGGGGAGGGGTTGGGGTGGGGACGGCCTGCGCCATTGCAAAGGCCGCTTGCTGCACGGCCCCACCCCCGGCCCCTCCCCTGAAGGGGAGGGGTGAAGGAGGCGTCAGTTCAGGCCGCCACCCAGCACGCGGTACAGC
>Ga0265780_10004993_pt1 | contig 16940 bp, 15 predicted proteins | sample P1T30metagenome_FD_192432 | JGI IMG/M metagenome (GOLD analysis project Ga0265780, IMG submission 192432) | Plant litter microbial communities from East Loma Ridge, Irvine, California - P1 T30 | ecosystem: Environmental > Terrestrial > Plant litter > Unclassified | place: USA: California... | reverse complement strand
GGGGATGCAGCGGCGACGTGTCGTTGTGCGGCAGTGATACCATTTGATTTCCCTGCGCCGGCACGCCGTCAGCGTTGGTATTCCCGTTCTTTATCGAAAATCCTCTATTCTTTATGCGAAATCTTGCAGCCGGTGAACATGATGTGGGTAATTGCCATCGACGGACCGGGTTTGTAGCGCCAACGGGATGCGCAGGGCGTCATGGGTGCATGAAATTGTAAGCTATGGCGCTTTTCAAGCAAATCGTGATGATTGTTCTATTGATAACAACACTGTACACTAGGTCTTCTACCGAAAAATCTGTTCTCTACGCTCGATGTACCATTCCCTGAAAACTTCACCTTGCAGGATGAAAGGATATGCAATGTTGCCACATGAAACTTATTTTCTGCGCTCTCCTATCATTCATTCGGTGTAATGATCCGTTGAAACGTGTTATTGGAATACATTGATATGAATATAGAACTTGCTCGTGTCGTTGGGGAGGATTTAGAATATCTATATAAAGAGTGGAATCAAGATATTGACGAAGCGTCCCTAAGAAGGGCAAGTCCAGTGCTTCGTTCCCTGTTAGTTGAGAATAAACTGCATACGGTAGCAAGTGATCTCGGGATGGATATTAGGATTTTAGCACCGGATATTCACCGCTTTGTTGAGATTGAGGAACTAAAAACGTACAAATATTGGCAAGCCGGCGGTGCTAGATATAACGGAATTGAGATTCGCTCCACATTTATGGTGGACAGGGTGATGACAGATTTCGAGATCGCGAAGATGGCCTTCTTCGCTGGGAAATCTTCGAAAGATTATCCAGTTAAAGCCCAGGTTTTCCTTCGACAACCAAGTTTCTTTGTAGAGGGAATCGCGATAAACCGTGAGGAAGTGATCAAATACGTTGTAAACAAGCTAGGTGGAGGCCACTATGATGCTTCTAGAAACCCTAGTCTAGGATCCGACTTAAGACTTGATGATAAATATATGTTGTTGGACAAAGTGCGAGCGGGCCAGTTGATGACTGGCGGGAAAGACGCTATTTATCATGAGCTTCTGAGTATCGGTCAAAGGCTTGTTAATAGTAGAGATGTTCGAAGTTTGCGAAAAAGGCTGCGAGGTTGTATATCGAGTCCATCAATTATCTATACTTAGATAGTCTCGCTATGGTCTATAACCAACGGAAGTGATCGATGGACGCCGCACCTTCTCATCACCAAAGTTCGCACCGCTGGCGCCCCCTCACCGCTGGTGAAACCGCCATGGCCTCGCTGCTGTTCCGGGATGCCATCGACTACCGCCGCGTGCGCATCCATGCCCGCCGCTACATGCCCTTCCAGCCGAAGAACTGCTGCATGACGCCCAACGGCAGCATGTACTTTCACCGTTCTTGTTCTCTCCCGGATTACTCCCGTGGCGAGCCGCAGGTGGTGCATTGGTTCATGCATGAAATGGTGCACGTCTGGCAGCATCAACTGGGCTATCCGGTGCGCCTGCGGGGCGCCTTCCGGATCGGCCTGCGTTATACCTACGAGTTGTCCGCGGACGCGACGCTGGCCGACTTCAACATGGAAGCGCAGGGCGACCTGCTGGCCGATTATTTCGCGCTGAAATTCCTGCACATGCCGGCCGCGATGCGCCAGCCCCAGCTTGCTGGCGCGCTGGCGCTGTATGAAACGGTGCTGGCGTTGTTTTTGGCGCAGCCCGGGAATCGACGCAATCTCCCATCCTGCATAAAATTGCCATTCATCAACGGAAAGCGCTGACTGCCTTATAGGATGAATCCTCGATTACTGAGGGGTGACATGCCATGCGGTCCGCGTTTTTGCTGTTTGCTGTTCTTGTCGCCGGTCCCGCGCAGGGCGCTTCGGCGACCGTGCGCGCGGGCAGCAATGGCGAGCCGTGTTTCAGTGTGGACGCGCAGGCGGAACGCGCCGACGGCGTGGCCCAGTTTCGCGCAGTGACGGTCGTGGAGCCCGCAACCGGACGTCTGATGTGGCAGATGGCGCTGCCTGGCGACCGCAGCTTTGCGCTGACGCACGCGATCTGCATTCCCTACGCCGGGCGCGTGCCGGCGCTGCCGCAGACGCCCGCCGTGGCGCTGGTGGCGGGGCGCGTCTACCGGGTCGAGCTGGCTGTGCACAATGCCGGCAATCCGAAGGCGCCCACAGCCTATACCGTGGACTTTTGCCTTGCCGGCAAGGCCTCCGTGCCGCGCCAGCTTGGCGGCGGAGCGTCCTGCCCATCCGTGCCGTGAGTGCTTTATTTATATGAAGTAACTTTGGCGATCCGCTAAAATGGCGGTTTCTCCTTTTACTTTCCCTCTTCGATCATGACCCAGGACGAACTCAAACAAGCCGTGGCGCGCGCCGCCATCGATTACGTGGTCGATGGCGAGATCATCGGCGTCGGCACCGGTTCCACCGCCAATTTCTTCATCGACGAACTGGCGAAAATCAAGGACCGCATCAAGGGTACCGTGGCGTCGTCCGAAGCGACCGCCGCGCGCCTGCGCGGGCATGGCATCGAAGTGTATGACCTGAACGAAGTCGAATCGATTGCCGTCTACATCGACGGCGCCGACGAAATCACGGCCACGGGCGCCATGATCAAGGGCGGCGGCGCGGCGCTGACGCGCGAAAAGATCGTCGCGTCGGTGTCGAAGCAGTTCGTCTGCATCGCCGACGGCTCGAAGCTGGTTGACACCATGGGCGCGTTTGCGCTGCCGGTCGAGGTGCTGCCGATGGCGCGCGCCGCCGTCATGCGCCAGCTCGCTGCGCTGGGCGGCACGCCGCGCGTGCGCACGCGCGTGGCCAGCGACGACATTTTCGTCACCGACAACGGCGGTGAAATCATCGATGTCGCCGGCCTGTCGATCATCGACCCGGTGGCGCTGGAAGCACGCATCAACCAGATCGTCGGCGTGATCGCCGTCGGCCTGTTCGCCGCGCGTGGCGCCGACGTCTGCCTGCTGGGCACGGCGGACGGCGTCAAGACTCTCACCTTTTAAAAGGATTCACCCATGAAACGTATGCTGCTGGTAGCAATGATCGCCGTCGCCTCGAGCGGCTGCTCGATGTTCAAAGACCGGATGGCTCCGGACACCGTGTCAGTGTCCCGTCCCGCTCCGGTGTCGCCGCAACTGGTCGACGCGAATGGCGCGCCGATCGAGAAGGTGACGTTCGTGTCGGGCGTGTCGTCGATGACGGTGGAAAAGCTGGCTGCGGCGCAGTCGTGCAAGGGCGGGGATGGCGCTGCGCTGGTGACGCCGGTGGGTCCCGTGGAGGTGTACCGCATGCGTTGCGATAACGGGCGCGTGTTCATGGCGCGGTGCGAGATGAGGCAGTGCAAACAGATGTGACGGTGTCGGTTTCAGGAGATGCCGGCTGCCGGCATCTCCTGTGATCCTGATGGCGATCATGAAGCCGCCATCAGCGCTTACTCCGCCGGCGGCACATACCCCATCGCCGCATCGGCGCCTTCGCCGAAGAAATGCTTTTCCATCTGCGTGGCCAGGTATTTGCGCGCGCGCTGGTCGGCCAGGTTCAGGCGGTTTTCGTTGACCAGCATGGTCTGGTGCTTCAGCCACGCCTGCCAGGCTTCCTTCGACACCGACTCATAAATCCGCTTGCCCAGTTCACCCGGGTACGGCGGAAAATCGAGCCCTTCGGCGTCTTTATCTAGTTTGATGCAATGGACGGTGCGGGCCATGTGGTGCTCCTGGTTCGGTAAATAAAAGCGTGATTATAGAGACTTGATCAAAACCTGTGACTTGCGCTGCCAGTTGTACATGTGCTGGCGGTCTTTCGGCAGGTCGTCCACGGTGGCCGGCACGAAGCCGCGTTTCTTGAACCAGTGCGAGGTGCGCGTGGTGAGCACGAACATCTTGTTGTAGCCGGCCGCGCGTGCGCGGTTTTCCATGTGTTTCAGGATGCGCTCGCCGTCGCCCTGCGCCTGCGCATCCTGGCTGACCGTGAGGCAGGCCATCTCAGCCATCTTCGATTCCGGGAACGGGTACAGCGCGGCGCAGCCGAAGATCACGCCATCGTGCTCGATGACGGAAAACTGTTCGATCTCGCGTTCGATCAGCTCGCGGCCGCGCTTGACGAGGGTACCGTCCGCCTCGAGCGGCTCGATCAGCTTGATAATTCCGCCGACGTCCTCAATTGAGGCCTGGCGCAGGCTCTCCAGGTTTTCGTGGCTGATCATCGTGCCCACGCCATCGTGGGTAAACAACTCGAGCAGGGCCGAGCCGTCCATCTCGAACGGCACGATGTGCGCGCGGTCGACACCGCTGTTGCAGGCCTTGATGGCATGCTCGAGGTAGAACGATGCATCCGGCGGCAGGAAGCCGGCTTGCAGCACGGCTTCGGCCTGGTGCGAGGACAGTTCGCGGATTTCAGCGCCGGAAACGTCCGCCATCATCGCGGTCTCGGTGATGAAGATCAGCTTTTCGGCGTGCAGGGCGATGGCGGCGGAAGCGGCCACGTCTTCCATGGTCAGGTTGAACACTTCGCCGGTGGGCGAAAAGCCCAGCGGCGAGAGCAGCACCAGGCTGTCGGTCTCGAGGATCGGCTGGATGGTTTCAGCGGCAATCTTGCGCGTCACGCCGGTCAGTTCCAGGTCGACGCCGTCGAAGACGCCAAGCGGGCGCGCGGTGACGAAATTGCCGGAAATAATGCGGATCGCCGCGTTGCTCATCGGCGTATTCGGCAGCCCCTGGCTGAAGGCCGCTTCGATGTCGAGGCGCAGTTCGCCCGCGGCTTCCTTGGCGCATTCGAGCGCGGGGAGGTCGGTGATGCGGATGCCGTTGTGGAAGCGGCCTTCGACATTTCGCAGCGCCAGCTGTTCCGCCACCTGGGGCCGCGAACCGTGCACGATGACGACGCGGATGCCGAGCGCGACCAGCAGGGACAAGTCCTGGGCCAGCACCGGCAGGGCGCCGGCGGTGACCAGTTCACCAGGGAATGCAACAACGAAGGTCTTGCCGCGGAAGGCATGAATGTAGGGTGCGACAGAGCGCAGCCACTGGACGAATTGGGTAGGGTTTTCCATTTGCCGCATTATAATTCGCTGCGCGACGTGCGCAGTAAAAAATACTGTAAAAACAATGTCTGAACAGAGTAACAAACCTTCATCGCCAGCGGCGCCACCAGGGGAAACTGAGCGTCAGGCGGGCGAAGGTGCGGTCGCGCAGCAAGCAAAGGTTGAGCAACGCCCCACTTCACCTGTGGATGGGCAGGCTTCGCATCAGGCGCGAGGACCACGGCAATCCACTGCGGCCGTCACCCCGGCCAACGCCGGGGCCCATCGTGACGGGGCGAACACGCGGCGCCGCAATCCTGATCCATCCCGTCATGGCGAAGCCGGCCTGGATCCCGGCGTGCGCCGGGAGGACCTGCCAGGTGGTCGGGCGCCGCATCAAGCGCGCGGTCCCCGGCCGCCGCGCGACACCAATGCGGCGGCAAGCGAGCGTGCGCAACCCTTCCGCACGCCGCTGCCACCCATTACTTTCCCCGAAGACCTCCCGGTCTCCGGGCGCCGCGGCGACATCGCCAAGGCCATCACGGAAAACCAGGTCATCATCGTCTCCGGCGAAACCGGTTCGGGCAAGACCACCCAGCTGCCGAAGATCTGCCTGGAACTGGGCCGCGGCAGCAAGGGCCTGATCGGCCACACGCAGCCGCGCCGGATTGCGGCGTCGTCGACCGCAAAAAGGATCGCCCAGGAACTCGGTTCGCCGCTGGGCGAACACGTCGGTTTCAAGGTGCGTTTCACGGACACGCTGCAGCGTGGCGCGTCCGTGAAACTGATGACGGACGGTATCCTGCTGGCCGAAACCCAGACCGATCCGCTGCTCAAGGCCTACGACACGATCATCATCGATGAGGCGCACGAGCGCAGCCTGAACATCGACTTCCTGCTCGGCTACCTGAAGCAGTTGCTGCCGCGCCGGCCCGATTTGAAAGTGATCATCACGTCGGCGACGATCGACGCGGAGCGCTTCGCGCGCCATTTCGGCACGCCTGGCAAACCGGCGCCGGTGATCGAGGTGTCGGGCCGCCTGTACAAGGTCGAAATCCGCTACCGCCCGGTCGACCGCGATCCCGTCTCGGCCCCCGCGCAGGACAATGGCAAGCCGCTGCCCAAGGCGCAGGCGGCGCGCGACAAGCGTGATTTGATGGATGCGGTGATCGACGGCGTCGATGAAGTGGCGCGCCTGGGTTCCGGCGACGTACTGGTGTTCCTGCCGGGCGAGCGTGAGATCCGCGATTGCGCCGAGGCGCTGCGCAAGCACCATCCCCAGCACGTCGAAATCCTGCCGCTGTTCGCGCGCCTGTCGGTCGAAGAGCAGGAAAAAGTTTTCCGCATCACCAACGCGCGCCGCATCGTGCTGGCCACCAACGTGGCCGAGACGTCGCTGACGGTGCCCGGCATCCGCTACGTCGTCGATGCCGGTCTCGCGCGTGTGAAACGCTACAGCTTCCGCAACAAGGTCGAGCAGTTGCAGGTCGAACCGATTGCACAATCGGCGGCGAACCAGCGCGCAGGGCGGTGCGGCCGGGTGGCGGACGGCGTCTGCATCCGTTTGTACGAGGAAGACGATTTCCTGCAGCGGCCCAAGTTTACCGAGCCGGAGATTTTGCGGTCCTCGCTGGCCGCGGTCATCCTGCGCATGAAGACGCTGCACCTGACCGACGTCGAGACGTTCCCGTTCATCGAGCCGCCGCAGCCGCGCGCGATTGCCGACGGCTACCAGCTGCTGCAGGAAGTGGGCGCGGTCGACGAATACAACCAGGTGACGCCGCTCGGCATCAAGCTGTCGAAGCTGCCGCTGGACCCGCGCGTCGGACGCATGATCCTGGCCGCGCTCGATAACGCTTGCCTGACCGAGATGCTGATCATCGCGTCGGCGCTGTCGGTGCAGGATCCGCGCGACCGTCCAATGGAATACCAGCAGCAGGCCGATGAAGCGCACAAGAAATTTGCCGACGAAAAATCGGAGTTCCTCAGTTTCATCAAGATCTGGCGCTGGTTTGAGCAGGCCATCGAGCACAAGAAGACCAATCGCCAGCTGCAGGAAACCTGCCGCGCGACCTTCCTGTCGCAGGTGCGCCTGCGCGAGTGGCGCGATGTGCATTCGCAGCTGCTGACCATCGTCAAGGAACAGGGCTGGCGCCTGAACGAACTGCCGGCAACGTACGAAAACCTGCACACGGCATTGCTGACCGGCTTGCTGGGCAATATCGGCTTCAAGGCCGACGATGACGCCGGCGCCGGCTACCTCGGTGCGCGCGGCATCCGCTTCCACATCTGGCCCGGCTCGTCGCTGCTGAAAAAGCCGGGCAAGTGGGTAATGGCGGCCGAGCTCGTGGAAACCACGCGCCTGTACGCGCGCTGCGTGGCGCAGATCCAGCCCGAGTGGGTCGAGCGCGTGGGCGCGCATCTGCTGCGCAAATCGTGGGGCGAGCCGCGTTGGGAAAAACGCGCCGCGCAAGTGACCGCGTCGGAACGGGCCACGCTGTACGGCATCGTGGTGTACAGCCAGCGCCGCATCAATTACGGCCAGTTCAACCCGGTCGAAGCGCGCGATATTTTCATTCGCGAAGCGCTGGTCAGTGGCGACTACGACACGCGCGCGCCGTTTTTTGCGCATAACCACAAGCTGGTCAAGGAAATCGAAAACCTCGAACACAAATCGCGCCGGCTCGACGTGCTGGTGGACGACCAGCTGATCATCGCGTTCTATGACAAGCTGATCCCGAAGGACGTCGTCAACGGCGCCGGTTTCGAGAAATGGCACAAGGATGTCACGCACGACAACCCGAAGCTGCTGTTCCTGAACCGCGAAGAGCTGATGCGCCACGAAGCGGCCGGCGTGACGACCGACCTGTTCCCGAAAACGATGAGCGTGACCGGCATCGAGATGGCGCTGAGCTACCACTTCGAACCGGGCAGCGTGCGCGACGGCGTGACCGTCTCGGTGCCGCTGTTTGCGCTGAACCAGTTGCCGCGCGAGCGCGCCGACTGGCTGGTACCGGGCATGCTGAAGGAAAAAGTGCACCTGCTGCTCAAATCGCTGCCGCAGAAACTGCGCCGCCACTGCGTGCCGCTGCCCGATTACGCCGCGCGCTTTTGCGAGCGCATCCATGCCGCCGGCGCTTTTGGCCGCGGCGACCTGATCGAAGTGCTGATCGGCGACATTCGCAAGGAAACCGGCCTGAACGTGCTCACGACCGACTTCAAGGTGGAAACGCTGCCGGCGCACCACTTCATGAATTTCAAGGTCGTCGACGAGCATGGGCGCCAGCTGGAGATGGGCCGCAACCTGGCCACTTTGCAGGCCGAGTTCGGTGGACAGGCGCGCCAGAGTTTCCAGAAGCTGGCTGAAGTGGTGGCGCCTGGTGGCGCCGTCGCGCCGGGTGGCCCGGTATCGGTGGCCGCGCCCGGGCCGCGTCCGATGCCGACCGCGCCGAAAGGGAAGGGTACTGCTGCGCCTGTTGCTCCGCCGGTGGCCGGCAAGCACACGGGACTGACCAGCTGGAGCTTCGGCGAATTGCCGGAGCTGCTGGAAATCGCCCAGGGCAAGTTGACCCTGATCGGTTTCCCGGCGCTGGTCGACAAGGGCGCGTACTGCGACCTGGAAGTGTTCGACGACCCGAACGTGGCGGCGCGCACCCATCGCATCGGCCTGCGCCGCCTGTTTGCGCTGCAGTTCAGGGACCAGCTGAAATTTGCCGAGAAAAACATCCCCGGCATGCAGCAGATGGGCATGCAATTCATGGCGCTGGGCTCGCAGGAAGAGCTGCGCGAGCAAATCATCCAGAAGGCCATCGATATCGCCTGCCTGCAGGATCCGCTGCCAACCGATGCCACTTCCTTCAACAAGCGCAAGGAAGAGGGCAAGGCGCGCCTGGGCTTGCTGGTGAACGAAATCGCGCGCCTGGTATCGCTGGTGCTGACCGAGTTCCACGGCTTGCCGAAAAAGCTGCAAAACGTGACGCCCGCGGCTGCCGCCGACATGCAGGCGCAACTGCAAGGACTGGTGCACAAGCGCTTCCTGATCGACAACGACTACACCCAGTTGGCGCATTTCCCGCGCTACCTGAAAGCCATCAACGTGCGCCTCGAAAAGCTGCGCGGGGATGCTGCGCGCGATGCGAAATTGATGGCCGAATGGCAAAGCGCCGCCAGCCAGTTCCAGCGCATCAGCAAGCAGCAGGCCGGTAAAAACACCGACCCGCGCATGACGGACTTTCGCTGGATGCTGGAAGAACTGCGCGTGTCGCTGTTTGCCCAGGAACTGCGGACTCCCATGCCCATCTCTGCAAAAAGATTGCAAAAAGTTTGGGAATCCATGCAGAGGTAGTGCAACGTCGATCCGCCGGGTTTTAAATCCCGCTGCCGCCGATATCCTTTTTTCCGCCGGTGCTGGGCGTGCTGGTGCCCGTGAGGCTGCCGGTGGTGCCGCCGGTGAGGCTGCCCAGGTCGCCGCCAGTTTCCGAGCCCGTGCCGGCGCCGGACTGCAGGTTGCCGGCGCTGCCCATGCGGCTGCCGGTATTGCTGCCCGTGAGACTGCCGGGGCTGCCATCGCCACCACCCACCAGCCCGCCCATGGCGACGGATGGGCCCATGCTGGGAGCGTTGGCTTGCTGCGGATCGGTGCCATAAAAGGTATGGATCTGCTTGGCCCAGTTGAGGTCGCTCATGTCGGGCCAGGCGCCGGGGTCGAAGCCGGGGGCGTTTTCCAGGCGGGCCTTGTCGACGTTGAGGACGAAACGTTCGTTGACGGTGTCCAGGTGCAAGGCGCCCCACGGGACGGCGAACAGCTTTTCGCCGATGCCCAGGAAGCCTCCCATGGCCAGCACGGCATAGGCCACCTGGCCGGTTTGCATGTCGAGCATGATTTCCTTGATGTCGCCCAAATCTTCTTCGGCGCCGTTGACGACGCTGTCGCCGATGAGCGTGTCGGCGCCCATCAGGGCCGGGCCGGGACCGGGGCTGGATGAAGCGCCGGCAGGGCGTTGATAGATGCCGTATTTGTCGCGGTCTGCGTAGCTCATGATCGGTCTTCCTTGTGTTGGTGTTTGGGCCAGACCACAGCGTAGGCGGCACGCCTGTCACAAGTTTGATATGCCTCAATCGGGCGCCGAAGGCCGATTTCGTTGCTCATGCGTATGTCACGATGGTGTCATCGGCACATGCAACACTGCTGCCGAGTCCACCTCATTTATCTTCCCGGAGCATGATCATGACCTTGACGGCGCGTTGCATCAATGCAGGACCCCTGAACAAACCGCTGCGCACGTATTCGCGTGCCGGCGCCGTGCTGGCGCGCCTGCGCCAGCGCGCCGCAGCACTGCTGCGTTAATCGTTTTAAAGCAGGAACATTGCAGCAGCAGGGCGGCGCCAGCCGCGAAGCGGCATGCCGTCAGCACCACCAGCACCACCAGCACCACCAGCACCACCAGCACCAACCAGCACCACCAGTCCGCCAGAAAAATCCCGCCAATAATCTTCCTTCAGCAGCAGGACATCCTGTGCCTGAGGGCACACTCAAATATGGTCAAACACCATTACTTCATGTTTCAAGAGAGTATTGTTGCCGAGTTAATATCCGAATGCCCCATGCTCGGCGCTGCGTCAACGCGCAAAATGTCAACCCTGCACACATAAAAGATAGGTCTTGCCAAACTGAGAATGCGCTAGTACTGTTCATCCATACAGTACTTTGTCAGCTTGCCATGATATCTCCTCAGCAACATCTTGCGCCCGAAAGGCTGCACCCCTCGCTCTGGCGCGCTTCGCAACTGGCCCATTCGAGCGCGCGCTGCGTCGATACCGGCTACCCCACTTTATCGAGCCAGCTGCCAGGCGGCGGCTGGCCCACCGGCACCCTGGTCGACCTGCTGCTGCAGCAGGCCGGCATCGGTGAACTGCGCCTGCTGCGCCCGGCGCTGGCGGCAGCCGCGTCGCGCCGCATCGTGCTGTTGCAGCCACCCCATGCACCGCAGGCGCTGGCGCTGGCGGCGCTGGGTTTGCCGCCCTCCCAACTGGTCTGGATTCGCAGCACGCGCAGTGCCGATACCTTATGGGCCGCCGAACAAGTCCTGCGCAGCGGCAGCTGCGGCGCCTTGCTGCTGTGGCAAAACCATGCCCGCAGCGAAAGCCTGCGCCGCCTGCACCTGGCGGCGCAATCCGGCGAAACCCTGTTTTTCATGATGCGCCCCTTGTCGAGCGCGCAGGATGCGTCGCCGTCGCCCCTGCGCCTGAGTTTGCGGCCTGCCGCGGGCGGGCTGGACATCGGTTTCGTCAAGCGGCGTGGTCCGCAGCGCGATGCGCCGTTGTTCCTGCCCCTCGACCGTCCCCTCACTCCTTCTGTATTGCAACAGCATCATGCGTCTCTGGATCGCCCTCTATCTGTCCCGCTTGCCACTCGAGGTGTTTTGCCCGAACTGGTCCAGTGACACCGGAACGGTCGTGCTCGAGCAGGAACGCGTGCTGGCCGTCTCGCCGCTGGCGCATGCGGCCGGGGTGCAGGTGGGCATGCGCCGTGGCGGGGTGCTGATGCTGATGCCCGAAGCGCGCCTGGTCGAGCGCGATCTGGCGAAGGAAGCCGAAGCGCTGCACGCGGTGGCCATGGCACTGCTGCAATACACGCCGTTGCTGGCGCAGGCCGAGGAATCGACCTTGCTGCTCGACATAGGCGCCAGCCTGCGCCTGTTTGGCGGCATCGGCAGGCTGTGCCGCCAGGTACGCGCCAACCTGCGCACGCTCGGTTTTTCCGGCGCGCTCAGCTGCGCGCCCACGGCGCGGGGCGCCTGGATGCTGGCGCGGCGCAATGCGGGCCGCGCTGTCAAGATGGCGTCGCTGGTGCGCCGGCTCGATCGCCTGCCCGGCACGCTGGCGCCGCCGGCGCGTCCGTTCGCCACCTGGTTCGAAGGCATCGGCTGCTTCAACCTGGGCGACATGCGCCGCCTGCCGCGTCCCGGCCTGCAGCGCCGCTGCGGCCGCCCGCTGCTCGACATGCTCGACGCCGCCTACGGCATGACGCCCGAGCTGTTCGAATGGATCGCCGCCCCCACCACCTTCCATGCCAAGCTCGAACTGTTCGACCGCGTCGAGCAAGCCGACGCCCTGCTGCACGCGGCCCAGCGCCTGCTGCTGCAGCTGACTGGCTGGCTGTGCGCGCACCAGCTGGCGGTCGCACGCATCACGTTTTACCTGGAACACGAACGCGGCAAGGTGGCGCGCGCGCCCACGCTGGTCGACATCGCGCTGGCCGAAGCCACCTGGCGCGACGAGCACCTGGTGCGCCTGCTGAAAGAACGCCTGGCCAAGCTGGAACTCGACGCGCCCGTGATCGGGCTGGCGCTGGAAGCCCTGCAGGTGGAGCCGATGGCGCCGCCCAGCGAATCGCTGTTTCCCGAGCCGGGCGGCAGCGAGGAAGACCGGGTGCGCATGTTCGAATTGCTGGTGGCGCGCCTGGGGCCGGAGAACGTGCTGCAGGCCGCGCCGCACGCCGATTACCGGCCCGAGCTGGCGAATGCCTGGGTGCCGGTGCAGCAGAGCATTCGCGAGTCATGGCGCAACGCCCAGCTGCCCGGCGACCTCCACAGTTTTCCCCGTCCGGCCTGGCTGCTGGCCAAGCCCATCGCCTTATTGATGCGCAATCACCGGCCGTTTTATGGCTCGCCGCTGAAAATGACATCGACGCCCGAACGCATCGAAGCCGGGTGGTGGAACCAGATCCAGACACGCGATTACTTTATTGCGGAAGGACAGGACCATGCGCTGTACTGGGTCTATCGCGAGCGCATCACGGGTGCGCATGCCGATCTCGAACCGCGGTGGTTTTTACATGGATTATTTGCCTGAGGGGCCAGCCTGGCGCCGGTTTCCGCGCTACCATCAACTGGTATGCGTCCGTCCCCGATCGCAACCCCAACGGCTGCTGATCCCGCCATTGATGCATACTGTTTTGCACAATAGCCTGCGCGTTCGTGATATTCCATCTCAACCGGGAGCACATCATGTACATCGCCACCAAAGCCAAGGTCAAAAACCGCGGCATCCCACCAGATCACTTTCTTGACGAAATGGTTGCATGGGGCAGGAGCGCCGAACCGGACATCTTCGCGCCAAACCTCGTGCATGACGTGTATTCCAGCGTGGCCGGCAAGCTCGGGCCCTGGACCGGGCCCGCACACCGGCGTGCGGCGATGCTGGAAGTGATGCGCGTGCTGGCCGGCTTCGAATCATCGTGGCGCTGGACGGTGGGCGTGGACACCACCAGCGGCCAGGTCAAGAATCCCGACAACACCGAGGCCGGCGCCTGGCAGGTCAGCGCCGACTCGATGCACCTGGCGCCCCAGTTGAAGGCGCTGGTCCAGGCGCGCATCCACACCACCGACGGGACGGCTTTCCAGGCCGCAATGAAGCAGGACCACCCGCTGGCCATGGAGTACATCGCGCGCCTGCTGCGCGTGACCGTCGCCGCCAATGGACCGGTAAAACGCCATGAAATCGATGAATGGCTGAGCCGCAGCGCCGTCACCGAATTCCAGGCGCTGCTGCAATAGACCAGCCGGCCACGACGCCGCATCCAGCCGGCGCGCCGGCGCAACGGTCACGCCCGGCAGCGTGGCGCGGCTTGGGCTTGCCATGGCATAATGAATCCATCAGCACTCCAGTTCGTCACGAAGATTCCCGACAGCCGGCGCGCCGTTAGCCCTGACGTAGCCGGAACCATGAATCAGTCCTCGCCATTTTCTCTTGACGACGCGCCGCCAGCGCAGCAAAGCATCGATTTCGGCGCGCTGTTCGCCGTCCTGCCCGTGCCCGCCCTGGTGCTTTCGCCCCAATTGGCCATCGTGACGGCCAATTCCGCTTATTTGCAGCTGATGCAGCGCAGCCTGGCCGACCTGGCGGGACGCGATGTATTCGAGGCCTTTCCCGACAATCCGGACGATCCCCACGCCACTGGCGTGGCCAGCCTGCGCGCGTCGCTCGCACGCGTCCTCGCCACCGGACAGCCCGACAAGATGGCTGTCCATCAATATGACGTCGCCACGGAGCAGGGCGGGACAGTCTTCCACCCGCGGTACTGGAAGCCGGTGAATATTCCGGTGCTGGACGGTTCGGGGCGCGTCCGCCATATCCTGCACACGATCGAGGAAGTGACGACGGCCTACGTGACGCAAGGGCGCGGCGTGCGCGATGTGCTGGTCGAACTGACCGAGACCATCCGCGACCTGAAGACCGGCGACGAGATCGGTTACGCGGCGGCACGCATTCTCGGCGCCGCGCTCGGCACCAGCCGGGTTGGCTACGGCACCATCGACCATGTCAACGATATCTTGCACGTGGTCAGCGACTGGTGCGCCCCGGGCGTGGAGACGCTGGCCGGCGTCACCGCGCTGCGCGATTACGGCTCCTTCATCGATGACATGAAACTCGACCGTTTCATCGTCATCGCGAATGTCGACGAGGATGCGCGCACGGCGCCGGCCGCCGCGGCACTGCGTGCGCGCAGCGCGGCGGCGTTCATCAATGCGCCGGTGGTCGAGGACGGCGTGCTGGCGGCGGTGCTGTTCGTCAACGATGCGCAGCCGCGCGCGTGGACCACGGAAGAGCTGATGCTGGTGCGCGAAGTGGCGGCGCGCATCCGCACCGCCAGCGAGCGCCTGCGCGGCGTGGCCGCGCTGCGCGAGAGCGAGGCCAAGTTCCGCACCATTGCCGACGCGATGCCGCAAATGGTCTGGTCGACCTTGCCCGACGGCTACCACGATTATTACAACGAACAGTGGTACCACTACACCGGGATGCCGCACAGTTCAACCGATGGCGATGCCTGGAGTGGCATTTTCCACCCCGACGACCAGGCACGCGCCTGGGCCGCCTGGCGCGCCAGCCTGGCCACCGGCAAGACCTACGAAATCCAGTACCGCCTGCGCCACCACAGCGGCGTGTATCGCTGGGTGCTGGGCCGCGCTCTGCCCATCCGTAACGACGCCGGCGCCATCATCCGCTGGATGGGGACGTGCACCGACATCGACGACCAGAAGAAGGCTGAAGACGAATTGCGCCAGGCCAGCCTGCGCAAGGATGAATTCCTGGCCATGCTTGCCCACGAGCTGCGCAATCCGCTCGCGCCGATCAGCAGCGCGGCGCAACTCTTGCTGCTGTCCAACGCCGATCCGCAGCGGGTGCAGAAGTCCGGCGACATCATCCTGCGCCAGGTGCGCCACCTGAGCAACCTGGTGGACGACCTGCTCGACGTCTCGCGCGTGACGCGCGGGCTGGTGCAGATCGAACGCCGCGAACTCGATCTGAAGGACGTGCTGCAGAGCGCCATCGAACAGGCGCGCCCGCTGATGGACGCACGCCAGCACCAGTTGTCGGTCGAGGTCGACGACGTGCCTGCGCGCGTGCTGGGCGACCGCACGCGGCTGGTGCAGGTGGTCGTCAACCTGCTCAACAACGCCGCCAAATACACCCCTTCCGGCGGCCACGTCACGCTGTCGCTGGCGATCGACGGGGGCGAGGCCTGCATCATGGTGACCGACAACGGCAGCGGCATCGACGCAGCCCTGCTGCCGTATGTGTTCGACCTGTTCATCCAGGCCGAGCGCACGCCCGACCGCGCCCAGGGCGGGCTGGGACTCGGCCTGGCGCTGGTCAAGCGCATCACCGCGCTGCACAACGGCAGCGTGCACGCCATCAGCGAAGGGCTCGGGGAGGGCAGCAGCTTCATGATGCTGCTGCCGCTGCTGGAGGCGCAAAATTCGCCGGCGCAGCCTGCCGCACCGGACGTCACACCGGTACAGGCTTCGTCAGCAGCTTGCGCGCGCGTCATGCTGGTCGACGACCATCTCGACGGCGTGCAGGCGCTGGCCGACCTGCTGGCGGCGCAGGGGCACGAGGTGCTGATGGCCGAGGATGGCGCCAGCGCGCTGAAGCTGGCTGCCGGACAAGCGATCGACGCCTTCATCCTCGATATCGGCCTGCCCGACATGGACGGCCATCAACTCGCCCGGCACCTGCGCGCCAGCGGCGAAGGGCGCGACGCCCTGCTGATCGCGCTGACCGGCTACGGCCAGGCCCAGGACCGGCTCCTGTCGCAGGAAGCGGGTTTCGACCATCACTTCGTCAAGCCGGCCGACCCCGCCGTGCTGACGGCCGTGCTGGCGCAGCGGGCCGGGGGCGTTGTACACTAAACTGGCGGGGCCGGTTTTTGCCAGAGTGATTCCGGCCAAAAAACAGGAGAGGAGCCGCCATGTTCATGGTCTTCTGGATGGAACGTGCCGGCGACGGCAAGATGGCCCCGCGTGCGCAGGAATTCGGCACGGAGGATATGCTGGGCGGCCTCGCGCTGATGGAGTCGCTCCGGACCCGCCAGAGGGACGGCGAGCCGCTGCAGCACATCACCATGTCGTCCGAAAATCCCGACAGCGTCGGGCGGCGCGGCGTCGATGTCGTGGGTGTCGGCTACAACTGGACGAAACGCCGGCGCAACGAGCGGCCCAAAAGCTGACCGCGGCGGCGGGCACGGGACGCTCAGCGGCGCAGCAACGCTTTATCCACCTTCGCGGCCACGCCCACGCTGCGCCCGGCCAGGTTCGCCACCGAATAGTGCACGGCACTGCCCAGCACGATCGCCGCTTCCGACAGGCTCAGCCCGTAATCCTGCTGCAGCCACTGGACCATGCCGGCCGTGGCGCTGCGCAAGGCGTCGTCGAGCGAGCCGGCCTGGCCCAGCACCATGATCTGGCCCGGCGACTCGACGCGCGGCATGCCGATGGCTTTCCCTTTGACCAGTTCGACCGTGAAGGTGACGTCCATCGACGTCTCGAGTGCGAATTGCGATGTTTCGCCATCGCCCTGCAGCGCGTGGGCATCGCCCAGGTAGAGCAGCGCGCCCGGTTGCTGCACCGGCAGGTACACCG
>Ga0265780_10004992_pt1 | contig 16941 bp, 12 predicted proteins | sample P1T30metagenome_FD_192432 | JGI IMG/M metagenome (GOLD analysis project Ga0265780, IMG submission 192432) | Plant litter microbial communities from East Loma Ridge, Irvine, California - P1 T30 | ecosystem: Environmental > Terrestrial > Plant litter > Unclassified | place: USA: California... | reverse complement strand
TGCGCTATATCCTGTCGCTTTACGGTGCCGGCTTTATTAACAACATCCGGCTTTACCGTATCAGGCGTAGCCGACGAGAAATGAACATCGGCTGTTGATACCGTATCCTGACCGTAAACGCTTACGGCCGGACCCGCCATCAGCATCAGTGTTAATACAAGTAACAAGTATAAGTTTTTTAAATTTGTGGCCATCGCTTACTTTACAGCTACGCTAAACTCAACAGTTTCGGGCGGCAGGCATTGCTTGTCGTTACAGGTCATATATTCTAAAGTACCCTTTACGGTAGCCTGACCGGTTTTGAGCCTTACCTTTTGCTGAAAGATAACCGACTTTTCAAAAAAGCTTACATTCATGCTAAACACCTTTTCATAACGGGTAATAGGCGTTGGCTCCTGGGTTTTACCAACCAGCGTATACGCTTTGGAGGCTGCAAAGGTGAAGGTGGTTTTAACCGGCCCTCCGTCTTTAACTGTTTGTGAATACACATGCCAGCCTTCATCTATCGTTGCTTTAATGAATATTACGGCTTCTTGCTTCCCTATCTTTTTAAAGCCGTAGGCCCACTTTACCGGGGTTAAAATTTGTGCATGCAATTGCATACTAAACATCATAGCTACCGCTATAAATAGAATCTTTTTCATCTTTTATTTATAATAAGTGTGTTTCTTTTAATCTGCTGATGGGATGGTACCCGGTAAAATTTACGTCGGACGACAAGTAGCCGTCTTTAACCGGCTCATCTTTCATCAAATCTGTACTCAAATATTTTTTATTGTCATCGCAAAACAGGGTAACAATAGTGGCCCCGTCTCCCATTTGCGCTTTGAGTTTAATGGCCCCAATTACGTTTGCACCCGATGATATGCCCACAGCTAAACCTAACTGTTGTGATAATTTTTGTGCCATAATAATGGCATCACCATCGCTTGCCTGAATAACCTCGTCCAGTTCGTTTAATTTAACAATGGCCGGAATAAATTCATCCGATATGCCCTGGATGCGATGACTCCCAACTTTATAACCGGTTGTTAATGTGGGTGACTCGGCAGGTTCTAAGGGGTGGATCTTAATGGCTGGCTGCTTACTTTTAAAATACTGACCTAACCCCATAATCGTGCCCCCCGTACCAACACCGGCAACAATGGCATCGGGCTTTTTATTTATACTTTGTAATTGCTCCCATATTTCGCGACCAGTGGTCTTTTTATGTGCCTCGGCATTGTACAGGTTTTCAAACTGCCGGGGAAGAAATATATTTTTAAACTCCGTGGCCATGTATTCAGCAAGTTGTATGCTGCCCAAAAAGCCACCTTGTTCTTTACTAATGAGAATAACCTCGGCACCCATACTTTTGATAATAGATATCCTCTCTTTACTTAACCAATTGGGCATAATTATTTTTACCGGATGACCCAAAGCTTTTCCAATAGCAGCGAACGCAATTCCGGTATTACCGCTTGTAGCTTCCACAATAGTATCTCCTGGTTCTACTTTCCCATTGAGATAAGCTTTATACATAATATACAGGGCCATTCTGTCTTTAATGCTGCCTGTTAAATTATAATGTTCACACTTAACATAGATACGGCCAGGTTTACCTTTGTATTTGTACTGCAACTCCAGCATTGGTGTATTGCCAACCAAATGCCAGAGGTTATGAAATTTATTTTCGAGTTCGGTATTTAAACCATTGGGAATAATGTCGTTCACAGGTATAATATTTACAGGTAAAATTGCGTATTACAATATTACCACACAATCATTTAGATTAAATCCGTAAATTTTATGGTCTTTCTGATAAATATTGATATTTTTAATTATTTATGACCTAAATACGTACACACATAATAATTTTTACGGATTTAAATAATATGATGACTATAAAAGGCTTAGACGCAACAGACATTGACATACTAAATCTTCTACAGAAGAACGCCGAATTAACCAACAAGGAAATTTCGTTTTCTTTAAGGAAGTCCATTGCTACGGTACACGAACGCATTAAACGACTGAAAGAACAAGGTTATATTGATAGGATAGTGGCCATTTTGAACAGCAAAAAAATTGACAAGTCGTTGATTGCTTTTAGCCAGGTCCTTTTAAACGGACATGCGGCAGATACCCTTCTTAAATTCGAGAATGAGGTCGTTAAATTTCCGGAGGTGATGGAGTGCTTTCAGATGACAGGTACATTTGACTTTCTCCTGCGCATTGCAACCACGGATATGAACGCCTATCATGAATTTTACCGACATAAATTAGCTACGCTACCCAATATCAACTCCATACAAAGCTTTTTTGTATTGTCTGAAACCAAAAGCGACACGGCCTATCCCATTTAAATGTTCAAAATCATTGTTAAGTCACGGTAATACAGAAGACTACCAGCACATGTATTCTGTAAACCTGCATAACTAAATGGCCTGTTATGCAGGTTTTTAAAGATCAGGTTATTATTACTACCCGGGTTATTTTACCAATGTTGCTAATTTACTCAGCAATTCTTCACCACGAAGATTTTTGGCGATCACCTTCCCGTTGGGGTCTAGCAAAATATTTTGCGGAACAGCAGTAACACCATACTTAATCGCAACTTCGTTTTTCCAGCCTTTCAGGTCGCTAACGTTTACCCATGGCAAGCCGTCGTGCTCAATGGCTTTAACCCAGGGATCTTTTTTCTCGTCGAGCGATACGCCGATGATCTCAAAGTTCTTTCCTTTTAACTGATTATAGGCCTTTACTACGTTAGGGTTTTCGGCCCTGCAAGGAGCGCACCAGCTTGCCCAAAAATCAATCAGGACGTACTTCCCTTTGAAATCAGATAGCTTAACCACTTTATTATTAACATCATTCTGTGAAAAATCCATGGCAAGAGCGCCCACTTCTTTTTTCTTAGCAGTTGCTATTGTTTCGGCTTCCTGTTTTCCCAGTGGAGATTCTTTAAGTGCTGCCGTGAATTTATTGAACTGTTTTTCTGCAATCTTCGGATCGAAATTGTAGCCTAAGCCCACATTGTTAAAAGTAACCATCGCAATGTATGAATTAGGATGAGCATCGATAAACTTCATATACAGCGCTTTCTCTTCCGCTATCATATTGCGTAAACTATCGGCAGATTTTACATAAAGCGGATTTTCGGGTTGTGGCTTCACCCCTATCCATTTAGCTTTCAAGGCATTCATTTTATCCCTCAGGGGTTTCATAGACTGGTTTAATGCCTTATTATCATCATTAATAACCGAACCTGTAATGGCCGCCCGCTTAACCGAATCCGGTGAACTCAACTTTATAGGTGCATTTTCCAGGTAAAAGCCTAATACATCCATACGCCTGTTTAACGGTGCAGCATCGTGTTTAATAGTTACACCCGCCACCACGGGCGATGCTACCGAACCTTTAAATTAAAATTTGCCGTTGTTAATTTCTACAGAGTCGATAACCTTTTTCCCTTGAGCCATATAGGCCAGGTACGCTTTTGCCGGCGGGTTTAATGCACCAACTTTACCGGTAATGGTATATCCACTTTGCGCCAGCCCCACTAACGGTAACAGGCAAAGTGTTGTTAAAATGGTTTTTATCATTTGTTGTAGATTTTTATTTAATATATACTGAAAGTTGTTGGGTAAGATCATCGCCACGCAGGTTTTTGGCTATGATGACACCATTGGGATCAATCAACACATTTTGAGGTATAGCCGTGATACCAAATCTAACCGCCACATCATTTTTGAAGCCTTTCAAATCGCTCACTTGTGCCCAGGGCATTGCGTCTGCAGCTACTGCTTTTAGCCATGCCGCCTTACTTTCATCTAACGAAATCCCTACAATTTCCAACTTTTTGTCCTTTAGGGTACGGTAAGCCTTTAATATATTAGGGTTTTCTGCACGGCATGGTGCACACCAGCTTGCCCAAAAATCAACCAGTACATATTTTCCCTTTAAAGAAGAAAGCTTAAACTCATCCCCTTTATTATCAATTTGCGTAAAATCTAATGTTTTACCTATAGATAGTTCCATGGCTTTTTGGTACCTGGCAACTAATTTTTGCCCGGTAGCGCTGCTCAAAACTCTTTTGCTAAGCGATTTATAAAACGGGTCAAAAACTTTAGGGTCTATAACCGCCGCCTTTTCAGTAGCAACCAAATCAAGGGTAACATACGAATCGGGGTGACTGAAAATAAAGGCGTCCAGGGTAGAGTTCATTTTAACGCCAAGTGGTTTGCCTTCAGTTTGTATTTTGGTGATCTCGGCAGTATCTTTTGCGGCTTTTGCTTTAAAATAGCGGTTTACCAGCAGTTGATACTGTGCAGATAGTGGAGCCATTTGGCTGTTATACGTCAAAAAATCAGTTTGGGCCTGGGCACCGCTGATCTTCGCATATTTCATACTATCTGTACCAACAACGGTATACTTACCTTTTTCCAGGTAAAAATATTGGAGGTCGGTTGGTTGGCGCGGTTTAACACTGTCTTTCTTAACAGGCACTAAAGCCAGATAAGACCGGTTACCAAAAGCGGTTTCGCCTTGTAATTTGAACACGCCGTTAGTAATCTTCACCGTATCGGCTTTGTCTTTACCCAGGCTATTTTTATAGCCCAGTACAACCAGCTTATTAGTAACTGTGGTTGAAAACTTGCCAGATATTTCGAATTTATCTTGTGCCTGCACTATAAATGGCAGCACACACAATATTGTTAATAATATTTTTTTCATGCGCTTATGAATAGTTGTCAATGTTATTTAAAAAGTGCAGACAATTTGTTGGTAAGATCATCGCCGCGCAGGTCTCTGGCTACAACAACCCCCGCCGGATTGATAAGAAAATTTTGCGGCACAGAGTTTACACCATATAATACGGCTACTTCGTTTTTCCATCCCTTTAAATCACTTACATGAATCCAGGGCATGCCGTCCTTGTTTATCGCATCTACCCATTGCGCTTTGCCTGCATCCAGCGATACGCTCACAATCTCAAAGTTCTTATCTTTCAATGCCTGATAGGCTTTACGCACGTTAGGGTTTTCTGCACGGCATGGTGCGCACCAGCTTGCCCAAAAATCAACCAGTACATATTTGCCCCTCAAAGAGGAAAGGGTAAACGGCTTACCGTTCACATCATTCTGGGTAAAATCGGTAACCTGTATGCCTGCCTGTCCTCTTTTTGCAATGGCGATCTTTTCGGCAGTACGCTTGCCCAGTTCAGAAGATTGAAGCTTTGGGGTAAATTTGTGAAACAAAGGTTCTACCGCTGCAGGATCAAACTTGCTGCCTAATACGGAGTAACTGTAGGTATATAGTCCCATGAACTTATTCAGGTGCGATTCCACAAATTTCAGCTTGATATTCCTGATATCGGCCACCCACATGCCTACACTGTCTGATGCTGTTTTACGCTCTTCCGTACTATAGTTGACCGAAGCTTTGTTGTACTTAGAAAACTTGTTATTAAGCCTCATAATGTTTTTGGTTATGGGCTTAACCATGGCATCAAGTTCACGGCTTTCGTGCTCTGCAGCCGAACCCATAATTGTTGCCTTTGCAATAGAATCAGTAGCGGTGAATGTGATATTTGAATTTTCGATAAAGAAACCCAACATATCGCTTTGTGCCCTACTTTCAGGCGCACCATTGCGCCTAACAGCCATAATGGCTTGCTGAGGCTCATTTACGCTACCTTTAAATTGAAATTTGCCGCCTATGATGGCTACAGAGTCTTTGTTCTTCCATGAGCCATTTTGCAAGGTAACCAGGTAGGCGTTAGCCGGCACAGTTAGCCCCGGCATTTTACCGGTTATGGTATACCCGCTTTGCGCCATTACAGACAGTGGCAGCAAGGCGGCAATGAGCAATACTAACTTTTTAGTGTACATAATAAGTATTGATTATGGATTATTTACAATGTTGGGGTTTTGGTCTATCAGCTTTTGTGGGAAGCGTAAAACTAAACGCTCGGGTTTTAACTGAAAAACTGTCGTACTGCCTGTAGCTGAATACAAGGTATGAGTATATGTTGTTGCTGCAAAAAGAGGATCGACAGATAATCTTCTCATATCAAACCATCTGTAGCCTTCAACAGCATATTCGCGAATACGCTCGTTTAGAATAAACTGGAGTAAAAGCATTTTGTCATTAGCTGTAGCGGCCGGAACGATAGCATCAGAGGCAGGCATCCGCTTTACCCTTAATGCCTCTACATCTGCTTTGGCACCGGCCAGATCATTGGTTCGGCACTTGCATTCGGCCCTAAGCAAATAAAGGTCGGGCACCTGCACACCAAACAGTGTTTGTGAACCTTTCTGTTTACGCAGCACGCCTGTTACCGGAAAAGGGAGCTTTGTGCTGTAGGTAGCGTTGGTATAAAATTTCAAACGCAAGTCTGAGGCGCCAAACAAGGCTGCCGTTTGCGGTGTAGTCACAATTTCGTTATATGAACTCGTAAAACCGTTAGCAAACTGTTTAGAGTAGAGGCTTTCAGCGTTATTGGGCAGCAAAACTGATGCAGGGCCGGACGTAGCACTAATAGGTAAGAAAACCCCACCAGTAGCAAACTCCACATTATAATCGTACAACCTTACCGGTGTTGCCTGGTTAGCCATATCGGTAATGGCAGCATTCAACATCGACAATGCATCGTTATAACGCCCCATAAACAGGTATACCTTACCTAATATGGCCTCGGCTGCTGCTTTAGACATGCGGGTTCTGTTAACCACCTGTGGCGTAAGGTTTGGTATGGCTGTAGTGAGGTCTTTAACAATAAAATCGTAAACCTGCTGCACGCTGGCCCTATCAAACTTAGTGGCGGTAACATCGGCTGCCTCTACAATAGGAAAACCGGGGTCTGTTGTAGCGGTGGCCGCGTTGTAGGGCTTACCATAATAATTGATCAGCATGAAATAAGTCCAGGCACGGCCAGCCCTGGCTTCGGCTTCAATTTGAAGTTTTAACTGGGCAGTACCATCTGTAGCATTGGGCACTTCACTAATTACCTTGTTGTACAGGTAAATATTTTTAAGCGGAATCAATGTTTCACCGGCATCATCATTTGCCTCGTAAATTACAGCATCCCACCTAAAACTTCTTTGTGTTTTTAATATCGATGCGCTAAAGTAATTGTCTACAGCGGCTACTTCATCGCCCATTGCAACCTGTACATTTGCAGTACCCGTATTCAAGAGGTCGAGGTTACTTAAAAGTAAACTATACTCGGAAGCAGATTGTGCAATTAACTTACCTTTTGGAATAACTTCAAGAAAGCTCTTTTTACAAGCACTTGAGGTAACCACCAGCAATATTGCTATAAGCGTTATTTTATGAGAGTAATTTTTCATTTTTTTAGAGATAGTTATAATCTAACATTTATGCCAAGTGATACAGTACCCTGACCGGTAGGCAGAGATCTCAGGCCAGTAGAAGCGTTTTGAAATTCAGGGTCTATACCAGCCTTGTTGGCTTTCCACAGCATAATGTTTGATATCTGCGCACGAAGGCTTATGCCATCGGCATTAATCTTTTTAATTAATGACTGCGGAAGACTGTAGGTTAGTGTTATATCACGCATTTTAACGTATGATGCACTAAGCACATTAATATCAGCAAGGGTATAATAATTAATATCGCGTCGCGACAAGCTTATTGACTGATTGGCTACAAATGAGGGGATATTCGTATTAAGTTCATCGCCCGGGTTTCTCCAGCGGTTGGCAAAGTCGGCATGTACGTTACCAGATGCAAATCCTCCATAACTTGCGTTATGGGTTAAACGCGTTGAATAAAAGTTATCAACATCCTGCCTCATTACGTGCCCCAGGTTGAAAATTGCATTTAAGTAGAGTCCCAAAGATTTATAAGTGAAATTATTAGATAAACCTCCGCTCCATTTGGGTTGAGTAGTACCCATAAACTTAATATCGCCGGGTTTGCTGATGTTTATAGCTTTGGTAACCGTACCATCAGCTAAACGAATTTGAGGATCGCCAAGGTTATCCAAGCCGGCATACTCATAAGCAAACAAGGCATATCCCGGGTATCCTGTGGTGAACTGTTGGCCTACCATTCCATTGCCCGTGGTAACAGGGGTTGTAATAAGATTTAAGCTTGTAATTACATTTTTGTTGTATGCCCCATTAAGTGTAGTACTCCATGTAAAGGAAGGGGTACGAATGTTGGCAGAGGTTAAACTAAGTTCAATACCCTTATTTTGCAGATCGCCTAAATTACCATATATACTTGGGTATCCTGTAAAACTGTTGGTAGGCAGGTATCCGAGCAAGCCGGTTGTTTTTCTTTGATAAACATCCATAGCAGCGCTCAAACGGCCATTCAATACTGAAAAGTCGAGGCCCAGGTTAATGGTAGCGGTACTTTCCCAGGTTAACGACCTGTTGGCTGGTGTTGCTATCTGAAGCCCACGACCGTTTGGCAAAAACGAACTGGCATTTGATGATACAATATCATATGAAGCTGCTGTACCAACCTTAGGCGCATTACCACCAATACCATAGGTTGCGCGAAGCGCTAAATTGTCTATCCAGGCTATACTCTTAATAAACTTCTCCTGGCTTAGGGCCCATTTGCCACCTACGCTCCATACCGGCTTAGTTTGTGCGGCAGTGTTTGTACCAAAGTTGTTGCTCTTATCTATACGAAAGCTGCCATTAACCGTATATTTATGATTGAATGTGTAAGCTGCATTACCGTAATAAGAAACAAAACGGCTTTGCTCTTCCGACTGGCCAAAAATAACGTCGCTTAGCTGGCTAATGTTTGCACCTAAATTAGAAGGCCAAACAGGGTTTTGAAGACCTGCGTTTAAACTGTTATAATTAACAAGCGTTGCTGTTTGCAGCAACGGGTCCCAGCCTTTCACACTGCTTAAATTGTAAACATTAAATTGCTCTTGTGCCTCCTGCCCCGCTAAAAGCGTTAGCTGGTGCAGCCCGCTTTGCCAGCTTTTATTGTAATCTAACTGGTTTCTTAATGTCCAGTTACGCTGATTAGTGTTAACTACCTGATAATTGCCACCAGTGTTGGGCAGGTTATATACCGGGGTAGAAGCAACTGTTGGCGCAACGGTAAACTGTGCGGTTTGGGCTCTTACTCTATAGCTGTTACGGTCGTCAAAATCGCGTGTGCGGCCGGTACTCTTAATAAAGCCGAAAGTTCCGGTGTAAGTTAGGCCATCAATTAGTTTAACGTTAACATTAAAAATATTGCGGCTAAAGAGCATATCGGTTTTGGTGTAACCAAAATTCGCTTCATTCAGCGGATTAAAATCCAGGTTAATACGGCTGCGGGCTTCATAATCAAGCCTAACTGCTTCAGGCAGGCTGGTCATGTAGGGCATAGAAATATTGTTACCTGCATTATCCTTGAATAATTGATAAGGGTAAAATTGGTTGGTGACTGCAATATTGCGTTGATTGTCGATAACGTTATTGTTAAGGTCGGTTATTAAACCTAAACGGATACGTTTACCCACATTAAAATCCTGGCGTATGTTAACCTTATAGGTTTTATTGCTTTGGCCCGGACTATTTGTGCGCGAATCGGTGTAAGCGGCCGATCCATAAAAGGCATAATTTTTTTGCCCGCCCGAAACTGAGAACGTATGGTTCATTAGCATGGCGTTGCGGTAAAACAGGTCTTTAATTTGCTGACCATTATTAATGGAGCCCAAGCTATCGAGGCTGGCATTAGCTTGTGCAGCAGTAATTTTGCCCAAGCTCTGATTATATAAAATTACCTCATGCGGGGCCAAGCCTGCACCTGCGGTTGGTAAGGTAACTGTGGTATATGGAAAAGCTATCGGATCAAAAGTTTCTTTGGCAGCCTGTATAAATTGCTGGCTGTTAAGTACCGGAAAATAGTCTAGGTTGGGTTTTCCCTGGAAGTTAACAAAAGCATCATAGGTAACCTTTATTTTCTCACCCCTCACACCCTTCTTGGTAGTAATAATAATAACGCCGTTGGCCGCCCTCGAACCCCATATGGAAGCAGCAGTTGCATCTTTAAGTACTGTAATATCTGCTATATCTTGCGGATTAATGTTGTTTATAGCTGCGGGAAAATTATTGGTATTAATGTCAATTAACGGAATACCATCTACTACATATAACGGGCTGGAACTAATTGTAACAGAAGATAATCCTCTGATTAAATATGGAGAAGCGGTTTGCCCGGGTGCATTGTTAATGGTTAAGCCCGGGATCTGACCGTCTAAACGCTGTAAAATGTTCATACTCGTTGAACGGTTATTCACAACGTTTAAGTCTGGTTTGGAAAACGAGCCTGCACTTCTTTCTTTGGCAATGGTTTGATAACCGTTAGATACCACTGCAACTTCTTGCAGATTACTGGTTTCGCGTTTTAAAGAAATAAGAAGGTTTGCTGCATTTTCGCGGGTTGCAACTACCCGCTGGGTAGTAAAGCCAATAAAAGAAATCTCTAAAATAGTTCCCACTTCTTCATTACTCAGGGTAAACAAACCGTTACTATCGGTAATGGTGGTACGCTTACTTTTTACAGATTTCACGGTAGCGCCGGCCAAAGGCATACCCACCGAATCAATAACAACCTGACCGTGAATGGTCACAGGAACGGCAAACATATCAGTGAGTTTTTCTAAAACGGTCTTTTGCTTTTCTGATACAACAACTGATTTATCGTCAATAGAATATCCTAATGGCTGCCCTTTAAATACTTGTTTAAGCACATCGTTCAAATTGCCATTAGTTACGTTAATGGTAACAGGCTTTGAGTCTTTTAACAGCGATGTTGTAAACAATATATCGTAACCAGTTTGTGCCCTTATCTTATAAAAAACCTGTTCTAAAGAGGCGTTTTTTTCCGATAAGCTAACTTGTTGTGCGTACGTGTTTGCGCTAACCTGAAGAATAGCAGTGATTAAGATTAGTGTAGTTAGCTTCATAGTCAAAATCAAACGATGGATACAGCCAGGCGGCTGCACAAAAATCTTAGGGTAAAATTTGTACATTTGTGTAAATGGGTTTAGCGTTTGCCTTTGCATTGTGGGATGACGGGCATTACGCGAATCGTAAATAGTTTAAATTATTAAGAAGACTCATTGTAAGTCATTCCGGGCTCAATCGGAATGGCTTTTTTGATTAGATACCGTTGGGTACATTTATTGAATAATTACTACCCTCCTTCCATCAATTTTAAAATGAACGGCTTTTGTTCTTTCCAGCATCTTTAAGACCTGGCTAATGTTTTTGGCCCGGGATATAGTGCCGTTAAAACCTTCTTCAGATGCCTGTCCCTGGTATTGTAATTCAATATCATACCAGCGCGACAGTTTACGCATTACGCTTGCAATTTTTTCATCCTTAAACTGGAAGTAACCATTTTTCCATGCCACGGCTTCGTCAAGATTGGCGGCCGGGTCCATGCTCAAATGTCCGTTTTGAAGAACAGCTTGCTGCCCCGGTTTAATGATGATGTTTGTATTACGGTTAGAAACCTTTACAGATCCTTCCAGCAAAGTGGTTTTTATACTTGCCTCATCAGCATAAGCGTTGACATTAAAATGCGTTCCTAAAACCTCAATTACCTGTTGGTTAGATACTACCCTAAAAGGTTTAGCCGCATTGTGAGCTACTTCAAAGTAAACCTCACCGGTAACCTCCACTTTTCGCTCAGATCTGGTAAATACAGTTGGATACTTAATGGAAGATGCTGCATTAAGCCAAACGCCGGTGCCATCGCCCAGTATTAAGTGATATTGCCCACCTACAGGTGTGCTCATGGTGTTATATTCTACTTCACTAATATTTACCCGGTCTGAAGATGGTTGATAAGTTAAGTTGCCATCTGTTGTTTTGTTAATGCTGATAGAACCCTGTTGCGCAAGCAGCCCATTTTTTGCACCGGTTAAATTAATTTGCTCGCCATTACCCAAAGTTAAGACAGCTCGGTTTCCACCAGGAGGAACATCAGAAAGGTAATCTGCCGTTGAAGCAGAGTTAACTCGTTTTGTTAGAAAGAAAAAAGTTCCTATACCTAACAAGATCAAAATAGATGCTGCTGCGGCAATACGGAGCCACAATTTTCGAACAGGCTGCTCAGACTGCATATGAGCGATGACCGCCTGCCTGCCTTTAACATAAGCAAGCTCAATTTTTTGCGCTGAGGGCTTGATGTTGCTTTGCGACAAATCATAAAGATGCCAACTTTCTACAATTGATTTCTCAAGCTCAGTGCAATTACCTTCAAGGTATTTTTTAATTAACTCTTCGGGGGAATGTTTTTCCTGCATGAACATAGTCTCCAAGTGGAGATACATATACATGTAAGTTATAAACGGCTTAGGGCCCAGAATAAAATGAAGTATTTTTTATAAAGTAGTTTATTTCATTAGAAATATCAAAAAGAACACCAAACCCAGCTTGACTCTAAGAGTTTTTAATGCATTATTAACTTGATTCTTTACTGTTTTTTCCGAAACACCTAATTTATGAGAAATTTCTTTGTGAGAAAGATGCCGTTTCCGGCTCATTTCAAATATCTCTCTCATTTTTGGCGGCAAAAGAGCAATCTCTTTTTCAATTAACACGGAAAGATCCCTTTCCCTTACCATATGATCGGCCTGAACATCTTCCTGATCTATAAATACCTGAATTGATTCTGCGTAGTTTACTCTTACCTTCTTGCGGTCGAGTAAATTAAAGAACTTGTATCGAACCGCACTATACAAGTAAGATGATAAACTACCTTCAAACTTTATAACATTGCGCTTATCCCAAAGATAAAAGAGCACTTCCTGAACAATATCTTCGGCTTCACTTTCATCTTTAGTTATTTTACAGGCATACACAAATAATAAACCCTGGTAGCGATCATAGATTTGAGTAAATGCTGACTGGCTATTATCCTTTAATAAGGATATCAGTTCCTGATCCGTATAAAATTGATAATCTTCCACCTCGTTTGTATAAACGAATATAACAATTAATTAACATTAATCAGTGGGCAGATCTATAGGGTATTGTTCCACTGTGATTCGCCTCACAGGATGAATCGTTTCTATGTATGTTGCCGTCAGAAAAAGTGATGGTTTGATAAGACGCTTTTAGTGCCACGTCAGAATAAAAAAATGTAATCAAAGATACAGTAAGTACTTTCACACGTGAACAGCCCTCGATTAAATCCTGACTATAGGAGCCCGTGGCAAATAACCTGACTTATTAGGGCTTTACACGCTCCCCCGGATCGTAGATAATATCATTTAAGTGATGAAGATAATAAAGCATATCCCCTGACTTCACATTCCAATAATTTGTTGAATACCGTCTCGCCTTTATAAAGGTGTTGATGCTTGCTTGGAAATAGGTATTTGCGAATATCCCTACTTTCAAGTTGGACAGTTCGTTCAAATTAACTACCCTATGTTTCCCAAAATCGGACAGGTATGTGCTATCGGATATATTTCTCTGCCGTTGATATGGCAGTTCACACACTCAAATTTGCTTGCAACAGCATGGCCGTCAACCCGAAAAACGAATACACGTTTCCAATGATAGCTGCTTAACTGCTTTATCCTTTGCTGCCGCTTTTGCTTTTTGCTTCCAGGCATACAGTCAGGCTAAAACCGAATCATCTTGGTTTTAATTATCAACACTTCACGATAATTTGAATTAAAACGCACCAACTTATAGACCTGAGTTCATAATTTCTTTGATTATATGCAAAAAATGCTTATCTTTAAATAAGATGTGCAACCCTTAAAAAGCAAGAAAAAACTGGTGAGTCAATTTTATACAATCGCATAATTAATTAAATATCATAGAGATAAGAAGACAGGTTCTGAACTCTCCTTCTCCGCCAAAAAAATCATATTGCCGCCTTATTAGGCAATGTAGTCAAGGTAGCCTGCCATATACGGAGAGGTGTCAGAGTGATCGAATGTGCCTGATTCGAAATCAGGTGTACTGTAACAGGTACCGGGGGTTTGAATCCCTCCCTCTCCGCCAAAACTTACAAAAAAGCCTGCAAACAACTTTTGCAGGCTTTTTTGTACTAGTTTACACTACTTATAAATAAATATTTTGGATAATGTCCATTATTCAGTTTTTAAACTGTTTACAGGATTTGCAATAGCCGCTCTTATGGCTTGAGAACCAACTGTCAAAAAGCCGATAATTACAGAGAGCAAGCCTGTTAAGCCAAACACCCACAAATTAAGATTGGTATGATAAGCATACTCTTGAAGCCACTTACTCATAAGCCACCATGCTATAGGCGATGCGATGCCAAATGCGATCAAGACCAGCACCAGAAAGTCTTTGGTAAGAAGCGCTGTTATACCTGCAACTGATGCACCCAGAACTTTGCGTATCCCTATTTCCTTCACCCTTGCCTCGGCCATACAGGCAGCCAAAGCAAATAAGCCCAAGCAGGATATAAAAATGCTTAATCCGGCAAATACGGCAATTAGTTGCCCGGTATCCTGTTCGCCTTGAAATGTATCCCGGTAAGATTCATCCATAAATTTAAAATAGAATGGATAAGCAGGATTATACTTTTTAAACACCGAACTAATATTGCTAATATTATCGGCAAGTGCATTATTAGTGTTCAACTTCAGCGTAACGGTGCCAAATTGTTTTACTGCGCCCCGTATAATGATAGGCAAAGGCTCTACATAGGGAGAGCCGGCAACATAATCTTTAACCACACCAACAATATTAAGAACGAGACCATCCTGCCTAACAATTTTTCCTACCGGGTCTTTAAAACCCATTTGCTTTGCAGCCTTTTGGGTAAGCAAGATAGCTGAAGTATCTGAAGGGTACCGGTAAACATTAATGTCCCGCCCTGCTATTAATGGCAAACTGAATGTGCCTGTAAAATTTCGGTCGGTAGAATTTTGCAAAAAAGATAAGTGTGCACCTGCCGGTTTTCCATTCCACTGGTAATTATCATTGTCTGACCAGTTATCTAATATTGGCGACGATGTACGGGTTATACTGCTTACAGCACCACTACCTGTTAATTCATTTTTAATAGCGCTATAATTTTTAGCCATGTCGCCTTTCATGTAAATATAAACCAGGTTATCTGCCTTATAACCTGTATCGCGCTGTTGCGCAAAATTAATTTGACGATAAATAACAATGGTGCTGATAATAAACGTTATAGCAAAGGTAAACTGGAGCACCACCAAAAATTTACGGGGCGTAATAAGACCGGTAACTAAAATCATCTTGCCTTTAAGTACTTGCCCAGGCCTGAAACCGGAAAGGTAAAATGCCGGATAACTACCTGCTAATAAACTAATGAACAATACCATACCTACACCAGTCAGCCAAAATAAAGGTTGATTATAGGGCAGCGACAATTCTTTCCTAACCAGCCCGTTAAACCAGGGAAGCGCCATTTGAACTAGTAATAAACCCGCCGTTGCAGCTATAAAAGTCACAATTAGGGATTCGCCCAGGAATTGTTTGATCAGCCATGCTCGTCCGGCCCCTGCCACCTTGCGGATCCCTACTTCTTTGGCGCGGCGGGTGCTGCGGGCCGTACCCAGGTTCATATAGTTAATGCATGCCACAAGAATAATAAGCAATGCTACAATACCGAACAGGTGCACCACCACAATTCGTCCGCCTACAAATTTTCCGTTCTCATACTTCGAGTAAAGCCACCATTTAGCCATAGGATGCACGATCACATCATTGGTGGGCTCTCCAGGATAGCGGCGATACATGTTTTTGAATAAACGGTTAGCCGTGGCTTCACTAATACCAGGCTTAAGCAATACATAGGTTTGTATGCTGTTATACTTCCAGTTATCATTATACCAATGCACTTCTTTCATGTAATCAAAAGGTACCAGGTATTCAAAATTGAAAGAAGTGTTAGCAGGTAAGTCTTTAAACAAACCGGTTACCGTAAAATTAGACGTACTATCAATAGCAATGGTTTTGCCTACCGGGTCTGCATTTCCAAAAAGCTTTTTAGCTAGCTTTTGCGTAAGAATAATAGAGTGTGGCTGAGACAAAGCGGTATTAGGGTTACCTTCCAGTAAAGGAAAGCTAAACAACTTCAGGAAGCCGGGATCAGTAATAAAGCCCTGCGACTCGAGCCTTTGTTCTCTATTCTTTAATACAAATGAGCCCACCCAATTTACCCTTACAGCCTCCTCTACCTGATCAAAGTTGGCTTTAATGGCAGGGGCCAAAGGTATTGGGGTATTGTACCAGGCATGTTGCTCACCATGGGCCATTGTACGGTTATAAATCTGGTAAATGCTTTCTTTCTTGGTATGAAACTGATCATAACTTAATTGATTTTGCACCCAAAGCATAATTAACAGCGCACCGGCAATACCCACAGCTAAACCGCTTATATTAATTAAAGAAATACTTTTGTTCCGTTGCAGATTACGAATCGCTATCTTGAAGAACTGGCCTGCCATTTCTACTTCCCGGTTAAGGCCTTTAAGCATTATTTGAAAAGCATTACTTCTTTTATAGGGTTGAGGAACATTTTGTTGATGTTGCTTTATCTGCTGTGCGGTATACGATAAGAAACGCTCTATCTCATGGCGGTTCACTTGGGGATCCGGATCTTTGTACGTTAGCAGAAATTCATTTACCAACACAAACACATGCGGGTAAATGACTAACAACAATTGCAATTCCTTTACACCGCTCTCATCAAGCGTGCCGGCAAGATACTTTTCAACCAAATTCCAAATATGTTCTTCCATGAGAGAAATTATCTATCACTAATTATTACAGCTTTCAAGCCAGAATGTTAATCAATTACAAATCAGCAATTTGCAAAAGCGTTTACACAATCTACCGTACGATAACGAACATCTGGTGTTCGCATAGAACAATAATTTACTTTTCAAATGGCAGTATCAGTTGCTGTAGTGCCTGTTCAATATAATATGCGGTAATAAAAGAATAG
>Ga0265780_10004989_pt1 | contig 16947 bp, 13 predicted proteins | sample P1T30metagenome_FD_192432 | JGI IMG/M metagenome (GOLD analysis project Ga0265780, IMG submission 192432) | Plant litter microbial communities from East Loma Ridge, Irvine, California - P1 T30 | ecosystem: Environmental > Terrestrial > Plant litter > Unclassified | place: USA: California... | reverse complement strand
AAGGGTCAGACTCGACGAAAAGCGGAAAGAGAAAAGATGGTGCTGGCAAGAGAGCAATAATTTTCACATTTCGTGGCATTATCAGCATAGCGTCGGCGTTTTTCGGTTTCCACAACATGAGAACATAAAACCATGACACTAGAGATCGTATCGTATACCCACCAACTCTCTGTTATCGTTTTGGTTTTGGCACTCTTTTGACTCAGCACGTGATTGATAAGATTGCGTCATGGCAGATCCGCAATGAAGTTCAACCATAGGGCGCGTCTAGCTACAAATAGCCGAGCAGAAGCCGAGACCGCGAGTATACAAGTAAACGGCAGCTGTCACTGCGTTCAAGGCTCTAGCCACATTATCCAATACAGTTGGGGTTAAGACGGGAATTACATTCGACATCATGACTGCCGCAAAATCGCTTAACATACAAAATGACAAGTTCACCAACCTCGGTCTCAAGACCGTCACAGACAGTGAGCAGATTGTAAGCTACAGTCGAGGTCTTGATACTGTGTCCGAGAAGAACCCCATTCTCGTTTTAATCCATGGGTATCCTTCATCAGCATACATGTAAAACTTCCCATTCGATCACTCTAAACCCAATTAATCTGACCTCACACAGGTGGCGCCTTCTAATCCCACTCCTCCCCAAAAATGCCCCAATCTTCTGCCCGGACCTCCCAGGCTACGGCGGCAGCAAACCCCTCGCCTCCATGGACAAACTCAGCGTCGGCAAAGCCGTCCTCGCCTCTCTAAAACGTCAGCTCCCCTCGACCTCAACAGCCGTCCCAATAATCCTAATCGGCCACGACCGCGGCGCCCGCATCTCGCACCGCCTCACCGTCAGCAAAATCCCCGGCTTCTCCATCCTCGGCGCCACCATCATCGACATCGTACCCACCAGCACACAGTGGCACAACGCGTCCAACTCGCCCGCCAAAGCCGCCAAGGAAGTCACCGGCTACTTCCACTGGCCGTTCCTCGCCAACGTCGACCTAGCAACACGCATGATCAGCGCGTACGGCGGCGGAAAATGGTGCTGCGAGATGATCGACGCGTGGTCTGGGTCCAACGCGCAGGGCCTGCAGAAACTCAAGAGCGACGATAGTTTCGCTGTGTATGCGGGTTTCTTCGAGGATGAAAGTGTGGTGAGGGCGAGCTGTGAGGATTACAAACATGGCGCGACGACGGATTTGGTAATGCAGGAGGAGGATCAGGAGGCGGGGAGGAAAATTGATGTCCCGTTGTTACTGCTGTATGCGAGTGATTTGATTGGCAAGAGGTATGAATTTAGCACGGTGTGGAATGGGTGGGTGAAGGAGGGCGTGCCGATTACGAATCATGGGTTGGGAGATGGGATTGGGCATTTTGGGGCGGAGGAGGCGCCCGAGGAGTGTGCGAGGGTGATTGGGGAGTGGTGGGGTGTTTTGGGGGTGGGTGGTGGTGCGAAGGTGTAGGGGTGTTGTGGTCACATTGCACCGAGATCCAACTTTTAGAGCTTCTCAACACTGCACAGTAAGGTACTTCATTAGCTGTTGGTTAACTTTGAGCAGAATGAACGCTGATGAGCCCTGGAAAAGACTGACAAACGAAGGTCAGGCAAGTGACAATGCGACAGACATTTGCTTGAAATGTTACATTTCGATAATTCTGTGGACTTAATAGTCATTTATCAATGCTGTGCGAATGCTTGTGCGTATTGGTGTAATAGTGCGACTAGCACAGTGCGATGTCAAAGTGGGGCTTACCTACCTTTTCAAGACAGGAAAGGCAACGCGGAGCTCTCGTCCTTCTCGACACAAATCCATCACACGACCCCGTCGCTTTTCGATGCCCATTCGAGCTACCTATGACCTCTGACCACTGGTATTGGACCGGGACGTATGATAAGCCATGCTGTCTGTAACTCCATGACCTGGGAACATGCATATGCACGGAATAAACGCATCCAGGGGTCAAGTCAGGTAGGTCGCCTTGCCGTCCCGGGCACGGCCAACTCGATTTCTGATATATCATCGGCATGAATTACGGCCGTCCATCTTGTCACGAACATCCACCTCCGGTCCGAGTCAATTCAACGCACTTTGGGTACTGAAAACATCCTACGATGTCAATCGCTCGCAAATCTCCTTCCCAGTTCGCTCGGCGGCGGCCGCTCGAATTATCAAGACAGCTCGATCCCTCGATCTGTGCCCGCTGTCGGTCTCTCTTGGAACGCCCCTCTATAGCCAGATGTGAGGATGATTTGGATCATTCAATCATGTTCACGCTGGATTCGGTCTCCGAACACTGTCGACTATGCGAAAGAATTGGGTTTTATGCCAGCCATGGACCTGTCGAGACCAAGCTATGCTTCAAGATCAAGGAGATGCACTCGACCTATCGACCAAGTCCCCCGACAGATCTCACTCGCTGTTACATTGGAGTGGGAAGGAGTACCTCAGAGCAACATCCCGAACGCATGTGGTACGGTGAATGGGATGCAGGAATCGACGTGGGTCCTGTGGTACAGAGCTCACGCCGAGATGTCTCACCGGAGCGTGTCGCCCTCCCCATAGTCTCAAGCAGTACAGGAGACAGGAAAGCGCTGGAGATGATACACAGATGGGTGGGCGAATGTTCAAAGAACCACAAGACATGCTATACTCATCTTGACCCTTCTGTTGATGGTAGGAACCACACTGTATCGCGCCTAATTTCTATTGAGAAACAGGATCGACTAAGGTTGATTGAATCTAACAAGGCTAGCGAGGCTAAAACAATGCGGCGACTGCGATACGCGACACTTACTCACAAGTGGGGATACAAAGGCCTACCCGTTTTGACTCGCGCAAATAAAGACGCCCTAAGCAGAAGAATCGGCCTTCTATCCTTACCACGAACTTTCCGGGATGCTATTAGGGTTTGCCAATTTTTGGCTATACCATATCTTTGGATAGATACGCTTTGCATTGTACAAGATGACAACATCGAAAAAGCACACGAAATTGCCAACATGGGCCGAATTTATGCACATGCTTGTCTAAACATCGGAGCCCTGGCCGCAGCCGAAACGTATGCGGACCATGGTCTGTTTAGCAACCGCAGCGATTATGCGGAAGAACGTAATCCAATCTGCGCAAGAGTAAGACGCAGCGACTTCGACGAATTATGCTATATCGACACTCCCGTTCCACCTGAGGGTCTCAATCTCCGCACCTTGATGCTACGCGGTTGGGTACTACAGGAGCGACTTCTAAGTCCATGTTCGGTCTATTTTGATGACTACGAACTTCGTTGGGAGTGTTCTGAGCTTTTGGCGAGCGAATTTCACCCTTGTGGAGCGCCGTATGAATCCGAAGCAGAGTATTCGCCACGTGTCTGGGGCAATGAAGCACCCTTCCGAATGGGAAGCCTCCTCTCATTTTCACGGACTATCGCTGATCGCCGGATCTTCGTCATACAGCATAACGAGCGGCTGTCTTGGACCAGCAAGTACCAGTGCTGGATGAAGGTGGTGGAGGTCTTCTCGGAATGTAACCTTGCGCATTCGTCAGATGGTCTACTTGCAGTCTCTGGACTCGCGAAGTATTTTGCGCACGAATTCGAAGATTAGTATCTTGCCGGATTATGGAGAAAAGACCTCTTTCACGAACTCTTGTGGTACGTGCATCGCTTTCGTGACCAAATAAGGACTAGAAACACTACCCAAACTTCCACAGGTACGTACTTAAGTGACGGGACTCACATCACAAGTACTGACTTTAGAAGCACCCTCGTGGTCTTGGGCTTTCAAACCATTCAGCGTCAAATTTGTGTTCAACTCATGGGACCTAGCGTTCGAAATTTTCGTTCCCACCGCCCAAGTCCTCGATTCCGCCATATCTCTCAAAGGAAATGATCCAACAGGTAACGTGTCAGGGGGCTACGTAATTTTATCTGGTCCCATGTGTCGAACGAATCCAGGCTGGAGAACTACTACTAACTGTGGCCAACAATTTGAATGGTACGATAGAGCCCCTCACTGGCAATATGAATGGTACGATAGACGTTGTGGTTTGTATACATATAACGATTCGAGTACCCATACGTATCATTTTCTCATGGGTTATACACCTTATCAGCGCAACGACTTTCATCCTCAATACCAGGAGCTAAAAGTGGGTCTCATTCTCGAATCACTCGATGAGGGGACCGGTACCTACAAGAGAATTGGCATGTTCGCGCATCCATTGCCGAATATCATTCCACATCATCTGGTTGTGCCTATGCCTTGGGAATGCAGAGAATTTATTTCCTTCGATCCTACCAATTACGAATGTCACACCGTAAAGATTGTATGACAACATTGCCATTGCGCGGCCGGGTACGCTGAGGGGTTACGGATATCTTCAATATACTAAACAATCACTCGTTGTTATTTTACGATTGGGCGAAGATATCTGGGTTTTATTTACGCGAACCACATTCAGCGCAGTACTCCACCAGAATGTATCGCAATTCTCACAATGTACTACTACTATGAACACGTTCGCGCTACTCAAATTCTCACTACATCGAACCATGGTCTACTGAAGATATACAGACTTCCAGGTCATCCGAGGTCTATCCTCCACGTCTGCAACCATGTTTTACAAAGATGTTCTGGCGACTAGCGTATTATGGTGCGTCTGGAACATATTCGCGCTATCCAGCTTTCTACTAGATCGAACCACAATTTACCGAAGATATCCAGCCTACCAATCTTGTAAACTATAGTTACAGTAAAAGGGTACATCAATTTTCTCAACAGCACGCATCTGATAGTGCGTCCTGAATATGTTCGCGTTATCAAAATTTCAAAAGAATCGAACCAAAGTGCACTGAAGACATCTAGCCTACCCAATCCTGCGAACCGCAGATATAACATTTTCAGCCGAGATAGACAATAATGCTCTATAAAGGCAACGTCAGATAGAACATTCTGGATATATATGCACTACTGAGATTTCCACTAGATCGAACCAAACTACAGTCCACGGAAGATATCCAGGCCCCCCAATCCCCGAACCACACAACACCTATCCACAGGCCTTTCCCTCGGTCCCAAGCACCACACAACTAGTTCACCACGCACAGTCCTCCATTCATTTCATATAAATACCCAAATTTCTCCCTATTCCCTCCATCATCTCTATCCCCTCCCACAATCATACACTCACACATATATCTTCATCACAAATTTACCAGACCAACAAAATGTCTCCCTCTACATTTCACTCCTTCTCTCTCCTACCCACAGAGCTACAAGACCTCATCTGGGACTACAGCATGCCCACCAACGCCACCCTTCACGTCCACGAAGGTGCAGATCTGGACGTAACCCACATATCCTCTCCAGCAGGCCAAGCCCTCGCCACCAAAGCCTCACGCGCCGCCTACCTATCCGCCGGCTTCGAGGCCTACAGCATCTACACGACGTCCGACTGGGCCGAGATAGCCGTCAACGCCACCAGCACGATCCAGCTCATCATCACGCCCGCGGAAAATCCAAAGGCGAATTTAAACATCACCTGGACCGAGCTGCAGGTTCTTTTGCACGACGCTCTGCCTGTCGTTGAGCGCTTGCATGTTGTCTGCAGCAAGCCTGAGCGCTTGGTGCGCCTGTGGATGGCGCCGGAGGTCGGCCTCGTGGGGCCGGGGAAGAGCCATTGGGATGAGGACTTGTTCGGGCGCGAGGGCGTGGCTTCGGATCGGTGCTACCGCGAATCGCTCCGTGCTGATCTGCGGGTCACCAGCAGCGCGGCTACGCTGCGAGAACTGCGGGACGGGAGTGAGGAGGCGGTTAAGGAGTGGGGATTGGTGGAGAAACGGGTTGTAGAGGGGTTTGGGGTTGAAGCTAAGTTTAGCTCGACCAGGGTTTTTGCGTCCGATTCTGAAGAGGTGGTTGAGAGTGTGGAGGAGTGGGAGGAGATGGTGATGAGGGATGTGAGTGTTCCGGCTGCGGGAGCGGAGCCGTTGACGGAGAAGGCGATGGAGAGGTTTCTTCAGGAGACGGGGTGGGTGCCGAAGAAGTCGACGCCGAGTAGCGAGTATAGTGTGGAGGTGGAGTATGATGGCGAGCTGTGGCTTACGGTGGGCTAAAGGGTTTCACGGCCTTAAGAGCTCGTAGTAATACCATGCATTGCTCCGCGAAGATATACAGCCTTGGTGATCAGTGACTTGAATTTGGATGTTTGCTGTATATGTTCACAGCTTTGAGATTGACCTATTAACTACCGCGAGACATTTGAATGTATACAGGACCCGCTAAGACGGTTGTGTTGATTTCAGATTATGGTGATTTCCTCGCGCTCCAGAGACCGCGGGTCGACCACGTCCGCAAACTCCGGGTACTTTGCCATAGGCTCTGCTCCTTCCGCAATCCACGGATGAGTTAAACAACCAATTCTTCGAAATACCCTGGGGCAGTTTTGTGCGATCTCAAGGATCAAACCGCCGATCCAGCCACCTTCCATCATATTTCTCTTTTCTTGACCGAACTCATGTAAAGTGTATGGATATGAAGCGTTAGCAAGCAATACGCAGTACCATGATCCTCGAACGTCTCTCGTCCAATTTCTATCGTACCCTTCATCATATTGCTCGTATTGCATGGCTGGAAATTGTCCGTGTGTGGTAACTCGGTCATGAATTGGCCTGATGTGGCACAGCAATTTGATTTGACCAGCAAGCACCGGGCCCATATGATCGCTACTAGCGAGTTGTATATTGTGTTTTATGTATTCTGCAGTCACTGTGCAATCTCCGCTAGCGCTCCCGCACATTTGTCTTTCTGTGACGAATCCCACAGTAGAGGCCACTGATAGCCACGACCACAAAGGGGCTGAATCATATAGTAAACACATCGTCTAAATGTTGAAAGCCTTATTGATGGGAGAGAGACTCACCTATGTAGACTGTAGGGCGTGGCTTCTCGTGATTGTGCTTACTTGGCCTGAATCTCAGACCAACATACCATAGTAGACTTAATATAAGATCATTCTGCCAGATGCCAGCCAAGTAGGCATCGTTAAGCACTCGTCTAAAATCCCTTGCTAGACCAGATATCGCTGCTAGTGCGTCGGCGCAGTAAGTCAATTCACAACCTGAGAATTCAACACAGACTTGACGCCATCTCCTATACAGTTTGGTCTTCTTGCATTCGGCTCCAAGCTCACTAAGGTCTTGCAGATCCAAAAACCGCGGTAACTTTTGGGATACGCCAGGGCCGAGATAGGGTTGAAACCGAGCGGTACTTCTTGGGAATATTTCGTTCGCCAGCACCGTATGGCACTCCCAGCCTAGGACGTCATCAAAGAAAACGGTTCTGGAGCTTAGCATTCGCTCTTGCAGCACCCACCCACGTGACATCAGTACGCTAGATCCTGGTACGGAGACCGCCTTGTCAGGGTATGCGAGGTAGTCCATCGTGAGTCCTTGACGATGCACTGGAACGTGGAAGGGCAGCTTGCCATCGCAATCGCTCTCATAGTAGAGACCACGGTCTGGGAAGTTGGCGGCATCGGTTGCTGCTAAATTGAGATATGCAATCTTGTAAATATTGCCCATATTTGCGATTTCCTTCTCACAGTCGGCGGCGTCATCTTGGATGAGGCACAGTGAGTCAATCCAAAGATAGCGAATGCCTAAGCGACGACACATTTCCATTGAATCCCGATATTTTTTCGGTAATTCGGCGATAGGTGTTCCTTTTTGTAGCTCAAGGAGGTTTTGTTTGAGTAGCAGAGTCATATTCGCGGCATTGCACCATCTATGGCTCCGCGTAGCATAGCGAAGCCTTGGTTCACTGACAACTAGTTGCATCAAAATCAGAACAGGGTCTTCTGACAGCCTCACTTGTATGAGTCTAATTGGCAAAGACAAGTTTTGTGTTCCGGTTGTGAGGCGCTGGCAATGACTATGGTTTTGTGTACAGTCATCTAGCCAGGCCTTCGTAGCCGAATATCGTAGATCACTGCTACTGTTCGAGACAATAGAGCTAGCTACTGGAATGTTGACAGGATCTAACGGGTGGTGACTCTCCCTCTGTATCATGAATTGTCCATTACGGTGTACGTAAGGCTCCAAACGTAAGCTGCGTAGGTTCGCACCAAGTGCGAGATACCCTTGCTGGATATCTGGTAACTGAGCATTGGCATTATGTATCGCGAGTATGTTGAAGCGAATATTAGACTTACACAGTATGGCCCCGAATGAAGACTCGTCCGGAGAACCATTCCCCTGACGCCATGCATTACAAAATGTAAGTGCAAATAAGACACCCACGTCTCGCAGCTTCCCGTATCTTTACAGTGTGGTATGTCGTTCTCGTGTCCGCATGTACATCGAGGTCCGGTCGGATCAGGAGCTCGCGGCAAGTCTCGCACAAAGCCTTCAAGGTCCCTTCTTTGGTCAAATGGTTATGCGCACGTGGCACCGCCGTGTCGTCGGCCATCGTGAAAAGTCGTTGTCTGTGTTCTCTTGACGCGGTGGATGGGACAGTATGAGAAAGCAAACCTACGTCTGAAGGTTAATAGCGGGGTCATCAAGTGACGTACGGCGTGAAACAAAGTGGGAAGGTGCTACACGTATACCGCAACAGCGCATTTGAACGACAAGCGAAACGCGGCACGGCGTCGACCTACCTCGACCTCACGACAAGGCTCTCACACAGGACGAAAGGATCAGGAGACCGTTAAGACATATTGTATTCCAATAGCACGCTATACACAAAGTAGTAACGAGTGTACAGATTTTGACGTGACGCACTATATCCCTGACAATTGCCTCTAATGTTGATAATCTGAGTTTATGCTTGACCTGAAAAGGCATGCCAATCTCGGTGTGATCTCAGTCTTTCCTCCGGTGACACAGTTTGTTACAGTACGAGTCGTTGAGAATGACCTTTCTGCCAGTCTAAACCGTATATCGAGTATGGTCTTTTTCTCGTTATGTGGAGTGGGGTGTTGTTGACTCTGAAGAGTCCGCTTTGTGAGGTTGTGGTTGGGGGAAGGTATGGCTTAGTGGTTTGGGTGATAAAAGAAAGGCTCCGGAAAATGCTGCAGATGCTGATGTGATGCTGAACGCTGGGAAGGGGGCAAAAAAGGAGTCGTAGACGGGTCGTCGAGAGCGATTTAGCAGTAGCGCTGTTTAGACTAAGGGATCCGGTGCTGGATGGATGTTCACAAGAATAGAGAACTTGATTCGGGAAGAGGCATGCGCTGCTCTTCACCTGAGTTGTCCCATCGGCGAACCAGATATCCACTTGTTCCAAAAGTGTGCTGTGCTGCTAGACGCATCGAACGACCCGACCACGACGGCAATGCAAACGGAAAGAGCAAAAATAGACAACGCAAGAACACGGACGGCCCACCCCGTCGAGTCCAGATGCTAGGCACCAATTGGTGGCAGGCCTAGTCGAGGGTCACCGGGAGGTATGCCAGGCACCTTCTGCGGCGGCGGGTGCGGGTGATGCTGACATCCGTGGTGGCAATGCGGAACAGGCGCGTGCGGAAGATCGTCGTACTCGTCGTCGTAGTACTCGTCGTCCTGCGGATCGAGAGAGCCGTCGTCGGCACGTCGGTCGTAGCCTCCGGGCGGGGCATTCTGAGACTGCTGGGCGCTGTTGGCGTTGTTCTGTGCCTTCTTGCTCGCCTTCTTGCCCTTGCGCCCCTTCATCCTGGCCTTTTCCAGCAAGCGACGCTTCTCGGCCAGTCTCTTCCGCTCCTGCCTGTCTTTCCTCTCATACTGCCGGATCAGGGCCTTGGGCTTGTAACCGAAGATGTCCTCGAACTCGCAGAACTCGCAGATCCAGGGGTTGGCGGGCGGGGTGTGGAAGTTTGCGTACTCCTGCTGAATGCGGCGCTTGTTTGCAGCGTGCTTGTACAGCTTCGAGGCGCTGCGTTTGGGCTTCGGGGGCGGGGGTGCCTGCTGCTGCTGCTGCTGCGGCGGAGGTTGAGCACCTTTCTGAGGCGGTGGGGCGTTTCTGTTGGAAGCAGGTGCATGCGTGCCGTTCATCCTGGGGCTCGTCTGGGTGCCCTGGGTCGACACCATCGGGGCGTCTGGGCGGACGGGTGGGCGAGCGCGGGCGGTCTGAGGGTGGGGAGCGGCGTTGGAGGATGGATAGGCGCCGGGCGGTTGAGGGTAGGGACCGTTTTCCTGGCCGGGCCAGACCATCTTGTTGGCCGAGTCGGAGCCGCAGGTGAAGGTGAATTGCGTCTTGTTGGCGCTGTTTTTGGCGGCTTCCTGCTGCAGCAGACTCACGTTCTCGTTGCCGTGGGGCGGCGGGGTTGCTTGGGCGTTGGCGATGGCGGTCGAGATGATGCCGCTTTGCTCGGGTGGACCTAGAGAGAAAACAAATAAGTCAGCGCACGGACGCAAATCGGGGTGTAATCGAGCGTAGTTCCGAGGTGCCACCGTACGTTTGCTGCTTGCTTTGGCGTTCACGAGATTGGTCGAATTGGCCAATACTCGCCGCTCAGAGCGTCCTGAGCCGGAGCGCCCGAATCGTCCTCTGCCTGCGCCCGAGATGCCTGTGCCTGTGCCTGTGCCTGTGCCTGTGCCTGCGATGCCGGTGCCGGTGCCGGTGCCGTGCTGCGGCGTCGAGGGCGCGGAGCCGTAGTAGCGTCCCGGCCCGTCGCCGTCGTCCATGGCGCCTGCCTCGTGAGCGTGTGCGATGCCCATGCTTGCCAGATCCGCAGAGATGCTCGTGTGGTGCGACCCGTTGCTGCCCATGTTCGGGATTTTGCGCTTCTTCTTGTTGTTGGTGTGCTCGAAAGAATCGTACCCGTCCACAGAAGACGCCGCCGACACAGCCTTGGGATAGCCGCCTGCCACGCCAGTCACGGGCTTGCCAGCCTGGTGTCTGCTGTACTGGTAGCTGGGGGACGAGGGTATCGGCGCGCCCCGCTCGTCATCCTCCTCGTCGCTCTCTACTTCCGAGTGAGTGTGACCGCAGTGGCAAGCATGGTGGTCGCTCTCGCCCGTCCGCAGCGCTCTGCCACCGTTCTCGCTGGCCGAGTACGGGTAGTTGAACAGCGGGCCGGTCGAGGGAGGGTGGTCGGGGTATACAATGGTCTCGGCCTGCTCGGGGGACAATCTCGCACGCAGAGAGCGTCGGGGCAGAGGGCGGATGGGCCGGTCGGGGTACATGGAAGACGACGTGTCGGGGGAGGAGCGCAGCGGCGAGGAGCGGTTCCACTCATAGCCTGCGAAGGGGAGGAGGCATGTCAGATATGCGGAGAGAGCAGGAAACAGGCCCAAGCGGAACATGGTGTGTCTGTGGTGGTGCAGGGAGGGTGCATAAAATGAAAGTGTGAAGTGCGCGCTGTGGAAGCCCACAACGACGATGACTACTTACCCGCAGTCGCCGCTGCCATGCTGGCAGTTCTTCCTTCACCGACTACCCAGCGGATAGTTGTATGCTTGTAGCTTCCCGCGCAATTACAATATTGCCTCTATCGTGCCTGTCTGTCCCGCATCAGCGCTTGTTCCATCGAATCGCTGCTATTTTCATGCCCCAAAGCACAGTAGCTGCATCTCTTTCGGTCCTCTCTTCCTCGGAACCAGCGTCTTTGGGCGTGGGGAGCTCTACGCACCTATTTGCAAGGGTTTGTGCGCTGCACGAGGGAGACGGTACTGGTGCCAGTTAGCGGAGCCCCTCCATCTCCTCGGTACCTGACTTACAGGATGCTGCTGATCCACGGACCCAAGAATCCAATATCCAAGAAATGAGGAACCCGGCGACTCGATTCGAATGCGATCCCGTCAGGTGTCGGTGGGAGTCGAGTTGTCGATACCCGAAGGTGTGCGATACAGATTCGCCCACGCCAAGAAAACACGTCGGCGCAGTAATGTGTGGCTGTTCGCCAAATAGCAGTACACTGAATCGCTAGCACAAGCACAAAGTCAAACGCACTCCTGCACAGTCAAGTAGAGCGCAGCAAAGGAGGTTTCGATGCACACGCAGAGTATCAAGAGCGCCGACGTAGGCATGCATATCAGCCTTGGGTGACGGTGCTGCTTGCGACGCTAATTCCAACGCGGATTGGTAATAATTGCTCCTGGCCCTGGCGACCTCCAATGGCAAATGGCTTGCCACGCTTCCATCCTTTTCCAAGTGTCGTGTCACTCCTCCTGACCATCCAATGATGCTGCGACTTGCTTCAGATACTGTGCTGCTCCGCCAATTGCGCGTCAACAGCTGCAGACAACCCGTCGATGCGTCGACGCTCGGAACGTTCCGCCGTGTTGTGTGGCATTGACATCTTCTGAGGATAGTTGTGCTTCAGACTGATGAACGGGTACTAGAAGCACAATTTCATATCACTGACTCATCACTTCTTGCCAGGCTCGAAGCTTGAGCCCACGACCAACGCCACGTGCGCCACCATGCAAAGAACATATGCACAGTAGGATCCTCGCTGCTCTACGAGTCTTCCCCACGCGTCCACGCTGTCTGCTTCTACCATAGCTGAGGTACATCTTATCCGCCCTGGACTACAACAGACAGGTACACCGCAAAGACGTCTCCATATCAACGCATCCCTCCAAGTGTGAGGATACGCATCGGCATCCGGGCCAACCAGCGCCGAAAGCCCGCTCGTTCCTGCATATTGAGGATGTGCTGACCCCGCTCTTTCTCAGTCATGCTGCTTGCATCGAAAGCTTCAAGAGACGACATCCAGATCTCCATCCGTGGACATATGCGTAATTCCTTCCGCCTCCCAGCTTCCACGGTTCCAGCGACTTCGATGTGCCGTTTGTCTAGGTCTGAGCATTCCTTATCGATATGCGAAGATGGCTACGTCATACCAGAGCCCTTCCGAATCGAGACGTCGTAGAAAGATCGCGAACCTCACACAGCGCAAAGCTCCCTATCTCTCCTAGCCCAATGAGAAGTTTAAAGTGTTACTGAAAGGTCTATTGAAAAGGGTTTCATGATGAATAGCAGAGCTCGGGACGTCAAAAGTGATACGTCTGTGCAGCCCTCCAGGCAACCGCAAAAAGTACCTGTACCAGCATGGAACAAGCGAATCGATGGTTATGGTTGACAAATTTGGTAGGTACCACAGTTCAATACAATCACTCCCAGTCTCTCCGCGTGGTTGGCAAGGACAACGTGCAGCGACTCAGTAACACTCGATTTGTGCTCATTCCGATGGGGAACCGAAGTCGCAATCAGGAACCGGTCCTACTAATATTGATACGCACTTGAGGCTTCTGTTGGTAGCGAGGCTCACGATCACCCGCGCCTTGGAGAAAACACAGGAGACAATATCTCCAATACGTTCGCCAAGTGCGCCTTAGAAAGAAATTCAACAGTCCAAGCTTCGTGACATGTTGCTCGTGCTCGACATTCGTCCATGTGCAAGGTGAGACAGCCAAACGAGAAAGAGCTACACAAACGGCGGTACCCACTATCAACAGATTTGCTACCACGGTCACTCACGCGCTTCGCCCGTGGTTCAACCAGCAATACTCATCCAGCCGCAAGTGGGCACACAGGTTTCGAGGTATAAATTTCACCCGCTCCCTCGAACTCACCTGACCTTTCGACAACAAACCGCTATCAACGTAGGGCAACTTCCAGGCAAGCAATACAATGTCTTCAATCGGCCTCATCCCCGATTCTACAGGCTCAGAATTCCCCAACTCCGTGGAATATTCAAAATACACGAAACTCCCAGACTATGTCGACCCTCTTCCGGCCTATGCGCGTGACTGCACATGGGAGAAATGCCACCTTCAAATGTCCTACTTCTATTACCGGCCTTCAAAGAGCGTCAACACCGCCTTTGCTGTCCTTTTCGGCATCTCTGCGCTCCTGTTCTTGGTCCAGGGCATCACCAGCAGGAAGCGATGGCTCAGCTTCACCATCGCAATGGTGGCTGGTTGCGCACTCGAAGTCGTCGGATATGCTGGGCGCATTCGGGCATGGACTGACCTGTACACTGATGTGAGTCCATCATCTCCGGCGAGCTCAGGCAGCAAACATGATCTGGGGCACAGAGAACTGACACTAAGCAGGGCCCATTCCTTACACAAGTCGTCTGCCTCACCATTGCGCCAGCCTTTCTTGCTGCGGGTGTCTATCTCTGCCTCTCACGTATCGTCACCATCTTCGGGCGCGAGAATTCCCGCATCAGCGCACGCGCCTACCCGATCATCTTCATGAGCTGCGATTTCTTGTCGCTCGTTCTCCAGGCTGCTGGTGGCGCCCTCGCCATAAACGAGACGAAGGATAGCACAGGTCCCCAGGTCGGAACTGATCTCATGGTTGCCGGCCTAGCCTTCCAAGTCTTTACCATGCTTACCTTCATTATCCTGGCTCTAGACTTCACGTTTCGCACTTTGCGTCGCATTCGCCAGATTGGCTCCGGGAACGCTCTCGACCCTCGCCATGCCGCCTTGCGCTCGAGCTGGGCTTTCAAAGGTTTCCTGTCTGCACTTTCCCTCGCGACATTGTTGGTCTTCACTCGTTGCGTCTTCCGTGTTGCCGAGCTGAGCCACGGATGGCATGGACGTCTGATACAGAAACAACACTACTTCGTTGGACTCGAGAGTGCCATCGTCTGTGTGGCGGTTCTCCTTCTTAACCTGTTCCATCCTAGCTTCTGCTTTGGTGAGTCAGGTAATCCGGCCTCCAGTCCTAGCAAGTCTCGCGCGAGGACGTGGTATGGACGTAAGTCGAAGGGCGTTAGTGAGCAGAGTAGCTCCGAGGAGTTGAAAGATCACGCGTAAGAAGGGAATAAGCGCGGTCAAACAGCTCATATGACTGTGCCAGTACGGCGGGAGAAGGTGGTATCGAGTGGGAGCATGATCTTCATGTTCACTGTTGACGGCAAGATCATGCCAGGAGGATGTCGACATTCACAAGTAGTAAAATCTGTAAAGCTATGTAAGACAGATGTAATTCAAATATACATCGTGACCAAGTGCACTATCTGTTCGGCCTGTGAATGATGTGATGTAAAGTAATGACTGACAGTATGAATTACTATCGGATTTTTAAGAGATGCGATGGTTCCATATGGACCATATCAATTCAATGACTCACCGCTCAAAGTTGTGCAGATTTGAGCATGTGGGTGTGTTGCCTGATTCAGCCAACTGCTCCTTCCGTTTCGCGATGCCATATTTCTGCCAGAAGCAGCTCAGCACCCTCTGGGGCATCTTTTCGAACGCTGAAAAGCGTCCTGGATTTCTGCGAGTACTTACAATTGCCGCGTTTGCAAGCTTACTTGAGCCCAAGGCCACCTTGCTCCTGGCGGCACCTTCACCTTACCCGCTTCCGCTCCCGCTCCGCTTTTCGCCCACAATTACCTCGCTATGCAGTAGCCTGGAGACTCCAGCAGCTTCCCGTATAAAAGAATTTGCGCATGTAGCCCCCAGCCTGCTACCTCCAACTACAGTCAACCAACTTTGGCCACAACAAAACCCTCTTGTAGCCAACAGCACACAACAACACCTTCATCATGAACCAAGATGAAGACGTCGTTGTCATTCTCGGTCATAAGCGCCGCTATAGGTTCCACTCTGGAAATTTGGCGCGCAACTCCACGCTCTTCGCAGACATGTTCACTGAGCCTAAAGCGGCCAAGATGAGCAACAAGGCTAAGCATGCAAGTATCAAGATCAAGTGGATGGTCGAATTGACCAGTCTGCCTACCGATGAGAATCCTTCCGGTACCCTCAGTCTTGTGGTATGTCCTGGAGCGGCTTGATGTTCTTTTACTTGTGCGACACGTCACTGACACAGGCCTGCAGCAACTCGGCCCTACCGGTGAGCGCGAGGATAACCGCAATGGCATCATCGTCAACGAGAACGGTCGCATCCCTAGAGCTGAGGCGGCTTTCGATCACTACGAGTCCATCTTCTACGCATTCTACAACAAGGAGCTCAAGATTAACAACAACGACATGAGTGCTGCGCTGGGAGACTGCTACCAGCTCCTCCACATCTCTGAGTATCTTGGATGTACTGGCGTCATCAGCAAGGGTATCGAAGTGTCTCTCTTCAACCATGGTCAAGAGCTCTACCGCGCCATCCAGAGCGCTCCCAACCTATGGATCGAGATGGCGTACCGCATCCGCTCCGAGATGATGTTCAAAGAGTGCATGATCCACCTCGTTGGCAACTGGAAAATCATCAAGAACCGTCCCCGCATCAACGAACACATTCGCGCCGTACCCGGCCTGCGCGCCCTGATCGAGAAGTACCACCGCCAACTCCTCACTCAGTGCCGCAGCCTCGAGCTCGGCATCATGTCCCTCTACCCCGGCGAAATGAAGATGCCCAGCCCGGACATCCCCATCAAGCGCGAAGCCTACTCCAAAGACATCCTCGTGTGGATGGCACTCACCTTCTTCCGCCACTGGATCGGCCAACGGCTGATCCTCGAGAAAGGCCGACACTCGCTCGACTGCGGCTACGAGCTGTACAAGCAAATCGGCTCCGCCGGCGAGTCCTACATGGACAAATCCGTCATCAACCAATTCCACACGAAATTCCCCATGACCAAGAAAGCCATGAACGTGCTAGAAAACCACCTGCTCGAAATCAAGGAGTGCATGAAGGGCGTCGTCGACCAGCACGCCATCCTCAAATCCCACTCCCAGCTCGAGACCGCAAAGTGGGACCGCGTGCACTACCTCACCTGCGTCGACTTCAAGGCCGACGACTATCCGTGGCTCAAGGACGATACGCCGCCCGCGCGCGTCGCGCCGGCAAAGCGCGAGTACAAGCCCGGTGGCAATGAGATTGCGCGCCAGAATCTCGAGACGGCTAAGCGCTACCAGGAGCGCAGCTTGAGTGTCGAGGAGGACGATGACGACGAGTTTGCGGACGAGGATGAGATGGAGGACGACGAGGACGAGGTGCAGACGAAGCGCACGCGTGTGCGTTAGCAACTAGCACCGAAGGCGGCGGAGATGTGTGCTTGGGCTGGG
>Ga0265780_10004988_pt1 | contig 16948 bp, 18 predicted proteins | sample P1T30metagenome_FD_192432 | JGI IMG/M metagenome (GOLD analysis project Ga0265780, IMG submission 192432) | Plant litter microbial communities from East Loma Ridge, Irvine, California - P1 T30 | ecosystem: Environmental > Terrestrial > Plant litter > Unclassified | place: USA: California... | reverse complement strand
AATTCGCCTTCGTCGCAAAAGGAACAATAGAGTACAGAAACAAGCCCAGCTCCCAGGTCACCAGAGCTTGCCTCGGCTGGACGGCCTCAATAAGGCAAGTCTGGTGGCCAGTTTCGAAGTGAAGTGAGTCCTTCCGACTTGACTACAAGGTCCAGGGCTCGCGGCATCGCGGGGCTCGCCTAAGGAAGAAGGAAGAAGGTTTGCGCGTGGAGAAAAAACATGGGGTAAGATGCACGCATGCATATCGTATGCCGCCATCAATAATAGTCCAAACCAACCACCTGAGGAGCCTGGGTGGGTCTCTTCGATAAGAAATCAAGCGTTTTGGCTCGTCCGCCGGCCGCGGATCATGTGCTGCTAGTACTGGAGCTGTGTAACATCGTGTGAGGTTGGTGAGACTGGATGAGGGGTTCGCTCTCGCTGGTGGTGGTGCGTTTTGAGAAAGTCCAGGCTGGGTCGGTTGAGTTGTTCTCTTGGAACGATATCAGGTACGTAACGAATGCATGTCTGCATTGGCTTTGCAGCTCCGTAAGCTCTCACGTGGAGCGTCGATCCTCTCGCTAGCACAGAGTGGGCATGTCCTGGCGAAGGAGGGAACAGCTATCAGGACATTATTCGATGTGCCATGGTGTCTGCATCCGATAGGTAGCCTTGTCAATTCGTTCAGCCGCAGAGGGATCTTTCAGTCTGTTTGTTGAGAAGACCGACTGCATCTCACAGCTGTAGTGGAAAAAATCTCACCAGATACACGGACAACACCTGCCCATCACCATGTCTCTCTTTGAGAAGATTACAACACCCAACGGGCAAGAGTACGAGCAGCCACTAGGCCTGTTCATCAATGGCGAAGTCGTGCCATCTTCGAGTGGCAAGACCATAGCTTCGATTGATCCTGCGTACGAGCTGCCATCATTTACCAGTCGCAGAAAGATTGTCCACTAAACATACACCAGGACCGAGTCAGTGATCGCAGAAGTCCACGCTGCTTCAGCAAAAGATGTCGACATCGCTGTCCAAGCAGCAAAAGCCGCATTAATCCATCCATCATGGAAGCTGCTGCCCGGCACCGAAAGAGGAATTCTAATGAACAAGCTCGCCGACCTCATCGAAGCCAACAAAGAAGTGCTGGCCGCCGTCGACAGTTGGGATAACGGTAAGCTCCTTTGCTCACATCTCAAGTCACTGGGCCAATCTGACAGAAGACCCCCTCAGGTAAACCCTACGCCGTAGCCTTCACCGAAGACCTGCCCGAAACCATCACCACCTTCCGCTACTACGCCGGCTGGGCCGATAAGATCTTCGGTCAAACCATCAGCACAACGCACCAAAAATTCGCCTACACCCTGCGCCAACCCATCGGCGTTGTAGCCCAGATCATCCCCTGGAACTACCCGCTCTCCATGGCCGCCTGGAAACTCGGCCCAGCACTCGCCTGCGGCAACACAATCGTGCTCAAACCCGCCGAGCAAACGCCCCTAAGCGCCCTCATCCTCGCCCGTCTAATAACCCAAGCCGGCTTCCCCCCAGGAGTAGTAAACGTGCTGAACGGCCTCGGCCCCGAAACCGGCACCGCCCTAGTCCAACACCCTCTCGTCGACAAAGTAGCATTCACCGGCTCAACCGCCACCGCCAGGCAGATAATGGGCCTCGCAGCTAAGACGCTCAAGAACATCACCCTCGAAACAGGCGGCAAGTCGCCCCTCCTCGTCTTCGCCGACGCCGACCTCGAGCAAGCGGTCAAATGGGCCCACGCCGGCATCATGTCCAACCAAGGCCAAATCTGCACCGCAACTTCTCGGATCCTCGTCCAACGCTCCATCTACCCGGCCTTCATAGCAGCCTACAAAGAAACCGTCTCCAGCGTCTCCAAAATCGGCTCCCAATGGGACGATGCCACCTTCCAAGGCCCACAAGTCTCCCGCGCCCAGCTCGACCGGATCCTGGCATACGTGCAGACGGGCCAGGACGAAGGCGCGACGCTAGCCATGGGCGGCAAAGCGTGCCCCGTCGACGGCAAGGGCTTCTTCGTCGAGCCCACCGTCTTCACGGACGTGACGGACTCGATGGCGATCTGGCGGGAAGAAGTCTTCGGGCCGTTTGCTGTGATCGGGACGTTCGAGGACGAGGCGGAAGCCGTTGCAAAGGCGAATGCGAGCGAGTATGGGCTGGGGGCGTCGGTTTTCACTAGGGACTTGGAGAAGGCGCATCGCGTTGCGGCGGAGATTGAGGCGGGGATGGTTTGGGTTAATTCGAGCCAGGATAGCGATCCGAGGATTCCGTTTGGGGGTGTCAAGCAGAGTGGTATTGGGCGGGAGCTGGGCGAAGCGGGCTTGGAGGCTTATACACAGATTAAGGCTGTGCATGTTAATTTGGGGTCTAAGCTTTAGGTTTGGTAGCAGGATGTAATGGAAGTAGATTCGAATGTGTTGTCGAATGGTCGGCGAATGAGTGATAGCGTAGGCTGGCGTTTTGAACTTGCCGGTTTTTATGAGTATATGTGATGGATATGAGGTCTACCATGCTTGATTTGATGGTCACACGCCTCCTCCACCAAGATGCCACTACTGATGCACAAATACCTGACCAGACCGATCCGCGCTCAACACCATTCCAAACGGCCGTTCCAATACCGCAACATCCGTGACAGTGTCCAGATGCCCATCCAACAACTGCTGCGCCGACGAGCGAATAGCGTCGTACCTAGACTTTGACGGTGCTGCACGCTTTGCAGAGCCGTTCGGCGAGATCTTACTCGACTCAACGGCATCAGAGGCATGATCGTTGGCCGGTAACTTTTCGCTCAGCACTTTGGTGTCGAGGCCGAGAGCACTGAATGTGTATGTTGGCTTCTCGTCGGCCGCCCCACCACTGATCAAGCGGCATCCGTCGAGCCGCTCGCAATCCCAGAATCTGACTTTGCCGTCTGGTCCGCCGGTGACGGCGAATGCATGTTGTGTCTCGGAGTCGCTGGAGGGCTGCTGTTGGCCGAAGTAGAGAGACGACGACACGGCGGGAGCAGCAGCGGCAGAGTCAGAAATACTGGAGTCCGTGCGAACAGCATCGGCCACTCTGCTGAGTTGACTCTCGTGCTTGTCATCGTCGAGGTTGCGAAGCTCGTAATCGCGGAGGTGCAGTCGGTCTCTGGTGTCCGAGACAGAAGGCCTGTAGATCTCGTGACAGATCACTTTCTCTATATCCCAAACCGTCACTTCCCCTCTGTTCGTCCCACCAGATACGCAGACCCTGTTCCTACGAGCGGTCTTACGACTGGGGTGCAGCTGAAGACGGGTGATAGATGCGGCGCAGGGGAATGTCCACGAGCGAAGCTTCATCTTGAATCGTAGGTCCCAGAGATCAAGCACACCATGCGATGTGCCAGCCAGCAGCCAATCATGACGTCGACTGATGCAGAAACAGGCCAACGCGCCATGCTGGGCTGGGCTGTGGAACTCGAATATCGGTGTCATCGTACGCATGTCGACGGCCAAGATGCGGTTGAGACTGGTCGCGAGGACGAGCGTACTGACCGAGTCTCCCCGGTAATGTTCTGCCCACACAGCATGCTCACCCGCCGGGTTGGATGTGGGAATATGCCATTCACGCAAACAGCGAAGTTTGCCGTAGCGGGTCGAGTTGCTGGCGGAGTCGACGGATATGTCCACTTTGACTGCATGCACGCTACCATCCGATCCAGTGCAGATGAACGAATGCGTGGAATCGATGAAGCACAGGCTGGTGACTTTCGCGTTGGACGCGAGTCGGTACACATTGCGCGACCGATGACTGACGTTGCGCTCGAGACGCTCAGAATCCCATACCCTGACTGTGCCATCGTCGGAAGCTGTAAGGAAGAAAGTGTGGTCCGGTGATACTAGTATGCGCGACACCCGATCGGTATGCTCATTGAGTATCGCCATTAGCCGGCCCTGCGGGCGCCAAGGCGTTTGTGATGGGTGGCTGCTACTACTGGGGATTGGCCCGCGCTTTGGCAGTTGGATGAGCGGTCCAAACTCAGCCACGTCCACGGGAAAGTTATCCACGTACAGCGTATCCAGCAATTTCAATACAGCGGGATCATTGCCTTCGTAGTTGTGGAAAGACTTGCTGCTTTGCATTCGTTCGAGGCCTTGTCGTTGTTGTCTTGCAACTCCTGCGGGTGATACACGCCTGCTAGGGCTCCTGACAGGCGCTTGTAGCTTGCCCGCCGCTGTAGCGTCATCGGTAGATACTTCTGGAGCTGCCTTGCTACGTGGCGTGTGTCCAGGCAGCAGACCGACACCACTGCCACGGTGGCGCGAACCACGGTCACTGTCCTTGGAAAGCAAGTCGAGGCCGGAGCTTGGCGATGAGGATAGACTTCCTGAAGTCTGCTTCCTGAGGGATGCAATCTTGATGGGTTGGAAACCCAAGTAATCTGGGCCCTTCTTGCCACTCACACTTGTTGTTTCATCGTCTTCGCCGGCCGCAGGATCCTCAAGTCCACCTTGCTTGACCGCAGTGGCTGCCTCCTGTAAAGCTTCTGCAATGGACTTCTCGTGGTCCTGGCCTTGCACGTGTTGCTCGTAGGTGTCCACGTCATTCTCGAAAAGAACCGTGTGTGGTCTGATCTTGTGCCTCGCCAGCGACACTACTTCTTCATATGCAGTGCCCGGTTCTGTCGTATCGCTGTTTCGACCCCGGTGTGCGGCCTTCCAAAGATATTCTCGGAAGGCAAAAATTTTCATTTCGTCTTCGCTGTGCATTCCAGCGTTCCGTAAACGACCAAGCCACTGCTCATCTTCGTCCAGTTTTGGTAGCTTGCTGACATATTTTGGTCCAAATTCTGCGACTGATGATACGGGCGGCATGTATGAAGCCGTGCGTCCAGACAATTGCCTGGCTTCTTTTGCTGGCTTCCAGAAGACGCCCTTTTCTGCTCGATTCGCCCACTGAAGAGCCATATCCAGGACGGCGCGTGGCAGAGGCTTCTTCAAGGCGTCAAGAAACTCCACCTCGTTCATACTCGCCACTGGTGTCTTTAGATAGGGAGAGACCAGAGGTGTTACCAAGATGCGAACATCAGCGACTGACAGGAATGTGGTAGATGCAGAAATGAAGTGCGAGGCGGCTTCTCGTATCCAGAGATTGGGGTGCATCGAGAACCGCGCGATGGTATCGATCAGTTCCCAAGTCTTGGCCCGCTGGAGCAACCCAAGCTCAGCCATGCTGGCCAACGAACGCAGCACTTGCTCGACGACAGATTCTTGGGGATCTGACAGCGCCTGCAGCATCAGAGGTAGGATGAACTCCTCAAGGCTCGCTCCGCCAATGTAAACGGCAACACCGACAATTGTTTTGAAGAAAGCGCACTTCAAAGTCCAATCTGGGTCGTTGAGATATGTGTTCAGATGGCTGAGAATCACATCGCTAGCCTTTGACTCTCCGAAGAACACACATAGGCTGATGACAGAGGACAGGAAGGCTCTCCTCACGGAGTTGTCTGGATCGACCAAGAAGATCTTGGTCTGACCTTCAAACTGCTCGATGAGCTCAAGTCTCGTGGCATCGAATGCGTCAAGAGCGAAAGGCCCTGAACCGTCGTCTTCCGTTCCCGCATCCGCGGAAGGCAGGGAACCGTCGGCTCGAAGGGCTTGGATCATGTCTAGGAATCGAGTAGCTGTTTCGGACAAGCTGGCCAAGCATGCTGCGTATGTCGCACGGACGATGTTGTTGTTGCGAAAGCTGGGAGTCTTCGTGAGAGTAAGCAGCCGAGGAAAGATGTATTGAGTGAACAGCAGCGAGTTGACCGGCGAAGCGACCGTAACCAACGCCAGCAACTGCGTCATAGTCCTTAGTGCCGCGACTAAGACCATCTCATTTGTGTCCTCCAGCAGCGGCATGATGTAGGGTAGAACGCGGTCGAGCTTGGCCTCGTCCGGGAGGCGTTCGGCAAATGCAAGCAATAGCTCACAGGCGCGTATCCGAGACGTGGCCCTCGCAGTACTGCGCAGCGAGGCAGTGACAACGTTCAAGAGGATAAAAGTACCATCTTCAATCTGTGATTGCGATGCTGCGGTTGCCAGATGCCTCGAGTTGGGTAGATCGACTTGCAAAGGGAAAAGTGATTGGACTTGATTGTGATCGCTTCGTGGGGCTGGCAACGCTTCGTAGCCAAGTGACACTGACAGCATCTCGAAGTCGTGGTAGATGCGGTCGATTCGATCATCTGCCTCGCCATTGTTGCTGTCAGGTGCGATTGTGGCCTTCCGTCCCGAGCTCGTCTCGGTGACCTCTTGCGTGAGGGTGTGCAGGTGCTGATAGAAGTAGAGAGGAAATGCCTTGTTCTTGTACTCATCAAGATAATCCTGGGCATGCCAACGCTCCTCGGGATCCAGACGGATCATACTGCTTATCAAAGCGCGAACGTGGCTGTCATCAATCTTACTGAGTAGTGCAATCGCCGGGTCGTACTCCTTCTTCCGGTACTTAAACAGTTGACTGAGCGTGAAAGTTGGTGATTCCGTGAACAGCTCCGCAAGAACGCAGCCCAAACTGAAGATGTCCATGTTCCACTGCACAACATCAGGATCGCTGGACTGACGACCTGATGCAACGAAACGCTCCGGCGCTAGATAGCAGGTGCGCCGTGATGTTGTATCGAAGTAGAAGGTGAAGTCGGCGGGATTGTCTTCTGGGAGATATACCGGCTTGAACGCCGAAGAGAAATCGGTCAGGTACACCCATCCCCATGAAGTCACCAGTACATTCTCCGTCTTGATGTCACCGTGGAAGACGCCACGGGAGTGGCAATCGCGGACAGCACACAACAATTGAAAAGCTATCCACTTCTTCTCGATGCCTTCCAGAAAAGGGCGGATGCTCATGCGATCGTAAAGTGAGCTATGGATATACTGTCGGACCAGAATGCCAAAGTTGCCCGTCTCGATCACTCTCGAGTAGGTCATGACATTGGGCACTCCTTCCAGTGTCTTCCGCTCCTTGCGCATTGCGGTGGCATATTTGGTGAAGGAGACTTTGGCGCTTGACTTCATACATACTTTGGCCACCACGATGCCGTTTTTATGCTGGGCTCGCACTGTTCTGAGAAATCGAGGGCCACCGAGGGCCTTTTCAAAGGTGAGATCCGAGAGCTCTGGTGTTTCGATGGCGCTGGGACCCGCAGGCAATGTGGTGAGGGAGTAGCCTTGGCCCATCTTTGGTATATGTCAGGCAGCAAAACAGGGTGAGTAAGCACGCGATCAGCCTCAAGTGCGAGGTTGTGGAAGGGAGGGCGACAACATCTGCTCAACTAGTGGAGGCGTCTTCCAGTAATTGCGTGCAGTGAAAATTGTTGGAGAATGGTGAGGTCGTCTGGCAGTACATGTAAATGTATGGTGATTGTAAGGAGCACGCGCTCAGGCCGACGAGAGGCGCGGCCCGAACAAGCCACAGCAGCCGGGATCTAGTGTGGATCCACGCCTCACTTCGGCTGTGAAGCCACATCTCGAATCGTCCGTGCTCCAACGACGACCCAACGACCATCATCGTGACGACACAACCACCAAATTTCGATATTGTTGTGCACTCGAATTAAAGATTCATTTTGGTATCTAGTTTAACCCCCAATGCCTCGTACGCAAGTGTAATTCGTAAAAATCATGCAGGAGCTTTGCTTTTCATCAGGAAAAACCAAGCACTCTACTGGGGACCGAAGGCACCCTTCTTCTTGAGCTCGGCCTCCTCCTCTTCCCTAAGCTCCTGGTCGATCTTGGCGCCCTTGCTGGGCTCGTTGCCGTGGTTCTTGGCCTGGAGTATTGTTAGTAAGTTGTATGATGACGACTTCAATGGGGGGGGGTGATGAAACATACGGGAAGGGTAGCGTCCTTCTTGCTCTCGGTGACCTCCTTGGGCTCGGGGGAAGGCTCCTTCTCGCGCTTCTCCTCACGCTCGAGCTGGTTGGCAATGGTGCGCTCGTCCTCTGTATCCGGTATCAGCATTTTGTTTCTGGCCATGTGGATCAAGGATCGCGCGTGAACGTACTGGAGTCGTTGGCCTTGTGAGAGTTCTCCTTGCCCTCGTGGAAGCGGTTGGCCTCCTGCTGGGCCTTGACCTCGGCGTCGCTGACGGTGCGCTGTGGATTGTTAGTTGATTGAGTCATTGCATGTTTCTCGTGTGATGGTCGGTCGTACCTGGTCACCAGCCTCGTAGGTGCTGCGGGATCCGACGTTAGACATGTTGATTGATGTGGAGGGTTTGGTTGTTGGTTTGAGTTGTTGTGTTTGAGGAGCTTGGTAAGGCGATTGAGATGATGTTGACAGATGATAGAGGGGAAGAGAAAGGCACAAGACCACGAAGGACAGAAACCTTTTGATAGCGGGGTGATTGAGACTGGTTTGACTGATGTCATAACCGCGATGATCGAATTTCCGATTTATTATGGGGAGCTCCGCGGTTGTTCCGCCGGTGTGAGGGCCGAGCGCGTTTTCGTGCCCAATGCGAAAGGCCGCAAAGGCGTGACATCGCGACAAACCCACTCAACCGATACATGGGCAATTCTAGAAACCTCCACCATCGCGATGTCCTGCGCCCGTCATGTCACAACATCCTCCGTGTCATCATCAGCATATCCACTCAGCTCTGCCCCTTCGCTTATTCCTTGCACCGGATGACTACAGTACGAGGCTGCTGCCTTGGTTTCAACGCTTGACTATTTCATGGACGTGTTTCAAGTATACTCTCGCGTCGACTCACAACTCACAATTGTGTCTGCAGCGGAGAGATTGTCTTGATCGAAGCTGTAATTGCCTCGATATTGCTTTCGACATTACTATCTACGTCTCAGCGAAACGGTTTCTCTGAAGAGGTGCCAGAACCGCTGAAGGTAGATTTGAGGCACCGCTCACAAGGACCTCATTTCACAATGGAACGATCTTCCAGACGACATGCTGGAGCCGCCGATACCAGGACACAACACCAGCGATGAACTCGATGAACACAAACCTCATTGACCGAATCTTGATGCCAGTCCAGTCCGCAGATCAAGACGGTCTCATCGAGCATCGTCAGCGCCACGCTGCACATTACGGCCTTTTGTCATCTCGGCAACCGCGACTGAAGATGTCGAAACCACCCCGGACGTGTTCGCTCGTAGAGGTCTCGACGATTGCCCCAACCTTCACTTGCTCGTGTTGGACGACCCGCTGCTACTTGCCGGATTGCCGGCATTGGAAGACGCATTGGAAGACGAGGCGAGAGGTGCAAGCCTCTTCTGGGCGGCTTCTCTAGCCTCCTTGGCCTCCTGGTCCCTCTGTGCCTTGTTCGCCTTCTCCTTTGCCTTGGTTCGCTCATCCTGCTTCTTCGCCTCGTCTTCGCTCGTGTCAGCCGGGCTTTCGAAAGACGCAGCGACTCATGAATCTTACCTTTCGACAGCTTCTTCATGCTCATAACATACAGCTCTGGCAAGTTTTTGAACTCATCTGGGAGGCCGAGTGAACACAGCTCTGGGTTGTCCATGAGAAGACCGTAATCAAAGATAACGTCTCGGCAGATGACTACGTCGTGAGCAAGATTCGGGACCACGTAAAACAAATGCGTGTAGACCCTTGCCTTCCTTGGAAAACGCCACCTGCCTTTTACCACGAGGGTTACCGTTATTTCGCCATCAGCTGCTCTGATCTTGGTCGGTGGGGAGAGCCTTCTCGTTGCAGTCCCTAATCTCAGCGATGCGAACTTCGCCTCCGAGATACAATTACAATTGGCCCCGGTGTCGAGTAAAGCGGATAGCATCTGGCACTCGTCATGATCATCTGTCAGATGCACTTCCTTCTTCACTTTGTCTGCATGGCGGTCTTTCGAAAGACCATCGACGTCTGCCGCGAAGGAAGTTGTGATACTCAAGACCTCCGCGCTTCCAGAGCTAGACGGTGTCGCAATGTGCTCTTCCGAGCTCTCAGACTGTATCGATGTTGTTGAGCTAGGTTGCTGCTCTTCCATCGAAATCTCTTGGTGTGGATCGTTCGCTTCTGCGCCCCCTGCATCCGCCCTCGAGTATGCGAGCGATTCCCGCAATACGCCATCGAATGCATAATCTTGCAACGTGCTGCTTTGAAATCAGCCATAGGATTAGATTGGTGGATTATGGGTATTTGATACTCTTCCAGCCTTTTACACTCATCTTTGATGTGACGTGTCAAGTCAGCGGTGTACTTGATGAGACTTCCTGCCAATGAAGTGTTGGGCTTCCGCTTCCAATCGGCCTTTTTGATCTCAGCAAAGATCGTGCTGCTCAGCACAAGGGAGCTTTTGCATAAGATGTCAATTCTTGCGAGGTCCGCTTGTGACAGTCGGTTCTTGATATCCGTGGTGAGGAGGTATTGAAGTGTGTTCGCAGCTGCGTTGTGTTCCAACAGCAGCATCTGCAGTTTGAGTGTCGTGAGATTTACCCCATTTTGGTCTGACTCGGGGATAGCATTGATGCGTTCAAGGGCAAATACCGCAGATGAAAAGATGCTGGTGACCCCGACGACAAGACCCGCAAGCTCCGCCATGGTGGTGTAATGATGAACATCAGAACTTGGAGCAGCACCGTGGCCGAGAGACCATCCAAAGTTGCCAAGTAACGGCCTTGCGATGGTGGAGGCTGTGTAGCTAGAGCTACACCCCACCAACTTCTGACAACAAGGAGATAGTAACTGGCATCGTATAACATGCATGCACACAGATCTGAACCAAAATCAGTGGACTGACTCTCATGGCAAGTTTACATTCACAAGGCGCCGACCGCCTGTCGGGTTATCCAGCATTGGCCAATTTGATGGGCCAGCATGGAAGCATGGCTTTGTACAAGCAATTCGCCGACTTGAGCGCCCACAGCCTGCTGATGCAGCAAGTCGAGCTTCTGGATCTGCAGCGCGAGCTCGACAACCAGCAAGGTCTCGGTCTAGATGAGAAGGCGACGGCATCGATGCATTCACAGCCGCCAAATGATGGGCATTGGCAGCTGGTCTTAACCATTCGCCAGCGCCTGAAAGAATATCGTAGGTATGTTGCGACAAGCAATTCGAGCACTGCTGACCCTCGCAACGAACAGACGAAGCCGTGTTACGGCAAGCCGCAATCAAGAACCTACCAAAGCCGAACGAGTACGATACGAAGGTCCTGCGGGACTGGCTCGGCAGAGAAAAAGGCGGCAATAACTTCCTCTCCGGTGTAGAGGATCTGCCCTGGCTTGAAAGCGAAACCTCAGACCTGGTTGCTGTGTCTAGCCGCGACTTCGACTCTATCACCCGCTGGACAGCGGAGACGCTGGTTCCTTGGCTGTATCGCTCAAAGATCCTCAAAAGGGCCCCCATCAGTGGTCAAGAAGAGCTCGGTTTGGTGGAATGGAATGAGGCAACATACCTACGCACTGCCCGTGGGGTGAGCGTCGTCGTGTCGAGCTTGATCCCATCGCTTGCAATAGTGATACTTTACTTCATCCACAACCTCATAGCACGGATCTTGACGGCGATGGGGCTCTCCTTCGTTTTCTCCATTGCGCTGGCACTGTCGACACCAGCGCGACCAGCGGAGATCTTTGCGGCGAGCGCTGCGTAAGTGCTTGGTCGAAATGCAGTTCCGGTTGCGCAAGATTGAGCGATGCTGACTTCGATTAGTTTCGCTGCCGTGCAGGTCGTCTTCATCGGAAGTACAAGCTTATCGGCTGAAAAGAGCTCGTGACGTGCAAATAGGATCGCTCAACCTCATGAGTACGAGACCAACGTGTATTTTCCGGGAAAGACAAAATGACACTGTCGCTTCGCTTTTACTGGCCTGCACTGAGCAGAAAAGCGCCACCGGAAGGTGTGGTCCAACCCTTGGCCTTTAGAACACCTTCACGACTGACCTACTACCGAAGTCTGCATCGTCATCGGAATGCAACGTGAACGTGCGGCGATGGCTGCGAGTCGACAGCCATTCGGCTCCCAGCATACCATAGCTCTCAGCAATATGGTGTCCGTTACTCAAGACGTTCGTTGTGTCTGAACACAAGAGCAAAGTTGTGGATCATATCCGCAGCAAAGATGATGTTCTGATCGCGAACAATTCTTTTGAACCTGGGCGTTGCATCTGTGCGATCATTCACATGTACCTACCTGACACCTTGTGGGCCGACTGTTTAATCCCGGAGTGCGCACCAGGTCCTTAGCGGTAACATAGCACGGCAATAAGATCGACGAGTGGCTCTCAGCCCATCACCAGTCATCTACTCCGTCTTTGCAGCGCCTATCGATCCTAGTTGCGCCATACTTGGCCTGATTCATCTGCGTTGACGCCGCCGTTACCACTGCAGGATGGCGGAATCTAGCACCCCGGCTATAACAAGAAGATTCTCTACGCACTTAGAAAACGAAGTCAGAGCAACAGAGGTATGTCAACAAGCGCTACCGGCTTTACTGCTCTGTGTTGGCGTGTTGCTCAGGTACCTTCGCGAATTACTCTAGCGCCAGCGCCTCAATGATGAACTGGCTTACTTTGGAACAAGACGATTGGTAGTCCGACGTAGCCCGACAACCTAGTGTTCTGTACTGTAATGGTCACGCTGCAGGTTACACAGCGCCTTGGCGAGCCTACCCGTCACTCTCGACCATTTCAGGCGTCCGAGGTCTTCTTCTAGTCTCTCTAGGGTACGGGGTAGCTATGTGGGTTTACCACGAGACGAGCGTAGTCTTTGACAAATGGCCAAAGATGCATGACCGACAGCAGGTGCAGGAGACGATCTGCAGCTTTTGTGTCACGGTCAAGAGGTTGGGGTGTGTCCCGGGTGCCAGCCCCAACAGAGCGACTTGCATAATCTACGAACCCCGATTCACCGGGATACGAAAGCCACCCAGGAACCCGTTTGCAGTATCCAAAACTCGCAATACAAAATCGGTCTGGACATCAGTACCGACCATTTGACTTCGATGGCGCCAAAGTGGAGCGGGGAAACCGTTTAGAGCCACCTACCAGTATGTATAATGCCTATTACAGGGTCCGGCTCTCCAGGACTCGCCAGCTAATGCACCTCACGCAGGTGATCATGTACGACTGAGGTACGATACTCCTGCTAAAGACTTGCTAGCAAGATGTGATTCCAGGCTGCAGACAGAACGTCTGGATCCCAACTTTATTGCCATCTTGTTTCCGCCAATCCACGGACTGGGTGCATCTCACTCTTCTTGAGCCAAGCATACGCCAATGCAGGAAATACAACAATTGGCAATTGCTCGAAGACGATTGGGTGTTTGACAAGAAGATCAACGCGCCTCCGAATAACGAAAGGCAGCAAGATCATTATATATAGCACTCAAGGAATCGCCCACCCGTTCCGTTGAGCATCACCTCACCAACTCACCAACTCTCATCAATCTTTCTCTCCAACTCACCAATTCACAATCGCAACAACCTTTCTCAACCACAGTCCCCAATTAAATCACACTTGCCTTTCACAACCGCCACTATGGTCAAATCACAAGCCCTCGCTCTGCTCGCTGCAGTTTCCTCAAGTGTGGCATTCCCACAGCTCATGGAGTTGGACCACTCGTTGGGTGAAAAGCTCTCCAAGTTGGACAAGCGTGCCGTCGAGCCACCATACCGGGCACCAGCAGCCCCAATCAACCGCCCGAACACTGGCCTACCGCCGCTTGGATTCGATGCTGCCGACCAATACGTCGACACATCCGACAGTGGCCCACACCCTTTCAAGGCACCAGTTGCTGGAGACCGAAGAGGGCAATGCCCAGGGTATGATCTCTTAATGATCATGCTTGAGATCGGATTGCTAATACGTTCCTGATAGTCTCAATGCTGCCAGCAACCATGGCTTCTTCCCACGTAACGGCCTGCCAACCATCGAAGACAGTACGTGTGACTTCCAGTTGTTTTGAGCGGGCACGGGCTCTTCTCACTGTCGAGCGAATGCAATTGACTTACTGACCAATCACACAGCTGTCAGAGGAATGGCTGAGTTGTACAACATGGCTCCCGATCTATCCTTCTTCCTTGCTGTCGTTTCCGTGGGCCTCAGCGGCGATCCTGTGACCGGCACTTGGTCGATCGGCTCTGGTTTCACACCAGCACTGCCTCTAACCTCGGCCGGCGGCCTTGTGTCCACTCACAACAAGTACGAAGGCGACGCGTCCTTCGGTCGAGTAAGTCCTCCGCCTCTCGACCTTACTGCCTGCAACAGTCGTAGCTAACCAACCAACAGGGTGATGCTTACCTCAACGGCGGACGAGTGGGCGTCTTCGAATCTCGCAGGTTCGAGGACTTCTACGCCAGAGGCGAGACTTATGGATTCGACGATGCTGCTGCCCACTCCGACTACAACACTAGGTGGTCAATCCTGAACAATCCTTACTACTTCAGTGGTCCGTTTTCAGGACTCGTTGCGCCTGCGGCACACAACTTCGTCATCAACTTCATGTCCAACCACAGCGCTGAAACGCCCGGCGGAACTTTGGACCGCGAGACGCTGAAGTCCTTCTTTGCCGTCTCCGGCGAGCCAGGCAGCTTCACTGTCAACCGCGGCCACGAACGCGTCCCACTCAACTGGTACCGCCGCCCGTCTACGTCCCAGCACACCATTCCCGAAGTTTTCATCGTAAGTTAAACACTGGAGTTGTCATCATCTGATCCTTCCCAATTGACTCGGCGCAACAGGACCTCGGGGTCAACAACCAAGCCTTCCCCGGCATCGTTCGCTTTGGAGGAAACACCGGCACTACAAACTCCTTCACTGGTGTCGATCCCACCGACATCACCGGCGGCGTCTTCAACGGCGCTTCGCTTCTCGAAGGAAATAATGGAGCTTGTTTCCTCTACCAGGCCGCTCTCGCCGGTATGCCCAGCGCCGCTGCTCCCGCGCTCGGCGAGCTCGGTTCCGTCCTCGGCTGGGCAATCAACCAGTTCGCCCCGGCCATGAAGGCGCTCGAGTGCCCTCAGCTGGCAACATTCGACAACACTCTTTTCAATAACTTCCCGGGTGCAAAGTACCAGACCGGAACCAGCTCGCTCAAGAAGTAAACGCCAGCAGATCAGACGGGTCAACCAGAAGACATCGAAGAAGCGTTCAGAGCGGATGATCATGCATCCCAATCTCAAGTGACTGTCGCTCGCTTGGTTCCAGTCAATCAGGTCCAAATTAGCCATAGTACGTACGCTATATGAAGTTATCAACATGAACGAAAGCATGTCCCTCTCTTTCCAAAAGTACTCTTTCCGGACGTTTTTGAATCGAAGATAACACACCGCTGCCGATCCATTGACCGATGTCTCCGGCCGAGTCTATCACATGCCAACGTTTCTTGTCGCAACAGAGCGGCACCCAACGAAGCTGCCTGCCGCCTGTATGCGATATCCCAGATCACCCGTCCCGCGGTCCCACAGCATCATGCAAACTTCAAGAAGCACCTGGTCATGTCGGCGGATGCGGGCCTGCTTCATCGCTGTGTACTGGACTATACTGTACTGTATTGTACTGTACGACACTGAACATTGATAGAGGTGCAAAATGGTCTGTCTCCATCCGGATCTCGCGGACTTACATATCCAGATTCCCAAAAATCTGGCTGTTGGAGTTGATAAATTCAGGGATGCACCGCTCCACCCTCTCCATGTGAAAGCCAAGCGAGCGGAGTCAAATCGACAAACAGTGCGCAAAAATTTCCGTTCCGAAGGATAGCACGCAGTAGTTGGTACGCTCGTAAGAACCTTCGGTCCGATGAAGCCGTTCTAGGATGTGCACACCCGCAACACGACCAGCTGCCAGATCAGAGCTCCCGGACGGCTCAAGACGAACGCGACGAACGCAAACGCGATGTCACGATTTTGGCAGCGGAGGGATATCTTGCCGATCTTCGATGACAGGATAATACATGTCGTCGTCTTTTACTTCTCTCAACACTCACCACATTCCATCACATTTCAACCTCCATCACTATACTCGTAACTCCGCTTCGTCAACATGCCTGTCATTCATTCTGCAGATGTGAACGCACTGTAAAACAGTCTGCCAATACCGTAAATGCTTGATCAACACTGACAACTTCTCCGTCCAGGAATCGTGCCATCGAGACGCAGATCAAGGAGGCTGTATCGATCTCCCCAAAAGACATGGAGCATGCCTTCTCCATCAAGTATGTCTGATTGCTCCGCAACTACGATGTCGACTAACGAAGGATGGCAGTCTCGACTACGCCTTGAGAAGAACAGTCACACGCTCGAGGAGATCTCGTCATACCAGGCCGTGGACGCATTCGAGTCCACCTTCAGCACACTCACCACTGACAATGCCTTCAGTCGCTGTTCGTATGGGTCCAGCCCGTCGATTTACAGTGGTCTGACTTTGGATGGCTCCGACACCGACCGTCGCTCTGACTACGACTCGCCTCAATCCATTGCGCTTCTGCCCTGTAACGGTTGTACCTCTGATGGTGACAGCAACGATGGGAGTCCTGTTCGCTCCAGCTTTGACAAGGTGGACTCTCACACGACGGCCGAGAAAAATGAAAGGACTGACTCGCTGTGACAGTGGATTGGGCATCAATGAGCTAGTCTGAGATGACAAGGTGGCCTGCGATGATGATGTCTTCGGCATCGAGGCATGTGATGGTGTCCTTGAGGTAACCTGGGAAGATGGTTTCTTCGGCATTAAGGAAGTGACCTGGGAGGATGGTGTCTTCACCCTTGAGAAGGTGACTTGGGAAGACGGTGCCTTCGCCATTGAGGAAATCGTGTGATGACTGACATAATTCAATAAAGTCTCGTTGCCGGTTGTGTGCGAATTGATCGAGTCAAGATATACACTTTTGCTGCAGTATATCACTTTGCTATGGTATGATCAGAAAGTGGAACAATACATTATTCTGGCGCCCTGTACCAAACCTCATCAATCACCGAGCTTCGTCTCACCCTAAGAGATGAAGACGGAGTTTCCCTTCATGTTCTT
>Ga0265780_10004987_pt1 | contig 16949 bp, 20 predicted proteins | sample P1T30metagenome_FD_192432 | JGI IMG/M metagenome (GOLD analysis project Ga0265780, IMG submission 192432) | Plant litter microbial communities from East Loma Ridge, Irvine, California - P1 T30 | ecosystem: Environmental > Terrestrial > Plant litter > Unclassified | place: USA: California... | reverse complement strand
GTGACGGGATGAGCCGTTCAATCACCGTCCTGCCCACGGCGCCCCTCGTGGCCGCCTCCCTCGTCGCGGGGTACGCGGTCGCCCGCGGCACGGGCGTGCGCGCCCTCGGCGGCGTGGTGCTCGTGGCGGGCGGCGTCGTCGCAGGACAGCAGTGGTGGCGGCGGCGCGGAGCCGTCACGACGGCGGCGCTCGCCACCACCTACGTCGCCGCGTTCGGGCTGTCGCACCCGCTCGCGAAGAAGATCGGCGCGTGGCCCTCGGTGCTCACCGTCGCCGCCGTCGCCGGAGCCGCGTCCTGGCTGGCCGCCGACCGCCACGACGGCTGAGGCCTGCGGTTCGCCGAGCCGGTCCTCAGATCAGCGCGACGAGCTCCACCGCCGGCAGCGGCCGCCCGCCCGCCGCGCGTCGTCGCCACGGCTGCGCGCCGCGCGGCCACGACGCCGGAGCCCCCGTGACGAGGTCGCGCGCCACCCCCGCGCGGGTGGCGAACGATCCGGGTCGGACCCCGCCGTCGTCGGTCAGGACCGCGGAACCGACGGACGCGATCGTCACCGACACCGTGCCCGACCGGTGCACCACGTGCGCCGCGCGCGGCCGGACCACCGTGAGGACGCGCGAGCCGCCGTCGAGCACGACGACGAAACCGTCACCCTCGGCGTGCACCTCCTCGGCACGCCACAGCTCCTCCAGCGGTCGGCCACCGGCCCAGCGGCCGCGCAGCACGACCGTGCTCCACGGCCGCTCGGCCGCGCAGAGCACACCGCGCACGACGACGGCGAGATCGGTCTCGCCGACCACCCCGGCCGCGGGGAACGCGGGTGCGTCTCGCGGCACGTCAGTTGAGCGGGCGGATGCCCTCGGGCGGGACGGCGCCGGAGTAGACCGACTCCGCCAGGTCCACGAGGGCGCCGAGCGCGACGCGCTGGGTCAGCGGCCCGTAGGACAGGCGGGCGACGCCGAGCTCCTGCAGCCGCGCGGGCGGCGGGACGGCCGGGAAGCCGATGAGGGAGACGCGATTCTGACCGATCCCCGCGACGAGCTCGGCGACGACGTCCTCGTCGAGGTTGCCCGGCACGAAGACCGTGGTGGCGCCGGCCTCGAGGTAGGCGAGGCCGCGCTCGATCGCGTCGGCCAGCGACTCCGCGGCGGGCCGGTCGCCACCGCGCGCGAACGCGTCGGTGCGGGCGTTGAGGACGAAGTCGACACCCTCGGCCTCGCCGGCGGCGACGATCTGCTCGACGCGCGCGACCGACTCGGCCAGCGGACGCAGGCGGTCCTCGACGTTGGCGCCGACGACGCCGACGCCGATCGCGCGGCGGACCGTCTCGCCGGGCTGCTCGTAGCCGTCGTCGAGGTCGGCCGAGACGGGCAGCTCGGTGGCGGCGGTGATGCGGCCGAGCAGGTCGAGCGTCAGGTCGAACGGGATGGTGCCGTCGTCGTAGCCGAACGTGGCGGCGATGGAGTGGCCCGCCGTCGCGATCGCCCTCGTTCCGGGGAGGGCCGCGACGGCGCGGGTGCTGACGACGTCCCAGACGTTGACGACCTGCAGCAGCTCGGGGGCGCGGTGCAGGGCGCGCAGGGTCGAGGCCTTGTCCGCGGTGGTGGCGTTCGTGCTCGTGGTGGTCATGCCTCACGGTAGGCACGTCCGCGGCGAGACGGCCAGCAGGAGGTTCCCTGGCCCACCCTCTGGGCGCTACTATCCGTCGGAGGCGGGGGCCTTCTCCTTAGGGTGCCCTGACCGAACGGGAACATTCGTGCTCCTGGGGGCGTTATGTCAATGTGCCCCCCTCCCGCACCGGGAGGGGCGGCGGTACAGACGGGGAAGGGCACGCGATGGTTCGGCGACGCGGTCGCATCGAGTTCGAGAACGACAGGGGCGAGATCGTCCACTACGCCCGCCACGAGAACGGCGGTGGTCTGGTCTCACCGAAGGCGGACGTGCCGTACGACGTCGTCGTCGTGCCGGGCGCCTACGTCGAGGCCGGGGCCCGCATCGGTGGGGGCACCCGCCTGAAGGCCGGCGGCTGGATCGACGAGAACGCCCAGCTGGGCCGGGACGTCCAGGTCTCCGAGAACGTGCACGTCGGTCCCGATGCGCGCATCGGCGATCTCGTGAAGCTCGGTCGCGGCGTGCGCATCGGCGCCGGCGCCGTGGTGGGCGCGAACGCGCGTCTCGAGGACGACGTCCACGTCGCCCCCGGGGCAACCGTGCGTCCCGGCGTGCTCGTGCGCTCCTCGGTCGTCACCGCAGCCTGAGCACCCCCGCCGCCCGCGCCGGTTCGGCGTACGCGGCCGCGAGGCTCGACGTGGTCTCGTGCGCGTTGAGCCCGCTCGGGTTCGGCACCACCCACAGCGGCGCGCCGCCCAGATCTTCGGGCTGCCTGCCGACGACGGCGCGCGGCCGCGAGAAGCCCTGCCGGTAGGCGGTCACGCCCAGCACGGCGACGACGGCGGGCCGCCACCGCGCGACGTCGCGCGTCAGGCGCTCCGCGCCCTCGCGCAGCTCGGTGACCGACAGCTCGTCGGCGCGCGCCGTCGCGCGCCGCACGAGGTTGCTGACGCCGATGCCCGCGTCCTCGAGCAGCGCGCGGTCGGCGTCGACGTACCCCTCCGACGCGTCCAGCACGCGCGGCAGGATCCCGGCCGCCGCGAGCGCCGGGTAGAACCGGTTGCCCGGACGCGCGAAGTGCGCGCCGACGGCCGCCGTCCACGGGCTCGGGTTGATCCCGACGAACAGCAGTCGAAGCGGTGACGGCAGGAGATCCTCGACCTCGGCGTCGCGGAACGTCTCGAGGTCGGCGCGCGTGGGTCGCATGCGTCCAGTCTCACCCGGCTCGCCGGTGTCGGTGGCCGGTGCCACCCTGGGGTCATGGCCGCCTCTCACTCGCTCCCGCTCCCCCACGCCGAGGTCAGCACCTCGGTCGACGACAGGCACTGGCGCGTCGTGCTCGGCACGCTGCGCGCCACCTTCACGTCGAAGGACTACGCCGCGCTGGTCGCCTTCACGGCCGACGTCGCCGCGGCCGCGATCGAGCTCGACCACCACCCCGACGTCGTCCTGCGGTGGGGTGCGGTGACCGTCACGACCGTGAGCCACGACGTCGGCGGGCTCACCGAGCGCGACCTCACGCTGGCCGCGCGCATCAGCGCACTCGCCGACGCCGCCGGGCTCGGGTCCGCAGCCCCCGCCGGTCAGGTGCTGGAGATCGCGATCGACGCGCTCGACATCACCGCGGTGCTTCCGTTCTGGGAGGCCGTGCTCGGCTACCGCCGGAGCGGGGACGACGAGCTGACCGATCCCGACGGTGTCGGGCCGGCGTTCTGGTTCCAGCAGATGGACGAGCCGCGCCCGCAGCGCAACCGCATCCACGTGGACGTCTCGGTCCCGCACGACGCGGCGCAGGCCCGCCTGGACGCGGCGCTGGCGGCGGGTGGGCGCCTGCTGTCCGACGACGAGGCGCCCGCGTTCTGGGTGCTGGCCGACGCCGAGGGCAACGAGGCGTGCGTGACCACGTGGCAGGGCCGCTCCACGAGCTGATCGACGGAGGCGGTCGGCTCGACGGCGAGCCGTGCCAGGGTGGTCCCATGAGCACCTCGCTGATCGACGCGGTCGCCACCCAGGAGCAGACACTGCTGCGCGAGCTCTCGGCGGGCGCCGCCGTCTCGGGCGGCATCGGAGCGGGTCTCTGGGCGTGGGCCGTCGCACAGCGCCGGCCCGCCGCGGCGGCGTTCGGGCGGCAGACCCTCGCGTGGGCCGTGATCGACGGCCTGATCGCCCTGGCGGGGCGGCGTGGCGTCGCGTCCCCGCCCACCGACACCGCCTCGGCGCTCGCGCGTGCCCGCCGGATGCGGAACGTGACGGCCGTGAACGCCGTGCTGGACGTGGGCTACGTCGCCGGCGGTCTCGCCCTGACCCGCTGGTCGCGGGCCCCGCGCGCCACGCGCGTGGCCGACGGCACCGCCGTCGCGATCCAGGGAGCCTTCCTGCTCTGGCTCGACGCGCGCCACGCCCTGCACTTCGCGCGCCTCGCGCGCCCGTCAGACTGACCCGCGGGAACCAGGGGTGTCAGCACTCGCGACGCTCGACATCCCGCCGATCGGGTGGCTCGTGCTCGGGCTGTCCGCGCTCGTCATCGGTGTCGCCAAGGCGTCGATCGGTGGGGTCGCAGCGCTGTCGGTGGCCGGGTTCGCGCTCTTCATCCCGACGCGCGAGTCCACGGCCGCCGTCCTGATCCTGCTGCTCGTCGGCGACCTCGTCGCCGTCGGGCTCTACCGTCGCAGCGCCGACCTGGCGATGCTGCGGCGGCTGCTGCCGTCCGTCCTTCCCGGCATCGTGCTCGGCGCGCTGCTGATCAACGTCGTCGACGACCGCACGCTGACGATCGTCATCGCCCTGTGCATCCTCGCCGCGCTCGGGGTGCAGCTGTGGCTCCGACGTCGCCCCGCCCCCGCGGCGCCGGATGCCGCGCACGTGAGAGGAACGACCGGGGCAACCGCACTGCCGCCTGCCGGATCACCGCATCTCGCGGCCACGCTCGGCGCGGGGGCGGCGGCCGGTTTCGCGACGATGATCGCGAACGCCGCCGGCCCCGTGATGGCGGCCTACCTGCTCGCGGCCCGCGTCGACAAGGCGCGGTTCGTCGGGACGAACGCCTGGTTCTTCCTGCTGGTCAACGCCGCCAAGGTCCCGTTCTCGGCCGGGCTCGGACTGTTCCCACCCTCCACCCTGCAGCTCACCCTCGTGCTCGTGCCCGTGGTGCTGCTCGGCGCGTGGTTCGGCCGCAAGCTTCTGCGCGCCATCGACCAGCGGCGGTTCGAGCTGCTCACCGCCTCGGCGTCCCTCGTGGCGGCGGCGGCGCTCCTGGCGCGCGCCGCCGTCTGAGGGAGGCGTCAGTCGTCGCTGACGGTGACCGTGACCTCGATGTTGCCGCGCGTGGCGTTGGAGTACGGGCAGACCTGGTGCGCCGCGTCGGCCAGCTCCTGCGCGACGTCGTGCTCGACGCCGGGGAGCACGACCTCGAGCGTCACGGCCAGACCGAAACCACCGTCGCCGTTCGACCCGATCGAGACCGAGGCGCCCACCGAGGAGTCGGCCACGGAGATCTTGCGCTGCCGTGCAACACCCTGCAGGGCCGAGAGGAAGCAGGCCGCGTAGCCGCTCGCGAAGAGCTGCTCGGGGTTGGAGCCCTCGCCACTGCCGCCCAGCGCGACCGGCGGCGCCATCTCCAGGTCGATGCGGCCGTCGGTGCTGCGGACGTGACCGGAGCGACCGGCCCCCGTCGCGAGGGCCTCGGCGGTGTACAGCGCGTCCATGGTTCGTCCTTCCGTCGTGTGCGGTCCGGTCGACCGACCGGACACCGCAGGTACAGCCACGATCGCGTGTCCGTTGTTCCCCGCCGGGTGCGAGCAGGGTCCCTCGGGCCACTCGCGCCCCGCGACCTCGTCGGGGCGGATGTCGGCGTCCTCTGAGAGGGTGGCTCAGGAACGACAGCCCGCACCGCGAAGGACGAGGAGCACCCGTGCCCGACATCACCACGCTGACCGACGACGTCGTCGAGGAGATCCTGGAGGTGGCGCCGGGTGGGTACGCCCGGCTCGGTCTCATCCCCGAGTCCGACCCGCGCGAGGTGCTGCGCGCCGTCGAGGAGGTGCTGCGACTGCACCGGCGCGGTGAGGACGAGCTGGACGGGCAGGACCTCGTCACGCTCGGCGTCGTCGTGGGCGACGTCTACGTGCGCACGCTCGACTGGGAGTGGGCCGAGCTGACCTACGGTCCGGAGGCGAAGGCGTACGCCGTGCTCGACCCCACCGCCGCCGTCGGCAACCAGCCGATGAACTGGGTCTACGACATCGCACGCAACCCCGACCGCGAGATCGCGTTGACCTCGGGCTACGACATCGCCGCGGAGCAGCGCTGGCCCCCGGCCCAGCCCGGCGACGCGATCATGCTGCACTGATCACCTCGGACCGGTCGCACTCGACCGATCACGCTCGACGGGTCGCGCTGACGACGTCACGCGTGCGCCACTCCCGGCTCAGCGGCTGCCACATCGCCGCGGCCAGCAGCAGCACGACGCCGACGGCGAGCGCCAGCCCGCCGAGCGTGTCGGTCAACCAGTGCGCGCTGACGTAGGTGCGCGAGACCAGCATCGTCAGCGTGTAGAGCGCGGCGAGCACCCAGCACCACGCGCGCCCGATCAGCAGCGCCAGCACGAGGGCCATGACAGCGGCGTTGGCGACGTGCCCCGAGGGGTAGGAACCGACGTCGCTGGTCACGAGCATGTCCTGGGGACGGTCGCGGTCCGCGACGTACTTGATCAGCTGCACGAGACCGGCGCCCAGCACTGTCGAGGCGGCGAAGAACAGCGCACCCCACGGCCGGCGGGCCAGGAGCAGCGCGAGGATCACGAGCACCGGGACGGCGACGATGCCGCGCCAGCCGCCGCCGAACCAGTCCAGGCCGCGGGCCACCGGCACGAACCACGGCACGCTCTCGCGCGCGGCGGCCATGAGGTCGTCCCAGCCCTGGTCCACCGGGTTCGTCCCGCCGAGGCCGAGCATCACGATCAGGCCGATCACGACGCTCGCGAGCACCCCACCCGCACCGGCCAAAGCGGTCCGGCGGCGGCCGGGGCGCTCGGGATCGACAGCGTTCTCGACGTCGGAGCGCGAGACCGTCGCGCGGCCGGGGCCGGGGCCGTGGTCGTGGCCGGGGCCGTGAGGCGTGCGAGGGCTGACGGCGTCCGAGGGCATCGCGCCACCGTAGCCCGGGACCGTCCCCGCCCCCACGGTCGCGCGGAACGGGTCGCGCGGAGGTGGGACCGAACGGTCCGGGGAATGACCGGCAGGGTCCCGCGCGTTGGCCCAGGCATGAAGGCCATCACGTACTCCGAGTTCGGCTCCGCCGACGTCCTCGCGCTCACCGACCAGCCGAAGCCGCACATCGGTCCCGACACCATGCTCGTCAGGGTCGTCGCCTCGAGCGTCAACCCCGTCGACTACAAGATCCGCGAGGGCTATCTCGACGGTCTCATCGACGGCGACCTCCCGATCACGCCGGGCTGGGACCTCGCCGGCGTGGTCGTCGAGCCCGGTCTCGACACCCCGGAGTTCGCCGCGGGCGACGAGATCCTCGCCTACGCGCGCAAGGACACCCTGGTGGGTGGTGCGCTGGCCGAGTATGCCGCCGTCCCCGTCAGGACCGCCGCCCACAAGCCCGCCGAGCTCAGCTTCGAGCAGGCCGCCGCGCTTCCCCTCGCGGGTCTGACGGCGCTGCAGTCCGTGCGACGCACCGGCGTCCGCGAGGGCCAGACCGTGCTCGTGCACGCCGCGGCCGGCGGGGTCGGCTCGATCGCCGTCCAGCTCGCGGTCCATGCCGGTGCTCGCGTCGTCGGGACCGCCTCGCCGCGCAACCACGACCACCTGCGCTCGCTCGGCGCGACTCCCATCACCTACGGTGACGACCTCGTTGCCCAGGCGAAGGACGCCGCCCCCGACGGCTACGACGTCATCCTCGACTTCGTCGGCGGCCAGGCGATCGACACGGCACCGGCGCTGCTCGCCCGCGGCGGCACGATCGCCTCGATCACGGACGCCCGCGCCCGGACCGAGCTGGGGGGCCACTACATCTGGGTCCGCCCCGACGCCGAGCAGCTCGGCGAGCTCGCCCGACTCGTGGTCGACGGCGTCATCCGTCTCGAGATCGCCGAGACCTTCCCGCTCGAGCGGGCGGCGGACGCCCACCGCGCCGTCGAGACGGGCCACGTCCGCGGCAAGGTCGTCGTCACGGTCGGTTCGCCGGAGTAGTCCGCCCCAGGCGCGCGGATCGGGCAGGACGACGGCGGCACGACCCTCCGCCGTCGTCCCGCCACTCCCGCACGTGCCGACCCCCGGTGGTGGTGGACGTGGGCGGCATGGGACGGCGTGGGACGGCGTGGGACGCAAGTACCGTCGCGGCGTCCCGCGGACCAGGGCCGTGCCGAGAGCCCGGGCACGGAGAAATCGCGTGACGCCATTGTTCAACCCCGTTCGCGACGGTCGGCAGAATTGTCTCGAATCTGCGTGACGAGCACTCCGGAGCGAGCTCCGTCCGAACTCGCGGTCCTCGCTGAATCTCGTCGTACGCCTTTTCCGACGCACGACGGACGATGTCGTTCCGCGCCGTCGTTCGCTCCACCACCATCGCCGAACACCGCCCACACCACACACTCGATGCGAAAACAACACCCGCTTCGACCCGACTCCCACCTCGTGGTCTCGTCGGTTATGGTGAGCCGGGCCGTCGAGCTCGCACGCACCGTGCGTGGCTCGACGTAAATATCGTCACCTCAAAGTCGTTCATTAAAGAACGTTTCGGGGAAGGCGTATCAGGGGGCGACATGACTGCAGGAACGAACGCCGACGGCAGCGCGCGCACGACCGACGAACCGCTGATGTGGCGACTCATCGACGAGGCCATCACCGAGCTCGCACGCCAGCGGACCTTCGACACCGAGGCGATGCGTCTCGTGTTCACGCTCCGAGCGGCCAGCGGCCTCGTCTCGTACGACCTGCACCAGCGACTGCGGGACGCCGACGCCGCCTCGCACCGCGGTCTGGTCGCGCTCCTCATGCTGCACGTCCGCGGCGAGATCGAGCAGGGCGACCTCGTGCGACACGGCGGATTCTCCAAGGCGGCCGCCTCCGCCCTCGTGGACCAGCTCGCCGGCGAGGGCCTGGTGGTCCGCCGCGGGTCGCGCCGCGACCGGCGCATCGTGCTGCTGACGCTCACCGACGCCGGCCGCGCGACGTTCCATCGCGACTTCGCGGTGTTCAACGCGGGCGAGTCGGCCTGGGCGAGCGGGCTGACACCCGACGAGCGAACCACACTGGTCACGCTGCTGCAGAAGCTGGTCGAGGGCAACATCGGGGACCGCAGGGACCAGAACTTCGCCTGATCGAGGGGTCTCAGCCGACGACGCTCGCGCTCCGCAGCATCGAGCGGTAGGCGCGAGCCACGACGTCGCCGACAGCGTCCCAGGTGCGCGTGACGGCGTGCTGCCGCCCCTGGGCACCGAGACGGTCGCGCAGCTCGCGGTCGTCGACGACCCGGCCGATCGCGGCCGCCCAGTCGCGCGGCTCGCGGCCGGCGACGAGAAGTCCCGTCACGCCGTCGCGCACCGCCTCGACGAGACCACCGGTCGCGCTCGCCACGACCGGCACACCGCTCGCGGCCGCCTCGAGCGCGACGAGGCCGTACGTCTCCGAGTGCGAGGGCACCAGCACGAGGGTCGACGAGCGCATCAGCGACGCCAGCGCGGTGCGCGACTGCGGGCCGATCAGCTCGACGTCGTCCGCGACACCGAGCTCGGCGGCGAGGGCGAGGAGCGAGGGGCCGAAGGAGTCGTCCGCCGTCGCGCCGCCCGCGATGCGCAGCACCGGCCGCACCTCGGGATCGAGCAGGGCCAGGGCTCGAACGGCGAGATCGACACCCTTGAGAGGTTCGAGCCGCGCCGCCACCAGGACGCTCGGTCGACCGACGGCGGGCCGATCGGCCGGGTGGAACAGGGTCGAGTCGACACCCGGGTAGACGACGCTGAGCCGCTCCGGCGACGCGCCCAGGCGTTCGAGCGCCGTGAGCGCCTCGGCGCGCGAGACGGCGATGACGCCGTCGCTCCGCTGCGCGAGGTAGGCCTCGCCCTGCAGTCGGCCGGGCGACTCGGGCCGCTCGCCCTCGGACAGGTCGGTGCGGTCGGGCGCCGCGATGCTGTGGAAGGACTGCAGGTGCGGCACGCCCCACGCGCGCGCCACCGGGAGCGCGGCGATGCCGGAGAACCAGTGGTGGGAGTGCAGGAGGTCCATCGGGCCGAGCAGGGCGAGCTCGCGGCCGAACTCGGCCGTGAAGGCCTCGTTCTCGCCCTTGAGCACGGTGCGGGTCGGGCCGACGGCCAGGCGGTGGACGACGACGCCGTCGATCTCCTCGCGCCGAGGCGTGGTGGGGTCGCTCCAGCGCGTGACGACCTCGACGCGGTGCCCGGCACGGGCGAGGGCGTCGCAGGTGTGTCGGACGACGACGTTCATCCCGCCCACGTCTCCGCTGCCCGGCGAGGCGTAGGGATCCGTGTGCAGGCACACGATTCCGACGGACAGGGGCGGTGGCACGCCCTCATTCTGCCTCGATGTCGCACCCCCGGCGTATCGTCCGCCTCCAGGTCTCGGCACGAGATCGCGGTTCCGAGCAGAAGGAGTGACCGATGGCACTGCGCTGGTACTCGGTGGTGGTGGAGACCACCCGTCCTCGCGAGCTGGCCGCCTGGTGGGGGCGGGCGCTCGGCTGGGAGGAGGTCTACGCCGCGGACGACGAGGTGGTCATCATCCCGCCGTGGGCGACGGAGCTCTCGGAGCAGCTGCCGTTCCACCGCCAGCCGCCGGGCCTCGTGTTCGTCCTGGTCGAGCACGAGAAGGCGACCAAGAACCGGCTGCACCTGGACCTGGCGCCGCACACGAGCGACGACCGGGAGGCCGAGATCGCTCGACTGCTCGAGCTGGGTGCCACGCGCGCGGACGTCGGTCAGACCGACGACGTCTCCTGGACGGTGCTCGCCGATCCCGACGGGAACGAGTTCTGCGTCCTGTCCTCGCGGGACCGGTGACGCGACGGGACTCGGCCTCGCTCAGTCCGGCAGGACGGTGAGGCCGAGACCCGCGGCCAGCGTCGGGGCGAGCGCGGCGAGCTGGACCTCGTCGATCACGGCGCCGCGCAGGTGCTGCGTGCCGACGATCTGCTCGATCGCGGCGCCGCGCAGGTCGACGGCCAGCAGGGTCGCGCGCGAGACGTCGAGTCGGCCGATCCGGCTGCCGGCCAGAGCGACGCGCTGGGCCCGCGCCTGTCCGAGGTCCAGCTCGTCGATCACGCAGTCCGTGAGCGCGACGTCGGTCAGCACCGCTCCCCGCAGGTTGAGGTAGCTCAGGCGCACCCCGGTGAGCGCGACGGCGTTCCAGTCGCACTCGTACGCCTCGACGGATCCGAAGCGGCCGCCGTCGATGACGACGTCGCGCCAGGAGCCGCGCTGCGCCGTCGTCACGGGGACGTCGAGGCCGACGACGCGCACCTCGCGCAGCCGAGCCCCACGCAGGTCGAGCGTCCCGAGACGCAGCGGCCCCACCGCCGACTCCGCCAGCGCCGCGGAGGCAAGGTCGAGCTGCTCGAGGGCGTGCGCGCCGTCGACCAGGTGGACACGCTCGAGGTCGGCCTCGTCCGCGAGCGCGGGATCGTCGACGGCGACCTCGCGCAGGTCGGGCAGGGCCAGGGGATCGATGCGCGGTCGCAGGGGGCCGGCGCCGCCCGCTCTCGCTCCGGCGCGCGTCACGCCGTCGTCCCGGAGCTCGCTGCCCCCGGGCGCACGGCGCCCGCCGCGCGCGACTCCGCCGCGCGGTCGAGCCGCGCCCGCAGCCCGTCCCGGACGGCCGGCCACTCAGGTGCGGTGATCGAGTAGACGACGGTGTCGCGCACGTAGCCGTCGGGCATCACGGCGTGGTGGCGCAGGATCCCGTCACGCTGCGCGCCGAGGCGCTCGATCGCCACCTGCGAGCGCACGTTGCGCAGGTCGGTGCGCAGCTCGACCGCGATGCACCCGAGCTCGTCGAAGGCGTGGCCGAGCAGCAGCAGCTTGCTCTCCGTGTTCGTGCCGGAGCGCTGCGCCGACACCGCGTTCCAGGTGTAGCCGATCTCGAGCCGGCGGTTGACGGCGTCGACGTTGCAGTACGTCGTCATCCCGATGACGGTGTCGCGCTCCGGCCCGTGCCCGGGCCCGCCGAGGCGCACCGTCGTGAACGGGAGCATCTCGCCACGGGTCGCCAGGGCGAGCCGGCGCTCGATCTCCGCGACCAGCGCCGCGGGCCCGGGAACGCGGGTGTACTCCAGGCGCCAGACGTCGCCGTCGACGACGGCCGCGAGCAGGGCGTCGTGGTCGGAGATTTCGAGCGGGCGCAGCTCGACGAGGTCGCCGCGCAGGGTGACGGGAGTGAGGAAGGGCACCGCCCGAGACTAGCCACCACCTCCGACGACGATCCCGCCGCCCCCGCCCACTCCCGCAGCCCCGACGCGTCAGCCCAGGCTGAGCGCCGCCGGCGTGCGCACCGGGGTGCCCACGTAGTCGGACGCGCGTCCGGCCTGGCCGAAGACCGCCATCCGCTCGGCGATGATCTCGGACATCGCGGCACGTCCCGCACGGGCCGCCGGCGCCGGGTCGGCGGCGAGCGGATCGGCCGCGAGCGCCACGCGCATGGCGGCGGCGTAGGCCATGTGGGAGTCCATGCCCTGGTTGATCTTGGTGACACCGAGCGTGGTGGAGCGGGCCTTCTCCTCCTCGGGCACGCCCCAGGACTCGGGCAGTCCGCCGCCGTGGGCGTTGATGATCTCGCGCAGGTGTGCGGGGAGCGAGGACGATCCGTGCATCACCAGGTGCGTGTCGGGGATGAGTGACGCGATGGTCTCGATGAGGTCCATCCGCAGCACGGTGCCGTCGGGCGGGCTCGTGAACTTGTAGGCGCCGTGCGAGGTGCCGATGGCGACGGCGAGGGCGTCGACGTCGGTCTCCTCGACGAACCGGCGAGCCTCCTCGGGGTCGGCCAGCACGATCTCGGCGTGCGTCGCACCGTCCTTGGACCCGCCGATCGTGCCGAGCTCGGCCTCCACGGAGACACCGCGCTCCCGCGCGTAGGCGACGACCTCGCGCGTCACGGCCACGTTCGCCTCGAAGCTCGTCGGCCTGTGCGTGACCGGGTCGAGGCTGCCGTCGATCATCACGCTGGAGAAGCCCGCGTCGATGGCCCGCCGGCAGGTCTCGGCGTCGGGGCCGTGGTCGAGGTGCACCACGATCGGGATCTGCGGGTAGTGGTCCACCGTCCGCAGCAGGAGGTCCCAGTACAGCTCGTCCGAGGCGAACGCCGAGGCACCCGCGATCGTCTGGACGATCACCGGGGAGCTCGTCGCCGCGGCGGCGTCGAGGACGGCCTCGACCTGCTCGATGTCGGTGACGTTGAAGGCGCCGACCCCGTAGCCGCCGGCACGCGCGTGGTCGAGCACCTCCCGCAGGGAGCACAGTGTCATCGTGATGGCCTCTCGATCGCAGTCGGTGACGCGCAGCGCCTGAGCAGCTCCGCTCGAGCGCTACAGTAACAGAACGAAACCTACGAACATTGTTTTGCTTACGCTTCGGCAGGAGAACCTATGAGCGCGCAGGTCATCGTCGGCGTCGACTTCGGCAGCTCGCGCATCAAGGCCGCGGCCTACGACGCCTCCGGCGAGATGGTCGCGCTCGAGGCGGTCGAGACACCGGTGGTCCACAGCGCCACCGGTGACGACTTCCCCGTGCTGGACGTCCTCGACGCCGCGCGGGACGCCGTCGCGGCGCTGCGCGCCGGACCGGTGGTGGCGCTCGGCACGACGTCGATGGGAGAGGTCGGCACCGTGCGCACCGCGGCCGGGCTCACCGCCGTCGACTTCCCCGCCTGGTACGACGACCGCGGCGGCGAGATCGTCGCCGCGCTCGAGGAGCGCTGGGGAGCCACGCACCTGCGCGACGTGACGGGCCGCCACTGCCGCACCACCTCGACCGTCGCCAAGCTCGGCCACGTGCACGCCTCGATCGCGCCCGTGCCGGCGGGCGAGTTCGTCGGCCTGTGCGGCGCCCTCGCCCACCAGCTCACGGGACGGGCGTGGCAGGAGGCGGGGCTGGCGACCACGAGCGGGGTCTGGGACGTCCTGGGCGGCGGCTACCTCCTCGACCTCTGGGCCGGCGCCGGGCTCGGTCACGTCTCCCTCGCCCCCGTGCGCCCGCCCGGCCACGGCGCCCCCGCCACCGGCGCGCTCGCGCGGGCGGCCGGGCTCGAGTCGGGCGCCGCCGTCGTCATCGCCGGTCACGACCACCCCGTGGCGTCCGTCGGCGCGGGCGTCCGCTCGGGCGAGGTCTCCGACTCCCTGGGCACCGGCGAGGCGATCATCGCCCCGCTCCCCCGCGATCGCGCCGTCTCGCGCGAGCAGCTCGCCGCCCACCTGGACCGGGACGCGGACCTCAGCTTCGAGCTCTGGCCGCCCGACGGCGCGCTGCTGGCGGTCTGGGAGCGCATGCGCCCCGGACTGGCCATGCGCACCTTCCTCGAGGCGAGCGCGTGGGACCGCCGTTCGCTCGAGGACGCCGCGGCGCCGCCGAGCACCGCCGTCGGCCTCACCAACGCCGACCTCACGGCGCTCCAGGCGGGACGGCGGATCGACGGCCCCTACGACGCCCGGGCGTGGGGCGAGCTCGTCGACGCGTACGTGCTGCTGGCGAACGAGGGCGAGGCGCTCGCCCGCGCGGTCTCGGGTGCGGACGGTGCGACCGTCCTGACGGGGGGCGGCCTGCGCTCGCGGCGGTGGCGGGAGTCGAAGGTGGCGCTCGGGCCGCGGCGGATCGAGGTCTCGACCGTCGCCGAGGCCGCGACGCGGGGGTGCGCCGCCGTCGCCGGGGCCAGCATCGGCTGGTGGTCGAGCGCCGAGGAGATGCCCGGTCGCACCCGCACACCGGTGCGCTCCGCCGTCGAGATGGAACGGGTCGTCGCGACCCTGACGTGATGAACCGGCGCCCTCACCTCCGACAGAGTTGCGATTGACCTTCGGATCCTTGCGTTGCCGTGTAACCTGCGGACGTGCATGCATCCCAGCGCCGTGAGGCCATCATGACCGCCGTGTTCGAGCGGGGCACAGCGCGCACGCGCGACCTGGCCGACGAGCTCGGGGTCTCCGAGGTCACGATTCGCACCGACTTCGAGGTGCTCGAGCGGCAGGGCCGCGTCGCGCGGGTCCACGGCGGCGTCACGATGTCCGAGACGCCCCTGATGGGGTTCGACGTCCGCGCCAGCCAGAACGTCGAGGCCAAGCAGCGCATCGGGGCAGCCGCAGCCGCCCTCGTCGCCGACGGGTCCACGATCATCCTCGACTCGGGGACCACGATCTTCGCGCTCGCGCGACACCTGCCGGCGTTCCACGACGTCGTCGTCCTGACCCCCGGCGTCAACGTGGGGCTCGCGCTCATGGAGGTGAGCGGGATCCAGGTGCGCCTGCTGGGCGGACGCCTCGTGCCGCACATCGCGGCCACCGTGGGGTCGCCGCGGCAGCAGGGCCTCGAGGGCGAGATCGCCCACGTCGCGTTCGTCGGCGCGGGCGGCATGGACGCCGATCACGACGTCGTCGAGGGCTCGATGGACATCGCCGAGTCCAAACGCGCGCTCATCGGGGCCTCGCGCCGCCGCGTGCTCCTGGCCGACTCCTCCAAGTGGTTCACGCTCGACCGGCACAAGGTCGTCAACGTCTCGCGCTTCGACACGGTGGTCAGCGACGACGCGATGCCCGCCAGCACCCAGGACGCCATCCGCGCCACGGGCGCCGAGCTGATCCTGGCCTGACGCGCCCGACAGGATCCGACGGGTCCGACCTCGCGCTCGCGCCGCCGGGGGAGGCCTCGCCGGCGACCCGCGGATCTTAATGAAACGAATACGTACCAAAGACTGGTGCTTGCGAATACCTTCGGCTAGTGTCGTTCTCGGCCGGTTCGACGGAAGGATCCTTCGAACGCCCCTTCCCGGGTGGCCCGCCCATCTCAAAGAGGAGAACTTCGATGCACCGCAGATCCACTGCGTTCGTCACGGCCGTCGCGGCCACCGCGCTCGTTCTCGCAGGTTGTTCGGCCGGTGACGGCTCGGACTCCGGCTCGGGTTCCGGGTCCGGCTCGGACTCCGGCGAGGACGTCACCCTCGACTTCAGCCAGTGGTGGGAGGTCGAGCTCGGTGAGGGCGTGATGCGCGACCTCATGGACCGGTTCGAGGAGGAGCACCCGGGCATCAAGGTCAACCTGATCTCGAACCCCTACTCGGCCACCGTCGACCTCCAGACCACGGCCGCCGCCACCGGCACCCTGGCCGACATCGTCGCGATCAACGGTGCCAGCGTCTACGACCTGCAGGACCAGGGTGCGATCACCGACCTGAGCGCGCTGATGGACGACGCCGGGTTCGACCCCGCCGAGCTCGTCAGCAACGACCAGATCGACGGCGTGACCTACATGGTCCGCGCGCTGAACTTCGCCTACCCGATGTACTACAACACGGACCTCCTCGACGCGGCCGGCATCGACGGGCTCCCGACGACGTGGGACGAGTTCGACACCGCGGCCGCCGCCGTCACCGACCCCGACAGCAACGTCTACGCGTGGTCGCTGCCGATCAACGTGCAGTCCCCCGCCGGCTTCGACTCGCAGTCGTGGCTGTGGGCCTCGGGCGACCGGATGCTGAAGGACCGCCAGGCGAACTTCGAGACGCCGGAGGTCGCCGACTGGCTCGACTTCCTCAAGGGTCAGTACGACAACGGGTACGTCACCCCCGGCGCGTTCACGCAGCAGGAGCAGCAGAAGGTCGAGGAGTTCACGGCCGGCCGGAACGCCTTCATGATCGGCTCGCTGGCCCACATCGCGGGTATCCGCGAGGCCAACCCGGACCTCAACTTCTCGATCGGCTCCGTGCCGGCGAAGGAGGGCGAGTCCACGGGCATCGCGGGCGCCAGCTGGGGCCTCGGCATCGCCGAGAACAGCGAGCACAAGGCTGAGGCCTGGGAGCTCGTCCAGTGGCTCGTGAGCGAGGACGTCAACTCCGAGCTCGCGGGCGAGGCCACGGGCTTCCCGGGCAACGCCGCCTCCGTGCCCGGCTTCGTGGACGGCGACGAGCTGTACCAGCTCGCCTTCGACGTCTACTCCTCCAGCGAGTTCGTCACCGAGCTCGAGGGACTTCCCCTCGCGCTCGACCTGAACCGGAACCTGAACGAGAACCTCGTCCGCCTGCTGCAGGGCGAGGCCGACGTCCCCGAGACCCAGGCGTCGCTGCAGACGTACTGGACCGACGTGCTCGGCGGGGAGTAGCCGTCGGCGGGTGCCGGTCAT
>Ga0265780_10004986_pt1 | contig 16949 bp, 11 predicted proteins | sample P1T30metagenome_FD_192432 | JGI IMG/M metagenome (GOLD analysis project Ga0265780, IMG submission 192432) | Plant litter microbial communities from East Loma Ridge, Irvine, California - P1 T30 | ecosystem: Environmental > Terrestrial > Plant litter > Unclassified | place: USA: California... | reverse complement strand
CTGCGCTGGAACTGGCCTCGGCCATCGCTGCCAAAAGCCCGGTGTCGACCCGCATGGGCAAGCATACGCTGAACGTGATCGAGGATATGAGCCTGCGCGACGGCTACCGCTACGAGCAGGACATGACGGCGGCGATCGGCCTGACAGACGACGCCAAAGAGGCGCAACTGGCGTTCAGGGAAAAGCGCGCGCCCGTATTCCACGGGCGCTGAACCGCTGCATGAAAAAAACGGCCGGGTGATCCCGGCCGTTTTTTTTCATTCCATCCCGGCGCCGTGCTTCGGTTGTCAGCGCGGCAAGCTCGCTGCCCAGGTCACGATGGCGCGCGCCACGGCGGCGGGCTGTTCTGGGAACAGCGCATGGCTGGCGCCCGGGATCACCACTACGCTTGCCTTGGCGCCCAGCACATCCTTGACCTCGTTGACGCTGGCGCGTGGCCGCCACGGGTCGTCGGCCGCCTGCAGGTCGAGCACCGGCGCGTGACTGACCGGCCACCAGGCGCTGCGCGCCGGGGCTTTGGCGGCGCTGCGGTAGGCCGGCGCCAGTTCGGGATGCCAGCCATCGAGCCAGGGCCGGGCATCGCTGCCGGCGGCAAAGAAGGCTTGCCGCAGCGCCGCCAGGCGCGCGGCTTCGGGCTGGCCGGCATCGGCCGCGATGTCGAGTGCGGCCGGCAGCGCCGGATCGGCGCCCGGGCTGGCCGCTGCCGCCATCACCACGCCGCGCACCAGTTCCGGATGATCCAGGTCGGTCACGCGCGCAACATAATGGCCATACGCGTGGCCGACCACGATCGCGCGCCCCTTGCCCAGCGCGCGAATGACGGTGGCGACGTCATGCGCCAGCACGTGCAGCGAGAGGTTCTCCAGGCTGCCGTTGCTGGCGCCGATGCCGCGCGGCTGCGGGCGCAGCACGCGGTGGCCGGCGGCGGCGATCCTGCCGGCGACGTCGTCCAGGTCGTCGCTGCCGCGCTGCGACGACGGCAGCAGCACCACCGCGTCGCCGGCGCCTTCGACGATCACCTCGATCTGCGCGTCTCCGGCCGGCACCAGCACCTGACTGCGCTCCGGACCGGCGTGCGCCAGGCCCGCGCTCATCATCGACAGCATCAGCACCCCCTTTTTCGTCATCCGGACCATGGTGCGCGCCAGGCGCCGTTCGCTCGCTTCACGCATACACCACCCCGCAACCGGGGCCGGCCGGCAGCGCGATAGCGCCGTCGGCCATCGGCAGCGGCGTGAACGGATCGTCGCACAGGTGCAGGTGCTCGCCCAGTTCGCAGCCGTACGGCAGGCTGCCGATGCAGGCCGCCGCGTGCAGCGCGCTGGCCTGCAGCAGCGCCGGGCCGAAGGTGGCGCCCACGCGGCACACCACGTTGCCGGCTTCGCAGATCGCGACCGCCGCGGCAAAGCGCCTCAGGCCGCCGAGTTTGGCGACCTTCAGGTTGATCACGTCGACCACCCTGCCGCTGACCAGGCGCAGCACGTCGTCGAGCGTGAGTGCGCTTTCGTCGGCCTCGATCGCCACCGGCAGGGTGTCGGTGAGCAGCTTCATGCCGGCCCAGTCCGAGGCCGGCAAGGGCTGCTCGATCAGCGCGATATCGTGCCGCTCCATGCGCGCGAACGCCTGCATCATGCGCTTGGCGTCGTACGACTGGTTGGGGTCGAGCGTCAGGCAGACGTGGGCGCCGACGGCGGCGCGCACTTCGGCCACGCGCGCGGCGTCGAGCGCGCCCTCGCCACTCAGCTTGAGCTTGAGCTGGCGGTAGCCCTGCTCGGCCAGGCTGGCCGCCCTGGCCGCCATCTCGGCCGGCGACTTGATCGCCAGGATGCGCGCCTGCGTCACGCTGGCGCGCATCGCCCCTCCCAGCAGCACGTGCAGCGGCACGCCGAGCTGGCGCGCCAGCAGGTCGTGCAGCGCCATGTCGACTGCGGCCCTTGCCGAGTTGGCGAAGGCCAGGCGAGCGTCGACCTGGGCCATGATCTCGCGCAGCGCCGATGGCGACTGGCCGACCAGCGGCGGCAACAGCAGGTCGAGCGCAGCCTTGACACCGTCGCCAGCATCGGTGATCGCCGGGATCGCGTGGGCATAGCCCAGACCCTGGACGCCGTCGGCGTCTTCCAGCACCACGGTCCAGCCGTCAAGGCGCGGCACCGTGGCGCGTGCGAATTTCCAGCTCGGGTCGCTCAGCACCTGGCTGCAAGGGCGCACGCTGGCGGATACGATGTGCATCGGGATTTTCCTTTCAGAACAGGTGGCGGATGCCGAGATTGACCGCGCGGTCGCCACTGCCGAAGTCGATCGCCGAATTGACCGTATAACCGGCGCCATTGCGGTTGTGCATACGGCCATACGAGGTGTACAGGTCGGTGCGCTTGGACAGGAAGTAGGAATAGCCGATCGCGTACAAGGTCGCATCCTGGTTCGGGGTGGCGCGGTCGTCGCGATGGACGGCGGACACGATGAGCTTGCCATTACCGAGCGGCACCTGAGCGCCCAGCAAGCTGTCGCGGCTCTTGACGCTCGGGATCGGCGCCAGCGCGGCGCCGTAAGCATTCGCCACCGGCAGTTGGGCGCTGTTCAGGCCCTCGTTGACGCCGTAGGCGAAATACACTTTGATCGCGGTGAAGTCGTAGTTCAGCGCCAGCAGGGTGTTGCGCCCTGGGCCGCGGTCCTGCAATTGCGCCGTGTTGTTGTTGCGGTAGTGGTAGCCCAGGCGGGCATTCAGCCGACCGCGCGACAGCACCAGCGCGGCGCCGGCGGATTCCCCGGCCGAGGTATCCGGTCCGGTCGATTCGCCCGCCCCATAAGCAACTTCCAGGTTCACGCCCTCGACCTTCGGGCTGACGTACTTGACCGAGTTGTTCATGCGCGGGACCGCATTGGCGAACACGCTGGAAAACACGCCAGCCATGCCAGCATTGAACGGGTCGCCCACCTGGGCCATGGCGGCGTAGTTCGGCGAATACTGGCGCCCGAAGCTCAAGGTGCCCCAGCGGACGCTGGACAGCCCGACATAGGCCTGGCGCCCGAACAGCAGGCCGCCCTGGCCAAGCGCCCCGGTATCGGCCTGGAAACCCGACTCGAGCAGGAATATCGCCGACAGGCCGTCGCCCAGGTTTTCGCTGCCGCGCAAGGCCAGGCGCGAGCCATTGGCGATCCCGCTGCTGACCTTGGTGACGGACCCGTCGGCGCCGCCGGATTCGTACACCAGGCCGGTGTCGACCATGCCGGAAATGGATACAGAGGATTGTGCGCAGGCGATCTGCGGCAGCGCGGCCAGGACGGCCAGCGCGCAAGCGTGCATGTTCAAAACAGTCTCCTTGGTCTTAGGTCATTGATTTGACCTAATGATTTTTTAGGCGACTGTAGGCTCCTCGGCATGGTCTGTCAAGCGAATACCGAGCAGTGCGACGGGAAGGACAATCACCGTGGAATCCCGCTATAATCGAAAGGTCATATTTCTAGCCTTTTGATTCAAATTCTTTTTCGATTGGAGACACCATGCCCGACGCATTTATCTGCGATGCCCAACGCACCCCCTTCGGCCGCTATGGCGGGAGCCTGTCTGTCGTGCGCGCCGACGACCTCGGCGCCGTACCGCTGCGCGCGCTGATGGCCCGCAACCCGCAGGTCGATTGGGAAGCCGTAAGCGACGTGGTGTATGGCTGCGCCAACCAGGCCGGCGAGGACAACCGCAATGTTGCGCGCATGTCGGCCCTGCTGGCCGGCCTGCCGCCTGCGGTGCCGGGCGTGACGCTCAACCGCCTGTGTGGGTCCGGCCTGGACGCGCTCGGCACGGCGGCGCGCGCTATCCGCGCCGGCGAGGCGGGGCTGGCGATCGCTGGAGGCGTGGAAAGCATGAGCCGGGCGCCGTTCGTGATCGGCAAGGCGGACCAGGCGTTTACGCGCGCCATGAAGATGGAAGACACCACCATGGGCTGGCGCTTCGTCAATCCGCTGCTCAAGGCCGAGTACGGCGTCGACACGATGCCCGAGACGGCCGAGAACGTGGCCGACGAATTCGGCGTCAGCCGCGAAGACCAGGACCGGATGGCCGTGGCCAGCCAGTCGAAGGCGCTGGCGGCCCAGGCGGCGGGCGTATTCGCGGCAGAGATCGCGCCGGTGCGCATCGCGCAGAAAAAAGGCGATCCGCTGACCGTGTCGGTCGACGAACACCCGCGCGCCACCAGCATGGAAACCCTGGCCAGACTCAAGCCGGTGGTGCGTCCCGGCGGCACGGTTACCGCCGGCAACGCGTCCGGTATCAACGACGGCGCCGCCGCGCTGCTGCTGGCGGATGAAGCGCATGCTGCGCGCCATGGACTCGTGCCACGGGCGCGCGTGGTGGCGATGGCGGTGGCCGGCGTGCCGCCACGCATCATGGGGATCGGCCCGGCGCCGGCCACGCTGAAGGTGCTGGCGCTGGCCGGCCTGCGCCTGGACCAGATGGACGTCATCGAACTGAACGAAGCCTTCGCCGCGCAGGGCCTGGCGGTGCTGCGCCAGCTCGGCCTGCGCGACGACGACCCGCGCGTCAATCCGAACGGCGGCGCGATCGCGCTCGGCCATCCGCTGGGCGCTTCCGGCGCGCGACTGGCGATGGGTGCGGTGAACGAGCTGCACCGGCGCGGCGGGCGCTACGCTCTGTGCACCATGTGCATTGGCGTCGGACAAGGCATCGCGCTGGTGCTCGAACGCGTGTGAACCGCGTCGTCGGCGTCGGCGCGTGCCGGCGCCGAAGACGCCGTGCCGGTATCGGCCTGAATCCACGTCGGCGACGCCATCGACAGCCGCATTCCGCATTGGGACCAGCAATTAACCAACTAGTTAGTTATAATGGGTGCTGCGGCGTGTTTCGGCACCGCCGGCGCAAGCAACGGTGCCGCTCCACGGCCAGCGCGGACGAACATGCTGCCCTCGTTCACGCGGTCGACAGCAAGCTCCACCGGGCCTGCCACCGCTTCCATGCAGGATCAGTTCTCGGAGAGATCGATAAATGAAACATGTTAAACAGCGCGCCCCCGGGGCGCTAAGGGCCGTGGGTCTGCTCATTGGCCTTGTCTTGCTGGCCACCGGCCTGTTCTTCGTCATCGGGGGCGCCAGGCTGGCGACCCTGGATGGCAGCCTGTATTTCGTGATCGCCGGCGCCGTGATCGTCGCCGCCGCGATCCAGTTCATGCGCCTGAAATCGTCCGCGGTCATCGTGTATGGCGCGGCCTTCCTGGGCACGCTGGTATGGGCGTTGCTGGATGCCGGCGTCGATTTCTGGCCGCTGGTGTCGCGCCTGATGCTGCCCGCCGGCCTGATGGTCGTGGCGCTGCTGGCCTGGCCATCGCTGCGCAAGTTCAACACCGGCACGGCGGCCGGCAAGGGCGCCTATGCGCTCGCCGCCGTCCTGGCGCTGGGAATGGGCGTGACCTTCGTCCAGATGTTCCAGCCGCACCCGAGCGTCGCCTTCCAGGGCCAGCCCACGCCGCTGGTGCCGGTTGCCCAGGGCCAGGAGCAAAAGAACTGGAGCAACTACGGCAATACGCCGGGCGGCAGCCGTTTCGCGGCGCTCGACCAGATTACACGCGACAACGTCAAGGACCTCAAGGTCGCCTGGACCTTCCATACCGGCGACATCCCGGTCAGCCCCACGGGCAACGGCGCCGAAGACCAGCAGACGCCGCTGCAGATCGGCGACCGCGTCTACCTGTGCACGCCACATAACAACGTGATCGCGGTCGACGCCGACAGCGGCAAGAAGATCTGGGAACGCGACTTCAACGCCAAGGCGCAGGTCTGGAACCGTTGCCGCGGCCTCGCCTATTTCGATGCGGCCGCGCCGCTCGCGACGCCGACCGCGGCCGGCGCGACGCCGATCATGCCAGCCACGCTGGCCCATGGCGCCAATTGCCAACGCCGCATTCTGATGAATACCATCGACGCGCGCCTGGTCGCGCTCGACGCCGACAGTGGCGCCCTGTGCGAAGGCTTCGGGCAGGACGGCATCGTCGATTTGAAGCAGGGTCTGGGCGCCGCCGCCGATCCCCTGTACCAGCTGACGTCCGCGCCGACCATGGCGGGAACCACCGTCGTGGTCGGCGGCCGGGTGGCGGACAATGTGCAGACCGACATGCCGGGCGGCGTGCTGCGCGGCTTCGACGTGATCACCGGCCAGATGCGCTGGGCATTCGACCCCGGCCGCGACGACCCGAACGCACGCCTCGAACCAGGCAAGACCTATGCCCGCAGCACGCCCAATTCGTGGGCGCCGATGTCGTACGACGCGGCCATGAACACGGTGTTCATCCCGATGGGCAGCTCGTCGGTCGACCTGTGGGGCGGCCTGCGCACGCCGCTGGACCACCGCTACGCCACGTCGATCCTGGCGCTGGACGCCAGCACCGGCAAGGAAAAATGGGTGTACCAGACGGTGCACAACGACTTGTGGGATTTCGACGTGCCGATGCAGCCGAGCCTGGTGGACTTCCCGGGCAAGCACGGCAAGACCACGCCGGCCGTGGTGTTCGGTTCGAAGTCGGGCCAGATCTTCGTCCTCGACCGCATGACCGGCAAGCCGCTGACGCGCGTTGAGGAGCGCCCGGTCAAGACCGCGGGGATCTTCAAGGAGCAGTATGCGGCCACCCAGCCATTCTCGGTGGGCATGCCACAGATCGGCGCCGACACCTTGACCGAATCAGATATGTGGGGCGCCACCCCGTTCGACCAGCTCGCCTGCCGCATCAGCTTCAAGTCGATGCGCTACGAGGGGCTGTTCACGGCGCCGGGCACCGACGTCTCGCTGAGCTTCCCCGGTTCGCTGGGCGGAATGAACTGGGGCAGCCTGTCCCACGACCCGAACAACCACGTCGTCTTCGTCAACGACATGCGCCTTGGCCTGTGGGTGCAGATGATTCCGCAACAGACCGACAGCGGCCCGGCCAGCAATGGCGGCGAAGCCGTCAACGCCGGCATGGGCGCCGTGCCGCTCAAGGGCACGCCATATGGCGTCAACAAGAACCGCTTCATGTCGCCGCTGGGCATCCCCTGCCAGAAGCCGCCGTTCGGCTCGCTGTCGGCGGTAGACCTGAAGACGCAGAAAGTACTGTGGCAGGTACCAGTGGGCACCGTGCAGGACACCGGCCCCTTCGGCGTCAAAATGGGCATGCAGATGCCGGTCGGTATGCCGACGCTGGGCGGCACCCTGGCCACTCAGGGCGGGCTGGTGTTCATCGCCGGCACCCAGGATTACTACCTGCGCGCTTTCGACAGCGCGACCGGCAAGGAAGTCTGGAAGGCGCGCCTGCCGGTAGGCAGCCAGGGCGGACCGATGAGCTACGTGTCGCCCCGGACCGGCAAGCAATACGTACTGATCTCGGCCGGCGGCGCGCGGCAGTCGCCGGACCGCGGCGACTATGTGATTGCCTATGCGCTCAAGCGTTGATCATCCGATGAGCCAAAGGCAGACTATGCAAGTTCGACGATTACTCCCCGCGACCCTGCTGGCCACGATGGCGTTTGCGCCGGCGGCGGCACAGGCGCACGGCGTGACGGCGGCAACGACGACCGCGCCGACCGCCGGCGCATCGACCCTCAGCGGCGACTGGAACGGCGCGCGCACGCGCTACGCCGAAGCTGGCGTGACCTTCAGGGGCGATTACGTTTCCGAAACCTTTGCCAACGTTAGCGGCGGACAGCGGCGCGGCAGCGCCTATGCCCAGCAGCTGCGTCTGGGCGCGGACTTCGACATGGCGCGCATCGCCGGCTGGTCCGGCACCACGCTGCATGTCACCGTCAACGACCGGCGCGGCACCGGCATCTCGTCCGACTATATCGGCAACCGGCTGCCGGTGCAGGAAGTCTACGGCGGGCTGTACACGCGCCTGAGCGAGGCCAGCATCGAGCAGAACCTGCTCCACGGCCGCCTCAATCTGCGTCTCGGCTACTTTGCCATGGGCAATGATCTGGGCGGCATGGCAATCGGCTGCCAACTGGTGAACGCCGCCTTCTGCGCCCACCCGCTGTCGATGTCAGGAAACAGCGGCTGGTATAACTATCCGAATGCGCGCTGGGGCGCCGCCGTCCGCTACCGGCTCGCGCCGGAACTGCTGCTGCGCAGCGGCGTCTTCCAGGACAATCCGCGCCTTGGCGAGGAGCATAATGCTTTCAGGCCTTTCGCCTCGGGCACTGCGGGTGCGCTGTTGCCGCTGGAAATCGAGTATGCCCCCGGAAGCGACCCGCGCAGTCTGGCGCTGCCCGGCCACTACAAGCTGGGCGCCTATTACGACTCGGCGCGCGCGGCGCGCCAGGGTGAACCTGGCGCCGTGGGCGGACGGTACGGTGTTTATCTGTTGGCCGACCAGATGGTCGTGCGCGACGGTGCCACCGGGCGCGGGCTGTCGCTGTTCGGCCAGTTCACCGCCAATCCGCACGCGTCGAGCCAGATCACGCGCTGGTATGCCGCCGGCGCGGTCAAGACCGGCACCTTCCCCGGACGGGATACCGACACGCTGGCGCTGGGCGTGGCGCACGCCGAACTCAACCCGCGCATGCGTGCGCAGGCCGCCGCGGAAGATCCGGACCTCGGTGGCTATGCCTCGCTCCCCGCCGGCGAGACGGTCGTCGAGCTGAGCTACGGCGTACAGCCGTTGCGCTGGCTTGGCGTGCGGGCCAGTGTCCAGTACATCCTCGACCCCGGTGCCTTCGGCTACCGCGTGACGCCCGACGCGCTGGCGCTGGGCACCCAGTTGCGCATCACCTTCTGACCAGGTCGGGCGCCGGGTTCAGGGTGCGCGCACCGATCGCAGGACGGTGTCGACCACGGACGCGCGGCGCGCCGCGTGCACCTCTTGCGCACCGAGGTCGCGCTCGAAAATGAAGCTGAAGGTATGGCGGTTGGACACGTTGTAGAACGACAGCGCGCTGATCGTCATGTGCAGGTCGACCGGGTCGACGTCGGGGCGAAACACACCCTGCGCCACGCCACGCCGGCACAGGCGCTCCAGCACCGTAATGGCCGGGCGGTTGATCTCGCGCAGCTGGGGGATCCTGCGGATGTATTCGCCATGGTTGATGTTCTCGGCCATCACCATGCGGATGAATTCGGGGTGCGCCGCATGGAAGTCGAAGCTGGCGGCGGTCAGGCTGCGCAAGACGGCCTCGGGCGCCTGGGTCTCGTCGATCCGCAGTCCGTCCTCGATCTGCCTGACACGGCGGTAGCTTTCTTCGAGCGCGGCGACGTACAGGCCTTCCTTGTTGCCGAAATAGTAGTAGATCATGCCCTTGTTGCTGCCGCTTTCGGCCGCGATCGCGTCGATGCGGGCGCCGCTCAGGCCCAGCCTGGAAAACTCCTGGAGCGCCACATTCAGGATCGTGGCGCGGGTGCTGTCCTGCTCCGCCATGGTGGGAGCGGCTTTCGATCTGCTTGCTTTGGTCATCGGGCAATTCTATCCGATCAGGCCGGCGCCAGCGGTAGCGCGATCGTGAACGCGCTGCCCTGTCCGAGCCCGTCGCTGGCGGCGGTGATCTCGCCGCCGTGCAGGTCGACGATGGTCTTGACCAGCGCCAGCCCGATCCCGAGCCCGCCCTGCGACCGGTCGAGTGCGCGCTGCGCCTGCGTAAACAAATCGAACACATGCGGCAGCAGCATGGCATCGATGCCGATGCCGTTGTCCCTGACCTCGACCATCACGCGGCGCGCGTCATGTTGCAGCGACAAGCTGATGCGGCCGCCGTCCGGCGTGTATTTGGCCGCGTTATTGAGCACGTTGGCAATGATCTGGACCAGGCGGTTACGGTCCCCCATGACCCGGGGATGGTCACCCTCGGCGTGGACGACGAGCACATGTTTCCTCGATTCGAGCAGCGGGCGCGACTGCTCGACCGCGCTGTCGACCACCGCCCGCAGGTCGACCACATCCCGGTTCAGCGCCACCAGGCCCCGGGTGACGCGCGAGATGTCCAGCAAGTCGTCGACCAGCGCGGTCAGATGCCTTGCCTGGCGTCCGATCACGTCACTGGCGCGGACCACCCTGGCGTCGTCGTGGGCGACCATCCGCAGCATTTCCGCCGCCGTCAGGATCGGCGCGAGCGGGTTTCTCAATTCGTGCGCGAGCATCGCGAGGAATTCGTCCTTGCGCCGGTCGGCCTCCAGCAATTTCATCTGCATCGACCGCAATTCGCTGATGTCCATATTGGCGGCAACGGCGCCGATGACGCGCCCGCCCTCGTCGCGGATCGGGGCGCTGGAGACGACGATGGTGCCCTGGGTGCCATCGAAGCGGTCGATATCGATGACCACGTCGTTGATGACCGCGCCCTGTTTCAGCGACTCGAAGCACGGCCATTTTTCAGGGGTAACCGGCTCGCCGCTATCGGCCCAGCGCCCCTTGTACCGGGCGTAGTCGATCGCGCCATCCTGGTGCGCGGTCCCTCCCCAGGTGCGCTTCCACTCGTCGTTCTCGATCACCAGCGCGCCGTGCCGGTCCATCATGATGAGGCCAGTGGGAATCGTGTCGACGATCGCCTGCAGCCGCAGGCGCTCGGACTCCAGCTGGCGTTCGGCGTTGGCGCGATCGATCGCGTCGCGGGTGCGCCGGGCGACATCCGCGGCGACCGCCAGTTCGGCCGCGGTCCAGTGGCGGGGCTGCGCGCAGTGCAGGTAGAGGATCGTTTTGAGGGCGTCGTGCTTGATCAGCGGGACAGCAACCAGGCTGCGGATGCCGATACCGGCATAGGTGTCGGCGAACGGCGCCGAGCGCGGGTCGCCGTGCACATCGTCGAGCGAAAGCGTCTGTCCCGCCTCGAGGTGGGCGATGGTCTCGGGCCCGAAGCAGTCGAGCGCGAAGCGCCCTGGCGCCGGGCTGGCCATGTGGCCGTCGTCCCAGGCGCTGCCGAGGGTGACCGTCCGTGCAGCGGCATCGACATGTCCGTAGCCGGCCCGCCCTGCGCCGAGGTGCTCGCCAAGCATCGCGGCCGCGCGATTGGCGATTTCCATCGGGTCGTTCAGCGCCTGCAGCGCATCGGCCAGCCGCAATTGGAACGCCTGCCGCATTTCGGCGCGCATGCGTTCGCTGGTCTCCACGGCGGCCGTGAACATGCCGTCGATCTTGCCGTCGATGTTACGGATCGGACTATACGAGAAGGTGAAGTGGCACAGCTCGGGGTAGCCGTTGCGCTCGAGGACGAGGGGCAAATCCTCGCCCTTGACGGCAATGCCCTGCTCCACGACCTGCGCCACCATCGGTCCGATGGTCGGCCAGATGTCCGGCCAGGTGGCGATCGCGGGCCCGCCGAATGCCTGCGGGTGCTTGGTCGCGCCCAGGATCGGGCGATAGGCGTCGTTATAGAACTGGATCAGCTCCGGCCCCCACCACACGGCGATCGGGAACGCGGATTCGAAGCAGATATTCAGTTGCAGGCGCAGCGTTTCCGGCCACGTCGACGGGTGCCCGAGCGCGGTCGATGTCCAGTCTTTACTGCGCAGTAAGGCGACCGTCTCGCTGTCCCGAGAAAAGTGATCGAATTCGGACGCCGTGTTTGACATGACTTGCCGCAAGAGTAAGGAAGTCGCCAGTATGCCCGGATTCCCGAAAGCGGCGTGTTACACATCGTCTGCCGGCGACAGGGACTTGTTGTAGCATGGCGCGCTGGCGGAGGGATCGAGCATTTCTATTCCAACAAACACGAAAGAGACGGGCATGAGCATAGGCGGCAAGAGCATCGAACAGGCGCTGGCGGGGTTGACGGACATGAGCGCCGGCGCCGTCCCGATCGGCAAGGACGAGTACCTGGCGCGCATCGCACGCGCGCAAGCCGCCATGCGCGCCGGCGGGATCGACGCGCTCTGGCTCAATGCCGGCGCCAACCTGCTGTATTTCAGCGGCATGCGCTGGCATCCGAGCGAACGCATGGTGGGCGCGATCCTGCCGGCCGAGGGCGCGCTGGCCTATATCGCTCCCGCCTTCGAGGAAGGCACGCTGCTCGACTACATGCAGGTGGCCGGCCCGATCCACACCTGGCAGGAACATGAAAGCCCGTATGCGCTGTTCGCCCAGCTCGTGGCGCGGCTGCCCGGCGAACCGGCGCAAGGCCGGGCGCCGCGCATCGGCATCGACGAAAGCACGCCGTTCTTCATCGCCAACGGTATCCGCCAGGCGGCGCCCGAGCTCGCGCTGGTGGACGCCAGGGTCGTCACGGCCCACTGCCGCGCGCGCAAGTCGGCCGCCGAGATCGCGCTGATGCAGCGCGCCAAGGACATGACCATGGCGGTGCACATCGCCACCGCCAGCATCCTGCGCGAGGGCATCACCACCCTTGACGTCGACAATTTCATCGACCGCGCACACCGCAAGGTCGGCGCGCCGGCCGGGTCGTACTTCTGCATCGTGCTGTTCGGCGCGGCGACGGCCTTCCCGCATGGCGTCTCGTATGTACAAACCTTGAAGCCGGGCGACACGGTGCTGATCGATACCGGCTGCAAGCTGCACCACTACATTTCCGACATCACCCGCACCTATGTGTTCGGCGAAGCCAGCGCGCGCCAGCGTCACTTCTGGGCCCTGGAAAAGGCGGCGCAGCAGGCGGCCTTCGACGCGGCCCGGCTGGGCGTACCGTGCGAAGAGGTCGATGCCGCGGCCCGGCGCGTGCTGGCGGCGGCCGGGCTGGGGCCGGACTACCAGCTGCCCGGCCTGCCCCACCGTACCGGCCATGGCATCGGCCTGGATATCCACGAATGGCCGTACCTGGTCGGCGGCGACACGACACCGTTCGACGTGGGGATGTGCTTCTCGAACGAACCGATGATTTGCGTGCCCGGCGAATTCGGGATCCGCCACGAGGACCATTTCTACATTACGCAGGACGGGCCGCGCTGGTTCACGCAGCCGGCGCATGCGATCGACGATCCGTTCGGGCTGGCTGCTACGCAGCGCTAGGCTGGAGCGCGCCGGGGCAGCGCGCCCCGGTTTCGCGCCCCAACTCGTTCCATGCGTCGCGCGCGGACGCGGGCTTCGCTGGGCGCAAATTCATGCACAGCAATATGATTCGATGTGCAATACTTCGCCTCTTCCGCGCCAGGCCGGTGCTCTAGCCATCACGGCGCCATCGCAGCACTGTTTCCAGACAATGATTTCGACCATCCCCCATCCCGTCCCGCGCCTTGCCCTGCTCGCGCTGATCCTGGTTTCATTGCCACCGCAGGCCGGTGCGAGCGAGCCCCGGGTCGTGGTCGAAGGACAGCGCCAGCACTACCGCAGCCTGTCCGCCACCGGCGCCACCAAGACCGATACCCTGCTGAGCGACCTGCCGCAAAGCGTGCGCGTGCTCACCAGCGAGCTGCTGATCGATGCCGGCGTCACCACGCTGGCCGGCGCGCTCGACCTGGCCAGCGGGGTTTCGCGGCAAAGCAATCTGGGCGGCCTATGGGACAGCTACGCCATGCGCGGTTTTACGGGCGACCCCAACTTCGGTTCCGACTTCATGGTCAACGGCTTCAGTTCCAGCCGCGGGTACAACGGCCTGCGCGACAGCGCCAACACCGACAGCGTCGAAGTCCTGAAGGGACCCGCATCGGCCCTGTACGGGCGCGGAGAACCTGGCGGCACCGTCAATATCGTCACCAAGAAGCCGCGTTTCGCGCCTGGCTACACCTTCGGCGCCGGCGTCGACCAGCACGGCCTGGCACGCAGCGCGGCCGACCTGACCGGCCCGCTGAGCGAGAACGTCGCCTATCGCCTGAATGCGGCCTACGAAGCGGGCGGCAGCTTTCGCGACCACGTCGACGTCGAACGCATGCAGCTCACGCCATCGTTCCTGTGGCGCATCGGCGACGCCACCACGCTGTCGTACGAACTCGAGGCGTCGAAACAGCGCGCGCCGTTCGACCGCGGCGTGGTGGCGGTCAAGGGAACGCTGGGCCTGATTCCGAATACCCGCTTCCTGGGCGAGCCGGGCGACGGCAAGGTCGGCGTGAGGTCGGTCGGCCACCAGGTCTTCGCCCAGCACGCGGTGAGCGATGCCTGGTCGCTGCAGGGCGGCGTGTCATACCGCGACAGCGCGCTGCGCGGCTTCTCGTCGCAGCCCAACGACCTGCTGGCGGACGGGCGCACCCTGCGCCGCCAGCGGCGCCTGAATGACTGGTCGGGCGTCGACCGCTCGGGGCGCATCGAAGCCGTCGGCAAGATCGCGCTGGGCGGGGTCACGCACAACCTGCTGGCGGGCGTCGACGCCTATGCCTTCGACGACGACCGCGTCCAGCTGCGCCGCAATCCAACCAGCGGCGCGCCATACGCGATCGATATCTACGCGCCCGACTATGGCGGCGCCGCCCTGCCCCTCGCGCTGTCGGCATCGACCCGGGAAAGCCAGCGCTCGCGCGCGCTCTACCTGCAGGACCAGCTCGACCTGTCGCGCCAGTGGAAGGCCCTGCTCGGCGTGCGCCGCGACAGCTACGACCAGACCGTCGTCAACCGGCGCCTCGAGCGCAGCAGCGCGCAGTCGCTGCACGCGACCAGTCCGCGCGTGGGCCTGGTCTATCAGCCGGCGCCGTCGCTGTCGCTGTATGCCAGCGCCGCCAGGGGTTTCCGGCCCAACAGCGGCATCAGCCTCGACAACCAGGCCTTCCCGGCCGAGAGCAGCCGCGCGTACGAGGTCGGCGCCAAGGTCGACAGCATGGACGGCAAGCTCAGCACGACAGTGGCGCTATACCGCATCACCAAGGACAATGTACTGACCCTCGACGTGCGCAATACCGACTTTTCCATCCCGGCCGGCGAAGTCGCCAGCAAGGGCGTCGAAGTGGACATGGCGGGCGATGTGGCGCGCGACGTGCGCCTGTCGCTGGCCTACGCGTATACCGATGCCGTGGTCACCAGGGGCGATAACGCGATCCTGGCCGGCAGCCGCTTCCCGAACGTGCCGAAGCACAGCGCCACGATCCTGCTCACCCCGCGCTTCAGGCTCGGTTCGGGCAGCGCGATGCTGGGCGGCGGCGTGAGCCACGTCGGCGCGCGCACGGGCGACGTGGCCGCGTCGAGCGGCTTCATGCTGCCGTCGTACACCACGGCCAGGCTGGTCGCATCGTTCGCGCCGAATCCGCGCCTGCGCTTCGCGCTGAACGTGGACAACCTGTTCGACAAACAGTATTACGCCAGTTCTTACAGCACCGTGTGGGTGACGCCGGGCGCCACGCGCACGGTCAGGCTCGATGCCCGCTACCGCTTCTGACGACGCGGCGGCAAGCGGCCGCCTGCCGCTATAATCACGGGCTTCGACCTTTGCGCACATGAGTAGACCAGATACCGCACTTCCCCGCCGCGCCCTGCTTGCAGCCGCCGGCGCTTCGCTGCTGCCCTGGCGCGGCGCGCGCGCGGACGACCGCGGCCAGGCGCACTCGCATGTCTTCACCGCGGCTGCGGCCGACGTGCTGACGGTGGTGGGACCATGGGAGCTGACGGGGCTCGACCCGTCGCGCGCCGGCTATATGTTCGCGCGCATGGAGGTGGTCGAGACACTGCTCGACGTCGACGGGCGCGGACGCCTGCAGATCCGGCTCGCGACGCGCTGGCAGGTGTCCGCCGATGGCCTGGAGTGGCGCTTCACGCTGCGCAGCAACCGCCGCTACCACGACGGCACCGACGTCACGCCCGAGAGCGTGCTGGCCTGCCTGCGGCGGGCGCATGCCCGGCCGGGGGTCTTGCAGATGGCCGGCATCCGCAACATCACGGTCGACGGCGGCGCGATCGTGTTCAGCCTGGCGCGCCCGTTCGCGCCGCTGCCCTACCTGCTGACCCATTCGTCGGTCCAGATCCTGGCGCCGGCGTCGTTCGACGCGCAGGGCAATGTAGTCAGGATCATCGGCAGCGGGCCGTTTCGCATCACCTCGCTGTCGCTGCCGCAGCAGTTCAACGTCGAGCGCTTCGCCGGCCATGGCGGACTGCCGATCCCGGGCCTGGTGCAGCGCGCCCGCTACATCAGCGTCGCGCGCGCCGAGACCCGCACCTTGCTGGTCGAGAGCGGCCAGGCCGACCTCGCCTTCTCGCTCGACCCACCCAGCATCCGCCGGCTGCGGCGCAGCTCCAGGGCCGTCCTGCTGGCCGAGATGCTGCCGCGCACCACCTTCATCAAGCTCAATAGCGGCCATCCGCTGCTGGCCGACGTGCGCGTACGGCGCGCGATCTCGCTGTGCGTGGAGCGCCAGGGCATTGCGCGCGCCCTGCTGCGCGATCCCGACCTGGGCGCCACCCAGCTGTTCCCGCCGGCGATGCGCACCTGGCACGATCCGTCGCTGCCGGCCCTGCGCACCGACCCGGCGGCGGCGCGCGCCCTGCTCGAGCAGGCCGGCTGGCGGCTCGGCGCCGACGGCATCCGCAGCCGCGCCGGCACCCGCCTCGCGCTCACGCTGACCACCTTCGTCGACCGCCCGGAACTGCCTCTGATCGCCGCCGCGCTGCAGGAAGAAATGCGCCAGATCGGCATCGCCGTGCGCGTGACGATCGGGAATTCGAGCGACATCCCCGCCGGCCACCGCAGCGGCGCGCTGGAGCTTGGGCTGGTGGCGCGCAACTTCGGCAACCTGCCCGATCCGGTGGCCACGCTGCTGCAGGACTTCGGCCCGGAGGGCGGCGACTGGGGCGCAATGGGCTGGAATAACGCCGAAGTGCCGGCCCTGCTGCGGCAGCTGGCGTCGGCTTCCGGCGCCGAGGCCGTCCCCGCGGGGCAGCAGGCCGCGCGCGCCAGGGTCGCCGCGCTGCTGCAGTCGGCGCTGCCGCTGATCCCCGTGGTCTGGTACCGCCAGGTGTGCGCCGCCAGCCTGCGCATCGACGGCGCCAGCATCGATCCGTTCGAACGCAGCTACAGAATTTCACAGCTCACATGGAAATGAACATGGCCCGATCGCATGCGCCCGCATGGCGCGCCATCGCCGGCGCGCTCGCCCAGCGCCTGCTGCAGGCGGTACTGGTGGC
>Ga0265780_10004985_pt1 | contig 16950 bp, 22 predicted proteins | sample P1T30metagenome_FD_192432 | JGI IMG/M metagenome (GOLD analysis project Ga0265780, IMG submission 192432) | Plant litter microbial communities from East Loma Ridge, Irvine, California - P1 T30 | ecosystem: Environmental > Terrestrial > Plant litter > Unclassified | place: USA: California... | reverse complement strand
GCAGGAATTGCTGTTTATAAAATAAAATTAAGATTACAATGTCGATTTTAGAAAAATCAGGGGCTGCAAATGCTATTGCTTTAGAAGACAAATACGGGGCACACAACTACCATCCGCTGCCCGTAGTACTAAGCAGGGGAGAAGGCGTTTACGTTTGGGATACCGATGGTAAACGTTATTACGACTTTCTTTCTGCTTACTCAGCAGTTAACCAGGGGCATTGCCACCCAAAAATTGTTAACGCAATGGTTAACCAGGCACAAACGCTTACTTTAACTTCCCGTGCTTTTTATAATGACAAGCTGGGCAAGTATGAAGAATTCGTAACAAAGTATTTTGGCTTTGATAAAGTACTTCCCATGAATACCGGTGCCGAAGCTGTAGAGACCGCTATTAAGCTTTGCCGTAAATGGGCATACGAGCGCAAAGGCATTGCCGAAAATGAGGCTAAGATCATTGTTTGCGAAAACAACTTTCACGGCCGTACCACTACCATTATTTCTTTTTCTAACGATGAAGGTGCACGTAAAAATTTTGGACCCTACACATCAGGATTTATTAAAATAGCCTACGATGATGTAGAAGCATTAGAGAATATTTTAAAATCCGAAACCAATATAGCAGGATTTCTTGTAGAGCCTATCCAGGGTGAAGCAGGTGTTTATGTTCCGGCAGAGGGATATTTGGCGAAAGCCAAACAACTTTGTGAGGCGCATAACGTACTTTTTATTGCCGATGAGGTACAAACAGGTATTGCACGTACCGGTAAATTGCTTGCAGTTCATCATGAAAACGTACAACCCGATATTTTAATATTAGGCAAGGCACTTTCCGGCGGGGCATATCCTGTGTCTGCTGTGCTTGCCAATGACGGAATAATGAACGTTATCAAGCCGGGACAGCACGGTTCAACCTTCGGAGGTAACCCTATTGCAGCTGCTGTTGCTATAGCTGCCCTTGAGGTTGTTGAAGAAGAGCAACTGGCAGCCAATGCAGAAAAGCTTGGTAAATTATTCAGGGAAAATTTAGGCGCTTACATACAAAACAGCAATATCGTGAGCCTTGTTCGTGGTAAAGGCCTGCTTAACGCTATCATCATTAACGATACCGAAGACAGTTCTACAGCATGGGACATCTGTATGGCGCTTAGCGAAAACGGGTTGCTTGCTAAACCTACACACGGTAACATTATCCGCTTTGCCCCACCATTGGTAATGACAGAGGAGCAATTGCTTGAATGTGTATCTATTATTACAACCACATTACAAGATTTCGAAAAGTAAACCAATTCATTTATTATAAACCAATCAATTATTATTTATGGAAAATTATTCCTCAGATCTTGAAAGCAAATCAGCTTTCGACAATTTCGAACTTCAGTTTACATTGCCTGCACAGGCATTTTTAAGGGAAACTGCTAAGTGGGCTTCGTTTTTATCCATCTTAGGCTTTATTTTTATCGGCTTAATGGTAGTGTTTGGCCTTGTTATGTTTGCAGCCGGTGGTGCCATGGGATCTCTTGGCGGAGGTGCCGGAATGTTTGGAGCATTGGGTGGTGCAACAATAGGTGGGGTATATATAGTTATTGCCCTGTTTTATTTTTTTCCGGTTTTGTACCTTTTTAGGTTTGCATCAAGCACTAAGCAGGCTTTAAATACCAATAATACAGAGCGCCTTACTGCCGCTATGGAGAACCTTAAATCGCACTACAAATTTTTGGGTATACTTGCTATTATAATGATAGCTATTTACGCACTGGTTTTTGTATTTGCAATTGTTGCAGGCGTTAGCGCTGCAAGCGGTGGCATGTAATAATTAAAAAAAGATATACAAGATCCTCCTGTATTTTTGCAGGAGGATTTTTTATTGCAATTTAGTACCTTTACCGCATGAAAACCATTTACATTGTATTGATGTTTGCAGCTGCTTTTGTAGCGCTTTACGAGCAGTCTTTAGCCAAACCCAATGTGGTTATAATGGTTATTGCGATTGTAATTTTTATGATGGGCTTATTGAAGCTTATGAGCAAAGTACCCAGCAAGGGCGACCCAAATAATAATGATGATGAAGTTTAAGGCAGGCGATGAGGTTACGGTACTTGACGATTCTTTTAACGGCCGTGTAAAAGGCTATAAAAAGGATAAGGTTCTTATTGAAACCACCGATGGTTTTGAGCTACTGTTTGATGAAAGCGAATTGGTTAAGATAACAAATTCTAAAGAGCTGTCATCTTTCTTTTCTACCCAAAGCCTTGGGTCGGTTTTAAGAGAAAAAGAAGAGCCTAAAAAGCGGAGCTTTGTAAAGGAAAAAAAAGTAAAAGGCGACGGCTTTGTGCTGGAAATTGATCTGCATATAGAAAAACTGGTACCCAACAAAAGGGGGATGTCTAACTATGATATCTTAACCCTGCAGGCCGAAACTGCCCAGCGCCAGTTAGAATTTGCTATTAGGAACAGGATGCCTAAAGTAGTATTTATACATGGTGTAGGCGAGGGAGTACTTAAAGCGGAGCTTGATTTTATGCTGGGCCGCTATGAGGGCATTACCTTTAGAGATGCTGATTATCAAAAATACGGCCTTGGTGCAACCGAAGTTTACATTAAGCAAAACCCTAACCGATAGTTTTACTTGTTTAACCAGTTAAGCAGGTCGTAAAAATTTTGTGGCGCTACACCGTGGCCTGCATTATATTCGTGATACTCCACATCTAAATTCAACGTTTTTAGAAACTCAGGTGCTTTGCGTGCCCAGTCTACCGGGATAACCTGGTCTACAACGCCATGCGATGTGAAAAAGCATAGCGTGTCCAGTTTTTTACTGTTTACATTTCCAATAATGGTATTGTGAAGGTAACCACTAAGTGCTGCCACGCGGCTTATTTTTTCAGGATAGGTTAGTGCTACGGCATAGCTCAATATAGCACCCTGGCTAAAGCCTATAAGGGTTATGTTATCTTTATCTACAGGATAGTTTTCAATAACTTCATCTATAAAATTAGCTATTAAATCACGCGATTGTACGGCCTGAACATCATCAGTAAATTTGTTCATGTCGGCATCAAAATCTATAGCGTACCAGGCAAAGCCATAACCGGGAAGATTATAAGGTGCACGTACCGAAATGATAAGGTATTCATCGGGCAATTGTGCTGCGAACGAAAAAAGGTCTTCTTCGTTACTGCCATAACCGTGTAGTAACAATAATAACGGATTCTTTTCCTGTTGAATTTTAGGCTGTCTTACAAGGTGGTATAATGATAACTCCATAGTTACTAGTTACAAGTTTTTAAATACTTTTTGAAACAATCCGCCTACTAAGGGTAGTGGGCGCATTTGGCCGGTTATAGCTGTAAACAGTCCGTAGCCCCATAAAACCGACATGAATATCCAGAAAGGATACACGATCATAGGATTCCAAAAACCACTTAGCGTGTAGCCTATGGCTACAAAAAATATAGATAACCCCAGTGCCTGCCTGATGTGGAAAGATGCATATGCATTTTTATTCTCTGAATTCATAGACATGGCAATAAGAGCGCCTACAACAAGTATGTAACTGGTAATGGCAATGGTTTTGCCTTTTTCAACTGTTTCGTTCATTATATGTAAATAACTAATGCAGATTATTTATTAAGTATCAGCTTGCCGCGGTTATAAATTCCGTACGCTTTGCCTTTAAGGGCAGTGCCTAAAAAAGCTGAGTTCTTAGATTTAGATTGTATATCACTTTTGCTAAACGTCCAGTGGCCTTCGGGATTAAATAGCGTAAAGCTTGCCTGGACACCTTCGGCTATACCTGCACTTTCGATTCCGAAAATGGCTTTACCCGATGTAAATTTCTCAACAATAACATCTATTGGGAGTATGGTATTCAAGGCACCAAAAGCACTCTCAAAACCTATGGTACCATCTTTAGCAAGGTCAAACTCCAGTTTTTTGTGTTCGATATCTAAAGGGTTATGGTCTGATGTTATAACATCAATAGTGCCGTCTAAAACACCCTCTATAAGAGCTTCTCTCTCGCTATCAGGGCGTAAGGGCGGTGCAACTTTAAAACGGCTGTCAAATTCGGTAAGCACTTCATCGGTAAAGATCAGATGATGGACGGCAACGCTACAAGTAACGTTAAGCCCTTTAGCCTTCGCCTCACGTATTAACTGTACCGATTTGGCTGTAGATATGGTAGGTATGTGCAGCTTGCCGCCAGTGTACTCTAAAAGGTACAGGTTGCGGGCAATCTGTAATTCTTCGGCAAGGGTAGGTATACCTTTAAGGCCCAAACGGGTGCTAACTTCACCTTCGTGTACAACGCCTTTACCTTTAATTTTATCATCCTGAGAGTAGGCAATAACCAACCCGTCAAAATCCTGAACGTATTGCAGCGCAATTTTAAGGATATTGGCATCGCTTAACGATTTATTATAATCACCAAAGGCAACAGCCCCGGCGTTTTTCATATCATACAATTCAGCCATGTCTTTTCCCTCACTACCTTTTGTAAGCGCACCAATAGGGTGCAGGGCAGTAGCAGTATGAGCCGACCTGTTTACCACAAAAGCAATATCGGCCTGTTTCTCGGCAATGGGGTAGCCCGTGGGTTGCAGGGCAACATCGGTAAAGCCGTTACGGGCAGCCACATCAAGGCCATTGGAAAGGGTTTCCCTGTCTTCGTAGCCGGGTTCGCCAAGGCTAACCGAACTGTCAAACCATCCCTGAGAAATGTGTAAGTTATCAAGTTCTATAACCTTAAAACCATCAATAACGGCTATATTAGTTCCAATTTGTTTTATCTTTCCACCTTCAATAACAATATCGGCAGCCTTGTTGTTAAACGGGCTGTTTTTGTCAATAATAGTGGCGTTTTTAAATATCAGGTTCATTTTACAAATTTTTGGATAAAGAGTTCGAGTAATAAGAAAACAAGTGTGCCAATGATAAACCATTTCCACAGCTCGCTTGCAGTTCGTTCAGATTTTATGTCGTTGTATACCGTAGCAACGGAGTCGGCTTTGGTAAAACTGCCCAATACACTTTTGTTTTGCTGGTTTAGGTTGCTTTCGGTGCGGGCATGGTTAAAGCTAATGTTCTTAATGTTTTCATCGCCTTTAAAAATGCTGTAGTTACCGGCTGCTTCGGGGTAATTGCCAAAAGAAAGTTTTACTTTATTGTTAAGTACCTGTTGCATGGGTATAAAATCAGCATCCTGGTTTTTAACGGTAAGCACTTCGTCTTTAGAAAGCACGGCGTCTAAAAGCAGACTTTGGTTTTTGCCTATAGTAATCGCGCTGATACCGGTTTTGCCACTGCTAAGGGCCATATTGTAATAGGTAGGTACAACAAGCGGCGAGTTTTGGAAATTGCTATTTGTCTTATTTACAGGAGCGGAGAATATATATGCATTGCCCAGCCTGTTGGTTAGCGAAGCAAGAAACGGTGTCTGGTCGTCATAAGTTAAAACCGGCATGGCATTGCCCGAAAGTGTAAAAGCCGCATTTACTTTTGGGTACTGAAAATTATCGGTATTTTTTTCGAACACTGTTTGGTACAGCGGGTGGCTGAATGATATTTTAGTTATAAGCCGCTCTGTTTGTGTAAGTGGTTTGTAAGTTGTGTTGCCGAAAGTGCCAAGCAACGTATTAAGGCTTTGCAGGCTGCAATCGGCAGCGGGAATAATAACCACATTACCACCTTTAGCATAAAAATCTTTAAGGGTTGTTATTAAAGATTGCGGAATTTCCTTTAGTTCATTTAAGATAATAGCATCCTGCTTTTCGAGGCTGTTATAATCAAGGCCACTAAGGGAAGTATCAATAAAATTAAATTCGTCGGCTGTATAGATCTTCGCCAAAAATGCATTTTTCTGGCTTTCGCCGATGGCTAATACATTCGATTTTTGTGGCTTCAAAATACTAAAGTAATAGGTGTTATCATAAGCAAGGCTATTATCAGTCACCGCTATATAACCATGAAAGTCCTTTTTAGGAATGGTAAAGGTGCTGCTCTTTTTTTCGCCATTAAACTTAACAAGCGTTTTAGCAGTCAGGTTAGTGCCATTGTAAAGTGCAATAGGCACATCGTCTTCAAACGCTCCATACGCCTGCATATCTACCTTTATTTCGTAAAAGTTATCCATAGTTTGCGATATGTACACGCTGTCTATGGCAATGTTACGAATATTTTCTGCCTCGGGTACTATAGCATACACAGGGCCGCCGGTAGTAAATTTGCTAACATCCTTACTATCAAGATTAACAGCATCGGTAATTAAAACTACATCTTTACCGGTATTGGGGTTTTTAGCCTGTGCTTTAGTTAAAAGGAAGTCGGGCTTGTAAGGAACATCGCTATACGTTAAGTTTTGTAACTCTTTTTGGATGGACTTTATATCGGTATTCCAATAGGCATTGGTAGTGGTAATAAGCGAAAATTGCTGACTTTCGGGTGTGTTCTCTAACAAATCCTGAACGGCGCGTTTAAGCAGTTCGCCACGGCTGCCCTTAGCCTGCATAGAAAACGAGTTATCCAGGAGAATTACCATTTCGTTACCGGTATTCTCATCATCCTTTGCTTTAAAAAATGGCTGGGCAAAAGCAATAATTACGCACGCTAACAGCAGTAAGCGGGTAAACAGCAACAGCCATTTTTTAATTTTAGAGCTTTTGCGCGTTTGCATGCTAAGCTCTTTAAGGAAACGTACGTTAGTGAAATATTGTTTTTGAAAACGGCGTAACTGAAACAAATGTACCAGTATGGGGATTACCAGCAGGAAGAGAAAGTAAAGAATTTCCGGGTTTTTAAACTGCATTCGTTTGAAAGTTTGTCAAAAATACACATTTTTATTCTAAATGAAACAGCAAAAACAGGGTATAAATTTCACATAATATTTAAATACTTTACATTTGTAACTACTAAATTGCATAACATGAAATTAGCGAAAGCACTATTATTATTTGTATTTATGAACGCAGCTGCACAGGATAATTTTAACCTTATAGTTGGCACTTACACGAATGCATGCCAGAGTAAAGGTATTTATGTGTACGACTTTAATGTTAATACACTCGACTACAAGCTTAAAAGCAATACCGATGGTGTTATAAACCCGAGCTACCTTACGGTATCTGCCGATAAAAAATTTGTTTACAGTGTAAACGAAGACGGTAAAAAAAGTACGGTTAGCGCTTTTAAATATGCCCCTGCCACAGGTAAACTTGATTTTTTAAACAAGACCGACTCTAAGGGAGCCGACCCTTGTTATATAATTAACGACGACAAAAACGTAATTGTTGCCAACTATTCAGGCGGGTCTGTTGCCGTTTTTGAGAAGAAAGCAGATGGCAGCCTTAGCGATGCCAAACAAGTTGTACAGCATAGTGGCAGCGGCCCTAATAAAAGCCGCCAGGAAAGTGCCCACGTACATATGGTACATTTTTCGCCCGATAACAAATATGTTTTTGTAAACGACCTTGGATTAGACAAGGTGTTTATGTATACCTATAACCCTGCAGGAGGTGCTAAAACACTTGTGCTTAAAGGATCGGTAGATGTTAAGCCGAGTAGTGGCCCAAGGCATTTAGTATTTAACCCTAACGGTATATTTGTATACCTGTTACATGAGTTAGATGGTACGCTAACAACCTTTAGCTACGAAAATGAAACCTTAACCAAGGTAGATGAAGCCAGTGTAGCGCCGGCAATTTTTGGCGGGAAGAACGGTGCTGCCGATATTCATTTCTCTAAAGATGGTAAGTATTTGTATGCCACCAACAGGTTGGATGGTAACTCTATTTCAACTTTCAGGGTACACACTAACGGAAAGATAAACCTTATACAGCAAATAAGTACACAAGGGGTAGGGCCTCGCAACTTTACTATAGACCCTAACGATAATTATGTGCTGGTAGCCAATCAAAACAGCAATAACATTGTTATATTTAAGAGGGATAAAAGCACCGGTCTTCTTACCGATACCGGTAAAAAAGTAGAGTTATGCCAACCGGTTTGTTTGGTATTTACGCCTAACAAATAATGAAATAATACATACAATAAAAAACCACCCGATTGGGTGGTTTTTTGTATTATAGTAAGTTCTACTTACCTTTTTTCCTTTTTGCTGCACGTTTGGCTTCTACACCACGGTTACGCGGAGCGGTTTTTCTGGGCTTGGTTTTGCCCGGACCACCAAGGTTAACTTTTTTATTCTTTTCTTTCTTTTCATGAAAAGCGCCTTCGCCTTTTTTAACCTTTTTCATCAGGAATTTTACCTGTTTCCTGTCTTTTTCAAACTCAAGCAGCCTTTCGGCAATAACCACTTCTTCAGGTATTGGTAGCATCTCAAGTTCTTTTTCCATCAGCACTTCGGCTTCAACCATTATATCAGCTTCAAAAGGAGCTATAAAGCTTATGGCAATACCGGTTTTATCGGCACGGCCGGTACGCCCAATACGGTGAATGTACTGCTCGGGAGCTTCGGCAAGCTCCATGTTAATAACGTGTGTAATGTCGGATATATCCAAACCACGCGCCATAACGTCAGTAGTAACAATTCCTCTTATTTCGCCCGCCTGAAACGATGCCATAGTTTGCAAACGGTAATTTTGCGATTTATTAGAGTGTATTACCCCAAACTGCTCGCCAAAATCTTCTTCAAGGTGAGTAATAACTAAGTCGGCTATTTTTTTGTTGTTCACAAAAACAAGCACGCGGCTAAGGCTTTCGTCTTTTAGTAAATGCTTAAGCAGGTTTATCTTGGTTAAAAAGTTAGGTGCATTATAACCCAACTGCGTAATTTTTTCAAGCGGAGTACCACTGGCTGCTAACGACACCTCTTCAGGGAAATCAAAAAAGTCGTTAAGCATGTCATCCACTTCCTCGGTCATTGTAGCCGAGAACAGGATGTTTTGCCGCTTCATCTTCATCATCGATAAGATAGAGGTTACCTGTACGCGAAAGCCCAGGTTAAGCATTTCATCAAACTCATCTATAACAAGTTTTTGCACTTCATCAAAACGTACCACGTTATCAAGCGCAAGGTCCATCATTCGTCCGGGCGTACCCACAAGAATATCAACACCTTCATAAACCCTTGTTTTTTGTGTATTTATATTTACACCACCGTATACACCCAGCGTTCGCACACTCATATACTTGGTAAGTTTTTCTACCTCCTCAACTACCTGAACTACAAGCTCGCGGGTAGGTACTACAATCACCACGCGGGGTATATGTGTTTTGGCAAATTTCCATTGTTTTAAAATGGGTAACAGGTAGGCAAAAGTTTTACCGGTACCTGTTTGTGCAATACCCATCATGTCGCGGCCTGATAATATTACCGGCATTGCACGCTCCTGTATGGGCGTAGGATTTACAAACCCCAGCTCATCGAGGGCTTTTTGCAGCGATTTAGGCAGGTCGAGATCAAGAAATGTGGCCATTGCATATATTTTGAGCAAAGATAGGCATTATATTAGTAATGCCTATTTTAAGCCCGTTTATTACCATATTGCGTCTTTATTGTAGGATTTAATTTAACAAAAACTTTTCAAAGTTTGTTTATAACGATGCTATCTTAGCTGTATAAACAAAACAATTATGTCACAATTTGTAAGTATAGGCCACAGCATTTCGATCGCGGCCATCAGGGATTACCTTTTTGCTAAAAGAATAGATAAGGGCGATTCGCTCGTGCTAAACCCATCGGATTACGATAATATAGGCGAGGAAATGAAAAATTCTGACGAACCTATTGATATCCCTGTAAATGTATTAGGTGTGTTATTGCTAAAAGATACCACCGGCGATGTACCTGCAGGTAAAGTACAGATAGTTAAAAACGAAACCTTATAATTTATTAGTGATTATAAATTGAAAAAGCTTCGACTCAAAGGTCGAAGCTTTTTTGTTTCCCGGCAATAGCTTTCGTTTTTGGGGACAAACGTAAAAAGGAAACTATTCTTTTTTATGAGGACTGTTTGAGTAATTCTTATTGTAAATAATCTGCTCGATGGTGTAAACAGATAAGTCGTTAAATTCCCTACTTATATTTTGCAATATTTTTTTAGATGGTATTTTTTGCTGTTTTAATTCGTTGTATCGGTTCAAAATTTTTCTGTTTCTATCTTTCAAAAAATCACTTACTGTCATAAATCGTTATTTTTGCAATAATTTTCTGTATATTTATAAAGATAAATGTAAGAAAAATAATTGTAAAAACAAATAATATTCTTCATATAAACGATTTTTATTGGTATGAAAGATTATATCGGCTTGAATATTAAATACTTGTGTGAAAACAATTTTTTATCGCAGGACGAATTTGGTGCCAAATTTGGACTAAAGAAGAGCGTAATAGGAACGTATGTACGCGGTATATCGCATCCTAAAGTCGAGGTTATGCAGAAAATTTGCGAAGAGTACAATATCTCTCTTGACAACTTTATAAATCAGGATCTATATTTAAAAAATAACGGGTACACTGCCGCAACTGAAAACACTAAGGTATCAGAACCTCAATCTTCATTATATTCTACCGAAAAAGAGGCGCTCCTAAAAACTATTGAAGCGCAGGAGCAAACCATCGCTGCCATGAAACTAACTATAGACACCTTACTTAAAAGTAAAACTTTATAGGTATTTTAAGACCATCTGTTAAAGATAATTGATAATTTGTAGTGCCTGAGTAAACGGGTACAGCAGTAATGGTTACTGCTTAAATTTTAATATCTAACGGCTTAACAGTACTGCCATGGACGAAAATTTTGAAACGATACGGGAGGCTTTTAAAACTGCGGGTATCGATGTTGCCTCTGCAGAATATAGTATAACCGAATATTCTTTAAATACTAATCTTAGCTTTAAGTTTAGCAATATTACTGAGTTTGTCGAATTTCTGGATATAAAGGCACAGGACGACTTTGAAAAAGTACAGCATATTAAATCGCTTTTTATTGATGCGGGGGTAGACCCCGATAATTTTTTCTTTGTGAACTTTTTTAAACCAAAGGTGGCCGAACTATAATATAAACACACAAGCTATGGATTTAGGATTTTTAAAAATTAAGATTGACATACAGGCAGAGCATGATGAGTTCCGTAAAAAATACGAGTACAAAAGAAAAGAGCTTAAGCGTGAAGAGATAAAGAAAATTTTTGATGGCTTTAAAGAATTTTTTAAGGCCGATGGGCATTTTAAGTTCAAGGAGAACGAACACAGTGTGACTGCGGAATACAAAGAACATGGTATAAAGCTGGATATGGATATTTACAATAATATTGATAATCCTGATTTTACTATAACTGGAACTATTAAGACTTACGAAAAAGATACTTACGAGTTTGTTGCCGAAGGTGTGTGTGATAAAGATATGGCTTTACCTGCCACGGAAATGGATCTGCATGAAAAACTTATAGCTGATACCAAGCACTATAAAGACTTTCTTGAAGGGCAAACTAAATATTGTTTTGAATACAAGATAACTGGGAGAGAAGGTACCTATATAAATATGCAGGAAGTAATGCAGGCTATATAGTGATATGTTAAACCTTAAAATATATGATAAATAAAAGTTAAAATTCGCTTAAAATTTTTACTTTTGTCCTGATAATAAGAATGTAGAAGAAACTGTGGCAACGGGAATGTAGTTTTAAACCTATGGATAATTAATATAATCCATCAATTTGCGTTAATACAACTTAGATCTTACATTTTATTTAAAGCAAAGGACATGAAATTATTTTCTCTCATATTATCTGTTACGGTATTTTTTATATCACTGTATTTTTTCGTGACTGAAATTCCGTACGTGAATGGTTTAAATGATGTTATTTATGTATCCTTGCTTGGTATATTAATGACAATTTGCGTAGTAGGGGTAATTATCAACTGGGAGTTTTTTACACAAAAACGAAAGAACAAGTTGGTACTCTTTGTAAACAATGGATTTTCTAAAAAAATTAAAGAATCATAAAAAACTCCGGCTTGTGGCCGGAGTTTTTTGTTTTTATATCACTCATGTATTATTTTCCGTCTTTATCTACAACCGGGCGGTTTTCGCGGTTAGCGAGTTCCCAAGCTGTTACAAAAGCAAGTTGCGCTCTTTTTGCCAGCAGGTCGTACTCAATTTTATTGGGTTCATCGCTTGCCTTGTGGTAATCATCATGCACACCGTTAAAGTAAAATATAATAGGGATGCCTTTTTTAGCAAAGTTGTAATGGTCGCTCCTAAAGTAAAACTGGTTAGGATCTTTCCTGTCGTTAAAAGTATAATCAAGTGCCAGGTTTGTATATTTTTTATTGGCAGCTTCGTTTATGTTGTGCAAATCGGTACTAAGCCTGTCAGAGCCTATTACGTAAACATAATTGCCGTTATCCTTATGGGCATCGTCGCGGCGGCCTATCATATCAATATTAAGGTCGGCAATGGTATTCGCTATAGGATACAGCGGATTTTCAGAATAATAACGTGAACCATGAAGGCCGTGTTCTTCGCCCGTTACATGCAGGAACAGTATAGAGCGTTTAGGTCCGTAGCCATCTTTTTTAGCTTGCATAAATGCCTGGGCAATCTCTAAAAGCGCCACAGTACCCGATCCGTCATCATCGGCACCATTGTAAACCTCGCCATTCTTCATCCCTACGTGATCATAATGGGCTGAAATTACGAGGATCTCATCAGGTTTTTCAGAACCTTCAATGAATGCCCAAATATTTTCTGAGTCGTTTAATTTCGGGCTAAAGTTGCGTGCCATAAATGCCGAAGGCACCTTTTGGTACCAATCGGTAGCCGCTTTAGGGAAAGATATGCCGTTAGCCTCGTATTGGCTTATAAGATATTTACCCGCTTTTTTTTGTCCCGGTTCACCTGTGTTACGGCCTTCCATTTCATCGGATGCAACTATGTATAAATGCTTTTTTAGGTCGGCATCGGTAATGGTTTTCATGTACTTTGCAACGTCGGCTTTAGCATAGTCTTTCTGCTTATTATTAGTAGAACTGCACGAAAATACCAGGAACGCTAACGGAACGATAAATAATTTTTTCATCTAATCGGTTTGGTTGTAAGATAAGTTATAAATATACTATTATTTCTTTTCAAAAACTTCATCTAAAAATAAAAGGAAATGCTTCCACGAGCGTTTATCAGCTTTTTCATTGTATGCCGCGCCTTTAGAATTATCATTACCGGCTTCTTTCTCGGTAAAGGCATGCACGGCATTAGCGTAGTTAATAAGTTGCCAGTCGGCATGGCCATCGCGCATTTCTTTCTCAAAAGCGGCAATATCTTTTTGAGGTACATACGGATCATCAGCACCATTCAGTACTAAAACCTTAGGCCTAATTTCGCCGTTAGCACGAGATGCATCCTTGCTTAAACCACCATGAAACGTAACGATACCTTTTACATTCATACCTGCACGGGCAGCCTCAAGAGCGCCGGTACCGCCAAAACAGTAGCCAATAACTACAATGTTATTAGCGTCGGCACCACTTTTAATTAATGCATCAAGGGCAGCTTTAATACGTTTTTGATATTCCTCTGGGTGGCCTTTGTAGTAGCCAGCCTTTTCGCCGGCTTGTTGTGGAGTAGTAGGGTAGTTGCCTTCGCCGTAAATATCGGCAACAAAGGCATGGTAGCCTAAAGCCGATAAATCTGTAGCAACGTCTTTAACGTGCTGATTAATGCCGAACCAGGCAGGCAATACAAGAATTCCCGGCTTTTGTTTCAGGGCTTTTGTGGGTACTGCTGCAAAGCCTTTTAATTTTTGTGCCCCTTCGGTATAAGAAACTTCTTTTAACTGGGCATGAATTTGTGCTGACATCAACGCCAGCAGTATTACGATAGACTTTTTCATTTTGTTTATATGGTTTAACAAACGTAAAGGTAATAAAGAAAGCTCTTACACCAATGGCATAAGAGCTCCTCCGTTGAATTAGGAATTAACCTTAACAAACTTTATCTTAACTGTGCTGCAGTTCGTGCTTGCCCTCGTTAATCTCTTCGACAAGTTTTTTATTAAATGCAGGAAGGTCATCCGGAGTACGGCTGGTTACAAGCCCGTTGTCTACCACAACTTCTTTATCAACCCAGTTAGCACCTGCATTAATAAGGTCTTGTTTTATAGATGGGTAGGATGTAACTTCCCTGCCATCTATAACCCCTGCGTTTATTAACGTCCATGGGCCGTGGCAAATTGCCGCAACAGGTTTCTTTTCATCAAAAAATGATTTTACAAAAGCAACAGCATCCTCATTAATTCTTAATTTATCAGGATTAATTACACCGCCCGGAAGCACAAGCGCATGGTAGTCGCCCGATTTAGCTTCGCTTAGTATTTTATCTACTTTATATTCAGGACCCCAGTCCTTTTCAGCCCATGACTTAATGCTTCCGCTTTCAAGGCTTACAATCTCGGCTGTCCAGCCCTGTTGCTCAATATATTCTTTTGGCGATTTTAGTTCGCTTTCTTCAAATCCGTGCGTTGCCAGTATAGCTACTCTCTTACTCATAATTGTAATTTTATTGTTAGTAATTTAATTTTCATAAAGTTACGCTACCATTATTGCAACTACCATTAATGCCATATTAAAGTTGTGCTAATGTTTGTTAACGAATATGTTAGCTTATATAACTTTATAAGATAAATCTTTAAAAACACATGAAAGAGATATTTGAATGGAACAGGCTCCTGTTTAACGACCTGCCTTTTGAGTTCCTGTTAGAGGTTGTTTTCAGGACCGTAATAATGTTCACTGTAGTGCTGCTAACACTAAAATTTGCAGGAAAGAGGGGAGTAAAGCAGCTATCGATATTTGAGGTGGTTATAATAATTTCGTTAGGATCTGCCGCCGGTGACCCTATGTTTTATGAAGATGTGGGAATGATACCGGCTATAATAGTATTTTTAATAATACTATTTATGTACAGGGCTGTAACTTGGCTTCTTGGTAAAAGCAAACGGTTTGAAAATTTTATTGAAGGTAAGGTAACCTGCATTATAGAAGACGGTCAATTCTCGTTACAATCTTTTGAAAAAGAGGACCTGGCCCAGGATGAATTTTTTACCGAATTACGTTTAAAATCGATTGAGCATTTGGGTCAGGTACGCAATGCTTACATGGAAACCAACGGATCCATAAGTGTTTATTTTTACGAAGATGCCGATATTAAATTCGGATTACCTATTCGTCCGCAGTTATACAATCTTAAAAGCAATATCATAGCAAAAACAGGCATCTATGCGTGTACGTTTTGTGCTAATACCCAAAAGCTTGAACCTACCGCCGGTAAGTGCACTGTTTGTGGCCGTGACGAATGGGTACATGCTATCAAAACGCGTAGGATAGTATAAAAAAACCGGCCTGCTTTGTTTAAAAAGCAGGCCGGTTGCTAACTAACCTAAAAAGTATATATAAAATAATTAACCTCTTCTTCCACCACCACCGTTACCACCCGATGACCTTGCAGGGGCACTTTGCCTTTGCGGTGCAGCAGGAGGGGCGCTTCTCATTGCGGGTGCACTCTGCCTTTGTGGTGCCACCGATGGTGCACTTTGCCTTTGCGGTACCGAAACCGGTGTGTTTCTTACAGCGGGAGCACTATTTGTATTGCTACGAACCGAAGGCGAACTATTAACCCTTGATGGAGTATTGCTTCTTACTTCGGGAGCAGAATATGTCCTTGACGGCGCAACGCTGCTATTTCGGGTGCTTGTATTGCTATTTGCCCTCGCAGGCTGGCTTTCGTTCCTTGTTAAAGAGTTGCTTCTAACAGCTCCGTTATCGCGTGTTGAAGCACTATTATTAGCCGACCTTGTATTTACATTTGTGCTTTCGCTACGTGTAGCACTATTATTTACGGCACGGCCTGCTCCGTTGTTGCTTCTTACCGTATTTGTGCTTCTGCCACCACCATTATTTGAGGACCTTACCGATGCGTTACCACGTGTTCCGCCTGTTCTTGTAGCTGCAGTAGCAGTACGGCTTTGCTCCATTTCACGTCTGTTGCTGTAACCGGTATTCCTGTTAGCAAAGCTACGGTTAGGATATTGCCTTTCGTAAGCATTAGCCCTGTGGCTTGCATACAAGGATGTTGCACGGGTGCTTCTTCTATTATTTACATACACATATGTGTTATGAACATTTATGTGGTTATGAACATTGTTACGGTATCTGTAAACAGGGTAAGGAGCCCAGTAGTTGTAATAGGTAGGGTAGTATCCCCAGTACCACGGTGAGTAGTAAGGGCGGTAGCTGCTTACCCAAAATACATTAAACAATGCCGGCCTTGTTACATATACAGGCTCATAAATATAGTTTGGGCCATACATGTAAGTATCTCCTACAACCTGTACAGTAACATTATTATTCCTGTCCCTTTCCACCTCAATAGTTGCTACATCCTGAAATGTATCTGCAGCAAGTACCGATTGTAGTATAATAAGGTGTGTGTTGTTTTCGGTAACCTCTATAACCCTAAGGTAGTCTACGCGGCTGTCACCGTTAAGGTCAAGGTTAGATATTTGAATGTCCGGGTCGTTAAGCCTGCGTTCAAAATCTTCAAGGTCGCGTGAATCTCCAAAAATGGAAGCTACAGCCTGAAGGTCCAGGTTATCGCTGATGTCTGAACTATTTGCCCTCACACTTGTAACATCCTGTGCAAGTAAATTGCCTAAGCTAAGCAAGGCAAAAAGGGCTGTATTTAATATTTTAGTTTTCATGGTGAAAGTAAATTTAGTACCTGAGTGAAACTGTTTTTGTTGTTTGATATGTAATATTCAATATCTGTGCCAATATTTTTTATTACCTTTACGCTTTATTTAAAGCCTTGTAAACAAAGGTGTTTTAGGAAATTTATTTTTATGGAAATTGTAAAGGCGTCAATAAAAGACTACGATTTAATATATAGCATAGCAGTCCCGGCCTGGGAAAACACCTATAAAAACATATTATCAG
>Ga0265780_10004984_pt1 | contig 16955 bp, 19 predicted proteins | sample P1T30metagenome_FD_192432 | JGI IMG/M metagenome (GOLD analysis project Ga0265780, IMG submission 192432) | Plant litter microbial communities from East Loma Ridge, Irvine, California - P1 T30 | ecosystem: Environmental > Terrestrial > Plant litter > Unclassified | place: USA: California... | reverse complement strand
TACAACAATCTTGGGTACCAGATTGGTGTTATCCCTTCGACTGCAGTCAATGCAAAGAATCAGGAGTACGAGTTGATCTTGACAATCACCGACACACCCAACTTCTCTGGATCACAAATGGGCGGCTCATCACAAGATTCTTCAGACCGTTTGCTTCATGATTCCGGCACTGGCTACTCGCCACATCACCTCCTGAACCTAGACCTCCGGGGTACGGTGAAGAGCAACATCCTAACCCTTCGCAAGGAAATTGCAGAGCGGAGAAATGCGGCATTAGAAGCAGACATGAATAACCACGACCTCCTCGATAAGATCAAAGAAGCCATGGACGACAAGCAAGCCGAAGTTGAAGCTCTGGGTCACCGTGTCGCCCAGGCTGAGGAAGAGTTGGAGAAGCTTCGCGAGATCACCAACACGCAAAAGTCCCAGTCTGATGCACAGATTGAGCGCATGGAGAAGGAATTGGGTCGCATGCGAAGCGGTCTGGGCGAGTCTGTCCAGCTCATGGTACAACGTGAGATGGCTGTCAACATTGAGTAAGATTTGCCCTTTGGATTTGTTTTGTGTACCGACAACTGACTCTTTATAGATACGAACAACTGCAGCTTCGTGCCAATGCCCTTCGTGAAGAGTTACACACGGAAATTGAGCGCATGCTCGATGACATTGTGCGCTTCAAACTTCATGTTCAGAAGAACCTCGAAGACTACGAGCAGTTCATCGCCGACGAAGTCGAGCGCAGCTGCGAAGAGCAAGACCTGCTTGCCCAGGGTGAAGAAGAGGAAATGGCCGACGAGTCGTAGAAGCCTCTATGTACATGACTTGAGATGTGACGACATATAACGAGGTCACGAAGGAGTTTGGGTTCTGGTCAAGTACTGCGCTTGGCCTTCACATCGACTGTTGGATACTATTTGACGTTGCTGGAGTTGCGGCTAGGGCTGGATGATTTCTCGAGATACCTCTTTTGCTTTTTTCTACATTCGCAATTCATCGTTCATACTGCATTGTTGACGTGATATTCTCTTGCATGCTTTCGATGCCGCTGTGGGTCCAGTTGATGACTAATATGACGCATACTACCTCCAACACCGCGCCGATCAATCAGCTCCCGCGCTCCATCACGGTTACACATTTTAGAGCTCAAGATGAGCGAAGCAAAAGAAATGGTTGTGATACTGACCGGTGCATCGAGAGGTGAGTATCTCTGTCACCTGTCCTGTCTAGTTCATACACATGACCGGTTCGCCTCCATAGCACGATTTAATTTCACACCCTTGGATCTCGGTCCAGGAAACCGTCTCCAGGGCAGGCAGCACTCAAAACCATGTATCCCAACCATCTGCCGTACCACATTTCAAACAGCCAAGCTGCTCTCTCACCTCAATTTCCATCAATCTGACCCAACATCATTCAGGCATCGGCCTAGCTACCGCACACTACCTTCTCTCGCACTCGCACAAGCTTGTCCTCATCTCACGGACCCATTCCGCGCTCGACCAGCTACACTACCAGTATGGCTCTGAGCAGGTTGAAGTGCTAGCGGGTGACTTGGCCGATTCTTCCTTGCCCAGCAAGGCTGTCGAACTGGCCATGGGACGATGGGGTCGATTGGATGCATTGATTGTGAATCATGGCGGGCTAGATCCTGTCAAGAAGGTTGGTTGTTATCTAGCAAGTTGGGAGTGCAGCGTGTAATGACAAGTGTTTAGGTTGCAGACAGTACTGCAGAAGAGTGGAGGAGTGCGTTCGATGTCAATGTGTTTAGTGCTGTTGGACTGGTAAGCCCGTCTTTCACCCTGTGTGTACTTGTCATGGGTGTGCAATTTGCATCAAGTCTTCGATACAGTACACCTTGGTTAAAGATTTCATCGAGTGCCGGAGGCCTTTCGAGGAGCTTGAACATCCTGAACCTTTATACGAAGCCGAGTCAAGAGGGCTGGGATTTTGAGTTTTGCATCTAAGTGGGTTGAAACTACTGCTAACAAACATAGGTACAAGCCTCACTTCCTGCTCTCCGTGCCACAAACGGCCGCATCATCCTTACCTCCTCTGGTGCCTCCATTTCAGCCTACCAAGGCTGGGGTGCTTATGGTGCTGGCAAGGCCGTCTTGAACCATCTCGCTTTAACCCTTGGCGTCGAAGAGCCCTCTGTTACCACCGTCTCTGTCCGCCCTGGTGTAGTCGACACGGAGATGCAACGTGAGATTCGTGAGGTGCATCATGAACGCATGAGCGATAAAGACCGCACCAAGTTTGCTGGGTTAAAGACAGGTGGTGGATTATTGCGACCAGAGCAACCGGGTCATGTCATTGCAAAATTAGCTGCTGCAAGTGGAGATCAGGTCAAAGGCCTAAGCGGCAAATTTCTGAATTGGAATGATGAGAGTCTGAGTATGTATCAGGAAGAGTAAGAAAAGTTTAGAATATACACATGATCGTCATAAGGTATCCCGGATGCCTTCAACGCCTTATCCATCGCAGCGTCTGCATCACTTGTATGAGACAGTGACTGTCGCCCCCCTCGGTCGTCCAGACAAGGTGTCAATGTCCGTTGGGTTCGCCGGAGCCTGAGGTCTGCCACTGAGGGTATCCACAGTCTCCTTCAGAGCCATCCAGAACTCATGCTTTGGTCGGCGACGATGCCACTCGGTCTCCTTCTTCTCGACGACCTCCATTGGGGAAAAGAGGAGCTTTGAGCCCTTGATGCCGATGACACTCACTGACAGCGGGTCGTCTTCACACTCATCTGGCTCCAGACCGGCGTACTGCTCTATATGTTGCATGGCCTTGGTGGCAAACCTCACTGCTCGGACACGGTCCATGGGTGATGGAGTCGTCCCTTGCTGGAAATGACCGGGAACACCGTGACGAGATTCGAACTTGCCCTTACCGGCCTCTGCAATCATGTCGGCAATGATTTGTACAGAGTAGGTCTTCGACGCCTTTTCGTTCACCAAGATTACCTTTCCTGATCGGGAGTGACCCATGTCCCTTCCAAACACCTCCCGAAGATGGTCAATGTCACGATCTAGCATCTTGATGTTGATGCCTTCCTCAGGGGTGTAGACAGCTAGTGCGCCGATGCTGAGACCAGCGACGGTTGCAATGTAGCCCGATTCGCCACCCTGCGTTTCGATAACAAACACTCGACGACGGGAAGCGGACGCTGACTGACGACAGGCGTCGCAGTACTGGATGAGGGCGTTGAGGCAAGTATCGGAACCAATAGAATACTCGGTTCCTGGAACGTTGTTGGAAATTGTAGCGGGTATGACAACCTAGAAATCGTCAGCTCATTACGCTGCGCGACATGGAGTGGGGAGCTTACCATGGGAATTTTGAAGGACTTGTAGTACTCGCGCGACTTTCGCAATTCTGAAACAGCGGTGAAGGCTTCGAATCCTCCAACCACAAACAGAGATTGAATGTTGTACGTCCGGAAGACAAAAGCCACAGTCTCGAGGTCCTCACTAGGGAGACCACGGTTGGTTCCAATCTCAGATCCGCCCTTGGATGCCCATGTCTCGGCGTCTATCCACTTGATCTCGCGAACTGCACCGAGCGGCTTGTCGGAGTGATGGCGGATGATGCCGGGAAAGCCATTATGAAGCGCAACTGGTGTGTGGCCGCGAGCTATGCAGTACGCCACTGCTGCTCGTGTAGCAGCATTCATTCCACCTGCAGGTGCTCCGACGTGTATGATACCTACACGCATGCGCTTGTTTTCTGGTAGGAGCAGCTCGGGCTGGTCAGCCGCAGTGGTGATTTGATACGACCTGTACTGCTCCTCAAATTCGGTATCGCGGAGCTGCATGGCCCTGTGGAAGTTTTTGTTTTCAATGGCAACAGCTACTTCCTTGGTTTGGGCGACGGCTTCGAGCAGTGGCCGCCGAACAATCTTGTTCTCCTGCATACAAATGACTGGGCTGGGAGTGTTTGGGGTTGCCTCCAGCACAGCCTTGACAGCCTCAGAGCCTTGAAGTGTTGAAAGCATACGGTCGTAGGCGCAGGGTGTGCCTCCACGCTGGACGTGACCCAGGGTGGTGATGCGCGTATCGAGGTGAGCCTCGTTGGAGAGGATGTCCTTGACTTGTTGCGATGTGATCTTGTTCAGCTGGCGATCGATGGCGCCCTCAGCGACAACGACAATTGTTTTACGCTTGCCCATGTCTCTGTGCTTCTTGATCTGGCGGCACATGTCGGCCTGCCAGCCCTCGTCGGGAGGATTCTCGGGAGTAAAGACGAAGTCGGCGCCGGTTGCGACTCCAGAGCTCAGTGCTAGCCAACCACAGTGGCGGCCCATGACCTCGATAACGAAAGCACGCTGATGGCTGACAGCCGTGGTGTCGACTGAATCAATGGCTTCGCAGATGCGGCCGAGGGATGTGTAGCAGCCAATGGTCGCGTCGGTCATGGAGAGATCGTTGTCGATGGAGCCGACCAGGCCAACAATGTTCAGGTGCTTGAAAGGGTTGATCTGCTCGGCAGTGAGCTCCTTCTTGTCGACCAGCTCCTTCAGCAGCTCTGGCCACTCGGCGCGGAACTTGTCTGCACCTGTGAGGGAGCCGTCTCCGCCGCAGATGATCAGCGCATCGATGCCCTTGAGGATCATGTTCTTTGCGGCCGTCCGGCGACCGTCGCGCTGCATAAACTCCATGCATCGCGCGGTGCCAATGAGCGTGCCTCCCTCGGACAGGAAGCCACGCACATCGTCCCACGTCATCTCCTTGATCATGTCGCCGCCTTTGACGAGCCCGTCGTAGCCCTCGTAGATGGCGTATGCCTCGCAGTTGTTGTGGATGGCCATGCGGACGACGGCTCGCACGGCGCCGTTCATGCCTGGGGCGTCTCCTCCGCTGGTCATGACGCCGATTCTGCGCTTCTCGCCTTGGAGGGGCGGTGGGACTTGATTGGGCGCCATGGCGTGTTGGACAGAGCTGGATATCTTCAACTGGGTGCCGGTGTGGAATTGGAGCGTCAAAAGTACGTGAAGCGCTTCAGCCTTCACTCGCGCTACTGGCTGCCCAGGTGTTGAGGCGGTGGATAGGGTATGAGGTCAGGGTGGGTATCCGGTCGTGTTCAGCAGAAAAGTACGCCGAGCGGGCCCTGTGTTGAGAGAGCTGCAGGTGGTGGGGTAGCTCTTGCCAATGGGAATGTGCAGTCACGTGGATAGATTTCGGCGAGTCAGAGGCCGGTGCGCCGATGCCTTCTCGTGTGGCAGCAGCAACATGGACCGGAGCGTGTGAGCCTGCTTATATGGCTGTTGCAGACTCACGATAAGCGTGGTCCTGCATGTGGTCTGTCGAAGCTGTTGCTCCAAACCGCTGCGGCATGACGTGGGATGCTCGAAAAAAGAAAGCTCCGTGGTCCACTCCAGCTGTGCCCGACTCGTCCCTGCAACGACAGTGGTACGACTATGGCCTTCACCACTAGAGTCACCCTTTGACCTGACCAAGTTTAGTTTTTTTGCAAAGTCATTCGCGTGCCAGTTTTTTTCCACAGCTGCACACTCATGTCCTAGTATATACAATGTGGTCCGAGTCGCCTAAAAGATGCTCCGCCAAACCTGGCCCCGCTCTCACGTCATAGTTTGCGATTCTAGAAATTCCATAGTAGTACCCAACGCACGGCAATCCAACGTTCTCCTGTTCTCCAACGGAGAGGACCTCGCCATGGCTTCCGCAGTATTGTCCCCAGCTCCTAGCCTTGTCCGAACATGTCTCCGTCGCCTACCGCGTACCATAAGCGCCACATCGCGGCTCCCGCAACGCCGATGCATCTCCGCCTATGGCTATGAACAAGCCAAAGCCCTAACATTTGCCGAATATGGCGACCCACCAGCTGTACTGTCTCTACATTCGCATTCGATATCTCCTCCGCATAGCAACCTCATGACGCTACGCTTCCTCGCATCCCCCATCAACCCAGCAGACATCAACCAGATCCAAGGCGTATATCCCTCCAAACCCACGTTCACGACCAATCTCTCCACCGCCGAACCAATCGCCGTAGCCGGAAATGAGGGTGTGGCTGAGATCATAGCACTAGGTGACAAGGTGAAGAGCGAGGGCTATAACAAGGGCGACTGGGTCTTCATGAAAGGGCCTGGCTTCGGCACCTGGAGAACCCACGCTGCTGCAACGACTGATCAAGTCGTCAAGCTCGACGACTCGATGAGGGAAGGAATAAGTGCTATTCAAGCTGGCACAGTTAGCATAAATCCTTGTACAGCGTACCGTATGCTGCGCGACTTCACAACGTTGAAAGAGGGCGAATGGTTCATTCAAAACGGCGCAAATTCAGGCGTAGGCCGCGCTGCTATCCAGCTGGGTAAGAAATGGGGATACAAAAGCATAAACGTTATCCGCGCCCGCGACGACAAGGCTGCCGAAGACAAGCTGAAGCAGGATTTGAGAGGCTTAGGCGCACATGTGGTCATCACAGATGCAGAGCTCCAAGCACAAGGCGTGAAGGACCAAGCAAAAGAATGGACCAATGCCGGCCGCGAATCCATCCGTCTCGCGTTGAATTGTGTGAATGGTAAAGCGGCGACCGCAATGGCGAAACTGCTATCGCCTTCTAGTCATTTTGTTACATATGGCGCCATGTCCAAACAACCCCTCGCGATTCCCGCGTCTATGCTCATCTTCAAAGACATTCATTTCCATGGCTTCTGGGTCAGTCGATGGGCAGAGAAGCATCCTGAAGAGAAGCAAAAGACTGTTGCGCATGTTCTTGACATGACACGCAAGGGAGAGTTCAAGGACACCCCCTTTGACAAGATAAGTTGGGAGTGGGAGACCAAGGGTGAGGAACTGATTGGAAAGGTCAAAGATACTCTCGAGGGATACCGCCAAGGCAAGGGTGTATTTGTGTTTGGTGAGACATAGACATCTCGTATGTGAAATTAATGGTTATGGTATCTATCCCAAATCCCAGCGTCAATACCGCTTTGCTCAATCGCTTCAATCCACCATGCTCCCTCCAAGTGCGCCGACACTTAGTACGCACCGACATCTTGTCCCTCTCTTGCCAACGTCTCGAAAACCCTCGGCGGAAGCTTGTATCTAATCAAACCAGCAAACACCATCAAGTCCTTGGCCTGTTGCAGTAATGAATCCGCTATGTTCCTGCGCATCTGGTCCACAAACGCGCCAGCCAGGAGATGTTCGCGGTGCCGCGAACAGCAGCCAATCGTCCAAAGCAGCACGTTGCCAATGTTTCGCGCAATCTCAGGCGGGTAGCCAGCAAACGCGTTAGCTGATTTGCGGATTTCGCTAAGGTTGCCTTTGGCTTGCAAGGGAAGGATGTTGACGTTCTCCAGACGCTGCGACATGATTAGCCTGGACCGACAATGAATCGTGGACAAAACACTTACTTGGAGAGCAGTGAGGTAGTCACCGGATTCGATGATTTTCTTGATCTCGTTGAGGTTATACAAGATACCCACAGTCTCGCGATTGGATTGGGAGACCTGCCTCCACCACAGACTGTTCGCGTCATACAAGGCGAGTACCTTCTGAGCGAGCTCGACTGGGTCATCTGTGCCGAGCATGCTGATGCTAGTGGAGTCAGACACTTGCTGTTGCTGTTGCTGCTGCTGCACTTCCATAGGGCTCAAGCGCGGCTTCAGCGGCTCTAAGCGCAATGGCTCTTGACCAAGCTCCACAGACAGCGCTTCAGCAAGAGAGCGATTCAGGATAGCAATGACGCTGTCATACTCGCCAGCGAGATGGCAAAGCAGGATGGCATCGTTAGTGCGGCCATTGTCATCCGCCATTTTCGCGGCCTCTCGAGTGATTGTGTTCAGAAGGCCATTCTCACCATTGAGCTTAAGTAGCGGCACACGCTCTTGGATGAGACCGGGAGTAGTCATACCGTTGGATTTGACATCGCCCAGTAACGTTGAGAACTCACGTGTTTCGAGAACAAGTTCTCGCAAAGCCTCGTGACATAGCTCGGTTTGCTGCTTGCCAGCATCACCTGGTAGATCTGAGTTCAAGCAGATCAGGACCAGATAGTCGGCCGCAGCATCGGCCCGAGCGGCTCGGAAATCTGCAGTATAGGCGCCAACAACACGTCCAAAGTTTAATTGGGGCTGTTGTCGTGTGGTGTATGTCAGGACTTCGGAGCCCCCGGTAGCCCAGTCGGACACTCTAAGTAGACCATAGTAGTCGAGCGCAATGGCGAAATGGACCGTGGAGACGTAGTTGTGGTTGTACAGATAACCAAGGCCGGACTCAAACATGCCAGCAAGTGTTGTAAGATAGAAGTAGACGCCGTAGCCGCCCGCTGAATCAGCATCTTCGCTGAAGTGCTTCTGGCCAATGTCGCGAATGGAGGATCGCAACTCTTCCAGGCCCCAGATCTCGCCAGCATTCTCCTCGGCACGGTTGCCTTCGCGAGCCAGATTAAACTGTAACCAGATCCAGTCGTCCATAGTCTCTTTGATTGGATTCAAGCTTCGACGACTCAAATCACAGCGGCCGACTATCTTGTAGCAAGCAGTTCGGTAGGGATCATCTACCTGACTTTGGAGACGAGCTCGCTGGGCAAAGACATGGCCTATCTTCTGATGGAGATCGGGGCTCAACCGTCGATCTGGGTCGGTTGCGTAGTGTGATAAAGCTGCCTGGAAGTTCCTGTCGGTGTTCTGGAAGAAATTGCGCTTCTCTCGCACGTAGTCGGCCGCTTCAGTGGATAAGCCTGCCTTGAGTAAGAAGAAGACAATGAGCCAAGGGTACTCGTCACCAGAATCGCCGATTTTCTGGAGACAGTCTGTGTCTTCGCCAAATTCTTTGAAGGCCATCCTGGCTCGAATGTAACCGCGAATTTTGTTCAAGAGAGAAGGAACACCACCGACAAGCGCTTCGTTAGGATGCTTCTTCAACGTCGCATCTACTTGTTCCAAGAACCGCGTCTCCAAAAATGTACGGGAGCCGTCTAGAATCCGTTTGCGTATCCGAAGGCTCGCTGCTGAGTTCGGCTGGTCTTCGAGGTAGTCCCTAGCGAAACTTCGGGGCCTGGGATTGCCCAATTCAGGATTGGACGATTCCGACTCAGGCGTCTCTCCGGTAATCGAGACAAGCGCTCTGTACGCTAGGACGAATTGTTCTGAATGCTCGGTGCCAGTAGTCCTCTCCACCTCGGAGAACGCATGGAGAATTGAGAACGAAGCCTCGCGTTGGCGTGCGTCGTTGAGCTTCTTGACCTCCTCCATGAACCTCTCTTGCTTGTCCCGCTCATAGCGGTCCCGAGGGCCGGCTTGTGTTCCCAGTACGGACGCACCATGACTTTCACGTCCATTGAGCACACTCTGCCCGTTTCCAATGACGGGTGGGCCGCCGACTGACGCGCCAAATGTCGAGGCGCCGTTTGTAGACGCGCCTTTTGGACCCATGGAGCGGCCCTTGCGGGTCGAACGCCCGAAAGCTCCCCTCGTAGTGCTGCCAAAGGCGCTCTGGGAAGCTGCCATGTCCTCACTCTGCCGCCCCAGACCAAAATGCTCATAGATTCTCTGCCTTTGCTTGTCCCACTCGATCTGGACGTTGCCTTCGAGGAAGGCGTCGAAGTCGCGCTTGGACTGTTCCAGGCCTTCGTGGATGAGTGAGAGCGTGGATTGCGAGTGGAGGTTCGAGATGTAGCCATCGACGTCGGTGTCGAAGAGGTTCTGTGCCGCGCCGTTCGCGCCAATGCCGGCTTGAGTAGAGAACTGATTCAGATCACGAAGGGTACTGCCCAGCTTCACACCCGAGGCGGAGAGAAGGTAGTGCCTAGGGGGCGTCAGCATGCAATTGCTTCCAACTCTGGTGGGTCACTTACGCTGCGCGGTCTTGTGCGCCATCTCGAACGTGATCTGCGGAAGGCCCGCCAGCGCCCAGGTTGCGAACCTTGCGTGCAATGTCGCCCAGTCCCAGCTGCAACGACGGCAGCTCATCGAAGTTGCTCCCTCCGTTCTCGCCAGCATTGCGTTTGCGCCCACGCTCGAGGAGATTGTCAAAGTGCGCCGAGCGCGTGGTACCGGCGTTTGACTGGGATAGAGAGGCACCCTGCTGCTGTTGCGGCTGCTGCTGTGTCGAGGCAGTGCCGAAAAGGGAGGGCTGTCCGAGGCCGCTCGTTTGCTGCTGATTGTTCATTATCGATTGCTGCGTCGTCGCGGGTTTGGCGAACAAGCTAAAGGAGCCGCCAGTTTGCGTTTGCGGTTGCGACGCCGATGTTGCGCCCAGTGCAGGAAAGGTAGACGACGAGGCTGGCTTCGCGCTCCCAAGGGCGCCTCCAAACAGACTGCCCCCAAAGCCCCCAGTGCTTGCTGGCTGCGACGGGCCCGCTGCTGCACCTGGAGTACCCCCGCCCAGATTGCCGCCAAACAAGCTCGATGCTGTGCCTGACGATGTATTGTTGCCCGCGTTTCCGAAGAGCGACTGCGAGGCAGGAGTGCCTGACGCAGGTGCTCCGCTAGACGCCGGCTGTCCGCCTCCAAGACGACCGAAAAGCGACGACATGGTGGGTGTTGTGTTGTCGCGCTGTGTTGATTGTGCGGAAAACAACGATCGCGTTCACAAACCGTAGACCGACTAGGCCGGGGGAGCTTGGGCCGCCTATCCCTGCCTGTTTCAAAATAAGAGAGAAATGTAATCCCGCTAGTCGAGCGTCCGCCAAGTACGCTAGGCCGTCCAGAGTCCAGACACAGGTGGGAATGGAGTGTAGAACACCAGAAATGTCACTCTCTTTGAAGGCTATGCGTTTTGATACGATGTTAACATGGCACCACACGGGCATGGATTTGGCTGTCAAGCACTTGTTCGCAAACGTAAATCAAGTAGTGCTCAAACTTGCAGACCGTTCGCTCTCTAGACCTGCTTGCTCGTCTATGCAAACCGCTGTACAGACGTGCCGATCCGGGCCTACGAGTCTCAAGTACAGCGGGCGACCCTCTGGGCGTATATCTCATGAGTATCTCTGTGATGGCATATTGACAGCTGCATCTTCCCCTCAGTCAACCCAACCTTCCTCCACTTTGGGCTTTCCAAAATGACCAAGTCTGAGCTTTACCCACCTCATTTCCCAACAGCATTCTACCAGAGGAGAAGGCCTGCCAAACACCCAACAGCTGAATGGTGTCCTATTCAGCGTGAGTGGTTCCAAGACGGACGCGAGCTCCGCAACGTCAAGACCTCCAAGGCATTTGTGTGGCCAAAGGACGGGCGGAATGGCACATCGTGGGGTCGCTTCAAGGACATCTTTCAGAACAAAGGCCCGGACATGTTCCTTACGATCAATGCCAACAAACATGACTACATGCAGAATCGACCGTCAAGTGATCGATGGGCTTCGATTCCAGGTCTTGACTACACGTCCTATCCGACTCCTCTGAGTTCGAGGAAATATGCCTCGTGGACCCAGAAAGGCGCGCTCGGCGGACGTATGCCAGGACTGCAATACGACTTCCGCACACGCAAATACGGAGTGCCAAACTGCGCATCCTGGACAAATGCTGTTTGGCAACCGGAGCCTCGGAAGAACAAACACAATCCGTATCCAGAGGCCTATCGCGATGTCCACGGTGACTGGTTCCAGGATTTCCATTACCGACGACAGAATTGTGGCGGCCCAATACACAACGAGCAAGGCAGGGGGGCTCGAGGGTATGACCTGCGACGGAGCCTGCCGCAGGATTCAATCTAGACAGCTCTCATGGAAGGCTTCCCACACGGTTTCGGTGGTTTCCTTCGTGGCAGCAATTCGTTTACTACGCCTACCAGTTGGTGTCAGTGCCAGATCGTCAAGGAGACGTCCACATTTGGCACAAGATGTACCTTTGACGGTCTTGTATGCGGTAATCATATCCTATAAACCTCAGCACGAATCCTAATACTACCACCCGATGTATTAAACAACGGTGTATCAAGCGTCTTACCAGGAGAAACCTCAAATCATTCGGATGTGGCCGGGACGCAATGCATCTGTTGATTGACAGGCAGGGTTCAGCGCTGCCCATGCTGTCCACATTGAGCTTGTGCTTTCCACTCGCATCGTATTCGACAGTAATACGAAACCGCAGTTTGACACTGCTAGCTACAAATTGAGTCTGCAGATTTGTTAATTCGTGCGAACACGAGGTGAATGCTAACCATACTGATATTGTCCGATTATCGTCCTGTGTCTCCAACTTGATACTCGGCTTTGATTTTTCAAAGTCTGCGACTATTCGTGCAAAATCCTCGTTGAAAAGAGTAGCACTGCCATCTTCCGTACTCTCACTATGATTCCCCTTTGCGATATTGTGCTGTTTCTTCTCTCTCTCGGTCCAACCATGTGCGGGCATGGATCTACTTGCAGAGAGATCTGAATTGGCAAGCAGGCTTCTTCTGGTGTGTTCAAACACTGCCTGGATATCCGGACTCCTCCATTGCTCTTGAAGCGTCTTGATATCTTGCTGTGACCCTTGCACACCCTGGGCATACTGTTTGAACATTCCGGCGCTGGGTGGTCGGTGAAAGGGCTCGACGATGCGTGGAATCGTGAGTCTTAAATCGTCAATCTGTAATGCGTGAGTAGTGACAAGTGAAAGTGACGGCAGCCAGCTTGCACACCTGCGCTTGGAGTTGCTCGAGCTGTGCGAGGGCCGATGCACATTGCGCTTCGCTCCAGCCCGCACCTGGGTCGCCAGCAACGTCCGGCGCTGACATGGTGATATGGTAAGATGGGTGTGTAAAAGAACGCGATGCGCAAAACTCAAGAGAGTAAAGTAAATATACTCGGTGCGATTGTTGCGCGACTGTGAATGGAGCGATCCAAACTGAAGTGACGGGTGAATGGAGAGGAAGCGGCCTTTGACAGGACTCTGGGAAGCTTGAAGATCGGCAAACCCACCCCGGACCGCACTGAACGCAGGCAAATGGACATCTGGACGTCTCCACACCCACGTTCTCACGTGCTCACGCCCTGAATCCTCTGCTACTAGTAGAGTACCCTAACGTCTGGAGGACGTTCCTATAGGCATGCGTACTGTCGTTCAGAAAGCTCATTCTACCTTGTCACGCGTGTTTTTGAGTTGGCCAATAATGTTTCGAGAGTTGCTCTTACTATTTACAATACTTCTAGGGATACCAGTGGACCTACAAACCGATCTAGCGCCAATTTCTACATTTCCTTCGCTCTCTACAGCTTAGCCTTCTGCACAACGACCTTTTCCTGTGGTCCGATGAGCGGATCATATACATTCAAACCAAGCGTGTCGTTGGGAACTGGTGCCGTGTGCAAGCTCAGTCCTCTGGTGTCGAGCATCGATGGGTTAAGATCTGCGACGCTGGAGGCACCAATGAGGCGCATGTTCATCTCCATCTCGTCCTTGAGTAGCTGCATGGCGCGGTCAACACCAGGCAGACCGTAAGCAGACATTGCGTAGAGGAACGGTCGCCCGATACCGACGCCCTTTGCACCTAGTGCTACTGCCTTGATGATGTCTGTTGCTCGTCGTACACCGCCGTCAATGTACACCTCGATGCGATCCTGCCAGCCCCGTTGACGTAGAATGGGCATAACCTCGGCAAGGACTTCGATGCCGGAACGGGCAAAGTCGAGTTGACGACCCCCGTGATTTGAGAGAACAACTCCATCCACACCCACTTCGACAGCACGGATGACATCCTCAACACACTGAACGCCCTTCAGGATGATGGGCATCTTAGTGATAGTCTTAAACCATGGGATATCCTTCCAACTGAGGCTGGGGTCAATAAAGGAGGAAATGGCTCGTGCTGCTCCCTGGCTGCGGTCGACGTTGTCACCGGATGTGCTCTGGACATTTGAACCTACGTCTGAGAATTTTGAACGCATATCCTTCTCGCGGCGGCCAAGCTGGGGCGCGTCTACGGTGATGAAGAGGCCCTTGCATCCACGCTTCTCGGCGTGCTGTACGATGCGTTTTGTGATGTCGCGATCCTTGTTGACATAGAGCTGTAACCATTGACATTGCCCATCCTTGGCCTCGTCCATGATCTCATCGAAAGAACACGACGCGAGTGTGGGGATCATTTGGATCACGTTGTGCTTGTGCGCGCCGCGGGTCAAGACGACCTCTCCTTCTGGGTTGCCGAGCTTGCCAAGCGCCGTAGCAGTCACGTAGAAGGGAATATTGACTTTCGTTCCGAGCATCGTGGTAGACGTGTCTACCTTTTCGACATCGACGAGGACGCGGGGTCGGAACCAGATCTTGTGGAAGGCGCTGTGGTTCTCGCGCAGTGTCTGGTCCGTTAGCATAGTTCATTGCTACCTGGCTAATTACTCACAATCTCGTCGTCCGCACCACTCGAGTAGTATGCCCAAGCTGACTTCTTCATAACCTTGCGGGCAACAGCCTCAAAGTCCATGAGATTGTAGCATTGCTCTAAGATGGGCATTCGGTCGATGCGCTTCTGCCTCTCCTCTTCCTCGGGGTCGACTTCCTTCTCCTCCTTCTCCACGGTCTGCATGTCAACCTCGCCCAGATGCTTGGACTTGTCTAGGTACTTGTCGAGCGTGTCTGGTGGATGAATTGGCTCGTACTCCTCGGTTGCGTCTTTGCCAGCATATTTCAGGATGATCTTGGGACCTCCAGGATGCTCAGGCAGGAACTCGGTGATGTCGTAGGCGCGGCCATGGATGATGACCCAGCATGATTCTCTGTTGTTGTGCTTGGCAACCTCTTCGCCGGTAAGCTTGACAGCCTGGGTGTCGTTGCTGTTGCGGTTCATGTTTGCAATGGCAGGATGGCGTTCAAGACAAAGAAGACAATGGGGAGCTTCAGGAGACACGAGTCGCGCAGGTCACAGATAAATGGAAAGGAGACGACCTTGGGGTGGCCGGAGAGGTGAAATAATGGGGAGAGGTCGATTATTTCCAGCCACTCAGACTAGGAGCCGGCGGAATGTCCAGGGTGTTGACGGCAACATGGTGGTAGACGATTAGCTCGGGATATGTCTCCCCGCAAAACGCGTCGGATGCTGCCCATGTTTGCAGGGCAAGGTTGGAGGTGGAGGCGAGGCGTCAGGGGTGACTAATCGAGCAACCCGGGCGGCCCTTTGTAATTCCAGACGTCTCATAGGGGCGGTCGAGCTCGACTGGAGACTGGAGCATTTGTTATTTGTTGCTGCTGAATTGCCAATCGGAACCCTTGCGCCGCCGCACGCCCGATTTGTGGGGAGAAGCAGGCCATGGAGCAATGACGCGCATTTGCATTTGCAGCCGCTGCGACTAGGGACAAATGAATGTGCGATAGTCGATCCCATGGCAAATGCTCTCGATTGCCATAGTTCTGATCACGATGCACACTCGTTTGCCCATAACTGCGGGCTCCACCACGCTGACCGATGTTCAAAATGTTGGCTTGCCACGAGCATCACATGGTCGCCAGAGCCAAGGCAGGCGCCCGCGGCAAGCGCCAAATGCACTCTGGCTATGTCACTATTGAAGTCATTCCCTCGTGCGTTCTCTGAGACATGTTCGTCTATCTATCCAAACTCACCACGCGCCATGCAACTTGTCCCACGACCGCCTACCAGCCCGTCTGCCTTTCTTTTCTTCTACCCCCAGCCCAGAGAAGGCCGCTCCCCACGCGAGTGCCATCGGCCCCTAGGTTGCAGTCTCAACCACCGGCTCTCCTCCGTGTCATTAGCACGCACAGGCACTCGCAATACTCGATAATCGATACGCGCTACGACAGGACATGGCAAACAGCCTGGAGGCGAAGATTGTCGTGTTGGGCAGCCAGGGCGTGGGAAAGACGTCGCTCGTCCACCGCTACGTCAAGAACGCTTTCACGCCCCCAAACACGCAGTCCACCGTCGGCGCATCATTCTTGACCAAGAGAGTGGTAGATATTGACACATCTACGGTTGTCAGACTGCAGATATGGGACACGGCAGGCCAAGAGAGGTTCCGGTCCATCTCTAAGCTGTATTACAGAGGTATGTCCAGGGGCGTTATTCCAAGTCTCCTGTTGCTGTCTGCAGAGCTGGAAATGGCTGACTCGGTACTCTGATCAGGCGCGAATGCTGCTGTTTTATGCTATGATATCACCGATCCGACCTCGTTTGACGAAATGGGCCGCTGGCTCAAGGAGCTCAAGACCAACCTCGGAGACGACATCATATTGCACGTTGTCGGCACAAAGTCAGACGTCGTTGCCGAAGACCCTTCCCGGCGCAAGGTGCCCTTCGAGCGCTGCATCGCCTACGTCGCCGAGAACATGTTTACTGCCCAAACCACTGCGCCGACCGCCCCACCGAATGCCAGAAGAGGAAGTGTACAAGTACTCGGATGGGGATCGGCCCCGGCGACTTTCCAAAACGGCGGCATGGCATCCCCTCAAAGCAACAGATCGAGTGGGTTCTGGGGAAACGATATCGGCTGGGACTGCTGTCACGAGATCAGTGCCAAAGACGGAGAGGGCGTGGATGAGGTCTTTCGAGTCATCACACGAAAGCTAGTAGAACAGCAGCAGAAAAAAATCGACGAGGAGCAGAGACAACTTGCTATGGCTGGGGTAACACCCGGCATTGATAGCAACGGGAATCCCAACGGCTACTTTGACTACCCCGGAAACGGCAATGGGAGCTTCAGAGTCGGTGCAGGTGATAAGAGGCGAAGCTGGCTGGGGTTTCCTGCTACCCCTGGCGCCGGAAGTCATCAACAAGAGTGGGAAGAAGACATCAGCAGAGCCCAGGCAAACAAAGGGGGGCGTTGCTGCTGATGGCACATCTTTGCTCTGATCATTGCAATGTACTTTGCTGCTGCGATCGGGCCCGACCGAGCATTTCTATTCGTACCATACACCTTTCACTCTACATCGCCATCTCTCTCTTTTTTTGATACCCGCTTTGTCTGATCATGCGAGATGCTTCTTCTACCATGTCTCTTTGGCTCAAGTGAGCACTTGTAGTAGTAGCCTGTTCTTTTTCCATCCTCGTGCG
>Ga0265780_10004983_pt1 | contig 16956 bp, 19 predicted proteins | sample P1T30metagenome_FD_192432 | JGI IMG/M metagenome (GOLD analysis project Ga0265780, IMG submission 192432) | Plant litter microbial communities from East Loma Ridge, Irvine, California - P1 T30 | ecosystem: Environmental > Terrestrial > Plant litter > Unclassified | place: USA: California... | reverse complement strand
AGCAACATTGTTATTTAGCCGCGGTCTGCTTCTCCGGCCACCTGCTCTTGGGTACCACCTTCACCACCTTCGCCGCCCGTGCCGCGATACATTCACACCTTTTTTAAATACACATACATATAATCATCATGTTTTCTGAAAAAGGATTTATTGAATATGCATTCTTCAGTGAGTGCGAAAGGTTGAGACATTACGACTATAAAATCTACGAGAAATTCATTCTAAGCGAATGGAGTCATTTGGGACATCGTCTTGAAATATCAATCATATTCAAAGATAGAGGGAATGATTTTATAAATGGACTTTACGATATAGATTTTGTCGACTATAACCCTAGTCGACTTAGGCAAATTGCTTCCATCTTATCTAATTTTGAATATAAAATGTTTTACTTAGATGAGATCAAAGTTAGGTTTCAGCATATTTTGATAAGATGTATCCAAGAAAAGAAACAAGAAGCAGCTAAAGAGGTCCCCAAAGAAGCTCCCAAAGAAGTAAAGAAGAGGAAAGAGATTAAAAAGGTTAAAAAGCCCGACCTTTCTTTCGTGGTAGAAGTTGCTGATTCGGATCAAGAACAAAATGCACTTGATATAACCATGCCCGAAATCCAACCATCAATTTAATTTTCATTTTCATTGTTATATAACAATGTCTGAACAACAACTCTATGAAAAATGCCTTATTGTAAAGGAAGAAGCTTCTAAGCTCTTGAAAAAAGAACTCGGAGAGCAACTTAACGAGTGTGGCAAGTACTTTAGATACTCCCATGTTATGCTAATAGACAGCGAAGACAAGTCTTTTGTTTCAAAATTGGTCATGACCATCAAAAGCGACTACACTCCAGAGAATGTCAAGCCATACTACGTGGAACTTAAATCCACCCAGAAGGGAGTCGATAAGAAGAAGGTGCAGGCTGCAGCTGGAAACATGCTCAGAATAATTGAGACCGTCAAGGACGAAATGAAACAATAATTGTATTTTTTAATTTTATATAATGAACATGAACATCGAGAATGTTATCGAAATAATGAGGCCTTATTTCAAAAGTGGAATAAAGGAATCAAGCATGACCACAAAAGCGTACAGGATAAAGTGGATATTGGACAACTCCAGTTGTGAAACAATCCAAGACATCAAAGATAACCCTCAGGATGTAGCTGACATTGTAGAGGAGGCTTACAAAAGAAAACTCATGAGCTTATCGACCATAACACAGACCTTTATCACTCTATCCTTGCTCAAAGTTCCTCTTTTTAGTAAAAAGGCGGGTCAATACATAGAACTGAACGAAGAAGAAAGATCAAATGGTAAATTCGAACCTGATAACCTCCCTCCTTGGAACGAGATGGTTCAAAAAGTGAAGGATATGCCCGAAGACACCTATGATGATATGCTGCACAAGGTTATTCTTGGGCTTTACTTTCTTTGCGATCATACTCTCAGATTAGACTGGGCCAACGTAAGAGTCTTCGACATAGATTCAGTGCCCGATGATGACTCCGAAAACTGGCTTCATATTGGATCTAAGGGTTACACTTTCCATTTAAATCAGTACAAGACCGAGAAACAATATGGCAAGAAGATTATACCAATAAAGGACAGATCTCTAATTAGAATATTAGACAAGTGGTTCATGACGTACAACGTCCAAATGGACTATCTGTTGGTCAGTCACGATAAAATAAAAAATAAATACACTCCCGTAAGTAGACCCTATCTGTGCATTCTTTTGGGTAAAATAACCAAGGATTTATTTGGAGTTAGGTTGGGGAATCAGCTCGTAAGGAGAGCAAAAGAAACAGAAAATATTGTTAATAATAAATATGGCAGAAAAACCTTAAAAGCCAAAAAGGAAATGGCCGAAAAATTGTGCCATTCCATCGAAACCGCACACTCCTATGTTTTTATGAAAAAGTAACGCTTATTCATCCTCCTCGTCCTTGTCTTTTCTTCTTCGCATTTTGCTCACCTTGTGCTCAATTAACTCAAAGTATCTGCTGTAAAGGAATTCGTTCTCGTCAGATATATCTTCAAGTTCTTCTAGCTTTTTACAATTCTTGTCAGTTTTAGGGACGCCGTCTTCACGTCTAATAAGAGCATCCTTGATACGCTTCTTAAAATCAGACACGGCCTTTTCATTGCACCTCTCAAATTCTTCAATTTTATTTTCGAACATTGATTCAAATACTTCAAGATTTTCTTCTGCCATTTTTACCTTCTTGCGCAACAAATCTCTTTCTATATCACTAGCGTCTCTTGCCTTGCGAAACATAATTGCTTTAAGTTCGCGTACTTCTGGATACAATCTTCCAATTTCTTGGACTCCTATTATTTGTTTTTCTTTTTCGTTTATGGGTCTAGTGGTATAATTTTCAGCTTTGAATTTGATATTAATTTCTGGAGTGGACTCTAGTAGGTCAGAACTAGATCCTTCCTTCAATTTTCTGTTTTCTTCTTTGATTTCGACGACAATCTTCATCAATAGCTTGACCTGGTTCTCTAAGTCGACAACTCTCTTTTCTAAATTAGAATCTCCGTTGCCATCCTTGCATTTTGAGCACTTGGCCTTTTGGAAGAAGTTATTCAAAAACTTCTCTTGTGCATGGTCATTCTTACAAACCATGCTAACTTTACAATGTAACCAACTTTTGCCCTTTGAATCTGCCATTTGAGATTCAATTTCCTTGTTGATGTTGGGGAATTGAAAGCCTTCAACGTCAATCCCTTTAGCTAAAGCGTATTCTCTGAGTTTTTTTTCGTGGTTCATTTTGTATTATATATGATAGTATTATTATAATGTTATAATTCTTATGCGTTTTAATTTATCGTTGTCGATCTGGCTTTTTTTCTTTCGAATTTCTCGATTGATTCTTTCATTCTAATCATCGCGCAGACGTCGGCCATTATTAGTTTTAACTCAGACAAGAGTTCCTTGAATCTCATTTCTATTTTGTTAATGTCCTCATCTTCATTAGAATAGAGGGTGCTGTTGAAATTGTGGCTCATTATATATATCAAAAGTGATAACTGATAAAATAACAATAAATGAAAATTAGAACGTGGAGGCAAGTAAGTGGAATCAAATTATCATCGTGCATCTATATTAGTTGATTTAGCCAATGTATCCGTTGGCTATGCCGCGTCTAGCCCTTCCCCTTGGCTTGATCATTCCCCTTTTGCCGAGATTTCTTGCTTCCAAGAAGTTTCCTACCTGACCAACCACTTTCCCTAAGGTAGGGTGGTATGCACTAGCATATGGCTGGGCTGCTCTTGCGGCCCTACTGTAAAGACTGTTACTTTTGGCAAAGGAGTGAACTTTACTAGCCACTTTCTTTATGCCCGTCCATATACCCTTACGTCTAACGGCTCGCTTTCTTATTCTGGTCTTTGGTAGTCTAACCTTTACTACTTTAACAACTCTTTTAACCTTTTTAGGTTTCACTGGTAGTCTAATTTTTATGGTTTTTCGCATTGTCTATATTTGTAAAAGACAAAATTATCTGCGAGTTTGACCTATCAGCATCCTAGCAAAGTCACTAGCACTTGCATTAGAATGACTGTAATGTTCTTGCTGTGGGATAGTGTACTGGACGACTGGTGGTAAACTATCCGAGGCTTTTGCTTTTTGCGCGGTTCTCACTTTCTTTAACTTCTTTTGGGTTTTGTCTAGTTTCTCAGTAATCTGCTTCAAGTAATTCATCACCTCGCTATCGTTGTTATCTTGTCTAAAGTTAAAAAAGGAAGAGGAATAGTCTGGCTTAAACACAGTCTCTTCTTTCTTCTCCTCTAATTGGGGCTTTGTTTCTTCCTGGACTTCGGACTCCAGTGTTGGAGCCACCTTTGTCTTCTTTACTCTTTTTGGTTTTTCCTCAACAACCGCCTTTGGCTTTTTGGGCGCCTTTGGTTTATTCACTCTTAGCTTAGCTTCGCTTAACTTACCCTTGGGTTTTTTCTCAACTTCTTGCGGCTGAACATCTTCGTTATCTTCGAAGTCGCTGTAGTCTATCTCAATGTCTGACATTATATTAACTAAAAAGAAAAATCTTAACTTAAAATATATGACTGCGAAATATAGACCCACACGTGTGTTCAGAGATGGAAAGAATCTCTACATAATTTCCAATGGAAAAAGAATTTACGTTACTGAAAATGACATCATCAACCCTCAGTTGCATAGGATGTACAAAAAAAAGAAGGTCAAGAAGATAAAACCAAAGCAAGCAATCCAAAAGACTTTCGAACAGTTATTCGCCAAAGCTGTGGGTGGTACCGTTACACCCAAAATCAAAGCATCGAAAGCTAGCACAGAAAGACAAATTCAGTATCTTAGGGAGGATGTCAGCAAGCTTGTGATAGAAAAGAACAGGCTTTTGGACAAGGTTGATAGCCAAAGTAACAAAGTAATGAAGATGATGAGGGACCTTCACGATAGAGACCAAGAAATAAAAGAGCTCAAAAAGCCAGAAGAAAGTAAACAACTAGACAGAGAAATAGAGAACAAACAACAGCTCCTCGCAATAAAAAGTAAAGAGGCTTCCGAAGTTCAAAATAAACTAGCTACCCGAACACAACAGTTATTCCTCAATGAAAAACAAGTGGCAATGCTTAGCGACTTTATTCAAGACAAGGAAAAAAAGTTAGTTAAATTAGAACAAGATCTAGAAAAAGAACAAAAGAAACTAAAGAATACAGTTGATGTATCACAAAACTTACTAGTGAGACAAAATATCAAGAGAAATAACAGGGACAAGAAAATGGAAATTTCTAAAAATGCGTTGATTTCTAATATAAAAGAGGAAGCAGAAAAGAATCCCGCTATTTTAGAAAAGTTGAAGACTCCAGAGGCCATTAAGTTACTAGACCCCGATCCAGAAAAAGCAGAAAAAAAAGCAAAAAAGCTTTTCGCCGTAAAAAGTCCGACTAAACTAATCAGCAGCGGAAATATTGGTTCAATTATGTTTCCTGAAATAACCAAAGGTCCTGATCTTTACAAGAGAACGAAAGAGATATTCGGCAAGGATCTAGCCCAGAAGTTTTATAAGTTAGAAAAGAAGCCAGAAAAAGTGGAACCAATAAAGGATGATCCCGAAGAAGAAAGCAAGATCGAAGTCAGAAAAGAAGGTAAGTACGGTAACGGTACTACCGATTATCAGCTCAACTCGATAATGCAGCAATTCCCTGGTTACATCGGCTGTGTATCTACCTTAGAAGAATTTGATAAGGCCATGAATATTTTGGCGAAGAACATATACAAGTCCCCGGTGCATAGTTTCATCTATGGTGTTGCTGATAAACAGTACCCTAATCATTGGCGGGCAGTGTTTATTGACCTAGATAGAAAGTACGTTGGATTCTACGATAGCTTCGGAAAAGACAATATCTTCCTAAGAGACAAGATAGAAGCAATGTTTAATGATATTCAGCTACCCTGGCACATGGTCTGGAAGTACAACAAGGTGAAGATACAGCCCGATAGATCGGACCTTTGTGGTCTTTATTGTACCTACAACCTTACGATGCAATACTACGGCCATAATTTCAAAGAAAGCACCGGCTATCAAGATTCTAACATAGACGACGACCTAGCTAAAAGTAAAAGGATATTTGGGTTTGTCTAATATCAAATATTATCATTATAATATAATTTATAAATTATCATAGAGTGTAAAAAGGGTAAAAAGAGTAGGAGAGTAAAATGGTTAATATCTTGGTATACTTTATTTTGACTTTTCTGACCTTATGATAAATTATTGATTATTGATAATATTATCAAAATACTAGATTTATATTTTTGTTTGACTTAGAGTACTCCTCTTTCCACTTTACCATAGACATTTTCGAAGGTATCGATTTTGATCGGTTGTTGTTTTTGACCTTGGTCTACATTCAATTCCTTAAGGAGCCCCCCTACGTTGGCGATATGAAAGTTGCTAACTTGTAATATTTTATCAATAAAGCCTTCTGCGTAAGTGAAAAGCGCGAAAGTGAGCTTCCAATCATTGTCATATATATCCAAGGGCATATTGTCGAAGTCTGTGAGATAGAACCTGATGTCGGATCCATCCCTATTGAACTGTTTCATTGTGTGAAGAATCGAGGGAAACTCTATAGTTGTGCCGCACTTTTGAACATCAACCGATGCCAGTATATCCGTTGCTCCTAATCCTGTAGAATTGTAACCTCTCGCTTTATCACATCTAACATGAATTGTGCTTATTGGGGATAGATTGACCGGCTTGCTTATCGCGATTGACGTGAATGAAGTCTCCTCATTTAATCCATATATTGCCTTAAGGTACTTACCCACCAACGTTATTTTTTTGGGAGTGTTCGTTTCTAAGCAAAATATCTTAATCGCCCTATCGTCCAAAAGAGTATTATTATCAGAAACACTGTAGGTATATGCATTGGGTGATATACTATTGAGAATTCGGGCCAAGTCCTGCATCATATTTTGCTTTGTGTAGTACGTGCCTATCGGAAATACGTATTCTGCGGAGGACTCTCCTTCGGTTAGAATCAATTTATCAGTGTCATCGATTTGGGTAAAAGTATTCGGAATGTTAGCAGAAAGCAATGATATGTTCGTAACAGACTCATTGTAAACATCAGGCAATTGCTTTGAGTAAATTATATCACTCGATAGCTCTCCTTTTTTGCAAAAGTTGCTATTAACTTCAAATATTTGAAGGTTGATTATCATCTATATAAAAAAAATTGAAAATTACAAATCCGCTTTCGCCTTGTGTGATTATTCTACTATGATGAGCTCGTTCAGATTCTTTCTCATTTCCTTTGAGTCCAGGTCAACCATTAGGAAATTTCTCTCACCATCCGTTGCCTTCTTATAGATTCTTATGAACATCTTTTTGTTTACCGAAGGATTTACCCAATCATATATATCGTCCAAGGCAGGAAGGCTCATACCTTTGAAGAGTAAAAGGATGTTGGTATTCTCCCTGCACGTGGGAGAAATGTGCTTCATATTGTGCGCAGAAAGTAGATTCATGATTCCGTGGTGCCTGTTTGTTTTGAAAAGCTGATCCATTTCGGGCGACCTTAGCTCTTCCTCTTTTAAATCATCAAAGTAGAATATCGTTCTTGGGAAGTCATATGGTAAATCGTTCTCCAATTCAAAGTACTCATCAGCATCACCTATCCTTTCGCCCAAGATATCATTTCCTTCTTTGTCATAGAAATGAGGGTCCATTGAGACGTTCCTGGGGTACTTCCTCATTAGGCTATCAAATGACTCACTATTCTTTTCGTCTTTTTCTAATGACCCCGAGAAGATGTTTAGATGAGTGTATTTGTTGAAGAAGTGTTTGAGTATTAGGTAGATGCAAGCTGTTGATTTGCCGGAGAATTTCTTTGCTATGCAGACTATGTTGGGATGAACGTTGTTGGTTATTTTCGCATGCTCCTCCCTTAGGGGTTTACTTTTGCCCTTTTTATACCAAAAAGGAGAGACCTTATCAATTGGCAGAGGTTTTGTTTTGATCATTATATGTGAAAGCAAAGAAAAGAAGATAAATGTTCTGGTTACTTTTTGGGTTTTTCAGTCCATTCGAAAATGAGGTTGAAGCCAAGGGAAGGATTTGGCAGGAAATCTTTATACCCTATCTCCTTTATGAACATATGATTTTTATCGGCTCCCTGGTACACTACACCAGTATCAGGATCAGTCCTATTTGTTGCTAATTCGGTCCCGTTGTATGGATTATTTTTCGTAGGAATCAAACCGCTTAACAATCTAACCGTAAACTCAGGGTTCATATCTGGAATCTCCCACCCCTCTCCAGGATATTCATAGTGGTATCCAAAAGCGCTTGTTGCATCGAGGAACTGAACAGAATCCTTAAAAAGACTAGGGCATATCAATTCTGTCTCATAAGCACCGGCCGAAGTGTAGCAAGTGTTGATGTTCTTTATGCCTATTCTTTTAGGAAACTTGTTTCTCACCTTCAAAGGCACTCTAAATTTAAATTCCAGAAACTTGCCTATTTGTTGGAATGGATAGAGTGTTGAGTTTTGAGCAAGGCCCTTATTTTGATAGGGTACATCGTTTACTGAATATCCTCCATTGAAATATGAAGTTTGGGTCCCATAAATATCCTTGTAGGTTATTTTAACGGGCTGCTCAAAAGTGAATGTGTTTATTGATTCAAACATTATATTCTATAAAAAACAAAATTAAATTTAACTAAACCCAAGAAAACTCACCCTTTCTTACGTAACCCTTCTTAAGGTATACATAAGTGAGTTGATTGTCATAAGTGGCATTGGGGTTATCACCGAAGTCGGTTTGGACAGTATCAAAAGTGGAGCTAATGTTAATATCACTCAATGGCATCAACATACCTCTCATAGTATTATCAGTGTATTCCCATTTGGTACCATTCTTTTCGGAACTGTCGAAGTGGTGGATGACTGATCCGTTGTATTCTATTTCTGATTTAGTCTTAACAGAACCATCACTGAATCTTTCGTATGTTGAGTACCAATCTCCTTCATCACCATAAATAGTGGCATATTCTTCATCATTGATTCTCATAGTGTTCTTACCAGACCACTTACCTCCGTACTTAGATCCCTGAATAGACTGGGTAGCATCTTTGTTATAGTACTTCCTGTCATCTAAAATGTCACACCCAATATTACTTGTGTTTTCATGAAGAGGTCTTCCAACGAGAGAGTTCTTACCGAATAGAGTGTTATAAACTCTGTAAAGTCTACCACCCTTTGGAACAACACCCGTCACACTACATTCTTGATTACCACCAGCAGAGTATTGAGAGACTCCAGATGATACATAAGGACAAACAATAGCGAAGTCCATCATCATAACAGCTTCTCTTATCTTTTGATTAGTCTCAGCATAGTACTTAATTCTTATCTTGTCCATGACAATAGTTACATCAGATCCATTGTATGAACTCAAACCACCAGCTTTCTTAACAGACTCGAAGTTACCAGTGAAATTTCCAGTACCATCTTTTCTTTCTGTAAACTGGAATGGAAGCTTCATCAAGATTTTATCAATGGTGTTGGTTTGAAATTCTCTTTGGAATACTGAGCTAGAATAGTAATGCTTGTAACTATTCAAAAATGTATCATGGTAAGCATCACCAAGTCTAACACAGTAGTTGAAAGTATATGGTTGGTACATCAAAGTACTAGCATTTGTTGCAGTTGCATTCTTAACATAGTAGTAGAAACCCATAGGAATATATTGCTGTTGTCCATCAGTGACAGAGGGCATCAAAAGATTATCCATTGTATCAACCTCATAAGTATTAGCAGTATTACTATATTGGGGTAAAGAACCTCGATCGTTAAGGAAAGCATCAAATCTATTCTCATTTCCTGATGTGAATTTAATTTTAGTGTTAATTTGACCGATTGCAGTATCTTGCTTAATACTAATACCATCCTGCATAGGATAGTATAAACTATCAGTAGATGCTCCAAGGAAAACTGGAGTTGATGTTTGATTCTTTGCAATATACGAAACAGAAGGATCAGCCTTAAAGTTTATTCTTTGGGAGATATTTCTATCATTTGCGTTATTGAAAAGGGATGATGTTTGTTTAGAGTATCTATCAGCAGAAGGTAAGTTTACGATAAACTGATCAACCGTGTTAGTGTGAGACATAGTGACAGATGAAAATTCTGAAAGATATGTGGCATTTTTGTAGTACTGGGGATACACATTTGGTTGACCACCTATATTTTGAGCTACAGCTGGAAAAGCAACACCTGCTCCATTACCACCATCCAAAGCTTCTCTCCATCTTAAGTGGTCCTTAGTTGGGATCCAAACAGTGGATGGGGTGTTAGCGGTGATCAAAGGATTAGATCCGTTACCAATAACAACCTTATCCGTGTTGAGAATTGGACTAGATATTAACTTAAGGGATGATTGGGGGAAATCAGTGATGGTTTGGATTAGACTTTCTTGGAAAGCAGCTTTCTCAGTGGCTACTCTCTGTTCGGCATCTTTTTGAGCCATTGTTTGTTGAACGACTGTTCTGACATCTGCAGCGACTTGTTGATTCATTATATTGAGAATGCAGAAAAAAAATCAAATACCACTATATAATCAAAATGTCAAACAGAATTGGTTTACTCCAAATAAAAGAAATCACAGATGAGCATGAACTCGATATAGAGGAATTGTTTAGACTATACAATGCTCTCAAAGGTGCAGCAAATACAGGTGCGGCTATAGTGTTCTCAGGAGCAAATCAATTAGCAGGATCGGATTCTACAGGAACATTAGTCACAGGTAGACTTATAAAGGATGATTACATAGACAACCAGACAATATCCACAACGAAGATCGTAGGTCTTGATGATATATTGAAGCTCTTAAAGGACAGACTTGATGGCATCGATACTCCTGTGACAATACAGACGACCGTGTATAATGATGACACAGATGAATTCGATTTGGTTGATACTTTGACTGATCTTGGTAGTGCCGCAGTGTACACCCTCTTTTTAGAGCCCCTTGTTAAGAAATTTCAAACAAAGGCTTTAAATTTCCTAAAAGGTCTGGCTAATATCAAAGGAGCTAGATCATATGCTCAATTAGTTGACTCTGTTGATGATATCGTCTCCGACGTAGCTCAAAATGTAACAGATATTGCAACTCAAACCGCTAATACTACTGCCTTACAAACAAGAGTAACGGCCGTTGAGACTCAAACTACAGCTTTAAATACAAGAACAGCCGCTGTAGAAACTCAAACAACCGCATTACAAACAAGAACAACCGCAATAGAAACCGTAAATGCTACTCAAACTACTTCCATAGCAACGAATACCGCGGGTCTAGCAGCAAACGATGCTCATGATTTAGTCCAAGATGGATTGATTTCAACAGCCACTAGTGTAGCAACAGGGGCTGCTACGACGGCCGGCAGTGCTTTAGCTTTGGCCGGGACGGCTAGTGGGGTAGCAACAGGGGCTGCTTCCTTAGGGGCATCAAATAGTGCTGCCATCGGTGCTTTGACCCTAGCTCTAATAGCTGCTGGTATCTTCTCTTCAAGTGGAGAAGGTGATTCGATTACGTACGTTAATAACCCCTCGTTCGACCCTACCTCTCTAAATAATTCTGTGGCTTCGCTAAATACATCCGTTGGTTCTTTAAAGACATTAGCTGATGCTTTGGTCAACAATGGCTTTGCTACCTTATCTGGAACTACATATACTTTAACTAGTCAGTTCATTGCATTGTTATCTGGAGGAGGTAGTGGTGGTTCTGGTACTGGAAATTCAGTTCAATTCACCCAGTTAATGCAAGATTTAGTCGCCAATGGGTTCTATACTCAATCATCTGCTGATGGCGTTGTCACTTACACTCCTACATCATCTTTCAATAATATAATTGCTAATGTAGCTAAGAATAGTACAGATAGTACGTTAGCATTAAATACTTTTGTTAGTTCAGGCTTTTTGACATCATCAACTACTAATGGAGTAACAACCTATACACCTGCTCAATCTTTACCCAATATTTATCAAAGAATTCTCAATGTATCAAATAATATGAATCCCGTTGGTACAGCTCTATCATATCTTGGATTGCTAACTAAGAATTTTGGAACAGGAGATCTTAGTAATGCGATTAATAAAACAATCACATACCCATCATTAGTATCAACTATGATGGCATTAGCTTTGTATACTACAACTACGGATGCTTCTAACAATGTCACTTATAATGTGGTTCCTAATATTCCAAATTTACTAACTATGAGATCTAATGTTGATTCTTTGAGAAATGCACTTCAAAATATTGGAATATTAGACACGAATATTTACACACAGGATCCCTTAGCAACAGCACTATACCAAGAGACTAAATGGTCATATGTAAAAATTTTAAGAAATTTGCTAGACTACTTTACATCCATAGGTGTTTTAACTAAAAATACTGATCTGACTTACACTGTTACACCAAGTCTCCCAAATGTGATAACTAGTATAAATCAATTGTCTCAAAATGTAAATATGATATTCCAGGATCTCTTACAGGCTGGATTAATTGGATACAATGGATCTACCTTAAGTTATGTTATTCCTGATAACTTAAGAAATGTTTCTATCAATCAACAAACAATAGGTGATTCATTAGTTAGTGCTGGTCTATTGACAAGAGCTGGAAGTATTAAATATGATTACACTGCTGTTGCTAATATACCCAATTTGATTACAGAAATAAATACTTTGAAAAATGCTAGTGGTGTTGCAAGATCCATCATGCAAGGAAATGTTTCATCTCAATACATTTTAGTTAGTGGAGAGTATGTTAAATTTAATTCAGTCGGATTTTCTCAAGGAACAAATATTACTTTAGATACTACATCAAATTATTCTACTGCAACTAATGTTCCTTCAATTGGTAGAATTACTTTAAAAGCAAATAAATTGTACTTTTTAAAGGCAAATCTTAATAATATTGAATTAAAATACAATGATGCTGCTCAAAACACTAGTGCATTTATTTTAGCACAATGGTATAATGTTGATACTGGAACTCAAATAGGCAATACAGCTTTAAATATATCATCCACTTTTGCTAATACTTGGACATCAGGATCAGATCTAAGCGCTTATTTTAAACCAACAGTTGATACAAGAATTGCTGTAAGATTGGTACTAAATGGTGGTTCATCATTAGGAGCAATAAGTGTTAGTAGTGGTGGAAATGGACCTACATCTTTTATTATAGAAGAAGTAGGTGCTTATGGATACACAGTATCTACTACTTTACCTAATGGTAATATATTTGTAGGTGATTCTAGTGGACAAGCACAAGCAGTCGCTTTGAGTGGTGATTTAGCTATTTCTAATAGCGGAGTAGCTAAACTAACCTATAATTATAATGCAGATGCTGGTATTCTCCCTCCATTTGAACCTAATCTCTATGCTCATTGGATATCTAAAAGTATATACTGGTCAACAGGTGGTAATGGTATTGTACAAGGTAATTCTATATCTAGATGGGTTCCTGTTGTTAAGAAGGGTCTTGTAGGTCCTTTGATTAATACAAATACTACTGCTAATACATACCCCTATATGAGTAACGATGGTACAAATGCTATTGATAAAGCTGGCGCTTTTAGTCCTGCTTTTGTCAATGGTGGTTTTATAGCAAATGGTTTAAACTTTGCCGATGTTAATGGACCCTTAAGTCAATATACTATTTGCGCTATGGTTAAACCCTATTTCACAACTCCTACTGCTTCTGGTGCACAATCACAATATATATTTGGTTCTGATAGCGGAAACACAGGTTCTAATAGTGGTCTATTTATTGACTCTACTGGAATTATATTATACAGCGGAAATGGAGCTCTGTATGTAGTCGCTTCTCCAAATGTAAATATAGGTACTAATAATTTAATTAAATTCCAAGCAAATACTTACTATTTAGTTACCGTAGTTGTTAGTGTTAATCACAACTTCACTAATTATTATAATTGGTCTGGTAATACAGCATCAAGTGCAGGAACTCAAAATCTAAACAGCGGATATATGTTAACAGTATATATCAATGGTCAACCTTGTGGAACTACCTGTGTAAAAGGACCTGCTTTTAATGTATCATCTTTCGCAGTTGGATGTAGGGCTAATACCACTAACGTATACACCAACAATCCCTTTAATGGCACGATAGATTCTTTATCAATATATGATCATCCATTCACCCAAGCTCAAGTAACCACTTATAAACAATATGTATTGTCTAAATATCCCAATCAGACTTTACCTAACGTTTATTAATTTTTTTATTGTATATATAGCAAAATGACAACTTATTCAACAGTAGGAATAGTCACAACTTATCCAGAAAATGTTTCTGGTAACCTTTATCTTATGTACAACGAAAGTGTAAATCCTATAGAATCAACTGGTCTCTATGTTGAAGAAGCTGATATAATGAAAGGTTGCTTTTATTGTACTAGAGAACATGTAATTAGATATAATAAATATAAAAGTGCAGATGGGTTTTGGTCCATATTTGTTGATGATGTACAGATGGCTCAAAAAGAATATACAAATGATCAAATTACTGTAAATAATACTACATATGTTTCTAATATAGTAGAAAATAATGTAACAACACAACTTACACAGGTATTAGGTCAAGATTATTCTCAGCAATTCTCAGATCTTGGTAATACTATTATGTCTCTACAAGGTAGTTATTCAACTCTTACTCAGATGTTGCAAGATAATACTAATATTGATACTAGCCAAGCAACAACTATTTGGAATAACTCATCTTCTATTGCTACTTTACAAGTGGATAATACTAATAACAAGGCTAATATAGCTCAGAATACGACGGATATATCTACTGTTAGATCTGGTATTAATAACACCTTGGTTCCACAACTAAATAAAAACACTACTGATATAAAAAATGTTCAAGATGCTGCAACTGCTCTACAGGCCCGCGTATCTAGCTGCGAATCTAACATACTATCTAACTCTTCAGCTGTTACAGCTTTACAATCTAGATCCACAACTAACGAGACAAATATTACTTCCAATGCTTCTGCTGTTACTGCACTACAGGGGCGACTCACCACTGATGAGGCTAATATTACTAGTAATACTTCAGCAATTACAACCCTCAATACAAATCTAGCCGCCCAAGTAAGCAAAGAAGCTGCTGACGTTCTAGCCATCAAGGGTACCGGGTACGCATCTTTAAATCCTCAGCCTACTTTAGCAAGTATCAAGAAATTGTTAGACTCCATCAATGCATCTATAGCAATCATAAATAGCAATACTACTGCCATGAAACAAAGTCTGGGAGGTTTACTATCTAACAGCGGAAACGTCGTGACTGTTCCAAATGTAAGCTTCACTTAATTTTATTATTATCTTAATATAGAGAATGGGTTGTAAAAATTCAAAATTAGCAAAAGATGTGGTTCAAACCACAAAAGATATAGGTCATACAGTAATCGATGTCATCGAAACAGTAGCTGACGTAGCGGAAGCCGTGGTAACAAAAGATCCCGCGAAAATAGCAGAAGTAGTCAAAGATGTTAAAGATGTTGTTGACGATGGTAAGAAAGTCGCAGTTGACGTCAAAAATGTGTACGATGATATTGGTGAGAAGTTGGTTCAAGGTGTCGAAAACGCCATCAACAAAATAGTCAGACGATTATCATTCACGTCACTCCCAATTAATATCGCCGAAGAAAAGCCAGTTGCCGAACCAGTTAAAATAGAAGATGTTCAGGTAGAAGCCAAGTCGGCTTTGATTGATCCCGCAATTGAGGATGCTTTAACTAAAACACAACAAATAGTGGTCGCCAAACAACAAATAGCAGATAAGGAGCTTGAAAACTTAACTCTCAAATCCCAAATAGCGCATCTAACAGCCGGACATATTTGTACTATTTAGATATAATGGAGGAGATAATTGGCGAAGAACTAATAGAAGAAATGGAGCGACTAAATATGAAGATGGTCGTAGCAAGAGAATATCGTTATGAAAATTGTATAGATACATTAGTGTTGTCTCATGATGCGTTAAACATCATCGATAAAGTCAAAGAACATATGGATGATTCTGATTATATGATATTGTGTAGTGCATTGTGTATTTTAAGGATAAACCCCATAAATGCCATAGAACACATGGAGCTTTGTCTTGATCCTAAGCATAGAAAGTACTCTATCTACGCGAATTCAAATCAATAGATAGCGCACCCAATGGCTAGACATATTTCTGCTATCTAGATATACATGAACCTGAACAAATATATAGATGATATTTTCCTCAGTATTGAGAAATGTGTAGATGAAAGTTTTACTTGTCCAATGGATTTGTCCACCCTCCATATTTACCTCGACGAAAATCTGAACATCATTAAATATCATGTTGATTATGATCATAATTATCAGGATCCCTCAAATAAACTAGAAGATGTTGAACTGTTTATAAAGGTTCATTGTGAAAGTAAAGATATACATGAGAATGACGACAGGTACAACTTAACTTGCAACAAGGAAACTATAATAAAGAGAATACAACATTGTTTGTGTGAAATAAAATATACGTTAGAAGATATATAATGAGCAGTAAGAGTAGTAAACAAATGAGAAAATGTGTTGGTTGTAAAGAAAAGTTCGAGATCACTTGTTCTAATTGCAATATGATATACTGCGACGTCTGTACAAGAAAGTTATTACAAAATAGCTACGATAGCTCTTCAGATGAATCGTATGAAGAGTGTGACATATGTAGTCACAATGCTTATTATTGCACATGTTGCCATGAATGTGAAAGAAAAAAATGTGAATGTGCATGCGATTGTAACAGAGAAGAGTGTGATTGTTAAAGATCATATATTCTTTTCATGATATTGCACATGTCAATATGTTTTTGGCCGGGTATTAAATCTTTTATTTCTTCAACTTCTTCCATCAAAAGATGGAGATATTCCTTTGCCCCCATAGATATTTGTTTTTTTTTGTAATCGAGATTGATTGTTCTACTGAATTGTCTTAAGGTGGATTTAATTTCATTGATGACTGGCAAAACCTTAAAATTCATGTCCTCGTCATGTCTGCACTTAAATTTAATGGGAATGCTGGACAGAAAAGCATCAAGTTCAAGGTTGGTAGGTATTATGTTTACTGTGGCGGAGTACTCTTTCGTTTTGTTATTGGAGGATATGCAGAAGCCGAGTCCAAATTCCTCAGTTATGTTATTATCCAAAAGCGATTGACGTATTAATTCCATCATATTGACGGCTAGCATCTGCGCTTGTTGTTTTGTAGGGTTAGACCTTACCATGATTATATGTATGTGTATTTAAAAAAGGTGTGAATGTATCGCGGCACGGGCGGCGAAGGTGGTGAAGGTGGTACCCAAGAGCAGGTGGCCGGAGAAGCAGACCGCGGCTAAATAACAATGTTGCT
>Ga0265780_10004982_pt1 | contig 16958 bp, 16 predicted proteins | sample P1T30metagenome_FD_192432 | JGI IMG/M metagenome (GOLD analysis project Ga0265780, IMG submission 192432) | Plant litter microbial communities from East Loma Ridge, Irvine, California - P1 T30 | ecosystem: Environmental > Terrestrial > Plant litter > Unclassified | place: USA: California... | reverse complement strand
CCTGCGTCGACGAAGGCGTCGAGCACGCGGCGGCTCTCCGCCTCGTCGGCGGTCCAGCCGAAGACGTTGCCGCCGAGGACGAGGGTGCCGAGGTCGAGGTCCGTCACGCTGGTTCCTGCTTCCTGTCGAGGTACGGGGTGGTCGTTCCAGCCTGCGCCCGGGCCGAGGCGGTCCGCTCAGGCTCGCCCCCCGAAGACAGGCTCGCCCCCCGAAGGGGTGACCAATCGTCACCGCCCGTGCCTCCGAAGACCTGGCAGGACGACGACCCTCACCACCCGCCGCCCACCGATCAAGGAGACGTCGTGACGACCCTCGCACCCGCACCCAGCAGCTACGCCCCTCCCGTCCAGGCGCGCCCCGAGCCCGAGGCGCCGACGCCCGAGGCCCGGCCCGCGTCCTTCGACGGGCTGCCCCTCGCCGCCGGCGACGCCCCCGTGCGCCTGGCCCTGCGGCCCTTCCCCGTGCTCGTCGCCTGGGTCCGCGAGGACACCTGGTCGGTCACCGAGGTCATCGGCGGCGCCCACGTCGTGCACGGCCACCTGCGGGTCGTCGGGCCGCGCTTCGCGATGGCGGCCGCGGGCGGCACGCGCCCGGCCCACCGGGACTGGCGGACGGCCGTGCTGCGCCACCTCGGCGCGCACTGACCGGAGGCGGTCGCCGGTCCTCCTGGCCGGCAGCCGCCGGGCCCCGGGGAATGCCGCGTGCGGCACACTCGTTGTCGAGGACGCCACGCCGCACGCCGTCCCCGACGCCCCGAGGAGCACCATGACCGACCCCGTCACCCCGCCCGCCACCGTCGGCATCCTCGGTGCGGGCAAGGTCGGCACCGTCCTCGCCCGCCTGCTGCACCGTGCCGGCCACCGCGTGCTGCTCGCCGGCTCCGGGTCGCCCGACCGCATCCGCCTCGTCCTCGAGGTGCTCGCCCCCGGAGCCCGCGCCGTCACCGCCGCCGAGGCCGCCCGCGAGGCCGACGTCGTCGTGCTGGCCCTGCCGCTCGGCAAGCTGCCCTCGGTCCCCGTCGAGGCCCTCGACGGCAAGCTCGTCGTCGACGCCATGAACTACTGGTGGGAGACCGACGGCCTCCGCGACGACCTCGCCGACGTCCGCACCACCACGAGCGAGCAGGTGCAGCGCCACCTGCCCGGCTCCGTCGTCGTCAAGGGCTTCAACCACATGGGCTACCACGACCTCGACGAGGGGCCGCTGCCCGCCGGCGACCCCGAGCGGCGTGCGATCGCCCTCGCCGCCGACGACGCCGCGGCCCTCGGCGTCGTGGCCGGCATCGTCGACGCGATCGGCTTCGACCCGGTCGTCGTCCCGCGCCTCGCCGACGGCGTCGCGCTCGAGCCCGGCTCGCTGGCCTTCGGCGCCAACGTCGGGGCCGCCGAGCTCGAGGCCATGGTCGAGGGCTTCTGGTCGTCCCAGCGCGGCCTCGCCGTCGGCCGGGCGCGGGGGCGCGACGCCGACCTCGCCGCGACGGAGCCGGCCGGGCGCTCCTGACGCGCGGCGTGCCTCCTGCGACCCAGGAGGCGCGCCACCGGCCGAGCCGTCGGCTCGCCGCGCACGCACGGGCGGCGCGGGTACCGTGCCACGGATGACCGTCACCGTGCCCCCTGCCCAGCGCCTCGACGACCGCACGGTCGTCCTCACCGGAGCCAGCTCCGGGATCGGCCGTGCCGCCGCCGCGGCCCTCGCCCGCCTCGGGGCGACCGTCGCCGTCGTCGGCCGCAACGAGGAGCGGACCCGCCAGGTCGCCACCGAGATCGGGGGCACGCCCTACGTCGCCGACTTCTCGCAGCTGGCGCAGGTGCGCGAGCTCGCCGACCGCCTGCTCGCCGACCACCCGCGCATCCACGTGCTGGCCAACAACGCCGGTGGCGTCCTCGCCGAGCGCACCGTCACGGGCGACGGCTCGGAGCTGACCTTCCAGTCGAACCACCTCGCGCCGTACCTCCTCACCCGACTGCTGCTGCCCCGGCTCGTCGAGACCGCGCAGGACGCCCGCCCCGGTTCCGTGCGCATCGTGCAGACCTCGAGCGCCGGCAACCTCTTCGGCGACGTGCGCCTCGACGACCTCGACGTCATGCACGGACCCTGGATGGGCGGCATGCGCGCCTACGGCACCGCGAAGCTCGAGAACGTGCTCTTCACGCGCGAGCTGGCCCGGCGCCTGAAGGGCACCGGCGTCGAGTCGTTCGCGTTCCACCCCGGCTTCGTCGCGTCGAGCTTCGGCGGGGACGGACCGGTGATGAGCGTCATGAAGCGCGCCGCGATCTCCACCGAGCAGGGCGCCGAGCCCCTGATCCGCCTCGCCGGCGCCCCCCGCGTGCCCGCGCCGAGCGGCAACTACTTCGACCGCCTCAAGGCGCCGGGGCGCCTGAACCGCCAGGCCGCCGACCGCGACCTCGCCCGCGGCCTCTGGGAGGCCAGCGCCGACCGCGCTGGGCTGCCCGCCGACCTCTAGGTCGGGCCCGCGCCTCGCGGGGCGAGCTGAGCACTCGACTGCTCGAAAATGAGCGAGAACGGCACCAATCGCTCATGAAGGGTTGCGCGAGCGCTCAGCACGCCCCAAGATCGGTGCCATGACCCGAGTAGCGTTCATGGGCGCAGGCAGCGTCGTCTTCACCCGCCAGCTGGTCGCCGACCTCCTGCGGTTCGACGACCTCGGCCCCCTCGACCTGTCCCTGCACGACGTCGACCAGCGCCGGCTCGACGTCGCCGAGGGCACCGCCCGTCAGCTGGGGGAGCGCTCCGGCCGACCGCTCACGGTGCAGGCGTCCCTCGACCGCCGCACCGCCCTGGCCGGGGCCGACTTCGTCGTCGACATGGTGCAGATCGGCGGCGTCGCCGCGACGCGCACCGACCTGGAGATCCCCGCGCGCCACGGCCTGCTGCAGACCATCGGCGACACGACGGGCGTCGGCGGGGTGTTCCGTGCCCTGCGCACGTTCCCGTTCCTCACGGCCCTCACCGCCGACATGCGCGAGGTCTGCCCGGACGCCGTGCTGCTCAACTACACGAACCCCATGGCGATGAACCTCTGGTGGGCCTCCGTCACCGCCCCCGACATCTCCGCCCTCGGCCTGTGCCACAGCGTCTACTGGACGGCCCACGACCTCGCCGAGCTCGTCGGGGTGCCGATGGACGAGACCGTCCACCGCGCCGCCGGCGTCAACCACCAGAGCTGGCTGCTCGAGTGGACCCACGAGGGCCGCGACCTCTACCCGCTGCTCGACGAGCGCATCGCGTCCGACCCGGAGCTGCGTCGCCGCGTGCGCGTCGAGATGTACCGGCGCCTGGGCCGCTACCCGACCGAGACGAGCGAGCACTCCTCCGAGTACCTGCCGTGGTTCCTCCGCTCGCCCGAGCAGGTCGAGCGCTTCCGGCTGCAGCCGCTCGAGTACCTCGGCATCAGCGACGACAACGTCGCGGAGTTCCACGCCGCCGAGGCCGCGCTCGCCGCCGGCACGCCGCTCGAGCTCGAGGAGGGCGCCGCCGAGTACGCCCCGCAGGTCATCCACTCGCTGGTCACCGGCACGCCGCGCGAGATCCACGCCAACGTGCCGAACCACGGCCTCATCGACAACCTGCCGCAGGGCGCCGTCGTCGAGGTGCCGACCCTGGTCGGCCCCGACGGCATCGCCCCGCAGGCGATGGGCGCGCTGCCCCCGCAGCTCGCGGCGATCAACCGCCCCTACGTCTCGGTGGCCGAGCTCACCGTCGAGGCGATGCGCACGGGCGACCCGCTGCTCGTCCGCCAGGCGGTGCTCGTCGACCCGAACGCGTCGTCGACGCTCACGCCCGAGCAGATCTGGCAGCTCTGCGACGAGCTCGTCGTGGCCCACGGCGACCTCCTGCCCGAGCCGCTGCGCGAGACGCTGGTCGCCCCGTGACCGCCGTGACGACGCGGTCGCTCGTCGACGCGGCCGTCCGCGCCGGCTCCGCGGTGCCGAGCTTCAACGTGATCGGCCTCGAGCACGCGCAGGGCATCGTGCTCGGCGCCGAGCGGGCCGGCACCGGCGTGCTGCTCCAGCTCAGCGAGAACGCCGTCCGCTACCACGGCGGCCTCCGCCCCCTGCTCGCCGCCTGCCGCGAGCTCGCCCTCGGCGCGAGCGTCGGCGTGGCGGTGCACCTCGACCACGTCGAGGACCCGACCCTGATCGACGAGACGATCGCCCTCGGGCAGGAGTCCGGCATCGGCTCCGTCATGGTCGACGCGTCGACCCTGCCCTGGGCCGAGAACGTCGCGGTGACCGCCGACGCGGTGCGCCGTGCGCGGGCGGCCGGCCTCTGGGTCGAGGCCGAGCTCGGCGCGATCGGCGGCAAGGACGGCGCCCACGCCCCGGGAGTCCGCACCGACCCCGACGAGGCGGCCGCGTTCGTCGCCGCCACCGACGTCGACGGGCTCGCGGTCGCCGTCGGCAGCTCGCACGCCATGGCCGACCGCAGCGCGTCGCTCGACCTCGACCTCATCAGCCGCCTCGCGGCGGCCGTGCCCGTCCCGCTCGTGCTGCACGGCTCCTCCGGCGTCCCCGACGACCTGCTGCGCGCGGCCGTCGCCGCGGGCGTCCGCAAGGTCAACGTCGGCACGGCGCTCAACATCGCGTGGACGGGCGCCGTCCGCGACGTCCTCGCCGCGGACGCCACGCTCACCGACCCGCGTCGCTACGGCCGCCCCGGTCGCGAGGCCGTCGCCGACGCCGTCGCCGCCTTCTGCGCCGTCGTCGCCCCCACGGGTGCCGCCGACGCCCCCGACCTCTCCTCGCACCACGCCCCCCTCTCGCCGGCACCTGCCGGCCGGTGACCCCGAAAGGACCCGCCATGAGCATCACCACCACCGAGATCCTCAGCCAGCCCGACACGTGGGCCCGTGCGATCGCCGAGGCCTCGGCGACGAGCAGCTCGTTCGGCCTGCCGGGGGAGCGCGTGCTCTTCCTGGGCTGCGGCACCTCGGCGTTCGTCGCCGAGTCGCTCGCCGCCCTCCGCGAGGGGGCGGGCCTCGGCGAGACCGACGCCGCCTACGCCTCCGAGTGGCGGCCCGGCCGACGCTACGACCGCGTCGTCGCGATCACCCGCTCGGGCACGACCTCCGAGATCCTCACCGCCCTCGGGCAGGTGGACGCCGGCGTGACGAAGGTCGCGATCACCGGCGTCGCCGACTCGCCCGTCACCGAGCTCGTCGACAGCGTGCTCGTGCTCGACTACGCCGACGAGCGCAGCGTCGTGCAGACCCGCTTCCCGACGACGCTCCTCGCCGCCGCGCGCGCCGCCTACGGCGACGACGTCAGCGGACTCGTCACGGCCGGGCGCGCCTCGCTCGACCAGCCCTTCGGCATCGACGTCACCCGCTACGACCACTTCGTGTACCTCGGCAGCGGCTGGACGCACGGCCTCGCGCAGGAGGCGGCGCTCAAGGTCCGCGAGGCCGCCCAGGCCTGGAGCGAGTCCTACCCGGCCCTCGACTACCGGCACGGCCCGATCGCCGTCGCCGGCGAGCGCTCGCTCGTGTGGATCCTCGGCCCCGCCGACCCGACGCTCGTCGCCGACGTCGAGGCGGTGGGCGCCACGGTCGTCGCCGACGACCGCGACCCGCTCGTGCAGCTCGCCGACGCGCACCGCCTGGCCGTCGCGCTCGCCGAGTCCCGCGGCCTCGACCCCGACACCCCGCGCCACCTCACGCGCTCGGTCGTCCTCGGGGCGTGATCGGGGCGCTCGGGCAGGAGGCGCGCGTCCTCGTCGCGGGGGACGCCAACGTCGACCTCGTCCTCACCGGCGACGTCGTGCCCCGGTTCGGGCAGGAGGAGCAGTTGCTCGACGGCTCCGCGCTCGTGCTCGGCAGCTCGGCCGGCATCGTCGCCCACGGCCTCGCCCGGCTCGGCGTCGACGTCTCGCTCGTGGCCTGCGTCGGCGACGACGACCTCGGCAGGGTCACGACGGACCGGCTCCGCGAGGGCGGCGTCGACGTCGGCACCGTGCGGACCGTTCCCGGCACGGCGACGGGGCTGTCGGTGATCCTCAGCGGCCCCGACGACCGCGCGATCCTCACCGACGTCGGCGCCATGACGGCCGTGCGCGCGGACGACGTGCGGCGCGCGGTCACCGAGGCGCGCGACTCCGGCAGGCCGTTCACGCACCTGCACGTGGCGGCGTGGTTCCTGCTGCCGGAGCTCGCGGCCGGGCTGCCCGCGCTCTTCGCGGAGCTGCGGTCCGAGGGCGTCACGGTGAGCCTCGACACGAACTGGGACCCGGCCGGTCGCTGGCAGGGGCTCGCCGAGGCCCTGCCGCACGTCGACGCGTTCCTGCCCAACCTCGAGGAGCTGCGCGCCGTGGGCGCCGCCGTCGGCGGGCCGGGCCTCGACGACGAGGCCGCCGCGCGGGCGATCGCCGCGCTCGGCCCCGTCGTCGTCGTCAAGGCCGGCCGCGACGGCGGCTGGTCGGTGCGCGACGGCGAGGCGGTCGTGGCGCACCCCGGCCTCGTGCTCGACGTCGTCGACACGACGGGCGCGGGCGACAGCTTCGACGCCGGCTGGCTCGCCGCCGCGGGCGCCGGCGTCGCCGACGACCGGGGACGGCTGCGCTGGGCCACGACCGCCGGCTCGCTGTCGACGCGGGCGGCAGGAGGCACGGGCGCGCAGGCGACCCGGGCCGACCTCGCCGAGGTGCCCGCGTGATCGTCGTCGCGGCGTTCAGCCCCGCGCTCGACACCACCTACGAGGTCGACGAGCTCGTGCTCGGCGCCCCGCACCGTCCGACGACCGTCGTGCGCGTCGCCGGGGGCAAGGCCCTCAACATGGCGCGCGCGGCGAGCCGGCTGGGGGCCGACGTCGTCGCCGTGCCCGTGCTCGGCGGCCACCTCGGCGACCTCGTCGAGGAGCTGCTGGCCGGCGACGGCGTCCGCGCCCGCACGGTCCGCAGCGACGTCCCCACGCGCGTCTGCGTGTCGGTCGCGTCCGCGGCGGCCGGGACGCTCACCGAGCTCTACGAGAACCCGGTGCCGGTGCCCGGCGCGGCCGTCGACGCTGTGCTCGCCGCCGTCGCCGACGAGCTGCGGCCCGGCGCCTGGCTCTCCGTCTCGGGCGGCATGCCGCGCGACGCCCGTCCCGGCCTGCTCGTCGAGCTCGCCCGGAGCGCCGCCGAGGGGGGAGCGCACCTCGCGCTCGACACCCACGGCCCCGCGCTCCGCGAGGTCCTCGACGGCGGCGCGCCCGTCGCCCTGCTCAAGGTCAACCGGGCCGAGGCCGCCGAGGCGCTGGGCCTGCCGGGCGCGACGGAGCTCGGGCAGCTGGTGACGGGACTCCTGGCGCTGACCGGCGGGACCGTCGTGGTCACCGACGGCGTCGACGGGGCACTCGCCGCCGACGGCACCGGTCGCTGGCGCGCGGGCCTGCCCGTCGTCGCCGGCGGCCAGCCCGTGGGCAGCGGGGACTCGTTCCTCGGCGGGCTCGTCGCGGCGCTCGACCACGGGGCTGCGCTGCAGGAGGCGCTGGCCCTCGCGACCGGCGCGGGCGCGGCGAACGCGGAGGTGCCCGGTGCGGGCGCGTTCGCGGCAGCGCGAGCGCACGAGCTCGCCGGTCTCGTCCGCGTCGTGCCGGCCGACGGCTGAGCCCGACGCCACCTGCCCTGCCGGGCGCGACGACGACCGGCGCGGTACGGTGACGAGGATCTCTCGACCGACACGACGAAGGTGACGCGACATGACCGACCAGACCCCCGGCCCCGACGGCCGCACCCCCTACGGCGACGTGCCCTCCGCGCCCCCCGCCGGTGCCGCCGGCTACGGAGCGGCCGGTCCGGACGCCGCCGCCGGCAAGAAGACCCTCGGGCTCGTCGGCCTCATCCTCGGCATCGTGGGCATCCTCTTCGCGTTCCTCATCCCCATCCTCGGCCTCCCGCTGGGCATCGCCGGCCTCGTGCTCGGCGTCCTGTCGCGCAAGCGCGAGCCCCTGGCCCGTGGCCTCGCCCTCGGCGCCATCATCACGGGCATCATCGCCATCGTGGTGAGCATCGCCAACTGGATCCTCGCGGCCGTGCTCGTCGCCCAGACCCTGAACTCCTAGCCCCACCCGCACCACCCGACGTCCCGTCCCCGCCGCTCCCCAGGAGCCGCGGCGGGCGGGACGTCGTCGTCCGGGCCGCCGGCGGGCGGGCCGACCGCCCCGGCGGGGTCGTCAGTCGAGCCAGGCGCCCGCGCGCAGCACGCGCCGCACGGCGGCGTCGTCGTCGAGGACGACGAGGTCGGCGCGGCGACCGACGTCGAGGCCGGTGCCCGGCAGGCCGAGCGCGGCGGCGGCGGTGGCCGACGTGGCGCGCACCGCCTCCGGCAGGCCGACGCCGTGCTCGCGCACGAGCCGCTGCAGTCCTCCCGCGACGCTGCCGGTGCTGCCGGCGAGCGAGGTGCCACCCTCGACGAGCGCGACGCCGTCGCGGACGACGACGGGGCTCCCGGCGATCGTGTAGCGGCCGTCGCCCCAGCCGGCGGCGGCCATGGCGTCGCTGACGAGCACGAGGCGTCCCGTGGCGGCACGGCGCACGAGCTCCGCGGCGTCGCGCGCGACGTGCTCGCCGTCGAGGATCAGCTCGAGCGCCACCCGGTCGTCGACGAGCGCGGCACCGAGCAGCCCCGGCTCGCGGTGGTGCAGCGGGCGCATGCCGTTGTAGAGGTGGGTGACGACCGTCGCGCCCGCGTCGAACCCGGCCCTCGCCTCATCGGCGGTGGCGTCGGAGTGCCCGAGCGCCACCGTGACGCCGGCGGCGACGAGCGTGCCGATCGCGGCCAGGGCGCCGGGCAGCTCGGGGGCCAGGGTCACCATGCGCAGGCGACCGTCGGCCGCGGCGAGCAGCGCCTCCACCTCGTCAGGTGCGGGCGCGCGCAGGAGCCCCGCCTCGTGCGCGCCGCGGCGCTCGGTCGAGAGCCACGGCCCCTCGAGGTGCACGCCGTCGAGCGTGCCGTCGTCGACGAGCGGGGCGAGCACGGCGAGGGCGCGCTCGAGGTCGGGCCGCGACGCCGTGGCGACGCTGGCCACGAGGTGGGTCGATCCGGTGCGGTGGTGGTGGGCGGCGGCCGCGCGGGCCTCCTGCTCGGTGGCGGCGCCGAAGTCGCTGCCCAGGGCGCCGTGCACGTGCTGGTCGACGAGCCCGGGCACCCCGGTGCCCGCGACGTGCTCGTGGGGGAGCGCGGCGTGCCCCGCGGGGACCGGACCCGCGCCCGTCGCGGCGACCGTGCCGTCGGGCGCGACGACGAGCCAGGCGTCGCGCGCCTCGCCGTCGGCGGTGACGAGGCGGTCGACGGTGAGCAGCCGCGCCCCGGCCGCGGCGGTCACGCGAGCACCTCCGTCGCCCGGTGCGCGGCGCCGCGACCGGCCGCGGCGCCCGCGCCGACGGCCTGCCCGGCGAGCAGCGCGGCGCCGACCATGGCGGCGGCGTCGCCGTGCAGCGCGGGGACGAGCGCCGGTCGGCGCGAGGCCGCGAGCCGCACGTCGAGCGCGGCCCCCAGGGGGTCGAAGAGGAGGTCGCCGGCCAGCGCCAGTCCGCCGCCGACGACGAGCGTCTCGGGCGCGGCGACGGCGGTGATCCAGGCCAGGCAGTCCGCGAGCACGGCGACGAGGTCGTCCCACGCGGCGACGGCGGCCGGCTCGCCGGCCCGCACGAGGTCGGTGGCGGCGCGGGCGTCGGGCACCCCCAGGCGCCGGGCGAGGGCACCGGCGGAGGCGACCTCCTCGACGCGGAGCCCGGCCAGCGACTCCGGCGCGGTGAGCACGACCTGGCCGATCTCGCCGGCCCAGCCGCCCGAGGCGAGCGCCTGGCCGTCGGCGACGAAGGCCGAGGCGAGCCCGGTGCCGACCGGCACGAAGGCCAGGCCGCCGGCACGGCCCGCGCCCGCCCCCGAGGCGGCCTCGGCGAGGGCACCGGCCCGGACGTCCTGGCCGAAGCCCACGGGCAGGCCGGAGGCGCGCGCCAGCAGGTCGCGGAGCGGCACCTCGCGCCAGCCCAGCGTCACCGACCGCACGGCGACCCCCGCCGCGTCGTCGACGACCCCGGGCACGACGAGCCCGACGGCCGCGGTCGGTGCGACCGCCCGGGCCTCGTCGACGAGGGCGGCGATCGCGGCGACGGTGCGGGTCGCGTCGACGTCGTCGCGGGGCGTCGGCACGCGGCGCTCCCACAGAGGCTCGGCGGACGCGGCGCCGTCGGCGCGGACCAGCCGGGCCTTGACGGTCGTGCCGCCGACGTCGACGCCGAGCAGGGCGCCCGGGTGGTCCTGGGCGGTCACGGCGGTGTGGTCGGCCATGCGGTCCTCCGGAGGTGATCGGGGGCGTGAGCGGGAGTGTGCCGCCGCGCTCATGATCGCTCAGGCAGGGCGGCGGCACCAGCCTAGGATGACCGGGACCCCGTTCCGCGACCGAGGAGGCCGGCGTGACCCAGCAGCAGAGGCTCAACCAACTGCTCGAGCTCGTCAGCGATCGCGGCAACGTCACCATCGCCGAGATCGGCGAGGCCCTCGGCATCTCGCCCGCGACGGCGCGGCGCGACCTCACGACCCTCGCGGCGCAGCGCCTCGTCACCCGCACGCACGGCGGGGCCTCCGCGCTCGGCAGCGGGTACGAGCTGCCGCTGCAGTACAAGATCGCCCGGCAGGCGGAGGCCAAGCTCGCCATCGCCCGCGCCACGGCCGAGCTCGTGCAGGCGGGCGACTCGGTGGGCCTCAACGGGGGCACCACCACGAGCGAGGTCGCTCGCGAGCTCGGGCGCAGCGACCGGTTCGCGGCCGCCGACGGCAGCGTGGGCGTGACCATCGTCACGAACGCGCTCAACGTCGCCTACGAGCTCTCGGTGCGCTCGCACGTGAAGATCGTCGTCACCGGGGGCGTCTCGCGGCAGCAGTCGTACGAGCTGGTCGGCCCCATGGTGTCGTCGTCGCTCGGCGGCATGGCGCTCGACGTCGCGATCCTCGGCGTCGACGGGCTCACCGCCCGCTTCGGCGCCACGACCGTGCACGAGGGCGAGGCCGACGTGAGCCGCCAGTTCGCGGCGGTGGCGAAGAAGGTCGTCGTCGTCGCCGACGGCACCAAGCTGGGGCGCTCGACCTTCGCCCGCATCTGCCCCCTCGACGTCGTCGACGTGCTCGTCACCGACCACGCGGTGCCCGACGAGCTGCGCCGCGCGCTCGACGCGGCGGGCGTCGAGGTCGTCGTCGCCGGCTGAGCCGCCGCCGGGCCCCGGGCTCGTCCACCGCCCCTCGGGTCGCCCGCGGGTCGGGCGTGTTTCGACTGCGTAAAACCGTCCCACAGCTCCTTCCGTTCAGTTCGTGCAGCCACCTATTGTCAATTCATGATCGTTTCGGCTAGCTTCGAGTCATGTTCACGCAACGGAGCGAGGATCCCATGAGCGACGACGCAGCACGCACCGAGGGCCGACCGGCCCTCCGCGTCGGCGTCGTCGGCATCGGGCAACGCGCCTACATCGCCCACCACGTCGCCGCGTCCGGCGAGGCCGCCGAGCTCGTCGCGGCCGCCGACACCACCGAGGGAGGGCGCGCGCGGGCCGCCGAGCAGTTCCCCGGCGTCAGCGTCCACGCGTCGCACCGCGAGATGATCGCCGAGGCCCGCCTCGACGCCGCGATCGTCACGACCCCCGACTGGACGCACGCCGAGGTCGCGATCGACCTGCTCCGCGCGGGCGTCGCCGTCTACCTCGAGAAGCCCCTCGCCATCACGCTCGACGACGCCGACCGCGTGCTCGCGGTGGCCGCCGAGACCGGCACGCCGCTCTACGTCGGCCACAACATGCGCCACGCCGCCGTGGTGCGCCTCATGCACGAGATCATCGCGCGGGGCGACATCGGCGAGGTCAAGACCGTCTGGGTGCGCCACTTCGTCGGCAACGGAGGCGACTACTACTTCAAGGACTGGCACGCCGACCGCTCGCGCACCGGCACCCTCCTGCTGCAGAAGGCCAGCCACGACCTCGACGTCGTGCACCTGCTCGCCGGCGCCTACACCGAGCGCGTCGTCGGCATGGGCGACCTCATGGTCTACGGCGACGTCACCGACCGCCGCGACCGCAGCGACCAGACCGTCGACCAGTGGTTCTCGTTCGACAACTGGCCGCCCGCCGCCGCCGAGGGCCTCAACCCCGTCGTCGACGTCGAGGACGTCTCGATGATGATGATGACGCTCGGCAACGGCGTGCAGGCCAGCTACCAGCAGTGCCACTTCACCCCCGACTACTGGCGCAACTACACGGTCATCGGCACCGAGGGCCGCCTCGAGAACGTCGGCGACACGGCAGGAGGCGTCGTCAAGGTCTGGAACAGGCGGCACGACTGGCAGGTGGCCGGCGACGTCGAGCACCCCATCTCGGGCGTCGAGGCCGGCCACGCCGACGCCGACGTCGACACCGTCCGGGAGTTCCTCGCCTTCGTGGCGCGCGACGTCCTGCCCACGCTCTCCCCGCTCGCGGCCCGCGCCGCCGTGGCCGCCGGCGCCCTCGCCGCCGAGTCGCTGCGCGACGGGTCCACGCCCCGCGACGTGCCGCCCCTGCCCGAGGCGGTCGTGCGCCACTTCGAGGCGCTCGTCGCGCCTCCGGCCGCCGTGGCCGCCCCCGCTCCCGTTCCCACCCCCGCGTCCGCCGCCCGCTGACGCTCCCCGAGAGGACCCCCATGACCTTCCTCAGCTCCCGCCCCCGCCGCCGCGCGCTCGCCCTCGGCGGGCTCGCGACCGGCGCCGCGCTCGTCCTCGCCGGCTGCTCCGGCGGCTCGTCAGGAGGCGGTGGCGGCTCCGGCGAGTACGAGGCCGCCCCGACCGACCTCGAGGCGAGCATCACCTACGGCGTCTGGGACCAGGCGCAGGTGCCCGCGATCGAGGCGAACCTCGAGGGCTTCGCCGAGGAGTACCCGGGCATCGACGTGACCGTCAACGTCACGCCCTACGCGGACTACTTCACCAAGCTGCAGACGCAGGGCTCGAGCGACAGCCTGCCCGACCTCTTCTGGCTCAACGGGCCGAACTTCCAGCTCTACGCGAGCAACGACCTCCTGGAGCCGGTCACCGGCGCCGTCGACGCGGGCGACCTCGACCCCGCCGACTACCCGGAGGCGCTCGTCGACCTCTACAAGTACGAGGACGTCCAGTACGGCGTGCCGAAGGACTTCGACACCATCGGCGTCTGGGTCAACGAGGCGCTCTTCGAGCAGGCCGGCGTGCCGATGCCCGAGGCGGACTGGACCTGGCAGGAGTTCCAGGACACGGCCGTGCAGATCTCGGACGCCCTCGGCGACCAGGGCGTCTACGGCGGCGCCGGCGGCATGGACGGCCAGACCACCTACTACGACACGATCCTGCAGGCCGGCGGCGAGGTCCTCACCGACGGCGGCACCGCCTCCGGCTACGACTCGCCCGAGGCACAGGAGGGCCTGCAGTTCTGGACCGACCTCATCGAGTCGGGCGGCTCGCCCACCATCCAGCAGCTCACCGACACGACCGCCGACCAGTGGTTCACCTCGGGCAAGCTCGCCATGTACTGGGGCGGCAGCTGGTTCCGTGCCGCGATCCAGGGCACTCCCGTCGAGAGCACCGTCGACGTGGCGCCCCTGCCCGTGGGCGAGGAGCAGGCGACCGTCATCCACGGCGTCTCGAACGTCGTCGCCGCCGGCAGCGACGAGAAGCAGGCCGCGCAGGCGCTGCAGGTCTACCTCGCCGGCCAGGAGGCGCAGCAGCAGCAGGGCGACATGGGCGCCATCATCCCCGCCTACGACGGCACCCAGCAGGGGTTCCTCGACTCCGCCCCCGACGTCGACCTCCAGGTCTTCCTCGACGCCGTCGACTACGCCCAGCCGCTGCCCGTGTCGAAGAACTCGGCCGCCTGGAACGCGATCGAGATCAGCGACCTGCCCGCCGCGTTCTCCGGTGACGAGCCGGTGGCCGACGTCGCCGGCAGCCTCGCCGAGCAGATGACCGCGCTGCTCCAGCAGGAGCAGTGAGCCGGACCGTGACGAGCGACCTGCTCGCGCCGGCGGGGACGCGTCCCCGCCGGCGGCTGATGGGCCGGGACGGCCTCTGGCCCTGGGCGTTCGTCGCCCCGCTGGCCGCGGGCATCGGCGTCTTCTTCGTCTGGCCGATCCTGCAGACGGCGTACTACTCGTTCACGTCGTGGGGCGTGTTCGGCGGCAGCACCTTCACCGGCGTCGAGAACTACGTGCGCCTCGTCGCCGACCCGCAGCTGTGGACGGCGCTCGGCAACACGCTGCTCTACACGGGCGTCGTGCTGCTGGGCGTGCCCCTCGCGGTGTGGCTGGCGAGCCTGCTCAACACGCCGGGACTGCGCTTCGCGTCGTTCTACCGGGTGCTGTTCTTCCTGCCCTACGTCGCCATGCCGACCGCCATCGCGATGGTGTGGCGCATCATCTTCAACGGCGACTTCGGGGTGCTCAACTACGTGCTCGGCCTGGTCGGCATCGAGGGCCCGTACTGGATCTCGACGCCCGGCGTCGCCGTGCTCGCGGTCGCCATCGTGGGCCTCTGGTCGTCGCTCGGCTTCGCGATGATCATCCTCGCCGCAGGGCTCAAGAACATCCCCTCCGAGCTGTACGAGGCGGCCGAGCTCGACGGGGCGTCGCCCTGGCGGCAGTTCCGGTCGGTGACCGTGCCGCTGCTCACCCCGAGCATCTTCTTCGTGCTGATCATCACGATCATCTCGAGCTTCCAGCTCTTCGACCTGCAGTTCGCGATCCTCGGCAGCACCAACCCCGTGCTGCCGAAGAGCCTCTCGCTCGTCTACTTCTTCTACCAGCAGGGCTTCGTCGCCAACGACAAGGGCTACGCGGCCGCGATCGCGATGTTCATCTTCGTGCTCATCGGCGTCATCACCCTGGTCCAGTTCCGACTCCAGAGACGGTGGGTGCAAGCGTGACCGACCCCAGGACCGGCGGCCGCTCCGCGGCCGTGCTCAGCGACCCGCTGCTCGACCCGACGGCGCCGCCGCCCGTCGCCACGAAGGAGGACGAGCGCCGCGGGCGCCTCGCCGACCGGGCCGGCGCGCCGGGCGGGACCAGCGCCTCCGGCCGTCGTGGCGGGCGACGCCGTCGCCGCGGTGGCTCTCACGTGCTCGCGCACGTCGTGCTCGGCGGTGGCGGGCTGCTCATGGCGTTCCCGTTCCTCTGGCAGATCGTCATGTCGCTCTCGACGAACGCCGAGGTGCAGAGCGTCGTGCCGAACCTCTGGCCCGCCGAGCTGCAGTGGCAGAACTACGTCGCCGTCTTCGAGCGGCTGCCGTTCCTCGACCAGCTGCGCACGAGCGTGCTCGTCACGGTGATCCGCACGGTCGCGCAGATCATCCTCTGCACGTTCGCCGGCTACGCCTTCGCCCGCATGCGGTTCCGCGGTCGCACGGTGCTGCTCGCGGTGATCCTGTCGATCCTCATGGTGCCGTCGCAGGTGTACCTCATCTCGCAGTACCAGATCGTGCAGAACCTCGGCTGGCTCGACACCGTCGCCGGCATCGTCGCGCCCGGCCTGTTCAGCGCGTTCGGCACGTTCCTCATGCGGACGGCGTTCCTCAACATGCCGGCCGAGCTCGAGGAGGCGGCACGCCTCGACGGCGCGAACCCGTTCCAGGTGTTCTGGCGGGTCATGCTGCCGCTCGCGGTGCCGTCGATCAGCGTGCTCGCGATCACCACCGTGCTCTGGTCGTGGAACGAGCTGCTCTGGCCGCTCGTCGTGTCGACCTACTCCGACCGGATGCCGCTGTCGGCGGGGCTCGCGAACCTCATCGGGGACCGCACCACCGACTACCCGGTGGTCATGGCGGCGAGCCTGCTCGCCATGTCACCCGTGCTCATCGCGTTCGTGCTGCTGCAGCGTCGCGTCATCGACGGGCTGGCGTTCTCCGGCCTCAAGTAGCGGGTGCGCGGTCAGCAGCGGTCCGGGGGCGGCGGACGAGCACCTCGTCGACGTCGTCCTCGGACTCGTGCACGAACCCGTGGCGCAGGTACAGGCTGCGGGCGCGGCTGCCGCGGAGCACGTCGAGGCGGACGGTCGCGTCGTCGCCGACCCGGGCCAGCGCCTCCTGCAGCACGGCGGTGCCGAGGCCGCGACCCTGCAGGTGCGGCTCGAGGTAGAAGAGCTCGATCCAGACGGCGTCGTCGGCCGGCCGCAGCGAGATGCTGCCGACGGGGGCGCCGTCGAGCTCGACGATCGACGAGTGGTCGGGCGAGAAGCCCCGTGCCGCCCACTCGCGGGAGCGATCGGGGTGCCACACGCCGAGCCGCTCCAGGTCGGCGCGGAGCACGCGCTCCTTGAGGGCGAGCACCGCCTCGAACTCGTCGGCGCGCGCCGGGCGCAGCACCGGCCACGAGCTGCCGCTCGGGGGTCGCACCATGATCTCGTCCACGTCGTCGCCGCCGTCGGGCACGAAGCCGTGGCGCTCGTAGAGGCTCCGGGCGCGGCTGCCGCGGATGACGTCGATGCGGATCGGGCGCGTGCGGCCGTGCCGGTCGAGCAGCGTCCGGAGCACGCGCGTGCCGAGCCCTCGCCCCTGCACCGACGCGTCGAGGTAGAACAGCTCGAACCAGGTCGCGTCCTCCTCCGGGCGGACGCTCACCGATCCCACGCGACGGCCGTCGTGCTCGACGACGAGCGTGCGGTCGGGGGAGAAGCCGCGCTCGACGTAGTCGCGGAGCCGGTCGGGGTCCCAGACGTGGTGGCGGCGCAGGTCGGCCTCGAGCGAGCGGGCGCTGAGCGCGGCCACGGCGTCGAGCTCGTCAGGGCGGGCGGGGCGGAGGAGCAGGTCGGTCACCGCTCCAGCATGCCGGAGGCGCCGGGCGGCTCGTCGCCCCCGGGCGCGGTCGCGGGCGCGGCCGCAACGGCCCGCGGTCGCGCGGCCGTCCGCAGCCGCGGGCGTCCGCACCCGCGCGGCCGTCCGCGACCGCCCGGACGCGATCCTGGAGCAGCGAGCCACGATGT
>Ga0265780_10004981_pt1 | contig 16959 bp, 13 predicted proteins | sample P1T30metagenome_FD_192432 | JGI IMG/M metagenome (GOLD analysis project Ga0265780, IMG submission 192432) | Plant litter microbial communities from East Loma Ridge, Irvine, California - P1 T30 | ecosystem: Environmental > Terrestrial > Plant litter > Unclassified | place: USA: California... | reverse complement strand
GGCCTGCGAATCGAGCATCGCTTCGTCCATGTTGATGTCGATGACCTGGGCGCCGTTTTCCACCTGCTGGCGCGCGACCGAGAGCGCTTCGTCGTACTGCTCGTTGAGGATCATGCGCGCAAACGCCTTCGAGCCGGTCACGTTGGTGCGCTCGCCGACGTTGACGAACAGCGAATCGTCGTCGACCGTGAACGGCTCCAGGCCGGACAGGCGCAGCGCCACGGGTACTTCCGGCACCACGCGCGGCTTGTTCCTGGCCAGCAGCTCGGCGATCGCGCCGATGTGCTCGGGCGTGGTGCCGCAGCAGCCGCCGGCGATATTGATGAAGCCGGCGTCGGCGAATTCGCGCAGCAGCGCCGAGGTGTCGGCGGGCAGCTCGTCGAAACCGGTGTCGCTCATCGGATTGGGCAGGCCGGCGTTGGGGTAGATGCAGACGAAGGTGTCGGCAATCTTGGACAGCTCCTCGGCGTACGGGCGCATCAGGGCCGCGCCCAGGGCGCAATTGAGGCCGATGGTCAGCGGCTTTGCGTGGCGCACCGAATTCCAGAAGGCGGGCACGGTCTGGCCGGACAGGATGCGGCCGGAGGCATCGGTGACGGTCCCGGAAATCATCAGCGGCAGGCGCGGCGTATCCGGATGCGCGTCGAAATATTTGTCGATGGCGAACAGGGCCGCCTTGCAGTTCAATGTATCGAAAATGGTTTCGACCAGCAGCAGGTCGGCGCCGCCGTCGACCAGCCCGCGCACTTGTTCGTGGTAGGCGTCGACCAGCTGGTCGAAGGTGATGTTGCGCGCGGCCGGGTCGTTGACCTCCGGCGAGATGGAGGCGGTTTTCGGCGTCGGGCCCAGTGCGCCGGCGGCGAAGCGCGGCTTGTCCGCGCTGCTGTATTTGGCGCAGGCGGCGCGCGCCAGCTGTGCCGCCGCCACGTTCATTTCATAGGCCAGGTGGCCCATGTGGTAATCGTCCTGCGCGATGCTGGTGGCGCCGAAGGTATTCGTTTCGATCAGGTCGGCGCCGGCCGCCAGGTAGCGCTCGTGGATTTCCTGGATCACGTGCGGCTGGGTCAGCGTCAGCAGTTCATTGTTCCCCTTGACGAACAGTTCGCGCGCGCCAATGCCTTCCGGAGCGGCAAAGCCGGCGAAACGTTCGCCGCGGTAGGCCGCTTCATCGAGCTTGTACTGCTGGATGATGGTGCCCATCGCGCCGTCCAGGATCATGATGCGGCGCGACAGGATGTCGCGTAGCTGGGCGTCGATCGGGGACAGGGCGGCGGGGGAGGTGGTCATGGTTCAGCTTTCAGGGTGCGGCTTGCAGCGCGGTACAAGGCCGGCAGGCGGGCAGGCAGGGTCAGGATTGGGGCAAATGGCAGGGCCGGTCGGAAATTATACGTCATCGCTGCTGCATTGTTTTGAGGCAGAGAGTTGGTTGTTTTATCAGCACGTTTGATCCAGAAATTCGTAAAGACACGACCACTTTGTATCTTTATGTATCACGCATGGAAATTGTTACAGCCAGATACAATTCGTCCCTTCCCAGCAATCTTTGCGTTACAAGGCAAGCACACAATCGTCAAGACGCTGCGATGTGCGTGGTGCCGGATCAGGCAATCAAGAGGAATACACATGAACAAAGAATACGAACCAGTCTGGGAACAGGCTACTGCATACCGCGCCGAAGATTCGGCTGCGCCATCGGCCAAACCGGCCAAATCCGCCGCCGCGGGCGTCAAGCAGATCGTCACGATCCGCCTCGATGTCGACATGCTGGAGTGGTACAAGTCGGCGGGGCCTGGTTACCAGACCCGCATCAACCAGATCCTGCGCGACCATATGGATGCGGCCAAGAGCCACTGAACGCTGAAGACCGCGCTGCATTTGAATGGACATGGGCCCCGACGGGGCCCATTTGCCGAGTGACGCGTCAGCTGAAACGTGCGCCGTCGAGTGGAAACCCCTTGAGGAATTCCGCGGCGGCGAGGCGCTTTCCTCCCGGTTTTTGCAACTGCGTCAGGCGCAGGCTGCCTTTTCCGCAGGCCACGACAATGCCCCGCTGGCCATCTGCCGCCAGCACCGTGCCGGGCGCCTTGCCCTCATTGTCGGCCAGCGCTTCGGCTCGCCAGATCTTGACGACCACATCGCCCACCTGCGCATGTGTACCCGGGAATGGATTGAACGCACGCACCTTGCGCGCCAACACGTCCGCATCCTGGCTGACATCCAGCGCCGCCTCTTCCTTGCTGATCTTGGCCGCGTAGGTCACGCCCGCTTCGGGCTGCACGGTGGCGGGCAAGACGCCGCGTTCCATCCTGCGCAGCGTATCGACGATCATCGTCCCGCCCAGCGCCGCCAGCTTGTCGTGCAGGCTGCCGGTGGTATCGTCCGGCGCGATCGGGACGGTTTCGATCAGCAGCATCGGCCCGGTATCGAGCCCTTCTTCCATCTGCATGATCGTCACGCCGGTGGTGGCGTCGCCGCTTTCGATGGCGCGATGAATCGGCGCGGCACCGCGCCAGCGCGGCAGCAGCGAACCATGAATATTGATGCAGGGTTTGATGTCGAGCGTGCTGCGCGGCAGGATCAGGCCGTAGGCCGCGACGACCATCACGTCGTACTCGATGGCCACCAGGCGCGCATGGGCCGCCGCGGCCTCGGTGGCCCGTTGCGGGTCTTTCGCATCCATGCGCAGCGACAGCGGCTGCAGGACTTCCATCCCCTGCGCCAGTGCGTATTGCTTGACGGCCGACGCCTGCAGCTGCATGCCGCGCCCGGCCGGGCGGTCGGGCTGGGTCAGTACCAGCGGAATGATGAAGCCGGCTTCGTGCAGGGCGCGCAGGGCGACGGCGGCAAATTCCGGGGTGCCGGCAAAGACGACCCGCACCTTAATAGCGCCGGCCGGCGGCGCGCAGCGCTGCTTCGCGCTCCATGCCGTTCTTTTCCTTCAGCATCTTGCTCTTGATGCGGTTGCGCTTCAGCGGCGACAGGTATTCGACAAACACCTTGCCCTTCAGGTGATCCATTTCGTGCTGGATGCACACGGCCAGCAAGCCCTCCGCTTCCAGCTCGAACGGCTTGCCTTCCAGGTCCAGTGCCTTGACGCGCACTTTCGACGGGCGTTCGACGCCGTCGTAGATGCCGGGTACCGACAGGCACCCTTCGTCGTAGACCTGTTTGTCTTCGCTGGCCCAGGTGATTTCCGGGTTGATGAACACTTGCAGCGCATCCTTCGACTCGGTGATGTCGATGACGACGAGCTGTTCGTGCACATCGACCTGGCTTGCTGCCAATCCGACGCCCGGTGCCTCATACATGGTCTCGGCCATGTCGCGCACGAGCGTGTTCAGGCGCTCGTCGAACTGGGTGACCGGCTTGGCCACCTTGTGCAGGCGGGGATCGGGGTAGCGCAGGATATTCAGGATGGCCATAAGTAGTCAGAAAGATATTATCAATGGTACTTCATTAAGGTTTCGGCACACGCGCGCCGCAAACGATGCAAGAAGCAACACAAGGACCCGCTTCGAGGGGGCGCCATGCGCGGTTTGTCTTGCCAGTTCAAGGATTTGTGTGCAGAATTTGATTCAGTTGGGCAACCTTTTCCCATGTTTGGCAAGAAATGGGAAGCTTTATTTGCCCTGTCGTGTTGGTTCTGGTGCGGTCCGGGCGCAGTTATCGCGCAGCCAGTGATTCCGTGTAATTCGTTTTAACGTCGCACTTTATGGACATCGTCAATGAAAAATTTTAGCACAATCGCGACCCGCTTTGCTGCCGCGGCCATCGTTGCGTGCGTTGTCACCGGTCCCGTCCAGGCCGCCGTCAACTGCGCTTTCAAACCGAATGCCCCCGACCAGCATCTGGTCGTCAAGGGCGACACCTTGTGGGATATATCGGGCAAGTTCCTCGAGCACGCCTGGTGCTGGCCACAGGTATGGGGCATCAACCGCGACCAGATACGCAATCCGCACTGGATCTATCCGGGCCAGATCGTCTATTTCGACCGGAAGAACGGCCGCCTGTCGCTGAACAAGCCAGGCAGCGATACCGGCACCGGCAGCGGCGTCACCCGTCTGTCGCCCCAGATCCGCACCGAGGCCAGCGGCCGCGACGCGATCCAGTCGATTCCGGCCGGCGCCATCGAACCGTTCCTGAGCCAGCCGCTGATCATTGAAGCCGACGAGCTCGCCGGTGCGCCCCGCATCGTCGCGCCGCAGGAAGAAGGTCGCGTCTACCTCACCATCAACGATCGGGCCTACGTGCGCGGTGACCTCAAAGGCGAAAAGTCCTTCCAGGCCTTCCGTCCCGGCACGCCGCTGAAAGATCCGGCCACCGGCAAGGTTGTTGCCTACGAGGCTGTGTATCTTGGCACCGTGGCGCTGTCGAGTGCCGCCGCACCAGGCGTTGACGTCAGCACGATTACCGTCACGAACACGGTGCAGGAAATGGGCGTGGGCGATTTGCTGGTGCCGGTGCCGCCAACCGCACTGCGCAACTACGTGCCGCATGCCCCCGAGCGCACGGTCGACGGGCGCATCATGTCGATTTATGCCGGTGTGACGTATGCGGGCCAAAGCCAGATCGTCAGTGTCAACAAGGGTACGCTTGACGGACTCGATGTCGGCTCCGTGCTGCAGCTTTATCATTTCGGGAAGGTCATCGCCGACCCTAGCAGCAAAGGCAATTTCCTCGGCCGCAAGCCGGGACTGCGTTTGCCGGATGAGCAATACGGTGACCTGTTCATTTTCCGTACGTTCAAGAACGTTTCGTATGGGTTGATCATGCAAGTGACGATGCCGGTGGAAGTCGGCGACGTGGCTAAATCACCGGAGTAACATCACCGTGCAGGACACGGACCCCACCAGCAGACCAGACCGCGACACCGAGCTCCGTTCCTGGCTGCGCCTGGCACAGGCGCCAGGGGTGGGGCGCATCACAGCTGCAACACTGCTGCGCCATTTCGGCTCACCGGCTGCCATTTTCGCGGCCGGCGCAGACGATTTAAGCAACGTCGTCACGCCTGCCCAGGCCGCATCCCTCCGCGCGCCACCATCTGCCGAAACAGCCCGCCTGGCCGACACCACGCTGGCCTGGCTCGATCAGCCCGGCAACGCCTTCCTCACCTTGCTCGACCCGGCGTATCCAGCCTTGCTGGCGGAAATCGCCGATGCACCGCTGCTGCTCTATATAAGAGGGCGCGGCGCGCTGCTGCATGGCGCGGCGCTGGCGATGGTCGGCAGCCGCAACGCCAGCGTGCAGGGCAAGGCCAATGCGCTGGCGTTCGCGCAGGCGCTGTCCGAGGCGGGCCTGACCATCGTGTCGGGGCTGGCGCTGGGGATCGACAGCGCCGCCCACGACGGCGCGCTGCGCGGCTGCGGCAGCACCGTTGCCGTCATCGGCACCGGCATCGATCGCATTTATCCGGCCCGCAACGCCGACCTCGCGCGGCGCATCGCGCATGAAGGCTGCATGGTCAGCGAATATCCGCTTGGCACGCCACCGCGGCCGGAGCACTTCCCGCAGCGCAACCGCATCATCAGCGGCCTTTCTGCGGGTGTGCTGGTGGTCGAGGCGGCGGCCGGCTCCGGTTCGCTGATCACCGCGAGGATGGCGAACGAGCAGGGCCGCGACGTGTTCGCGCTGCCAGGATCGATCCACGCGGCATTGTCGAAAGGCTGCCACCAGCTGATCCGCGAGGGTGCGCAGCTGGTCGAGTCGGGCGACGACGTCCTGCTGGCCTTGTCGATGGCGCCGCTGGTGCGCGCGGCTGTTCCCGTAGCATCCGTTCCCGCCAGTCCATTGCTCGCTGTACTGGGCGACGAGGCGATGCACATTGACGCCGTCCTCGCGCTGGGTATGTTGACGCCCGGTCAGCTCAGTGCCGAGTTGCTGGACCTGGAGATGGCGGGTATCGTGGCGCGCCTGCCGGGCGGCAAGCTGCAGCGCATTCACCGCTGACCAGACAGGCCTTGCGGACAGCATGGCGCGTGGCGCTTGGCCGAAGCGGGCAGAACTGCTAAAGTGTCACCATGTTCGACATCCTTGTCTACCTCTACGAAACTTATTACCGGCCCGACGCATGTCCCGAGCCGGAAGCGCTGGCGCGCAAGTTGTCCGCGGTGGGTTTCGACGACGTGGAAATTACCGAGGCGCTCGACTGGCTCACCGGCCTGACCAATATGACCATCGCCGAGCAGGGCCTGACGGCAACGTCCACCGGCACCCGTTTTTATATCGGCCAGGAAATCGACACGCTCGGCACGGCCGCGGTCGGATTCATCCAGTTCCTGGAAGTGGCCGGCGTGCTTGGCCCCGCGCAACGTGAAATCGTCATCGAACGTGCGCTGGCGCTGGAAGAAAGCCCCGTCGCGCTGGGCGACCTGAAGGTCATCGTGCTGATGTTGCTGTGGAGCATGGGGAAAGAGCCGGACGCGCTGATGTTCGACGATTTATTCGGCTCCGACGACGAGCAGACCCCCCGCCTGCTGCACTAGTCTTCCTTCTTGCAAACTGATTGCCGGGCGGCATGCCGGGCAGAGTCCACTTGCACACCGCGGCGCAACGCGCTTATCATTGGCCGCAAATTCACCGACCCAACAGCGGGCCAGGCACCATTTTGGCCGGCCCGGCGCAGAGCATGTATGATGCGCCTGCCAAACAACTATCTGTACGACGAGAAAAATATATGACAAAAACCCTCATCATCGCCGAGAAGCCCTCCGTCGCGAATGACATCGCCAAGACGCTGGGCGGCTTCACCAAGCACGATGAGTATTTCGAGTCGGACGAATACGTGCTGTCTTCCGCGGTCGGCCACTTGCTGGAAATCTCGGTTCCGGAAGAATTCGACATCAAGCGCGGTAAATGGAGCTTCGCGCACTTGCCGATGATTCCGCCGTATTTCGCGCTGAATCCGATCGCCAAGACCGAAGCCCGCCTGAAAGTCTTGAATCGTTTGATCAAGCGCAAGGACGTTACCGGCCTGATCAACGCATGCGATGCGGGGCGCGAAGGCGAGCTGATTTTCCGCCTGATCGCGCAGAACGCCAAGGCCAAGCAGCCGGTCCAGCGCCTGTGGCTGCAATCGATGACGGCCAACGCCATCCGCGAAGGGTTCCAGAAGCTGCGCAGCGACGATGAAATGTTGCCGCTGGCAGATGCCGCGCGTTGCCGTTCCGAAGCCGACTGGCTGATCGGCATCAACGGTACCCGCGCCATGACGGCCTTCAACTCGAAAGAAGGCGGTTTTTACCTCACCACCGTTGGCCGCGTGCAAACACCGACGTTGTCGATCGTGGTAGAGCGCGAAGAAAAGATCAAGAAATTCGTGTCGCGCGATTACTGGGAAGTGCGCGCCGAGTTCGTCTGCGCCGCCGGCATGTACGAAGGCCGCTGGCTCGACACGAAGTTCAAGAAAGACGAAAACGACCCTGAAAAACGCGCCGAGCGCCTGTGGAGCAAGACCGCGGCCGATTCGATCGCGCTCGCCTGCAAGGGCAAGCAGGGGACTGTGACCGAAGAATCGAAGCCGACCACATCGATGGCGCCGGGCCTGTTCGACCTGACGTCGCTGCAGCGTGAAGCCAACGGCCGTTTCGGCTTTTCGGCCAAGAACACCCTCGGCCTGGCCCAGGCCCTGTACGAAAAGCACAAGGTGCTGACGTACCCGCGTACCGATTCGCGCCACTTGCCCGAAGACTATGTCGACACCGTCAAGGAGACGCTCGGCCATCTGAAGGAAAGCAATAACTACAACCAGTTCGCGGGCCAGATCCTGAAAAACGGTTGGGTCAAGCCGAACAAGCGCATTTTCGACAACACCAAGATTTCGGATCACTTCGCGATCATCCCGACCGGCGTCGCGCCGAAGAATTTGTCCGAGCCGGAACAAAAGCTGTACGACCTGGTCACGCGCCGCTTCATGGCCGTGTTCTTCCCGCCGGCTGAATTCCAGGTCACCACCCGTTTTACCGAAGTATCGGGCCACCAGTTCAAGACCGAAGGCAAGGTCATGACGAACCCGGGCTGGCTGGCGATCTACGGCAAGGAAGCGATCGGCGACGACAAGGAAGGCGGCGGCATGCTGGTGCCGGTGGCCAAGGGCGAAAAAGTGCTGGCCGATAAACTCTCCGCGAATGGCCTGGTGACCAAACCGCCTGCACGCTACAGCGAAGCCACCCTGCTGTCGGCCATGGAAGGCGCCGGCAAGCTCATCGACGACGACGAGTTGCGCGACGCCATGGCCGGCAAGGGCCTGGGCACGCCGGCAACACGCGCGGCCATTATCGAAGGTTTGCTGGGAGAGAAATACCTGATCCGCGAAGGGCGAGAACTGATTCCAACCGCCAAGGCATCGCAATTGATGACCCTGCTGCGCGGCCTGGGCGTCAACGAGCTGACCGCACCGGAATTGACCGGCGAGTGGGAATACAAGCTGTCGCAGATGGAAAAGGGCAAAATCTCGCGTGAAGAATTCATGCGTGAAATCGCCCAGATGACGCAAATCATCGTCAAGCGCGCCAAGGAATACGACAACGCCACCATCCCCGGCGATTATTCGACCCTGGCGACGCCGTGCCCGAATTGCGCCGGCGTGGTCAAGGAAAACTACCGCCGTTTTGCCTGCACCAAGTGCGAATTCAATATGGGTAAAACACCGGGCAGCCGCCAGTTTGAAATTCCTGAAGTCGAGGAACTGCTGCGGAACCGGACGATCGGCCCGCTGCAGGGCTTCCGCTCGAAAATGGGGCGCCCGTTCGCCGCCATTTTGCGCATCGTGCGCGATGAAGATATCAATAACTTCAAGCTCGAATTCGATTTCGGCCAGAATGACGAAGAAGGCGAAAACGGCGAAGGTGTCGATTTCACCGGCCAGACCGCGCTGGGTCCCTGCCCGAAGTGTAATGGCGGCGTCTTCGAAATGGGCCTGGCCTATGTTTGCGAGCATAGCGTGGCCAAGCCGAAGGCATGCGATTTCCGCAGCGGCCGCATCATCCTCCAGCAGGAGATTTTGCCCGAGCAGATGGTGAAGTTGCTAAACGATGGCAAGACCGATTTGTTGCCGGGCTTTGTGTCGCAGCGTACGCGCCGTCCGTTCAAGGCCTTCCTGGTCAAGGGCAAAGATGGCAAGATCAGCTTCGAGTTCGAGGAGCGCAAGGCCAAGCCGGGCGCGAAACCGAAAGCGGCGCCCGTCAAGGATGCGGAAGAGGGTGCCGACGCCGCGCCAGCCAAGAAAATCGCGGTAAAAAAAGCAGCGACCAAGACCGTGGCGGCGAAAAAAGCCGTGGCTAAAAAGGTGACTGCGAAGGCGCCTGCGAAGACGGCGGCGAAAAAGCCGGCGGCCAAGCCGATCTGACCGGGGCTTTGCCCATAAAAAAACCGCGCACCCAAATGGGCCGCGGTTTTTTTTCGCGCCGGCGTTTTTCGCCGTTTGAACTTTCTATTTGATTACTGCCACTCTTCGTGCAAGGCGCGGATGGCGGCTTCGCCATTGTGGATGGCCTTTACACGGCGCACCACTTCATTGCGCCAGGCTTCGTCGGCATCCTGGTCGTCGACGCCGTCCAGGTCCTTCAGGAGCATGCGCAGCAACTCGTTCTTTTCGCTGGCACTCAATAACTGGATTTTTTCTGAAATTTCGGCCACGTTGGACATGTCATTACTCCGTAATAATTTTAGAAATCATAACGCGAAGTTCAGCGTATGTCGACTGCAACGATATTATCGGCCGGCTTGCGGTCGATCAGCTTGTTATCGGGATCGATGCCGGCACGCGCAGGCAGGCGGTCCACGATCATTTGCACGCTGAGCGCGCCGGTGCTGACCTTGCGCCATTCGCGCAGCAGCGGTTTGCCGTCGGCATCATCGACACCAAACTCGATGTAATCGCTCAGAGGCATGTCGGTTTCCTGTCCCAGTTCGCCGGCGCGGCGCTTGGCGGCCGTGGCCGCGAGGGTGACGACATACTTGCCATCGGGCCGTTTGACCGCGCTCGCGCTGGCAGCCCGGTTTTCGTACAGTACGATGGATTCGAACAGGTCGTCAATGAGGTAGGCCTTGTCTGGCGGCGTCACGGCACGCAGCGCGGCGATGAGTGGCGTCACGGTGGGATAGGGGGCGCCATGGTTGCCATATTGCGACAGCATGGCGCGCAGCACGCCATTCACCTTGTCTTCTCCCACCAGCTCGGCCAGCAGGTACATGGCCAGGCTGCCTTTGCGGTAATGGATGTAATCCTGGTTTTCGTTTTGCGCCAGCGGCAATTCTTTTTTCGGTTCCGTCGCGCGCCCCATCAGGTACAAATCGAGGTCGTAGCGGAGGAAGCGCCGCATTTTCGACGCTCCCATCGTTTGCTTCATGACCATCAATGCCGTGTACTCGGATAGTGTTTCCGACAATACCGTGCCGCCCCGCGTGTTGGCGGCAATCAGCTGGTGCGCCCACCACTGGTGCGCGGTCTCGTGCGCCGTGACGTAGAACGGGTAATCGATGTCCTTCGGTTTGCTGTCGTCGACCTTGGCAATGAATCCCAGGCTCTCCGAGAACGCAATCGTGCCGGCAAAGGATTGGGCATAGCTTTCATAGCGTGGAAACTCGACGATGCGCAGTTCATGCTGCTGGTAGGGCGAAAACTGGGCGCTGGCATATGCCAGCGTGGCCCTGGCGCCCCGTGCCATGCGGTCCAGGTTGAATTCGTGGCCGGGATGGTAGAACAGGTCGATGGCCACGTCCTGCCAGCGCTCGTGGCGCACTTCGTAGCGGGCCGACTGAAACGCATAGATATTCAGCATCGGCTTGTCCATGCGGTAATGGAAATAGCGCCTGCCGCCGGCACTCCACTCGCGTACCAGGCTGCCTGGCGCGATGGCGATCTGGTCAGGGCTGGTGCTGACCACCGCATCGAAGCCGATGCGGTCGGCATCGGCGCCCAGGTAATTGTTCGCGATGCCGGCCGGATCGTCGCGCGCCAGCATGCGCTCCTGCGGCGCCAGGCCATGGCGGCGGCGGTCGCGCTCGTCGCGTAACTGGCCGGCTTCGACATACCCGATATGCGGCAGCACGTCGTTGCGGAAGAAGGTGCCGTTGCTTACCACCGGCGTGTCGCGCCCCATGCCCAGCACGCCGCCTGGCGTGAAAGACAGGTCGAAGTCGAGCGCCATGCGCGCACCCGCCGGCAGGGGCGTGGCCAGGCGGTAGCGGTAAAAGCCGCGTTCGACGTCACGCGTGACCAGCGTGGCCGGCTGCGAAAAGCGCAGCTGCATGGCGGGGCCTTCCACCTGCGACAGCAGCAATTCCGTCACCGGCGCGCCGCTGCGGTTTTCCAGCTGATACGTGCCCCTGACGCGCAGGCTGCGCTGCTCCGGCACGATATCGACCTGCAGCGCGACATCGGCAATCCGTGGCTGCGGCAGGGAGGCGAAGCGGCGGTAGCGCAATTCGTATTCGGCGCGCAGCTGGTCGCGCGCATAGTCGGTGTGGAAATTCCCGACCACGTTCATATTGTAGTAAAGCAGCGTGCCGGCGCCCGCGAACAGCACCAGTCCCGCCCCGAACACGGCCATCACCGGGACGCTCAGGTTGCGCCGCGCCTGCTGCAGGCGCAGGGTAAACTGTTCACCTGCGCCTCGCGGCCACAGCAGCAGCGTGACGGCCAGCAGCATCAGCGCACAGCCGCCCCAGTAGACATTGAACGCCCGTTCGACGAGGAGGAAATGGCCGAAGCCATTCATTGCCGAATACACGATGCGCGGCGATACGCCGTACAGGGCCAGCGGGTGCTCGAAGCCGAAACCATGGATCGCAATCGTGACGATGTAGTAAAGCACCATGGCGAAATAGGCCAGGTATTTCTGGTTGATGATGGCTTGCAGCGCGATGGCGAGCACCGCCAGCAAGGCATATTGCGGAAGGTCGATGAGGAACAGGCGGTGCAGGTACAACGCGGGCTCCAGGGCAAAATAGCCCTTGCTCAGCTGGATCGCCATGCCGCACAGCATGGCAAAAAACAGCATCAGCGCCTGCAGCGCAACCAGGCTCAGCGTCTTGCCCATCAGTGGCAGCCAGCTCGGCAGCGGCAGCGCATCGATCATCTGGGCAATGCGCGCCTCGCGTTCGCGCCAGACTAGTTCGCCCGCATAAAAGGTGGTCACGATCAGCATGAAGAGGCTGTAGACACCGGCGATCAGCTCGAGGATCTGGTACGTGACCGGATAGGTATTGGTGCCGAAAATGGCGCCCAGGTCCAGCGCCGACGCAAACAGGGCAAGCCCGCCGGCCAGCAGGATGACGGCGAAATAAATATTCTTGACTGATTCGCGCAGGTTGAACCAGATCGATTTGAACAGCAGCAGGCCCAGGCTGCGCGCCGCAAAGTCGGGCGTTTCACGGGTGTGCAGCGCCGTCAGGGACAGGTTGGCCGGGGCGGCCGGTTCGGCGCGCGGACCGCGGTTGTCGGTGTTGCCGATGAAATCGAAGCGCCAGTAGCCCAATACCAGCACGACGGCGCCAAAACCCAGCCAGAGCACGCGGTTGAGCAGGTACACGCCTTCGAACGGGACGGCCAGGCTGTTGCGCTCGGCCGTGGTCCAGTATTCGGTCAGGCGGATCAGCGCCGTGGTGCCGAACGGGTCGATCAGCGCGGCCAGCGTTTTGTAGTCGAGGTCGCGCGCCAGCGAAGGGGCGACGATATAGCCGAGCATCATCACCACGCTGCCCACATAGACCGGCAGCATGCGCCGCGTCAGCGCCGCGAGTACGAAAAAGATCGCGCCGAAAATGAACAGATTGGGCAGCAGGGTGAACAGGTAGGGGCGCAGGTAGGTGCCCGCAAGAGCCGGCCCCATCCTGTCCGGTTCGATGCCGGGCAGGAAGGTCCCCAACCACGCGCCCAGCACGATGCTGGAAAACACCAGGGCCAGCACGGCGAGCGCGCCGAGAAAGCGGCCGAACACATACGCGTGCTTGGCGATCGGCGCGCTGAAAAAGAAATGGTGCATCTGGTATTCGAAATCCTGCTGCACCGCGCGTCCCATCATGGCGGCCACGACGATGACACCCAGGCAGCCCAGAAAAGCCACGGTCAGTTCGACCGAACGCGGGGCATTGATGAACACCTTGCCGCCAAAGTTGACGGACGCCTCCTTGAACACCCCGCCGGCGGCAGCCATCCACAGCATCGCCAGCGCCAGGAACATGAAGAAATACACCCACGTCGACAACAGCTTCAGGCGCTGGCGCGCTTCGAAGCCGGCGATGGCCAGCAAGGACCGCACATCAGCGCGCATCTAGCAGTTCCCTGCGGCGCCGACCGGGTGGCCGGCAATGGTGGCGAAGTAGACGTCATCCAGGGTAGCCAGGGCCGGTTCGAAATCGTCGCCCGGGTCGCCGTCCGAATACACGTGGATCAGGGTGCGCCCGCTCAGCAGCCTGGTGGAAATGACGGCGTGCCGGCGCTGGTAGTGGGCAAGGTCCGATTTCGGCACGAAGCGGCCCCAGATGCGGTCGGCGATGCTGTCGACCAGCCGGGTCGGCTCGCCGCACAGCAGCACGTGGCCCTTGTTGATGATGGCCATGTTGGCGCACAGGTCGGCCACGTCCGAGACGATATGGGTCGACAGCAGCACGGTCTTGTCGGCACCGATGTCGGACAATAAATTGTGGAAGCGCACGCGCTCCTGTGGGTCGAGCCCGGCGGTTGGTTCGTCGACGATGATCAAGGTCGGGTCGCCCAATAAGGCCTGGGCGATGCCGAAACGCTGGCGCATGCCGCCCGAAAACCCGCCCAGGCGCTGGTGGCGCACTTCGAACAGATTCGTTTGCTGCAGCAGGCCGTCGACCACCTCGCGCCGGCGCGCCCGTTGCGAGAGGCCCTTGAGCAGGGCGAAGTGGTCGAGCAATTCGTAGGCGGTGACCTTCGGGTAGACGCCGAAATCCTGGGGCAGGTAGCCCAGCAGGCGCCGCACGTCGGCTTTTTCGTCGAGCACATCGATGTCGCCCAGGAACACGGAACCTGTGTCGCATTCCTGCAAGGTTGCGAGGATGCGCATCAGCGTCGATTTGCCGGCGCCATTCGGGCCCAGCAGGCCGAACATCCCGCTTGGAATGTTCAGCGTCACCTTGTCCAGTGCCACCACGCCGTTGGCGTAGGTCTTGGACAAATTGCGGATGCTTAATTCCATCGTGGACTCCCTATTCATTCATTGCATTGTATTAAATTTGCGAGCGGCAGGTCGGCAAATGCGATACAGCGGCAATTCGCCTTCCCAGAGTGCAAAATCACCGGTCCAGACCGGCCACGGTGTGGCTTTTTGTGGATAATGAGCGGATGGATACTGTGATCAAAGACAAGGCACTCGCGCTGATGCGCCAGGGCCGCACCCGGGTCGAAGCCACGGACTGGCTGCGCGTCACGCTGGGCCTGTATTACCTGGCCGGGCTGATAAAAGAAGAGGCCATCGATTTCAAGAAAGTCGACCGGGAGTACAACAAGGTCATCTACCAGGCGCTCGGCCCCGGCCACACCATCACCAGCGCGCTGCAATTCATGAGCGGCGCGAAAGTCGTGCCGGTCCTCGAGTCGCCCCGTTTCATGGCGGCCTTCGCGGAACTGTGCACCGAAGTGCCGGTGGCCAGCATTCCCTTCCTGCTGTCGCTGAACCTGGGCGTGGCGAAAAATATCTCGGGCATCGATATCGCGGGCCCCGTCTACGACTGGGTCGAGAAAGAGAAAGACAAAGAGAAGGACAAAGAAAAGGCGAAGCAGAAGGCAGGCGCCGATGCGGACGCGGCGGGCGGCCCGGCGGGAATATAATATTGTCTTTCCTGTTCGACTCTGGACCTGCCCATGCCTGCTGACCGTTCCCGCACCCCCTTCGATCAATTTATCGTTGGCATAGACCGCGCTTTGCGCGTGATTGGCGGCGTGACCGCGCCCACGCGCGCCACGCCGGGTGCCCGCGCCGATGACGGCAACCTGGATGCGCAGCAGCAGCGCCACAGCGCCGGCTTGATGCGCGTCAACCATGTCGGCGAAGTCTGTGCCCAGGCGCTCTACAACGCCCAGGCCCGTTTTGCGAAGTCGCCGGAATTGCGCGCCCAGTTCGAACAGGCCGGCCGCGAGGAAGAAGACCACCTGGCCTGGACCGCGCAGCGCCTGGCCGAACTCGGCTCGCAGCCGAGTTTCCTCAATCCGCTGTGGTATGCCGGGTCGTACGCGATGGGCGCCGTCGCGGCCCACCTGGGCGATGCGCGCAGCCTGGGGTTTGTCGTGGAAACGGAACGCCAGGTCGAAGCGCACCTGAACAGCCACCTGGACCAGTTGCCGGAACTGGACGCCAAGTCGCGCGCGATCGTCGAGCAGATGCGCATCGATGAAATCGCCCATGGGGCCGCCGCACAGTCGCTCGGGGCGACCGAGGTGCCGGCGCCGGTGAAGCTCGCCATGACGGGAATGGCGAAGGTGATGACGACCGCGGCGTATTACATTTGACTTGCTTCGACGATCTCGAAGGAGTGCGTGATCTCGGCCATCTTGCCTAGCATGATCGACGCCGAGCAGTATTTTTCGTGCGACAGGGTCACCGCCCGCTCCACTGCCGCCGGCTTCAGGTTGAGCCCGGTCACCACGAAATGGAAATGAATCTTTGTGAAGACCTTGGGGTCGGTGTCGGCGCGCTCGGCCTTCAGCGTCGCTTCGCACCCGCGCACGTCCTCGCGTCCGCGTTTGAGGATCAGCACGACGTCGTACGCGGTGCAGCCGCCCGTCCCCAGTAACACCATTTCCATCGGCCGCGGGGCCAGGTTGTGGCCGCCGCCCTCCGGCGCGCCATCCATGGCCACCATGTGCCCCGATCCGGTTTCGGCGCGAAAACTCATGCCCGACGGGCCATTCCAGCTGACTTTGACTTCCATACGATGCTTTCGTTAAGGGATAGCCATGATTGTACGGGCTTCAGACCGCCAGCACATACCGCTCGCTTTTCATGCGCCAGGACGCAAACGCCACCGCGGCCAGGGCGGCCACGGCGCTGCTGGCAAAGGTCAGCACGAAGGGCAGGTTGCCGATCGCTTCGCCCTTGGCAATCTCGCGCAGCAGCGTCTGGTTCGACAGCATCGGCACCAGGTACATCCATGTCGCCGTTTTGAGTTCCAGCATCGACACGGCGATGCCGGGAATCATCGGCACCAGCATGATGAAACTGAGCATGCTCTGTGCTTCCTTGAACGATTTGGCATTCATCGCGATGGCAATCTGCAGGCCGGCGGCAAACAGCGACAGCGGCACCGACACCAGGCACACCAGCGCCAGGTCCTGCGAACTGACACGCCAGGACATGCCGATTTCTTCCAGCGGCAGCCACGACAGGATGGCATGGGCCAGCGCCAGTTCGATCGTAATGCCGATGATCGACAGGGCGCCGGCCGCCAGCCATTTGCCGGCAATCAGTTCCCATGCATGGGCCGGCTGAGACATCAACACCTCGAGCGAGCGCCGTTCGCGTTCCCCCGCCGTGCTGTCGACCGCCGCCGACAGGCAGCAGATAAACGCCGGGAAAAATAAAAATCCCAGAATGCTGCCGATCAGCCCGGCCGAGCGCGCGGCATTGCTGCCGGTGTCGTACCGCTGCAGTTTGATCGGCGCCATCGTGGCCGGCGACACGCCGTGGGCCAGCAGGCGCGCGCCGGCAATATTCGCGCTGTAGGCTTGCAGGATCTCCTCGATATCGCGGCGGCGCGCGTCCAGGTCGGATGCCGAGTTGTACCAGAGCTCGATTTTGGCCGGGCGCATGGCGGCGTAGTCGGCGGTATAGTTGTCGGACAGGCGCAGGACAGCCGCGGTCTTGCGTCCGCGCAGCAGCGCTTCGATCTGGTCGTCACCGGTGGCGGGCAGGGCGGTGATGGTGACATTTTTTTGCTTCAGCAGCGCCATCAGGGTCGGCGCCTTGCCGGCCCCGATCACGGACAGCGCAATGC
>Ga0265780_10004980_pt1 | contig 16959 bp, 17 predicted proteins | sample P1T30metagenome_FD_192432 | JGI IMG/M metagenome (GOLD analysis project Ga0265780, IMG submission 192432) | Plant litter microbial communities from East Loma Ridge, Irvine, California - P1 T30 | ecosystem: Environmental > Terrestrial > Plant litter > Unclassified | place: USA: California... | reverse complement strand
CCAAACTACCCGCAGACCCATCTACTTTCAACATGGTTTCTTCTATGTCTCATTGCATCTAGACATACCCCTCGCTACCACTTCTTTGCACGTCATCTTCAATAACTCCCGGTACGCAGCTTTGTTTGATTGTATGGCTACCAGATCTTTGCCAAGACCATTTAGAACTTCCAAGACATAACATATAAACGCAGCAAAAGCGAAAGCCTGTGCGAAGGTTAGCCAATACTGTCTGAAATAAAAGCTCGACGTAGCTTACAAAAGCAAGGAGCATCGTCCAGTCGTCTGCTCCGAATGATTTCAGAATGGCGACTCGAACATGGCATCGCAGTAATACTGCCAGAGCACAGATGGCGAACATGGAGCCTGCTTTAGCCATGAGGTTCCGTGAGTTGTTGACGTCAAGCAGCTCAAGGTCCATATCAGCTGAGTCTGAGGGTATGATCGGTACAGACATGACTCGTTTGGTGAGAAAGCGTACAAGCGAAGGTGGACGCGCCGACCTCTTCTTGTCCTTTGACGACTGGGGAACTTTACGGCGACGGTAGCATTCAGACCTTTGAACACACGGTACATCTGCTCCCTGACTACGCCGTTCTATGTTGGTCTTCATTAATTTACTCGCGAACGCATTTCCGCCACAGCGCACGGGTTGCGATTTACTTGATCGATCTTGGCTTCCCAGCATTGCGGACTGCCTTGGACCAAGAATCACAATTTTCGTGCCCCAGGAAGGGAGATCCCTTGAGCTTTCGACCGGCCTTCCCAACCGCGCCGAAGGCAAAGAATCTTATCATTGGTCTTTACTGGTGCGCTGGGAGCGGCTCGCATCTGTCTACGCCGCAGTCGTGCTTCCTTGGCCACGGTGCATGAAATGGAATAGACTCCATCAATAGGATGCATCTCTAGAACGTGGTAAACTGGACTAATTAGTGCAGACCCTAGGGCAAATTTCGTCTTGCCTGATGTGAGGATTTACAGTATGGCACTCGTCGTTTGTGTCCGCGCTCTGGTAATCGGAAGCATTAAGTCTCTCATCTACATGAGCAACGAAAGCATACAGAATATCAAACATCAAAAGGCCATTAGTCGAAGCAATGCGTTCTAATCTCGATTGTTCTACCGTCAAGGACACATCAATCCATGCCTGCTTTCCGCTTGATGCAAAGCTGCGGCACGGCAACATTTGCCCCTCAAACAACATCAAGGGTTCCAATCATCACGCCACATCCATACGAGGGTACGGAGGTCTTCTTGCGGTACAACCAAGTGTGTTGACATTACCCAAGATTTGATTACCTCGCGTCTTGTCGCATTCGGAAGATTATTTCCGAGCGTTTGAGGCATATTCCCATTGGATCGACTTGAGATCACAGGAAGTGGAGGATGCCCAGAGTGGATACTGTCCGTCAATCCTAATCTCGCCAATAGCCTGGGAACACACCAACTGCATTATCGCAAGCATGATGAAGTGTTCAAACCGCGCCTTTGTTCATCGCCTTCAGTTGTGGCAATGCGGATTCGATTATTACTGCCCGGCCCACCCCTGAGCGGCTCAAGGAATCCGGGAGAATCTCAAACCTGCCAAATTCATCATTATGAAAATTTCAACGTTTGCAATAGCGTCGCTCAGCAGTGCCGTGGCTGCAACATTCGGACAACGTTATGTCTTAGCTGCACAGGGCTTGGCCAAGCTGGGTCTCCACGTTGCGAAAAATGGATATCCAGAACCTAAAACGTGCTCCTTGAATACTATGAGGGTGCGGAAAGAGTGGTACGTTCCCGGGGCCATCTGAATTTTGACTCATTGGAATGTGCGAATTACTGCTATATTCTACGAAGACGCTCGCTAATCTGATGCGCTTTTAGGTCCCTTCTGTCCCGTTCCGAGAAAGTCGATTACATCGACGCTGTGAAATGTCTTGCTAGAAAACCAGCAAAAACACCGCAAGCAATTGCAACAGGAGCGAAAAGCCGATACGATGATTTTGTAGTCACACATATCCTACAGACTATGAGCATCCATGGAACAGCGAACTTCTTGCCCTGACATCGGTACTACCTCAAAGCATTCGAAGACGCTCTACGGAAGAGTGGTAATTCCCATGAGATGATATGTGAATAGTATCCCTTCTCGTATTCCACTATTCCGCCATCTTTTCGTGAATAGTTATCCTACAATTCATTACATCGTGAAACACTTGTCGAAAACATTATCTAACATGAGCACATCCCCACCGCCACCGCCATAGATACCATTAGGTAGCTCAATCATCGTAGAGCTCATCATGGTCATCCTCGTCGTACTCCGCATACCCAGCCGCGAATTGGTTCTCAAAGTGTCCTTCGTCTCCATCCTGCTCCTCAACAACGATATCCTCAACGACCTCCACACCATCATCGGAGCTCTCATCCTCAGAATCTTCACCGTCGCTGATCTCCACGACCTGAATAGCCTTTGCCTGCTCAGTGAGCTCCACGTTGATGTCGCCGAAGTCAGTGTGCTGCTGGACATCTAGCATACCCTTTGTGCCGAGCGTCAGAACCATCATCAGGCCCTGACATGCGATCATCTTGGTATTCTCGACCGGCGGGAGAAGCTCTTCGAAAGTGAGGGTACAGATATTCGCGGCCGCCTGGACTTGCTGCAGACTAGCCATGTGGCCGAGAGCGACCTGAGCATGATTGCGCTTCTCGATAATGGCATCGGAGACGAACTCAAGGAAGTTGTTGCCCTCGATATCGAGCGCCTTGTTGATGCGAGTAGACGGCTTCTGGTCCTTGGGCGATGGAAGAAGCGTTGGGGGCGAGCTGGGTCCCGCCATGCCGAACTCGTCCCCGCCCATTGCAAAGTCGGCATCACTCTCGGGAAGACCCAGTGCTCCCAGATCGAGAGGTTGGCCACGGCCATGGAGAGGAGATGCAGACACGAGGCGACTTCCAGGTCGGCTACCGGGTCGTCCGCTGCGGGGAATGGCTGAAGAACCTCGCTTGGAACCGGTGTTCCATGGCATGGAAGAGAGGATCTGTTGGTCATCAAGAGCCGGAGGTGCGTCGCGTGGCATTTCGACTTCATCGCCACCAGGCATGAAGAAGCCTTCGTCGTCTTGTCCACGGCCCATTTCCGAACCGGGATCGTTGGTCTTCTGGCGCACGCGGCGAGACTCCTCCTGAGTTGCGTCATCGATGCCACTGTCACGATCATGCTTTTTGCCAGCTACCTTCTTACGGCTCACTCCAGTCGCGAGCTCAAATAAATTGTCGCCGATGAACATCTCGAAGGGATTCGGGCCTGTGGCTCCAGCATAGTGCTCCGCAAAGCCACCGATTCCGCGACCCCAGACATAGTAGTCGGCGCCTTTCTTCGCCTGCTGAGGAATGCGATTCTTCTTCTTATCCTTAATGACCGCATCCATGTTCTTGAGGTAATTCGTGTTCCACTCAGCGAGATCCTTGTTACGCAGCTCCATTCGTTTGTCAACAGGCAGGACACGCGGAGCTCGCTTCTTGCGCATGGCTGCAGAGGTCGCGGAGGAAGACTGGACGATCTCGACCTGGTCACTGCCTGGTTCCTGACTGCCGGTTGGAAAGGCTTCGCCATCTGGAAGATCTCCGCCGAAGATGGGAAGATCCAGATCCATATGATCATCAGGACTCTGATAGATGTCAGTCGCCATGCTGAGTACTGAAGTGGTACAGTGTAATGATATAAGGAAGAGCTGGTAAGGAGAAAGAGTGCAAGTGCTAGCAGCCGTCGAATGCAGCAAATACACTACCTCAAAACAGGGTAACTAAGAGCCGCTCATGATTCAGGTGAGACAGATGTACGGTCATGCTGAGGCCCGAAGTGAGGCCAAGCGTCGTATCTCAAAAGACAGGGAAGTGAGGGCAAGGTGACAAACAACGCAAAAACAGCAGTAAAACTCACCTGCGTGCCACCCATGCGTCCCTCTTCATGTTCCTTCCTCACTTTCGCACTCGCACCTGCATCGCTGTGCATCCCCGCCGCACTGCGCGCGACAGGTGTTCCAGCTACATGCGGCACCACCTGAGGACCTTCGATCAGCTCGCCATTCTCGTCGAACCCAAAGTCAGGCTCGCCGAGGTCAAAGCCATCATCGCCACCAACGAAGCCACTGCTCCCAGCTGCTTCGTCGCCGCCCTGGAGCTGGAAGCCTCCTGGTCCGTCTGGTGAGGAGGTGGGTAGGACGAGACCACCGAGCGCACCGGCGTGGGGTGAGGACGGGGTTTGCTGCGAACCAAAGGGAGTCAGGGACTGAGAGTCGCCAGAGCGCGGCACGATGAAGTCGAGCCCGAGGTCGAGATCTGCAAGGAGTTCTGGGGGAGGCAGGGCGAAGTCGGGTAGGAACGATGGGTCGTCTTCGAGGACGAGCTGGTCAGGTCTGAGGTTGGTATATCAGCGGAGTGGAAGTCACGAGCTGAGTGAAGGGTGCTCACCGAGCTTTGCCGGCATCTAGATCGAGGGCATGGTTCTGGACTGTGCGCAGCATCAAGACCATGGTGTTGTGCGCATGCTGAGCGTCTGATAGGACATAGCCGCACTGCTGCAAGTACACACGCGATACACCGTACCTGTGCGCGAGTTAGGAGTACGCTATGGATCTGGTGTTGCTCGGCGTACAACAAGTTGCCCTGAAGGCGCAAGGCCATCGGCGCCACTGGGTCAACAATGGTCTGACACGCCTTTGCGACATCGACGTCGAGGATCTGCTTGCGGTTGATGCACTTCAAGCTGGACTTTGAACCCAGTGTTGCAACGAGCCTGTCTCAATTCGTTAGACGTGGGAGGAGCCGTAGACCGTCATGCTCGACTTACCAGACCGTTGCAACGCCATACTTGCGCGAGGTTAAAACTGTGGCTGTTAGCCTATGGGCGCTGGGATGTATGCTCGTCGGAGCTCACCTTCGTGGCTATAGAACATGATGCTACATAAGATGCAAGTGTAAAGACTGTACGGATGCGGTCATACAACGCAGAAACGATAGCGGTAATGACGCCGAAGGAAAACAATGGAGGCGATGGTGTGCGAAAACAGAGGTGGAGGTGGAGTCGAGACGTGATCTGCCACGAGGCTTAGCGCGGAAATACGACGCGTTTCCAGTACGCTTGGTGAAGTGAAGATGAAGACGACACAGGCATGCCGAGCAAAACATCAACACTTTGGAATATTCATATCATTGCAATTGATTTTCCTGTCATACCGATCCTGTCATGTCATGTCCATACTCTTATGCAACGCCGATGCTATGCATCACAATGCTACTACCTGAGTGACGAGATCTAAATGTGCACGAGTGCTCTTCCGCCTGTAAATCGATGCCTATGACTCTGCCATTTTGACATCCTCATCGACTGCAGGCAGCGAGACTGCACGATACAGAAGGATAAGTGCGGAGTGGCTCTGACCTATTGAAAGTTAGTACAGGCATGTACGGACGCTCACAGACGAGAGCACTCACCTCCGCCAGACAAAGTCTGAATGCGCTCTGCCTCCACCTCCGTCACCTTCTCGTCGTTGAACCACCACCACTTGCCGTCCTCTTCCTTCCGCTTGCCAGTAACGGGGTCCTTTGCACCCTGCTTCTTGATGAATGAGGTGTAGTGACCGCTGTCAGCACTGGCACCCTGATGCGTGATGACGCCCCTCAGCTCGTAAAGACCTGTCTGATTGGCGCCTTCATCTGCGCCGTATTTGGGGTCTACAAGTGCAAGAACTTCCTTCTTTGCAGCCAGGATAGATGCTGCGCGCTCAGCCTCGATTTGAGCGTCGGTCTTGTACTCAACTTCCGCCATCTCGGTGTCTTCGGCAGGCTTCTTGGCATCTTCTTTCGCCTTTTCGAGGTCCTTCTTCTTCTGCAGAGGCTCCTTGCTGACATTGGGCCCTTGGTCATTCTCTTCGCCCGCCTTCATGCGCTTCTGACGCTTGCGGGCGCGCTCGACATCCTCCTCTTCCTTGCGAACGTCGCGGATCTTGTCACGCACAGGGATGAGGAGCTTTTTCAGCTCGTCGGTGCAGAACTCTATCGCGTCTAGCTCGTCCGGGAAAGTAACCTTGCGCATGATCTTCGCCTTCTTGTTTGTGTCCTTCCGCCAGTCAAACCGGACAAAATGTACAGGGAGATGCTTCGGTAGTCGTGCGATGCGGGAGGTCTTGGTGTATACGGCGTTTCGTCCGAGAACTTCTGATCGCTTCTCGATTTGTTCCTTCAAGCCAGCCGCTAGACCATCTCTGAGGTGGTTTGTCTCAACGTTGATATGGCAATTGAGCTTGAGGAACAGGTCCTCACTGAACACAGGCTCCTCACCGCCCTCCTTTGCTGCAGGCTCGTCGCACTCCATGATGGACTCGAATTTGCCGGCCATGTACTTGTCGATCCAAGACGATTCGGCTGACTTGCCCTCAGCTCCGCCCTTGATTGTCAGCTTATTCCGCAGCTGCGCAACAATCTGTGACCAAGCCTCCTCGGCGTCTTGCTGTGCATAGCCGTGCCCGTCCTTTGACTTTTGCGCGAACTGAGGGTAAGCGGTTCGGAGAGTGTTGAGGAACATCATCGGTGGGACGCCATGTTGTGTCTCGGACATTTGCTTGAAGAGGTCGCGTAGGGAGCCCGTGAGATCTGCTGAGCTGCTGGCACCGAGGCCGCCTAGACCGAATTGACTGAGTGCTGCCGCTGAGCTAGAGGATCCGCCACTGCCGCCGTGTATTTTAGCATCCGATCAATATGCTTGGAAAGCGGAACGTACCTAGAGGAAGAGTACCTCAATAGCTCTTCCGAGAGTTCTGGGATCGACCTCAGAGCCTGGACGGTGGAGTTCATGTAGCACGTGTTGCCCAAGTTCTGCAGACCCGCGGGTGTGGCTCCCTCCAGCTGCGCAGCTTCCGCCTCGTCCATGTCTTCCAGGAACTTGATCTTCTCCTTGGGCTTCTCGATGACCTGGGCGTCTGCGGATGGTGTGCCCATCATCATCAGGACCTGCTTGGGCTTGAGACCCAGCTTCGACATGTCGGCATCATCCTTGAGCTGCCCACCCTTGATGATGATCTTCTGGCGCTCTGGCTCGACGCCGGTGATGGAAAAGAGCTGGTACTTGAACGTCTCGCCGTTGGAGGAGGGGTCGACTTCGACTTCGTGCTTCTTGCCCTGGTGCTTTACGATTACTGCAAACAAACCGTGTTAGTGGCGCGTGGGGTTATGTGATGTAGCAGCGCGCTCATACCTGGTATCGACGCCATGATGACTGTTTGAAGAGGTGAGATTGTTGTAGAGAGAGTGTATCAAAGAGTCTCAGTTGCAGCGGCTACAAGTGTTTGTAAGAGAGTCGCGGGGCAAAAGTATGCTAGACGGGCGAAGCATACCGAATCATACAAGACGCACAGACCATCCCGAGGTCGTGCCTTCCGCCGCTGGACCCCAGCTTCCAGCCAACCCCACCAGGCATCTTCAATGCTGCGTACTGGCATGTCATAGCCGCCAACAACCACCGACAGCGCCCGAATCCAGTCCTGAGCTGACTCTGAGCTCTCCTCACAATGGTGCGCTGTGCCTCTGACACCCGGTCGCTCCCACACTGACACCACGCAGTCCCAATCCCTCCGGCCCTATCTGCAATGCGTGCGCACCTCGCTCACCGCCGCGCTCTCCCTGTCCAACTTTGCCTCACAAGCCTCGGAGCGACACAATGTCCCTGAGATCGAAGCCGCCAGCTCGCCCGAAGTCATTCTGAACCCGCTGACGGTCTCCCGCAACGAGAACGAGCGGGTGTACATTGAGCCGTCAATCAACAGCGTACGCATCAGCATCAAGATCAAGCAGGCCGACGAGATCGAACACATCCTCGTACACAAATTCACGCGCTTCTTGACGCAGCGCGCCGAGAGCTTCTACATCCTGCGACGGAAACCGGTCAAGGGATATGATATCAGTTTCTTGATCACCAACTTCCACACCGAGGAGATGTTGAAGCACAAGCTTGTGGATTTTATTATTCAGTTCATGGAGGAGGTTGACAAGGAGATCTCCGAGATGAAGTTGTTCTTGAACGCGAGGGCGCGTTTTGTGGCCGAGTCTTTCCTGACTCCGTTCGATTGAGCGTGCAGTAATCCGATGTAGGAGGGCAAGACAATGGGAAGACTTTCAAGCACAATGCATGTCCTGAAAGCAGGGGCAATATCAAGGAAGCGCACCTGGCAGCCATGTGCCCCCAAGTGCAGAGCATGGGCCGTAAGCAGATATGAAATGACATCGGCCTCGAAGCATCTAGCGAATTGAATAAGCACAAGGCCCCACCCACGTCAATCTACCCCTTATGATAGACCAAGATGTCACGAACAGAGATCACATTGTTTCACTTTCTTTGATTCCGTGCTATGATGTTATGAGGTTTCTCTGAACCCTCTCATCTACAACTTCGACAGCACAGCCTCTGCGCCCGAAACACTGACCTCGCCAGGGCTCTTCTCGTTCTCCGCATAGATAACTTTTCCATTGTCAAACACCATAGCCCAGCGCCCGTTGCGGTCGCCCATACCCGCATCCCAGCCATAGTTCTTGCTGAAGAAAGTCTTGGTGTCGCTGAGGAACAAGACCTCATCGCCCTTGACGCCGTTGACCTTGCCCCACGCATTCATCACCCAGCTGTCGTTGGACGCAATGGTTGCGACAACGTCGACGCCCTTGTCGGTGAAGGCCTTGCGGTTCTTGATGTAGGGTGGCAGGTGGAAGGCTTGGCAACTACATGTAATGTTAGCGGGGTGCCGGTGTTAGGACAGGGATTGGGGTGGGTGTACCCGGGAGTGAAGGCGCCGGGGACGGAGAAGAGGACGACTTTCTTGTTCGCCCACTCTTTGCTGGCGTCGTATTCTTGGGGACGGCCGCAGGCGGTTGGGTCGGTATCAGTGATGGGAGCGTATCTGATTCATCCAAGTTAGTTGTGTACTTCTCCTTCCCGCAGCTTCAAGTGTGTTGTCGTGTACTTACTCGAACTTGACGCCCTCGGGCAGAGAGTCACCGACTTTGAGAGGAGCCATGATGATCAATTGATGGTATGGTTTGAAGATTGGATTGGGATTTGGTATGGGAAGACTATTGTTGAAGCTGTTGATGTTATGGAGGGGCTCGCTGCTTTCATAAAGCTAGAGCTCTAGATTCGGTAAGCGGGGCAGTGACGTTGGCCAGGCAGGGGCCAGGCACCGCATCCTGCCGAGGGACACCTGCATATGCAAAGCGAAGCATAGGTTGACAAATACTTGTGTCCTATCATTACTTGAATTCGCTGCTAGCTTGAGCACCGCATTGTTGCGTGCTCACAGTTTGCTGGGTGGGGTGATTCTGTTCTGAGACGGTCACCTCGCGATTACGGTGTTAGGCCTTTTCCGTCAGTCAGAGCAAGTCGGCGATTGAATAATCACGCAAGATTAAGTTCTCTCTGGACTAATATGTGCTTCATAGACGTTTCGGACTATCGGACTAAATGTATGTAAGCATGCGGCCACCAGGTACCACCGGGTCCCGGGTCCGATTTGCGCGAGAAATCGGCTCTGTGCTAGAACTTTCTGTCGGATAACTCGAATGTTCGGACGTTACGGAGAAGAAGTATCAAGCATTAACACATAAAGAACGACAAACTGCTTGTCGGGATATCCAGGCTCAGTGACTATGAATTGGATTCCTGGAAGTTCCGGTGCGCTCGGACTGCTTCGGAGAAGGGCTACAAAGGATCCATACACTTAGTCATGTTGCAGTGAGCGAGATAAGCAAATACGTGTGATTCTTCGCTGCGGGTCTACGACCACGACTTAGGCATTGTATAAGACTGTGGTAGCTATTGCTCATCTATATTCAGTCACCTACTGCTACTCTCAAAGTGACCACCAACCTTCTTGTAAATCTGAAAAGATGTCGCTTGCTCCGCCCTTCACGAAAGAAATTGCCCACGCGGAAGCCAAGAAGGCACAAGACCTATGGAATGGACAGTGAGAAAGCTTGCATACCGCTCCGGGCGTCATTGACCTCAGCAGGGATCCTAGAATCATCGCCCAGGCATATACGCCTGACAGCGTTTGGCGGAATAGGACATCGTTCATTGCCGGAAGCGCAGCCATTGAGGGTTTTCTTGCCCAAAAGTGGGAGAAGGAAAAGAGCTATCGTCTGCGCAAAGAGCTGTTCGCATTCTCGGACAACAAGATCGCAGTCCAATTTTAGTATGAGTACCAGGATGCTCAGGACGGCATGAAGTGGAAGCGGTGTTACGGTCTCGAAGATTGGACGTTTGCCGAGGATGGAAAGATGCAGAAACGGCAGATGAGCGGTAACGATATTGACATTAGCGAAGCTGGTAAGTGCCCATGATCATGTCCACAATGTCTCTCGACTCGGTGCATACGTGTGTAGTCCGGCATGTGCGGCGACTGACCCGCGACCAGACCGCTGGTTCAAGGACGGGGTAGATGTCAACGAAGTTGACATTAGCGAGGCGCACTGGTAATTGCAGGAGCCTCCAATCCTGGCTCCAAGAAAATGAATATAACCTTGCTCTCTGGTAGACTTCGAAGATGTGAACACAGTATCCTAGGCTGGTGGCGTGTCATGAATAGCAACGAGTATGAACTTAGGATCTGCTCTTCGATTAGTGAGGTATACTGGACCATGTTGGACTCTTGCTCATACCAGGCACTATGACAAGCTCGTTCTTCTTGGTGCGTAGTCTCAGCAGCTTGACCTCGTCGTCGTTGTCCAGCTCGTCTACTAAACTGCCCGCGGCCTTGAGAAACGACCAGACCAGACTCGCGACATCCTCTGCGCTGTGTATGCCACTCTCTTTCCTGCCGTTGGTATAGCTGTCGCTCGCTGTTTCGCCTGATGCAGGAAGTGTGCTATTAGGATTGGCCGAGGAGCTCTTCGATATCAGTCCGGAAGTGCGAACAATGGCGCCGGTCTCTCGCGATAGGATCAGGGTGCTTTGGACGCCGGGCTTTTGGCTGAGGCGGGTTAGATGAGAGAGAGTGTCGTCTGACTGTTTAATGGTTAGTGGAATATTCGTGCGCTGCAAGAAATGACTTACGGAATTCTGAGCCATGATTTAAGTCGTAGCAGGATCTTGATGGACAGGTTCCTCCAAATGAGTTGTGGAATGGTACATGGTGTCGCAGCGCGTACACGAAGATGCGGCAGGTGCAACCGAGGGGTGGTCCCTGCCAAGGCGTAACTTGTCTAGCCTTATCCCAGCTAGCGTGGTTTACCATCAATTTTCCTCCAGCGCATGCACGCGTCGACAGTAATGTACCCAACTTCTCCATGTCGCCAAAACCGTGGCATTCATGCTGTCGAAATCGAGTACTCCTCCACATAGACAAAGAGATACATACCTAGGCTGTGGTTGAGACACAAGATGACTTCGAGCTCTAAGAAAAAGAAGGAAAAGAAGAAGGACTTTCAGGCAAGGCGATCAAGGGAATTCCATTGGGACCGCAGTGCTGACCGACGTGCAGAAAGTCAAATTAAAGGTTGGCAAGGGACGACCCAAGGCTGCGAACAGCACAGACACGAGCTTCAAGGCAAAATGTAGGTACAGAAAGTTCCGCAACTTTGAATGTATCTGATTTTGAAAGCAATTGCATTAAAGCAACAGTCTCTGTCAACTGTCGCCCCGACATTGGAAGCGCAATGCGCCCACCATTTGGGCCTACTCAATCATAAATCGGACGCCCAGCGACGCGAGTCCCTGGCGTACTTGACAACAGCAATCGTGAACAACCCTCCCACGGCTCCTTTACCTCAACCCGCATCTGTGATCATCCCAGTGGCACAACGACTCATTCTGGACGGTACCAACAGTGTTCGACAGCAGTTGCTTAAGCTTCTGCAAAGCCTGCCGCCAGCCGACATCGCCGGCCACGCTGACCAACTTCTGCTCCATACTCGAGCTGCAATGACTCATCTGGCCAACGAGATCCGGAACTTCGGACTGGATGTGCTGGACTGGTTACTTGGTGCAGCGGGCGACGAGGTAGTGAGTTGCGCTGGTGGTTGGGTCAAGATGCTGAAATGCTTCTTGAGTCTGCTTGGCTGGCAGAGTGAGGCCACGAGCAAGTGGTCTGCACCGAAAGCTTTTGGTAAAGCAGATTCGAAAATGCAGGCCAGGCAGATGAGCGCGCTCACGACCTTTCTTCGCACAGGTCTCTTCCACACGCAGGCCGCCACATCCGTTGTCGTGGTTGGGAACAGTTTTCCGCTCTGGCAGACGGAGCATCATGTCCTGTCAGAACGATCAAATGCGTACGCGCACCTTAATCTGTTCGGCGCGACTAGGGATGAAGAGGCAGAAATGTACGAGGACAGAGAAGATCGGCAGAGGGTCTTCCATGATAGGGCCGAAACAGCAGTCGTCGCAGGCCTCGAGCAAGCAACTAAAGCTGGCGGCGAGCTCGGTCGCGCAGCTGCTCAACTTCGCAAGGTGGTCAAGGACGGCATGGCAGACTTTTACCGAGAAGAGGTTATGGCACCGTAATAGTTTCACCACTTGTAGCATGGTGCATGCATGACTGAGTCATAGGTGCAGAAAATAGATAATGCAAGGATACTTTCTATTACCTCCTACTTAATTTCCTTGTTTATGCAGCCAAGTCCCTAGCGTTGAAGCGGGGATATCGTTTGCTGTTTAACTATAGTATATAATTGAATGTAGCTTAGGTAACGTTAATGCTCGCTAGCTTAAACTAGAAACACTTAGGAGCTGTGTTGCCTGCACACCTCTTACAACCAACTAGCATGCCAGGGCTGGCTATGGATCCCAGCCAGGTAAGCCTCGCTTCAGCTCTGCGCCGCTCACCACCAGTGCATCCGTTAACAACGCCTGCGCAAAGGATCCTCATATAAAGGACGAGTACGATGCATCCGTGGATCAAAGCTATGATGAGGCAACATACAAGCCCCGTCCGCAGCTGCCGAAACCACTTGTCTGCATGCGAACTCTCGCAGACCTCATCAGTAGGTAAATGAGCGCAAGTTGGAGCGCACGCATGCTAACAAGTATGCAGAGGACCTCGACAATGACCTTATTGACGTGGATCCCGAATACCAACGTGAGGTCGTATGGACAGGTATGTTGAAGCGCAACGTGTTTGTGGCCAATAAGCTAACATTCACATCTAGCTGACCGCATGACCGGCCTGGTCAATTCTCTCATGGAAAATTTCTACATACCGCCTATTATTCTAAACAAGAAGACTTCCGCAGACAAAAGCAAGCCAGCTGTGCATGTCTGTGTAGATGGCAAGCAACGCCTATCATCTGTGCGTGCGTTTGTCAAGGGGATGATACCCTGCCACGACTTTCGAGGAGAAAAGTGGTCAGTATTGCCGCTGCGTATAACAGACTGTCATGCTAACATCACTAGGTGGTTCTGCGACACTCCTAGTAGCCGGCGAAAGAAAGTTCTCCCTGAAGAAACTCAAAAGATGTTCCTACGCAAAGAATTCGTGTCCTTCGAGTTCAAGGAGCTCCTGCCTAATCAAGAGGAAGATCTCTTCGCCAGAGTCCAAATGGGTGTCCAGCTCAGCCTTGCCGAGAAGATGCGAGCATCAACAGGGCCATGGCAAGAACTGGCAAGACTCTTTGTGGATGACTTTCCTGCCATCTACTCGCTGATGAAGGACCGAGCACGAGCCAAAGACTTTCAATTGACATTATCATGCTTCAGTCAGATTGTAGAAGTCATGCATCCAACGGCGCCTGATGGAATCCCGATCCTGAGAACCAACTATAACGCGCTGCCGAAGCTGCTTAGCAATAAAGCTGCAATTGATGATGGACTAAAGTCACACCTTGCAAGTATCTGGAATACATTCAAGGATCTCATAGAGATGGACCCTGATGTATTCACCAATGCCAGCAAGTGGTTACGCGGAGTTCAGACATTCGCGCCTGTCGAGATGGTTGCTGTCGCAGTCCTCATCTCGATGTACTCTGACACGCGAAATAATAGGCTTCTGTTAGGCGACATCCGAGCGCTTCGAGAGGCCATCCGCGAGAACTTCACAGACATCAGAACGAATGCGAAGGAGTGGTCCTTTATATGGAAATATCTTGAAGAGCTCGAAGCCATAAGAGGTGCGGTAGATGGACCAACTGTTCAGCGACGAGTGCCAATAAACGATACCAACGTCTCGAGGCCAAATCTCCCAGCTGCAACACAAGCGACTAGCGCAGAACGACGAGCGACATCTGCTGGAGCATCCAAGGCATCGATAGTATTACCGCGTCGAGAACCGGCAACTATCATCAAGAAAGAACATGACCTATCAGATGCTAGTACAGTAGAGCCACGCCGGAAGAAACGTCAGCGCACCGACCCCGGTCCCGCCAATCCTCCTACATCCATAGTAGAGCACTCGAGGCCCGTCTTCGCCAATAATCACACTGCTGGAATGCAACCCAGTCAGCTTGACGCTCAGCTTGCACAGTACGCATACGGGCCGCCACAATACGCACCAGCACCAACGTATGTTTTTGACTCGCCTATTTCAAGCCGGGCTTCTGCAATACTGTCGCCTCAGGCTGGGGCTGCTTCGCACCAATCTGCATACAATTTACCGTACGGATATAGAGCACCAACCGCTCCTATGGCACGACCAGTACCTCCGATGCAACAAACTCCAATCAATCCATTACCGTATACAAGACCCTTCATTGCATCGTCTTCGATATCGCCATTAGTCAACGGAAGTCGGTCGCATACTCCTGCCAAGAACACACAAACCTCGAAGACTGGCCGTGGGGCATTTTCACCGCAACACACGGAGGAGCAATGGGCTGGCGAGATTCGAAATGCACCTCCACCACCCGACCTAACATGCAAGTTGCCTTCTAAGAAACATCGGCCTGTAGGAAAGCCGCGAGACGCACCTCCTCGGCCCACTATCGCTCAGTCTGACGGAGCCATTGATCTCACGAGCGACTCGGAGCAAGAGCAAGAGCGCCAGGACCTTTTGTCATCGTTCAAGGCAAGGGCAATCGCAGATCGGGAAAAACAACTGCGGCAGAATGCTCCCTCATCTCCGACACGTCCCGGAGGTTCATGAAGAACCGTCTCGGATCGATACTGAAGATGTGGCTGTGAGAACCACCAGTCACGAATTAGGTCGGAGCACAGTGCGAATACGCCTTCATTACCCTTTATTGCTTCTACTAGGCTTCATGCTCTTACGACTTGACGAACAATTATTTTACATGCTTCATAACATGAGCATGCCTGAGGGCGAGAACACATCAGGGGCACAGCGGAGAGGCAAGCGATGGACATATTACTTTGATTTTCACATGCATCATTCAATACACTATGTATCTTCCATCTATCTATTACCTTCTGTCACCTTCGTTTGCCTCATTGAGACAGGGTTGCTGGAGTGTTCACATAATCTAGAAGAGACTCTCCGGGACTAGCGCGGCACGTCATGCAACAAGTGCCTCGGCTTTGAAACGGATTGAAACGTGCGCGACTATCGCGAGCTAGCCAATGTGTGCCATTAAGATGGAGGATGCCCCACGGCAAACTTCAACTTCTCAAACGCGATCGCTCCTGGGAACAATTGTCTACATCCTCCGCCAGCTTCTCGAACTCCCTGTTACCGCACTACTGCTGGGCTTCGGCTTCTTAATACCTCAATTGAAACATTCGATAACGAACTTCAACATGGGCAAGAACTTTGATCCCGCGAAGGACATTGGGAGTCTGGAAGGCAAGGTCATACTTGTGACTGGCGGTACGCACTCTCCCTCAATCGCACACAATCCCCGCCTCATACTAATCATCCTTCACAGGCAACGCCGGCCTAGGCAAGCAGACAATAACCTACCTCGCCGCGCACTCCCCAGCACGAATCTACCTCGCCGCCCGCACAGCATCCAAAGCCGAATCCGCCATCGCAGACATCAAATCCCAAGTCCCCAACGCCTGCGAGATTATCCACCTGCCCCTCGACCTCACCTCCTTCTCCTCCATCGCCTCCGCCGCCGACACCTTCAAGGCGCGCGAATCCCGCCTCGACATGCTCATCAACAACGCGGGCATAATGGGGCCCCCGTACTCGACCACCAAGGAGGGCTACGAAATCCAATTCGGCACAAATCACATGGGCCACGCGCTGCTCACGAAGCAGCTGCTCCCGACCATGCTGGAGACGGCGAAGCAGCCCGGCGCAGACGTGCGCATCGTCTCGCTGAGCAGTGCGGGCCACCGCATGCCCGCATCCGACGGCCTCGTGTTCGACCAAGCCGCGCTCGCAAACATAAACACCTGGCGCCGCTACGGCTCCTCGAAACTCGCCAACATCCTGTACGCGCGCGCCCTTGCGACGCACTACCCGCAAATCACTTCTGTCTCGCTGCACCCCGGTGTCATTCTGACTGATCTGTTCAACAACCTGCGCTCGAATCCGTTTCTCAAGGTGGGGATCTGGCTGTATGGCCTCATTGGCACGTTTTTGCCCGGCCATTTTAAGAGCCCGGTGGGTGGCGCGCTGAATCAGACGTGGTGCGCGACGGTGGACAAGGGGGAGTTGGAGAATGGCGCGTATTATATGCCCGTGGGCGTGAAGAGTGGGGGGAGTGCGTGGGCGAGGGATAAGGCGCTGGAGAAGAAGTTGTGGGAGTACACGGAGAGCGAGTTGGTGAGGCATGGGTATTAGATGTAAAGTAATGAAGACTGTATTTGAACTTCATGGGCCTTTATACCCGTTCGGTATTGCGATTGGCGTCTAGAAAGTATTTCGTCCAGGTACAAGTACCCGCTTCATTACCTTGTCTCTGGCGTATTCGAACTCCCTCAAATCTCCACATCGAGACAGACAACCTTGGAACGTCCTCCTCACTGATGCAAAAACGTAATCCTCTCAGCCGCCCCCTCCTCCAACCCACACAATTCTCCAAACGTCCCCACCT